>Ga0187868_1002473_pt1 | contig 12087 bp, 4 predicted proteins | sample June2016WEW_13_4_FD_133014 | JGI IMG/M metagenome (GOLD analysis project Ga0187868, IMG submission 133014) | Peatland microbial communities from SPRUCE experiment site at the Marcell Experimental Forest, Minnesota, USA - June2016WEW_13_40 | ecosystem: Environmental > Terrestrial > Soil > Wetlands... | reverse complement strand
GGTAGCTTCAAAAGGGGCCAGGGCGGAGGCGCTCTGCAGTGAGTCCCTCCCGGATCTTCATCCTGAGGCCGGTGGCAACGTCGCTGATGATGGCGGGCGTGGTGCTCATCGGTGTCGCGGGTTTCCGGCAATTGCCGGTCTCAGCGTTGCCTCAGGTCGATTACCCAACCATACAAGTCCAGACTTTTTACCCTGGCGCGAGCCCGGAGGTGGTGACGTCTTCCATCACGGCGCCGCTGGAGAAACAGTTCGGGCAAGTCCCGGGACTGACGCAGATGACGTCGATCAGTTCTTTTGGCAGTTCGCTGATCACGCTTCAGTTTTCACTCGATCTCAACATCGATATAGCCGAGCAGGAGGTGCAGGCCGCCATCAATTCGGCGACAACCTTCCTTCCCAAGGATCTCCCGGTTCCCCCCGTTTACAGCAAGACGAATCCCGCCGATGCACCGATTCTGACGCTGGCCATTACTTCTTCGACTCTCCCGTTGCCCAAAGTCGAAGAGCTGGCGGAAACGCGCATGGCACAGCGAATTTCCCAGCTCAAAGGCGTGGGCCTGGTGAGCATCAGCGGAGGGCAGCGTCCGGCGGTCCGGGTGCAGGCGAATCCCACGGCGCTCGCCTCCTTCGGCTTGAGCCTGGAGAACCTGCGAACGGCTCTGGGTAGCGCCAACGTGAACCAGGCCAAAGGCATTTTCGATGGACCGGATCAAGCCTGGACGATTAACGACAACGACCAGCTTCAGGCCGGCAGTAGTTACGGGCCCATTATCATCGCCTACCGCAATGGGGCGCCGGTGCGCGTTTCCGACGTCGCCACGGTTATCGACGGTGCGGAAAACACCAGGCTCGCCGCCTGGGTGAACGCCGACCCGGCCATCGTGCTGAACATTCAACGGCAGCCCGGGACCAACATCATCAGCGTCGTCAATACGGTTCAGGCACTCCTTCCGCAAATCGAAGCGTCACTTCCCCAGGGGATCCACGTACAGGTCATCAACGACCGTACCATGACCATCCGGGCCTCGGTAAATGACGTCGAACTCGAATTGCTGCTCACCACCGTGCTGGTCGTGATGGTCATCTTTCTCTTCCTGCGCAGCCCTTCCGCTACCATCATTCCGGCCATCGCGGTGCCCCTTTCGCTGGTGGGCACGTTCGCCGTCATGTACCTGCTGGGGTATAGCCTGGACAACCTGTCGCTGATGGCGCTGACCATTTCCACCGGTTTTGTTGTGGATGACGCGATCGTGATGCTCGAAAACATCTCGCGCTATCTCGAAATGGGCGATTCCGCCATGCGAGCCGCGCTCAAGGGAGCGGAAGAGATCGGCTTCACCATCGTGTCGCTGACCGTTTCGCTGATTGCCGTCCTGATTCCCCTGCTGTTCATGGCGGATATTGTGGGCCGGCTGTTCCGCGAATTCGCGGTGACTCTGGCGGTCACGATCATATTTTCTGCGTTCGTCTCCCTGACGCTGACGCCCATGATGGCGGCGCGAATCCTGAAGCACCGTCCGGAAGCCGAGCAGGGCCGGTTGTACCGCTGGTCGGAGTGGTGCTTCGCCAAGACCATCGAGATCTACGGCAAGATGGTACGGGGTGTGCTGCGCCATCAGCCCCTGACGATGCTCGTGGCTGCCGGCACGCTGGGCCTCACGATTTACCTTTACCTTATCGTCCCCAAGGGGTTCTTTCCCTTGCAGGACACCGGCGCCATCCTCAGCATTTCGGAGGCGCCTGAGACGGTCTCGTTTTCCCGCATGGCTATGCTGCAGCAGCAACTGGTCCGGGTGATCCGCCAGGATTCGGCGGTTGAGAACCTCACTTCGTTCATTGGCGCCGATGGCGTGAACACGATCATGAACAGCGGCCGTATCCAGATCACCTTAAAGCCGCTGGAGAAGCGGTCCGGCGTGTCCGCAACGGAGGTGATCCGGCGGCTGGAACCGAAGCTGCAACAGGTGGCCGGCATCCAGCTTTACATGCAGCCCGTGCAGGATCTGACCGTGGAAGACCGGATCAGCCGGAATCAATACCAGTACTCGCTGGATGCGCCCGACAAGGCGCTGCTGGATGTGTGGGCTCCGCGCCTGGCGGAGCGGATGAAACAGCTACCCGAACTGCGCGATGTGGCGAGCAATCAGCAGAACAAGGGCCGTGGACTGCTCCTCAGTATCGATCGGGACACGGCGGGCAGGCTTGGCGTCACCCCTCAGAACATTGACGATGCGCTTTACGATGCCTTCGGACAGAGGCAGGTATCGACGATCTATACCCAGACCAATCAGTTCCATGTGATTCTGGAAGTGGCTCCCGGCTATCAACGGGATACGGCTTCCCTGGATGCCATGTATGTGCCGACCGGCGCGGCGTCGGCCAATCTGGCCTCGACGATTGCGCTGGCCGGGACGAACACCGCGCTCACCGGCGCGGCGGCGATCCCTCCGGCTCCGCTCCGAGAGTTCATAAGAGCCGATATGATTCCGTCCCCGATTGCGATCAACCACGAGAGCCAGTTTCCGGTGGTTACTCTTTCCTTCAATCTGACGCCCGGAACGTCGCTTGGCGCGGCAGTGCAGCATATCAAACAGGTTACGAAGGAACTGGGCATGCCCGCCAGCGTTGAAGCCGGCTTCCAGGGAACGGCCCACGCGTTCGAATCTTCGCTGGCCAATGAGTTGATCTTGATCCTGGCGGCCATCGTTACGGTGTACATTGTTTTGGGCATGCTCTATGAGAGTTTTATCCATCCCATCACCATTCTTTCCACGCTGCCCTCGGCGGGAGTCGGCGCCATCCTGGCCCTGATTCTGTTTAAGAAAGATCTGGATGTCATTGCGCTGATTGGCATCATCCTTCTGATCGGCATTGTAAAGAAGAACGCCATCATGATGATTGACTTTGCCCTGGATGCGGAGCGCCGGGAAGGTAAATCGCCGGAGGAAGCGATCTACCAGGCGTGCCTGCTCCGCTTCCGTCCCATCATGATGACCACCATGGCCGCGCTGCTGGGCGCCGTGCCGCTGGCCTACGGCAGCGGCGTGGGTTCCGAGCTGCGCAAACCGCTGGGCATCTGCATCATCGGTGGACTGCTGGTCAGCCAGGTGCTGACGCTGTTCACGACGCCCGTTATCTATTTGTATTTCGGGCGGTTTGCATCCTGGGTCGCCGGGTTTCGTGGTTCCGATCCGGGCGCACAGCTTCTTTCCGCGGATCCATCGGCATAAGGCCGGCGTATATGAGCATTTCCACGCCCTTCATCAAGAGACCGGTCGCCACCACACTCTTCATGGTGGCGCTGACGTTGGCCGGCGGAATTGCCTATACGTTGCTGCCGGTCTCCGCCCTGCCGGAGGTTGACTTCCCGACGGTCACGGTCAGCGCCAGTCTGCCGGGAGCGAGCCCCGAGGTGATGGCCGCGTCGGTCGCGACTCCCCTCGAGAAACAGTTCACGCGGATCGCCGGGGTCACGGAAATGACCTCCGTCAGCTCCGTTGGATCCGCGCGGGTAACCCTCCAATTCGATCTGAGCCGCGACATCAACGGGGCGGCGCGTGAAGTGCAGGCGGCCATTAACTCCTCGGCCGGGCTTCTGCCTGCGAATCTTCCCTCTCTCCCTCGATACCGAAAAATCAATCCTGCCGACCAGCCGATCCTGCTGATGACCCTGGAATCCAATGTCGTCCCGAGGCCGCAGTTATACGACATCGCCTCCTCGGTGTTTGCGCAGAAGCTATCGCAAGTCCAGGGCGTCGGCCAGGTGAGTGTGGGTGGTAGCTCGCTTCCCGCAGTTCGCGTCGAAGTGAATCCACAGCCGCTCTCCCGATACAACGTGGGCCTGGATCAGATCGGCACATTCCTCCAAACCGCCAATGCGAATCGCCCGAAAGGCGCGCTCACCAACTCCGAGTTCCAGATTCCCATCTACACCACCGACCAGCTTTTCCTGGCGAACGAATATAAGGACCTGGTGGTGGTCGATCGGAAAAACGCGCCGGTCCGGCTGTCCGACCTGGGCCGCGTCATCGATGCGAATGAAGATGTCCGGAACTTCGGCATGGTGAACGGCAACCCCATGGTTCAGATCCAAATCAATCGCCAGCCGAATGCCAATATCGTCGACACGGTGGCACGGATTAAAGCTCTGATGCCGGGTTTTCAGGCCCAGCTTCCGCCCACGGTCCATTTCCAGATCGCCTTCGACCGCACGGTCACGACCCATGATTCCCTGCGGGATGCCCAGCGCAACGTGATCGTCGCCATTGGGCTGGTGATTTTTGTGGTCTTCATCTTCCTCCGAAGCGGCTGGTCAACGTTTATTCCCAGCGTCGCGGTGCCGGTATCGATCATTGCCACGTTCGGCGCGATGTATCTGCTGGGCTACACCCTGGACAATCTTTCGTTGATGGGGCTGACCATCGCGACGGGATTCGTGGTCGACGATGCGATTGTCGTCATCGAAAACATTATGCGCCACATCGAGAACGGCATGAATCCGATGCAGGCTGCCCTCAAAGGCGGGGAAGAGATTGGTTTCACCGTGGTGTCGATGAGCATCTCGCTGATTGCCGTCTTCATTCCCATCCTGATGATGAGCGGCGTGGTGGGGCGCCTGTTTCGGGAATTCGCCATGGTTCTTTCCGTCGCCATCGGCCTGTCCATGGTGGTCTCCCTGACGGTGACCCCGATGATGTGCGCCTGGCTCCTGAAGGAAGACGGCGGCCACGGATACCTCTATAACCAGAGCGAGAAATTCTATAGGTGGATTATCTCCAGCTATGCGTCGGCGCTCGATGTCGCGTTAAGTTATCCCGGGGCCATCCTGTTCACCGTGTTGCTGACCATTGGCATTAACGTCTACCTCTACGTCAAGATCCCAAAGGGATTTTTCCCGCAACAGGATACCGGACGTCTAAGCGGCTTCATCGTGGGCGAGCAGCACATCTCCTACCAGGCGCTGGTGGAGAAGGCGAAATGGTTCGAGGAGCAGGTCCGGAAGGACCCGGATGTGGAAACCGTCACCATGGTGGCAGGCAGCAGCGGGGGCGGGTACGGCAGTGCGAACTCCGCGATGATCAACGCGCAGCTTAAGCCGGTGGGGGTTCGCCAAGCCACCTCGGACCAGGTGATTGCCCGTCTGCGCCGCAAGACTTCCGGCCTGCCTGGGGCTACCATGTTCATGCAGAACGCCCAGGACGTGCGCATCGGCGGCCGGCAGAGTAACGCCCAATACCAATACACGCTCCAGGGGCCCGACTTCGCGTCGCTGGCGGTCTGGGGGCCGAAAGTCCTGGAGCGGCTCTTGCGGCTTCGGGAGATTGCGGACGTCAGCTCCGACCAGCAGAATTCCGGCTTGTCGTCCAACGTGGTCATTGATCGCGATACCGCCTCACGCCTCGGGCTCACCGCGCAAGCTGTAGACTCCGCGCTCTATGACGCTTTTGGCCAGCGCCAGGTCTCAGTGATGTACAAGTCCATTAATCAGTACCACGTGGTTCTGGCCTTGCAGCAGCAATGGTGGCAAAACCCGGACTTCCTCAAGACGATTTATGTGCAGACGCCTCGAGGTACCGATGTTCCTTTGTCGACCTTTACACACTTCACGCAAGGGGTCACGCCCATTCAGTTGCCCCACCAGGGGCAGTTCCCGGCGACCACGTTTTCCTTCAATCTCAGGGAGGGCGTCGCGCTGAGCGACGCCGTGAACGGGATCGACCGGACGGAACTGGACATGGGCCTGCCGGCCACCATCACGGGCAAGTTCACCGGGACAGCGCAGGCCTATCAGCAAGCGCTGAGCAATCAGCCGATCCTGATCGGGACGGCGCTGCTCGCCGTCTATATCGTACTCGGAATGCTCTACGAGAGCCTGATCCACCCTCTGACCATCATCTCCACGCTGCCGTCGGCCGGCGTGGGAGCGCTGGTGGCGATGGTTCTGTTCAAGAGCGATCTGGACATCATGGGCTTGATCGTAATTATCCTGCTAATTGGCATTGTGAAAAAGAACGCGATCATGATGATCGATTTCGCACTGGCGGCTGAACGGAACGAAGGGATGAGTCCGCGGGATGCCATCTACCAGGCCTGTCTGCTGCGGTTCCGGCCCATCGTCATGACGACCATTTCCGCCATGTTGGGTGGGATGCCGATGGCGCTCGGCTGGGGCGCGGGAGCGGAGTTGCGGAAGCCTCTCGGGATTGCCATTGTCGGCGGCCTCGTGGTCAGCCAGATGTTGACTTTGTTCACCACCCCCGTGATTTATCTCTACCTTGACCGCCTGCGTAGGCGTTTCACCCGGCGGCAGCCAAGTTACCGGAGCCGCCCCGGCTTTCTTGTTCCTGGTGGAGTCGCGGGGAGCGGTGATTGAGGACACGATATTGGAAGATCGCACTTCTTGCTGTCCCTGCCAAAAACTCGATCGACCGCAAAGAGCGGCCCGTTCACTGGGGCGTCAAAGGGTCGAGGGAGTTGCTGAGCGGGTGCGGGCTACAGATTTCATGATGGCGGCAGCAGGGGAAGGGCCTTTCCCGGGGGCCGGAGTTTTTGTTGACGTCGGTCGACCGTGGTCCGAAAACACCCACCGAACTCCGGGCCATAACCACTTTTCAACCCGGAGGATTTTATAATCCATGCGTAGATTCGTTAAGGTTTGGTTCGTCCTTGCACTCGTTCCTGCCGGACTTCTCGCCCGGCAGAAAGTAGTACCCGCAATCAACGAAATTGAGCCTTGGCAGCAAGTCGGCCAGCAACCCTATGAGATGACGTGGGTGCAGCGGAGGCAGAACCCACACACGCTGGTGGATTTCGAAGACATGGAAGGCTGGTCACTCGAATTATTTGATGGCGCGCGAGGCGAGTTGCGCCGCAGCCGCGAACAGCAGATGTGGGGTCAGCACGTATGTAGATTCCTTTACGCCGGCACCGATCCCCAAAGCCACGTGATCGCCAGACCTCCTAAACCGATCCCCATTCCGGGGAAATTTGATTCCATTGACCTCTGGGGTTACGGCAACCACTGGAGCTGGGTTCCCGATCCAACAACTCCGCCGGTCGAAGTGTCAATCCTTATCCGGGACGCTCGGGGCAAAGAATTCAAAGTCGGCCTTACGGAAATCGACTGGAAGCAATGGTGGCTTATTCATCGTCGAATTCCTGCCAAGATCCTCTCCGAGATGGCGATGCCCGCGAGTTTTTCCGGGATCAAAATATCCAGGATCACGAACAAGGAGCTTCGTTACTTCTTTTGCGACTCGCTGGCTTTCTTTACGGAAGATCTAAATCCTCTCAAGTACAAGTCTGAGCCGAAACGGAATTTGATTCCATACCGTGACGAGATCGTGGGCCTGAATAAGGGGCCTGGAACGCTGCCGTTTCCAGTTCGCGAGCAAACAATTCTGCCGACGAATTTCCGGAAGGATTTCAAGGTGACCGTCCGTGAGGTTAAAAAGAATCAGTTTGAGTTACGTTATGGCGGCCACGACGCCACCCTTGTGTACGAGTATCGGCCTGTTCGAGGCACTTTAAGTGAGATCACGACGTGCGTGAATAACGGCCCTGTCTTCCACCCCCTGGATGGAGGCGGGGTCCGCTTTACTGAAACTCCCAAAGGCGCGGTCGCCGAAGGTGAACTGCTTGAGGCGAAACTGGCCGGGGACGTAGTTTACGCCAGTTTTCGCATTGAATCGCACATTGTGGATTATGCGCTTCGTCTATGGCAAAAATCGCTTGTGCTCGATGTCTGGTGCCACGGAGGCGACGCGAAGGAACTGAGTTTTGGGCGGGTTTCAGGCGTCACCAACCCCCGCCTCATCACCGTACCTTACATCACTTACAGCAGCACAAATCCGCGGGTGCTCATGTCCGGACTTCCTTCAAAGCCGACTTTCACGTCTGTATGGTTCGACTGGTATCGCAGCAACGCTTCGGAGCCATACTTCACCGAGAGTCCGCCTGTAACAGAGAGCAGCGCAGAAATCAACGGCGGGATGCGCTACCTGGCAAAGACTGACGGTTTGAGGAATAACCTCTATGAACGGATATTTGTTACCAGTTCGCCCATCTATGCAGAGACTTTTCCCACTATTGCTAATCCCCCTTCAACCCGACGGTATGGCGCAGAGTACGTCTGGACGGTGACATCGCCGCGATCCTGGAGGGATGACCACGAACGCTCGCTGCGAATCCGATCTTATGGACTGAACGGAATCATGCAGCACAGTCATGAGGTGACGTGGCGGGACGAAGGCGACTGTAATACCGAGAAGCTCCATGCTGCTCCTCAAAAAGGCGGCGATGCGATGTTGGAGTGGTACATCAAAGCGCAGAACGCGCTCGGGTGGCTGCAAGGAGTTTACACGAACTACACGGACTTCTGTACCCTCAACACCAATTGGAATCCCGACTTTGTCCAGAGGATCTCCGATGGCGAGTGGCGTCGGGCCTATCCCCGCAACTATGCTCTCAAGCCTGCCAAGGCAGTGGAATTCGATCAGTATTACGCAACGCGGATTAAGGAAAAGTACGGCGTGAAAATGTCATATACGGACGTTCATACTGCCCTGGCGCCCTGGTATTACTGTGACTATGATGCGCGGGTTCCGGGAGCAGGGACGTTTGCCGCAACCTTTTATGCCTACGGCCAGCTTCTGCTCAACGATCAGAAGGTCTACGGTCCGACAGAGTCCGAGGGGACCTATGCCTGGCTTTACGCCGGCTTGGCTTCGGGGAATTACGGCTGGGTGTACACGGAGGTGAATCTTCTGACCGCGCCATTGGATGTTTCCTTCATGCTTCGAAAGATCCATCCGCTCGAGTGCGACTATGGAATGGGTGCCGCGGGTTACTACTTGAGCCGCATTGACAAGCACTGGGCCGAGTCTCCCGAGAGAAGGCAGTACGTCGACCTTTTTCTTGCCACCACGATTGCATACGGTAACATGGGCTGGCTCGTCACGGCGAGGGCGATCAGTCCTTCCGACCCTTTTGCCGTTGAAGCGATGACACGGTCCTATTACATGATGCAGCAGTTGCAACAGCAATACGCCTTCTGCCCGCCCAGGCTCATTGAATATGCTGACCAGAGCGGCAAGTGGTACAACCCCAGTCAGGCGCTGAGCACGGGGGCCATTGCTGATTCCCGATTGCACGTGGTCTACAAGAATGGAACGGAAGTGTATGTCAACCGCTCCGCGCATGGGACGTGGACTGTTAAGGATCAAACCGGCAAGTCGATCGTCCTCCCGGTTTCCGGTTGGCTGGTCTTAAATGCGGCAAATCACTTCTATGAAATGTCAGCCCTCGTGAACAACCAGCGCATGGATTACGTTGACGCGCCCAGGTATGAATATCTCGACGGGCGCGGGCAATGGACCGAACACGGTAACTTGGCAGCCGCGGGCAGCGTGGCGCTCCGCCACACTTCCTATGGCTTGTTGGAATTGATCGATATTTACGGCAACGACCGCATCGCCTTCCGTGCCCCGACAGCCCCCGCACTGATGGCCTATGACGCCGAAGGCAAGAGTCTGGGCAAAGTTGAATTCACCTCGCCAAAACAAGGCTGGTACGAGTTCAAACCTTTACCCGCAGGCCGGCGGTACGTAATCGCGACAGCACCATAGGAACCGGCGGCAGCACACTCGGATACTTATCTCGCAAATTTAACGACTTGGTCTGCCGGCACCGCTCCAACGAACGCGGTGAGGTCTCCCGCTCCCTTCTGTTCCAAACCCGGAGTGAGAGGATGGACCTGCTGTCGGGCCGTATCGAGGTAAATTTCCAGCGGCGCACCTGGCACCGCTTTGACCCGAAACTCGCGCGAGCCGTTTTCGGTTACCAGGTCGGCTCCGCCGAAGTAGACGAGTTGGGGTCCCTTACGATCCGGTTCAATGAGCAGTATCAAGGGTTCATCATTCACAAGCTGCACCGACAGTTCAGCGAGATCGTCCGCAGTCCACAGTTCGCACTGCACAAACTCTGCCCCGCTCTGGGCTGAACAGCCTTTTAATGCCGGTACCGCCGTCCTCCGAGGATCGAGGTCAGCACGTCCAGTGATTTTGGTTCGGGTTCGGTTGGAAGAGTCACGCGATACCAGTTTTCCATCTGCACTCTCTGGCTTTCCGGGTTTTCGGTTGCATTGTGGGATGCAGCAGCATCGATTCTTGCCACCGCTTCGGTGGCTTGGACAGATTGCCCCAATTCCTGGTAGCAGAACATTTCGAGGTAATCCTGAATTCGGTAATCAGGATTGTCGGGTTTGCCCGTGCCGAGGCGCTCCGGATATTCGCGCGAGGTTTCCAGGTGCGCGATGGCTTGATTGTATTGATGCTGCTTCATGTCGTGCAGGGCCTGCCCCACCTGGCACTGCATGAATAAATCGCGAATGTCCCGTTGGCCTTCGTGGGGAATGATAGTGGCATTTGCCATCACCGAATTGCACTCCTCGTAACGGTCGTTGTTCAGGTCCGCGCGGGCCAGCAACACCTTCACCATGTCATCCTTGGGGAATTGTTGGGCCGCACCGGAAGCAGTCTCGAACACCTTCTCCGGCATTCCCCGATCGCGGTAATAGTTGGCTAAGCGGTACCAGTTTTTCCAATCGTCCTTGCCGACCGAAAGCGCTTTCTCATAATCCACCAGCGCTTTTTGGGGATTGGCGTCTTTTTCGAGGAAGGCGCGGGAGACGTAAACCGGCGCGTAATCCGGGCGTTCTCCACAGACCTCGAACATCTTCAGAGCGTCTTCCTGCCGTCCCATTCCCCAGTAGATCAAACCCAGATAGTAAGTGGCTTTCCAATTTCGTGGTAGTGCCCTGGCCGCCCATTGAAACACCGGAATGGACTCCTCGCGGAACGGAAAGACCAGATACGGTGATAGGTCGGCGGCCTTCTCCAGCGCTTCGCGGCTCTGCTGCGGCGATTTCTTCCGCAGCAAATAAGCCTGCCAGTACCGGATGGTGGCTTGATCCGGAGCCGTTTCCAACACCCGCAACGCATCGCCATCCAATCGCAGATCGGCATAATAGGCGGCGATTTCCAGATAGGTCTCATGCGGGAATTCATTCCGAATCATGGATTTAAAATGATCCAGCGTGGCCGGTCGTGGATCCAGTAAATACTCTTCAAACCGGGCCAAGTGGTTCAGAGGATCGATTTCGAGGATCTTCTGCACAGTCTCGCCCGCCTTTTCCGGCTCCTTCGCCAGACGATAGGTGGTGGCGAGAAGTTGATAAGTCCGGATGTTATAGGCGTCATAATCGAGCGAGCGGTGCAGATACTCTTCCGCCAGCTCCAAGTTGCTCTCCATGACGAAAATCCCGCCCAGCGCGCTGTTGGCGGCTGATCGGTACATGGTCGATCGCGCCGCCCATCCGAGCGTCTCCTTGGCGTCCGCCAAGTCCCCCATTTGCCGGGAAATGATGCCGTAGATATAGTTGGCATCCGGATCGTACATCACGAAATCCAGCGCCTTCGCCGCGTAGCCGAGCGCCTTCGGGTATTCGCCCCGGCGGTAATAGATGGCGGCGATCCGCGTCAGGGAAGAGACGTGCGAGGGTTCTTTCTCCACGTAGGACAAATATTTCCGCAGTGCCGATTCATAATGGCGGCTCTCCATGTCGCGCTCCGCGGATTGATAGAGGCCCTCCAGGCTGCTCGTGTCATAATTGCGGAAGGTCAGCGGGCGCTTCAGGATTCCGGAATCCGGATCGTCCGTGTAGGAGAGCTTGTCGCCGACATCCACCCGCAATTCGCCTTTCTTGACGGACGCCGGAATTTTCTTCGCGTAAACCCCCATCGGCTGGAGAACAATCCGGTCCGTGAATACCTCCTTGCCGTCCGAGCGAATCAGCAGTTTTTCATCGATCTTCTGCAGCGCGCAGAAGCCCACTGTTAAGCCGTCGCCGGTGCTCTGCACATTCAATACCCCATAGGGCGTGGCTTTCACCATGGGGCCGATTTGCTTATAAGGGAAGAACATCTCGCGCCAGTGGTCCGCGGAATAGGGCGCGAAACGCCCCATATCGCTCTGGTCCAACAGACGTCCCGTTTGCGCTTCTAAATAGGGGCCATCGTTGTCCGTAAG
>Ga0187868_1002469_pt1 | contig 12095 bp, 9 predicted proteins | sample June2016WEW_13_4_FD_133014 | JGI IMG/M metagenome (GOLD analysis project Ga0187868, IMG submission 133014) | Peatland microbial communities from SPRUCE experiment site at the Marcell Experimental Forest, Minnesota, USA - June2016WEW_13_40 | ecosystem: Environmental > Terrestrial > Soil > Wetlands... | reverse complement strand
TCCGCGTAAAGTTCGTCGGCACGCTTGGTGGCGGCATAGGGGGAAAGGCACCGGCCGATTTTGTCCTCGACTTTGGGCAGTTCCGGATGATCGCCGTAAACGGCGCTGCTGGAGGCATACACCAGGCGCTTCGTTCCGCTGTCCCGAGCCGCCACCAACACGTTCAAGAAGCCAGTGACGTTGCTCGCATGAAAGTCAGCGGGGTTCGCGATTGACCGCGGCACGGAGCCCAGGGCCGCCTGGTGCAGCACGTAATTCACTCCCCGGCTGGCGCGCTGGCACGTGTCCAGGTCCCGTATGTCACCATCAATTTGCCGGAAATTCTTCCACTGGCCGGGACCAACCAATTTCCGCACCTGCTCCAGATTGTGGCGGGAACCCGTCGCGTAATTATCCAATCCAATCACCCGCTGGTCCAAACGGAGGAGCGCCTCCAGCAAGTTGGAGCCAATGAATCCGGCCACCCCGGTGACCAGCCAAACCTTCGGCTCGGCCGGCATCTGTTCTTTCAAGTGTTCGTAATCGGTCACGTAAAATCCCTTTATCAGGCCTTCCAGACCTGTCCCGGCCGGGTTTTGATGCCGGCCATGGCGTTGCGCGTGTCAAGAATGCACGGTGCCCATTCTGCCAGTTCCTGGTAATTAACCGACTGGTGGTTGGTCGCTATCAGCACGGCATCGAACCCTCGCAGAACCTGCTCATTCCACACAACGGAACGAGTCCCTGCCCAATGTGAGTGTTCGCGGCTCGGTCGAATGACCGGAACATATGGATCGTAGTAAGCAACCTCGGCGCCTCGTTTTCTGAGCAAATCCAGCAGAACGTAACTGGGTGACTCCCGGGCATCATCCACGTCCGGTTTGTAAGCCAGGCCCAATAACAGAACCTTCGCGCCGTTCGTCGCCTTGCGTTGAGCGTTGAGCGCATCCGTGAGCCGGTGAACTGCATATTGCGGCATGGAGGTGTTGATTTCACCAGCCAATTCAATAAAGCGCGTGTTCTGGCCATATTCGCGTGCCTTCCAGGTGAGATAAAAGGGGTCGATGGGTATGCAATGCCCGCCCAGGCCCGGCCCGGGGTAGAACGGCATGAATCCAAACGGTTTTGTTTTTGCAGCTTTAATCACCTCCCAAATGTCTATGTCCATGGCTGAATAAACCACTTTCAACTCGTTAACCAGGGCGATATTAACACTGCGAAAGATGTTCTCCAGCAGCTTGGTTGCCTCAGCGACGCGGCAGGAGGACACCGGCACAATGTTTTTGATCGCCCGGCCGTAAAGCGCCTTCGCCCGATCCAAACAGGCGGGCGTATAACCGCCCACCACCTTTGGAATGGAGGCCACCTGGCTGTCGGGATTTCCCGGATCCTCGCGCTCCGGTGAAAAGGCGAGATGGAAATCCACACCCGCCTTCATTCCAGAGCCGGCCTCCAGCACCTCCCGGAGGTCTTCGTCGGTGGTCCCGGGGTAAGTGGTGGATTCCAGGACGACCAGCGTGCCTTTGGCCAGATGCGGAGCGATGGCTTTGCCAGTTTGAAGGATATACGAAATGTCCGGCTCCCGGTTTTTATTGAGCGGCGTCGGCACGCAAATGATGACCGCCTCCACTTTCGAAATTTTGCCAAAATCGGTGGCGGCGGAAAATCTGCCGGCTCCGACCATTTCGGCGACATCCGATGACTGGATATGTTTTATATAACTGCGCTTTTGGTTGAGGAAGTCCACCTTGCTGGAATCAACGTCCAAACCCAGCACCGTTACGCCCGAACGGGCGAACTGAAGAGAGAGGGGCAGACCGACATAACCAAGACCAACAATTGCTATATTTGTATTCATAATTTTATTCATAATTTGTCAGGGAAACGATTGGGACAACGGCGCCACGTTTGGCTTGCTTGATTCTGGCGCTCGAAACAACCGGCGTTTCATATTTTCAGACCCGGCACCGCCTGACCGTGCTGGTCTTGAGGTTTGGCAATTAATTGGACCATACGGTTATCCGGCATCAGACAGGGCTCATAATCCGGCACCGCCTCTTTCAACATCAGTTTGAGTCCGTCCGCCTCGAACTGATGAAGGTTGGCGCGCAGGTTTTGCAGCGTCTTGCGGATCTGGGCCAAATCCGCGGGCGATGAGAGGAAACGCCAGATTTTGGGATGGGTGGTGGGAGTAAAATTTTCTCCTTTGTGAGTGACTTCCTCAAACAGTTTCTCGCCCGGCCGGACACCGATGAATTCAATCTGGATGTCCTCATCCGGCTTTAGCCCGCTCAGTTCGATCATCTGCCGCGCCAGATCCACGATCCTGACCGGACTGCCCATATCCAGAACGAAAATCTCCCCGCCGGTCCCTTGCATCGCACTCTGCAGAACCAGCATGGAAGCTTCGGGGATGGTCATGAAATACCGGGTCATATCCGGATGGGTCACTTTCACCGGGCCGCCCTCGGCAATTTGCCGGTGGAAAATCGGGATCACGCTGCCGGAGGAGCCCAGGACATTGCCAAAGCGAACGGCCATGAACTTCGTTTGGTTGGAATGCGCCGCATAGAGTGCCTGCACATACATCTCCGCCAGGCGTTTGGTGGCGCCCATGATACTGGTCGGGTTGATGGCCTTGTCCGTGGAAATCAGGATGAAACGAGCCACGCCGAACTCCAGGGCCAGGTCGGCGAGTTGGGCCGTGCCCAGGCTGTTGTTCTGAATCGCCTCGCCCGGCTGATGCTCCATCATCGGCACATGCTTGTGGGCCGCGGCATGAAAAACCACTTCCGGATGGAACCTCGAAAAAATCTCCTCCATCCGTGCCCGATCCAGGATGTCACCAACCAAGGGGATGATCCTCTGTCCATGCTCCAGCCCGATCAATTCCTGCTCGATTTGGAACACGTTCGGTTCCGATCGGTCCAACAGAAGCAGATGCTTGGGGTGATAGGTGGCGATCTGCCGGCAAAGCTCGCTCCCGATGCTGCCGCCGGCGCCGGTCACCAGCACCACACGATCCTGCAACGCCAGCCGAATGCTCTCCGTCTCCAATTCGACCTTCTCCCGTCCCAGCAAGTCCTGGACTTCAACATTCCGCAACTGGCTCACTCGAACCTGCCCCAGGGCCAGTTGATCCAGCGAAGGAATGGTTTTGCACGGCACGCCCACCTGGCGCAAGAGACGAACAATTTCTCCGATGCGCTTGGCCGACGCCGCCGGCATGGCGATGATCGCTTCCTGAATTTCCAGTTTCGCGCTCACTTCCGCCAATCGCTCCGGCGGCCCCAGCACGGGAATGTCATGCACGCGCGAATGCCATTTCCCCTTGTCGTCATCAAAAAATGCCACCGGCTGCAGACCAAACCCCGGCTTGAGCGACAACTCTTTTGCCAGCAGCGCGCCGGCATCCCCGGCGCCGATGATGGCGACACGCCGTTGTCGCTGTCCCTTTCTCGCGCCCGAGACGGTGCCCGACTCGCGAAGCGTGCGCAGGGCCAGACGGACACCGGTTAATCCCACCAGGCAGAACACGAAGTCCATCGCAATCACCCCCCGCGGCGGCGCGAACCCCCCTCCCCATACGACCCAGACGATCACCGTAATGACCGAACTGATGAACAGCGCATGAAACATGCGGGCCAGATCGGGTGTGCTGAAATATCCAAGTAACGGAGTAAGCTGATGGAACAGTCCGAGGAGAATCAACTGCAAGGGCACCAGCCAGAGCAGAACCAAAAGCCGCTCCTGCTGGGCCGCCGGCTCCATCATAAAATCGAAGCGCAGTTCGTACGCTATCCAAAGACTGGCGGTCAGTTCGGTTGCATACAGCATGAACAACAGCCAAATCCGGACTGGAGTCGAATATTCATAGAGATTTAACTTCATAATAATTTAGACCTCTGAAAAACTCCCTTTCATCATAGCTGCGGTTGGCAGACCGCCGCATTTCTTCAGCAAATTCAGTGCCGTCCCATAGAAAATATGCACAGAACCATTGATTCTATTGACGATTTGAAATTCGGCAAGGTTTTTTAACCGCCACACTCCGTCCCATAACGTTCGGAATCGGCAAAAAGCCCTGAATTTCGATGGTATTTCATGCGTTTTCTGTGGGATGACTGTGCAGCAAATTGAAGAGTGCGGCTCTCTGCCGAGAAGCCGCTACGCCGGTTTTGCAGAGGTCTCATATTACCTGTCAGCCCGGTCCATCCTGTTATACCAATTCCCAGTGGGAATCGGCACATGGGCAGGGCGCGTCACTTCCGCCTTCGCTTTGCTACGGCGAGACAAGCCGTGCGCGCCGCAATCGTTGTGGGGACGAGCGGCGGGCAGCCACCGTCGCGCCGGAGCGGCGCTTTGGCGTGCCGCGAAGGCGGAAGGACTGCCCGCCCTACCGAGGTTTGTTCCGGTTGTCATTGAGAAATGGTATTAGACCGCCAAGGTTCGCAACACGGGCCAGGTGGAGACGAAGGAGACCTTGAGTCGTGAGCCTTTCAAAAAAGCGCCGAAGCCTGGGTGCGTCGAATTACGTCGATGATGAGTTCCTGGTCCTCCAGAGACAAGCTGCTGGAACTGGGCAGACAAATGCCGCGTTCATTCAGGTCTTCCGCGACCGCCCCGCCAATACATTCATACTTCTGATAAAGCTTTTGGGTGTGGAGCGGTTTCCAAACGGGTCTTGCCTCGATATTGGCATCATCCAAGGCGCGCAGCAGGCCCGGTTGATCAGTCCCAAATTCCTTGGGGCCGATCAAACCGCAACTCAGCCAGTTCGTGTGCAGGCCATAGGGCGCCTGGGGCATGAAACTGAAGCCAGCCAGATCGGAGAGTCCCTGCTGATAGCGGGCAGCAATCGCTCGACGCTGCGCCACCCGCTCGTCCAAGACCTCCAACTGTCCCCTCGCTATCCCCGCCAGCACATTGCTCAGCCGATAATTGTAGCCTAGTTCCGAATGCAGATAATTCAGGCCCGGGTCACGCGCCTGCGCGCTCCAGAACCGTGCCCGCGCCACCAAGTCCGCATCCGGTGAAGCCAGCATTCCGCCGCCGCTGCAGGTAATGATTTTATTCCCGTTAAAAGAGAAAATGCCAACATCACCCATCGTTCCCACCGGTTTGTCCCGGTAAAGCGCGCCCAGGGCTTCAGCCGCGTCCTCTATCACTCGGACACCGTATTCGCGGCACAGACCCAGGATCGGCTCCATGTCCGCCGACTGGCCAAAGATGTGCACGACGATAATCGCCTTGGGAATCCGGTTCACCGCCGCACGCTGCCGTAAGAAATCTGCCAACCGCTGTGGATCGAGGTTCCACGATGAGTAATCGCTGTCCATGAACACGGGGACGCCTTGCTCATAGAGGACGGGGTTGCAGGTCGCCGCGAAGGTGAGAGTCGAGACGATGACCTCGTCTCCGGGGTGAATGTTCATTAGCCTGACACCGAGGTGAATTCCGGCCGTACCGCTCGAGAGCGCCACGCACGGCAAACCAATGCGCGTCGAAAACTCCTGCTCCAGCGCCGCCAGGTTCGGGCCCACCGTGGACAGCCAATTACTCTGGAACGCCTCCTTCACATATTTCTCTTCCCGGCCGCTCATGTGCGGCACCGATAACAAGATCCGTTTTTGTGCGCGTTTAATCATCGTAATTGCTGGAAACCGGACCGACGTGAATTTGTAGTACACATCATTCGTCCGGAGATTCGTTTACGGGTGCCTTAATCGAAGCTGGGAGTGAATGACTCGGCTCTCTTGCTGTATCCTGAGCCGGAAGCATGGTCTGGAGGATGCAGCGAAGATCGTTCAATAACGACAGGTTGCGCATGTATTCGAGGTTCAGCCGGACCTTTTCCGGAAAGATGACCTGGTCATTGTAGGTTTGAGGGTCAGCGGCCTGCGCCAGCAGCGCCTCTTCATTCCTGAATGCCAAAGTTGCCGGTCCAGTAATTCCCGGCCGAAGCTCCAAAAGCGCGCGTGCAGTTTCGTCCAGCTTATCCATGTAGCCCGGCATGTCAGGGCGGGGTCCGACAAAGCTCATGTCACCTTTCAACACATTGAACAACTGGGGCAACTCGTCCAATTTTAAGCGGCGCAGCCATCGGCCAAGCCGGGTAACCCTCACATCACCCGCGACGGTGATGGTGGAAGACTTCGTCTGGCGATTTGTCATCGAGCGAAATTTATAAACGGTGAAAACCTTCCCGTGCCGTCCGATTCTCTGCTGGCGAAAAAGAACTGGCGGACCGTCGATAAGAAGGATTGCCAGCCCGATGGCAGCCATGGGAATCCCCAGAACAACCAGTCCTGCCGCCGAAACCACAACGTCGAACCAGCGCTTTCCATGGCACGCGTAAAAGCGGTGCTCACTCATCCAGGGGGCAACTTGGTGCATATCGCGTCAACTGGCGCGGCCGTTCCAACCTTCCATTCCGTAGGCGGCAGCAAAGGACTCGAAGCGGGTGGTGGCCAGCAACTTCCCGATCTTTTGTGGATTCCCATTGCGCCCGAGCATCTGCTGAAAGAGATAAAGCCGGGATTTAAGACTTTTTGGCGAACCGACTCCCTGCACATCGGTGGGATCCAGTTCATACGGATGCAGGTAAAAAACCAGCCCGCCCTGACGGCCAGCGCGCCGGATCATTGGTTTCAACAACCGGTATGGCAACAGGCGTAAATATCCACCGCCAGCGATCGGGATGTTGAGTCCGCAAAAGCGGTACGTGGCGGGCGGATACTCCATCAAACCCGGGATCACCTCATATGGCCTCGTAGGTGCGTCGGGAATGCCGTACAACTCACGGTAAATCGGGAAGATGCTGGCGTCATATCTCAGGCCATTCCGTTTCAGGATGTCCAAAGCCCAAAAAGACTTTTTCGTGATGGACCAGTATGGAGCCCGAAATCCGTGAATGTGGCGCACGCCAATACCCCGGAGTATGGCGATGGATTTCTTCAGATCCTCCTCAAACTCTGCAGGAGTAAGGCGGTAAACAAGACGATGCTGATACCCATGCACGCCAATCTCATGACCTTCCCGCTCGATTTCACGGATCAGCTCAGGATACGCTTCCGCCACCGTGGTCAGGATGAAGAAGGTGGCCTTGCTGTTATTCCTCGCAAAGAGTTCAAGACAGCGACGCGTGTTGGTCAAAACACTTGCGTCAGGAGGTCGGCCATGGTCTCCCTCCGCCTCGGCGAACAAATCGATGGAGGAGGTGTACCAATCCTCAACATCCACGGTCATGATGAAGGGGCGGCTGTTTGTAGGTGCGATCACCAAATCACTTACCCAGAGGCGGCAGGGACTTCTCTCTTGCCTGTTTGAGACGAAAGCGTTCGGCGCGCTTCCGAGAATCCAAGGCGATCCACAGGTTTTCCAGCAGGTAGCCGATAATCGGGCCGGGATCATTCAGGGCGCAGACCTGGTAGTCCAGATTCCGCCCGAAGAACTTGAACCAGGATCGCAACTGCGGCCGGCGATTGCGGCTGGTGAGGAGCCACATTACGTCCCCGGGCAAAAAGCGGAGATACTGCCCTTCGCGATAAGACAACTGGGGGTCCGGTTCGCGATTAAAAGCCATGTCCCAAAGCATCTCAACCATGTCATAGCCGGCGCAACAGGTGGCGCGGAAGCTCTCCGGGAACCGTGGATTGATCTCCATCAGTTTAACGACTCCGTCACGGGGATCCTCGATGAAATCGAAATCGGCAAAGCCATACCATCCGATATGGGAGAGCACGCGCACAGCCGCCGCCATGATGTCAGGCCGGAGCACCGTGCGGTTGAGCACGCTCGATCCGCCGTTCGGAGGATAATAGCGAAGCTTTTCGTACACGACCCCGGCCAGCAGGCGGCCACCCTCTCCGATCACCGCGTCCACCTTATATTGCATGCCCGCTTGCGGGACATACTCCTGCAAGAAGCAACGCCCAAACTGTGCTTCAATTCCGGGGAGGAGATGGCGAACCTCGTCGGCCGCCGAGACCTTGATGATCCCTCGTGCGCCCGCGCTTACAGCGGGCTTGATCAGAGCGGGAAAACGCACGCGCGCAAGCACAGGTTCCAAGCCATCCTGATGAGGATACCACGTCTCCGGAATGGCCACACCCGCACGTTCTGCAGCCTGAAGCGTAAGGATCTTATCGCGGCCAATGCAAAAGACGTCGCGCTGGGGGATGATAATACGGGTATGAATTCGCAACTCATCCTGGTGTTGTGCAACTACAGCCGTCGCCGAATCGCCCGTTGGATAAACCATCGCCGGACGACGCTGCTTCACGAAGTTCAGCAGCCAGGCTGCGTACGCAGCGGGGTCGCTGTCGGAATTCGGCGAGAGGACCCGGCTACCAGTGAAACGGGAGAACAACCCAACGCAGCACCGGTGTGGTGCGGCCGCGATTACTTGGCGGCCTTTTCGCCACGCAGATTCGATTATCGGCAGCGCCGCCTTATTCTGCGTATCGAGAACCACAATCGTGTCGCGCGAGGCGCTCATGACTTCGGGAGTCTCCCCATGATATCGGCAATATTCCGAGACTTTAAGAACCCACAACTTCTGCTCGTGAAGGCACAATATTCAACTCTCTGCCTGCACAGAAGGCAGTTGCAGCGGAGCGCAGGGAAAGACGAGGACGGTTGGATCGCTAATTTCCTTAAAGCGACGCTGCAGTGCCGCACGAAGCGTCCCCCAATCCCGGTATAGACGGCCATGACGATATTTCCGGCGAAAGCCCCATGCCGGCATTCGGGCCGATAGGACCCACGGGTTGGCCCCCTTCTGGCGGACGGAAACCATTGTTTCGTCTCCAGGTCGCTGTCCGTCGCCACTGGCAAAGTCTGCGTAAGATAGATGATTTAGCGCGAAATAGCTCGTCCGCGCCATTAAAATGGGGTGCGGCGACGCGACCGCCAGACCCCGAACCCAAGCTCGAACGCTTCCTCCACTGGAAAGGAAGCCCGGGAGGTTTCTCAATAGCCGCTTCACACTTACCCCGCAGCCCATCCCCATACCATGGTAAAAGATGCCGTCTGAGGCCGCATTGATCGCTACCGTCAGCGGAACCGGCAACTTGCGTGTGAGCAATAAGCTTTTGGCCATCTGGATTGGATCCGTGTCCAGGGGATAAGCATTGACAATGGCCACGTCTGCTTTCTGTGCCAACTGGTGGGGCACGATGGTCCGGGCCAAATCAAGCGCACGGGCGGCAGCTGCACGGTGAGCTTGGATGACATCGCCGACAAAAAGACCGGCCAACTGGCGTCGCGAGTTGATGACCGCGCAAACAGCAGTATGCACACCGACGTGCCGGGCCACCTCCTCCGCCCAAGCCCGGCGGTCACGAACGCCCTTCTCCGGCTCCAGCTCGCCCGCCCGTCGAGGTGGCAAGGCGCCATGGAAATGCGCGATGGTCAACCGCCCGGCCACACCCGGTACAACCATTTTAGCCCCCCCGCCGAAACCTGTCTCGTCGTGCGGAATAACACTCCCGACGACAATCCTCAGGTCAGCTTCAAGAAAGTGACGATTTAAGTAAACAGGTCCGCCCGCCACGCAGCCGACATAGCGAATATCGGGGCCGACAAAGTCGTGCATGATGATTGGCAACCGTGTGGCAATGTCCCGCCCGACCTTTTGTTCTATCTCCTGCTGGCTGGCGGGACGATGGGCGGCCAGTCCGATCAGGATGGAAATGCGGTCCAGCGCCAAGCCGCCGGCGTTCAGTTCACGGATCAGGGCCGGCAAGATTTGGTGTGCCGGCGTCGGCCGGGTGAGATCGTCCACGGCGATGACGCAAGCCCGCTTGCCAACCGCTAAGTCCCGAACTGCGGCGGTGCCGATCGGGCGCCTAAAGGCCTGCTCGATGCTAGCGAGGCTCATCTCCGGGGCGTCGGCTGGATCCAACCGCATTACATGCCAGTTGGCAGGGAATGTCAGCGACAACGATTCCTCGCCGCACCAAGCCCCGGAAGAAATGTTAATACTGATCTCGGAATGGCTTCTTGGATCAACCATATCCTTACGGCTCAGGTTTCCAGGTGCGGATATGCTGCCGGGCCAAAGCCCGCGCAAGCCCGATGATGCCAGCGGTGTGCAATAGGCAAAAGTAATACGGCAGGATCAGCAATTGGGGGGTCTTGGGTGCTAAAACGGCGACGCCCCAACCCGCGAGGGCAACACCGTAGAACAATCCTTGTAGCAGCAATGTCCACCTGAAAAGGGGCAGGTCCAGCAGGCAGGCGTTCGACGCGAGCAACGCAACCATTAACAACCCGGTGAGCCAGCGAAGATACTTGTGGCTGATCAAAACCAGCCAGTTTCCCGGTGTTTTCCAGAATGGAACCACTCGCAACAAAGATGGTAGGGTGGACCAACCGCGGACGGCCACACGAACGCGGCGTTTGAACTCCTGCTTCGTGTTCTTGGCTTGCGGCGCGCGAACTATCGCCTTGGGCTCATAGACCACCCGGAAACCTCTGGCGCACACCTCCATGGGGACGATGATATCGTTCGTCAGCGAACTATCAATAGGACGATACAATTCGCGGCGGATCACCTGAAACGCCCCAACGATCACGCAACCAACGCCCAAGCGGCTCTCCAGCAGGCGAACGGCTGTCTCCACCGCCCAATAACTGCGGTAGCCGCTGGCCACCGGCTTGTCGCCGGGATTGGTATGGTCAAACAGACCATTGACACAGCCAACAGTCGGATCGGCGAAGTGCGACACGGCAATCCGGAGAGCGTCTGGCTCGAACAACCCTCCTGAATCCGTCATTACCAGCACATCACCTTTAGCGAGTTTAGCGCCATTGGCGAACGCCTCATTGACACCCCGGTTATCGTTCGTCGCGGCCAATTTGATCCGAGGATCGTCCGAGTTGGAAACGATCTGGTTGGTCCGGTCTGTGGAGCCGTCGGAACACACAATAACTTCGAGCAGGTCCTTCGGATAGTTGCAGGAAAGGACGTTTTGGAGTTTCCGCGCAATTTGCTGCTCCTCGTTGAAAGCGACAACCAGAATGCTCAGGCTGGGCCAATCCTTCATTTCTGGCATCCCCTTTTTCCGACGGACAAGACATAGCAGACCAAGCAACAGCGGATAACCTGCGTAAGTGTAAAAAAGAAGCCCCGCCGCCAACCAAAAGACAATTTTCGCCGTCATTATTCACTGACTCCACTAAGCGACACCGTTGTTTTGCCCCGCGCAGGGATATCCGCGAGGGTCAGTGTCCGCAGACCGTTGCTGAAAACCACCTCGACAGGGACGGACGTCAAATCCACCGAACCAGAATTGCTAACATCCACGGTCAATTCCTGCCCCGGATGCGCCGACACACACTTGTGCTTTGGACAGAGCACGCGCTCCCAATACATGCCAACGGCGGTCATGGTGGCCACGTAAAAGTCTCCGGAGCCCTCAGCCAGAACCTCGCGGATCATCTCCTCGGTCAGGCGGAGGCAACTGGCAGCCTGGTAGCCGCGCAAGTGGTGGTGAGCCATGAACACCATGACGCGTCCGGTCCGCCGGGCAGCGTATGTCCAGTACTTAAGCATGGCCAATTGAGCTCCGTCCAGCGGGTCGCCGGGGTACTTCTTGCTAAGCTCCACCAAGCGCTCAGTCCCAAGTGGATGGTGCGGGGGCGGCTGGAGGAACACGTTGGTGAATGCCTGGCAGTCTGAATCGCTAGAGCAGAGCATTCCTGCCGCCTCAATGGCGGCTGGAGTCTCCGCGTTGTTAGCTCGCCCCGGAATGCCCCAGATTGTCGGTGTTACACCAAGGTGTTTCTCGAAGGTTCGAACGCACTGACGACAGTTGTCCGTCTGTTCCTGCTTGGAATCCCCTTCCGCGCTGCTCCAGAAATACCTTCCCTCTCCTGGCAAAGCCCCGATTTTCCAGTTGTTCCCCGAATCGGCCGCCGCATGAGTATCGTAGTGGAGCCAGTAGTGGTTTCCCAGTTCACAGTGATAGCGCTTCTCGCAATTGAAGGGCCAGTCCATTTCATTTTGGAAATGGACTTCCTCCCGCAACCAGCGGACAAATGCAGGGACTTCATGACTCCGGCGGTCCAACCCCAGAGCCTTGGAATGGGCGGCGCTCTCAGACTCATCG
>Ga0187868_1002457_pt1 | contig 12144 bp, 14 predicted proteins | sample June2016WEW_13_4_FD_133014 | JGI IMG/M metagenome (GOLD analysis project Ga0187868, IMG submission 133014) | Peatland microbial communities from SPRUCE experiment site at the Marcell Experimental Forest, Minnesota, USA - June2016WEW_13_40 | ecosystem: Environmental > Terrestrial > Soil >... | reverse complement strand
TGAGAAAAAGGGAAGGTTTCATATCAAACTCAAGTTCATCAAGTTTCATTATAGCTGTTAAAAACCCTAAGAAACTCAAGGTAACTATAGAAGTAGACCTAAAACCTTATGTATCTAGAGATCCTATAGATACTGAGGAGAAGCTTTTTAAATACTATACAGAAGACCTATATATTGAGGAAGATGAATTAAAAGATAATGACTCTTATAACAGGTGCCTAGAAGCTATCAAACAAGGTAAAATTGTTTTAAATATATCCTGTAGTTCTGACGGAGACCCGTTTGAGCAAGCTATATATAATACTGGTCTAGGAGATATGGTTAAAAATAATAATATAGAACTTATTAGCCAAGAAGGAGAATAAGATGATTTTTAGGCAGGGTTTCATCAGCAACAGTTCTTCCAGCTCTTTTATTATTAAAAAAGAGTATTTAACTCCAGATCAGATTGAGCACATTAAGAATCACTTTGAGTATGCTAAGCAAATGAAGTGGGATAATGAACAATTTGATTCAGATCTACCAGAGAACGAAGACTGGTGTGATTGTGGTTGGACAGATAAAGATGATTGGCATACAGATGAATGGTTCATTGAGGATACAGATACAGAATTAAAAGGTAGCACAGATATGAATAATTTTGATATGCATACATTTATAGCAAGGTTGGGTATTGATAATACAAAAGTGGAATGGAGTGAATAGTTGTGAAGCAGATTAATGGTTTCATAAGCAACTCTAGCTCATCTTCTTTTATTATCGGGGTAGGAAAGATAACTGATAAAAAGAAGTTTGAGGATTTTTGTAATGCTAATGAGATAGATAATAGTAACATTGAGGTATTAAAAACATCTGAAATACTTTCAGGCAAATCTTGGGGTTATAACATTAGACGGACTGATGACAGTGAAAAAGTTATAGTAGTAGACTCTTTTAATGGTGATGAGGTTAGCCTTAAATTTGACCCCTCTCTTGAAGAAGAATTTATAGTAGTAACTATGGTAGGAGATGAAGGAGACTACACTTTTAATAAGGGCGGCGACGATGATTGGGACCCAGATTATGATATAGACAGTAGCTTTTTTGATGATAGAGACGCTAAACTATTAGAGTTTGGTAAGGATTCAGGGATTTCAGACTACCAGTGTTCATACGGCGCTGGTAGGAATGGGTAGATATAAAATTTAAATAAGGAGGATATACTATGCTAAAAGATGAATTGAAAGATGTTTTTGTAGTAGTTACAGATTTAGATGAAAATGGCGATTCTATCCCAGCTGGAGTTTTTGAAAGTTTAGAAAAGGCACATGAAGCAGTTAAGAATATAGATCCAAAAAACTTGACTAGTCTTAGTATGACTCCACAAATTATAAGTAAAAAAGGATTTATAGAAACTGACAAGGTATATCTTATAGAAGACCCTATTAAATTAAATAGGATGTGGCCTTGGAGAGATAATTGGTGATATAGCTATGAAAGGTCTACCTCCTCCTAAACCTATTATGCTTAAAGAACGTATTTCAATGATTTTCCTACAATATGGAGAGTTAGATGTAGTAGACGGTGCTCTGGTATTAACTGATAAAGATGGGATAAGAACCCACATACCTGTAGGTAGTGTTGCTTGTATGATGTTAGAAACAGGTACTAAAGTTACTCATGCTGCTATTAAATTAGCAGCTTATGTAGGATGCTTATTAATATGGATTGGAGAAGGAGGAGTTAGAGTTTATTCTTCAGGTCAACCAGGTGGAGCCAGATCTGACAGACTATTATATCAAGCTAAGCTAGCTCTTGATGATAAGTCTAGATTAAAAGTTGTTAGAAAAATGTATGAAATACGGTTTGGTGATATACCTCCAGAAAGAAGAAGTATAGAACAACTTAGAGGTATAGAGGGTGCTAGAGTAAAAAATTTATATAAGATTCTTGCTAGTAAGTATGGAATTGATTGGAATAATAGAAAATACGATATAGATTGCTGGGAAAGTGGTGATTTAGTTAATAGATGTTTAAGTTCTGCTACATCTTGTCTCTATGGAGTTTGTGAAGCAGCAGTATTGGCTGCTGGCTATGCTCCTGCTATTGGTTTTATACATACAGGTAAACCCTTGTCTTTTGTTTACGATATAGCTGATTTACTTAAGTTTGAAACAGTTGTACCTATAGCTTTTAAGATAGCTTCTGAAACTACAAGAAACGATGCTGAAAGATTAGTCAGACTTGCTTGTAGGGAATCTAACAGATATAAATAATATATGAAATAGTTAAGATATTTTGCTAATTTTAGCACTTTTAATAATCAATTAATATAAATACTATTAGGAAGAAGGATTTTATGGCTTCTAAAAAGGAAAATGAAGTGACTGTAGTAAGGGTAAACAGGAAAGAATTTGAACTAAGCGATGGTGAAATATATGAACATCCTTTAGAGTTAGACGAAACTCCTACTCTAAAAGAGTTCAAAAAATATTATCATTACTGGAAAAGCGTTCTTAATAACCCAGACCCACGTATTTTAGAGGATATGCAGGAATAATTAATGGAAAAATTAATATCTATAACTGAAGCCTCTAATTTATTAGGCATTTCTCATTGGTCTTTAAGAAGATATAGTGAGGAAGCTGTTAAACCTGTATTGACCCAAGGCGGTCATCGTAGATATAGACTATCTGATATACTGAAACTCCAAGGAGTAATAGAAACAAAAACAGAACAACCAGTCGCTATCTATTGTAGAGTATCAACAAGTGACCAAAAAAATAAAGGTGATTTAACAAGACAAAAAGAAAGACTTGTTGATTACTGTGTAGCTAATAAGCTAAAAATAGAGTACATCTTTGAAGAAGTAGGCTCTGGTCTTAATGATAAAAGAAAGAAGTTGAGAGAACTATTTAATCTTGTCTCTACAAACAAAATAAGTAAAGTAATTATTGAGCATAAAGACAGATTAACAAGATTCAATTATAATATCTTTGAATATTTTATTAATAGTTATGGTGTGACTTTAGATTGTGTAGAGTCTGTTCTTCCACAATCTTTTGAGAATGAATTAGTGACTGATATCTTAACAATCATGTCTTGTTATTCAGCTAAAATATACGGCAGAAGAAGTCATATGACTAAGAAGAATAAAGAAAATGAAGATAAACAGAGCATATAAGGTAGAACTTAAACCTACTAACAAGCAACGTACTCTTCTTGAGAAGAGTGCTGGTACTGCTCGTTTTGCTTATAACTTGGCTCTTGATGAACGTATTAAAGCGTATGAAAAAGATAAAACCTCACTATCATCTATAGACCAGCACAAATCTTTATGTGCCAGAAAGAAAGAAGAATTTCCTTGGATGTATGAAGTAAGTAAATGCGCACCTCAAGAAGCAATAAGAGATTTAGATAGTGCTTTTAAGAATTTCTTTAGAGGTATAAAGAAAGGTCAAAAAGTCGGCTTTCCTAAATTCAAAAGTAAGCATAAGTCAAAACCAGCATTTACTATATCATTTGGTTTCTATGTGACAAACTCAACTATTAATATACCTAAAGTAGGCTATGTAAGATTAAAAGAAAAAGATTATATACCAACAAAAGATATACACATAAACTCAATGACTGTATCTAAAACTGCTGGAAGATGGTTTGCTTCTGTACAAGTTAGTCAAGAAATATTAGAACCTCCTAAACCAGAAACTGTTATAGGTATCGATGTAGGAATAAAAACTTTAGCTACATGCAGTAATGGTGAAACTTTTGAGAATAGCAAAAATTTAAAGAAAGCCCAGAAAAAGTTAGCTCATGCTCAAAAGAATTTAGCAAGAAAACAATTTGATAAAGAAACTAAAAAGTCTTCTAAAAATAGAGAAAAGGCTAAATTAAAAGTACAGAAGATATATTTTGATATAAGTAATAAACGTAAAGATGCTATCCATAAGATGACGAGTAAGTTGGCGAGAACCAAACCAATGTACTTTGCATTAGAGGATTTAAATGTCTCTGGTATGATGAAAAACCACTGTTTAGCAGGAGCGTTAGCTGATGCTTCTTTCTCAGAAATAAAGCGTCAGTTATTGTATAAAGCTACTTGGTATGGTGGAGAGGTATTAGATATAGATAGATTTTTTCCAAGTTCTAAACTTTGTAGGAAGTGCGGAGTTGTTAAAGAAGATTTAAGTTTAGAGGATCGAATCTTTATATGTGAGTGCGGTCATGTAGAAGATAGAGACTTAAACGCATCGATTAATCAGGAAGAGTTTGGTTTGAGTACTCTCAGTTCGAGAGGAATTAAAGCCTGTGGAGAAAGTGTAAGACTCTTGGAGAATGCAAATCCAAAAGCAGTTTCAATAAAGCAGGAAGAAAACATGAATCAATGCTCTGCAAAGATTCTATAGGTTTTTCAGAACGGAACAAACTGAGTCTTATATAGAAGACGGTAATGCTGTAATGATATGGAGTACTAATACAGAATCTGGTTTTGATTTTAAAACTGTAGGAAAAAATAGAAGAATCCCTGTTGATTTTGATGGAGTTAAGCTTGTTTCATTTTTACCTATTGAAAATAGGTAAAATAATATTTGATTTTGCTTTGGTCAAATAGTATATTATATGAAAGGAGGTATGTAATTATGAACTATATGAAAAAACTTGCTAATAAAAAAAATATTAACATACCTATAATACCAATAGATAGGTGTATAGGGAAAACTATAGACGGCGTACCGGGAATGACTACCTATGAACATTGTTTAATTGTAGGATATGTAGCTCAAGTTTTTCGTAGGATATTACCCAGTTACTTGAGAAAAAAACTACCTCGTAAGATATGCTCTCTTGCTGCTCTTCATGATGTTGGTAAAATAAGTCCAGGATTTATTTTGAAAATTTATAGACATATGATGCCTGAACTGATTAAGCTATGTCCTGATTTGGCTAAACTACCTGAAAGTATGTTCGATACTAATCACACTATAATATCTGAAGCATCATTACTAGCTAGGTATTCTAAAAAAGATACTTGTGCTATTTACAGCTCTATTATTGGAGCTCATCATGGGTATGGAAATTTAAATCCTGATAAAGACGCTTGTATTAGATACGGAGGACCTGCTTGGGCAAAACTTCGCAGAGAGTTTTGTGATAAGATTACTAAAGAATTTGGAGAACCATACCTTACTGATTTAAAAAAATATGATTCAGAAATAATAAGTGGGTTTATCTCCCTTTGTGATTGGATAGCTTCAGATACTAGATTTTTCTCTGCTTCCGGTAATATTAAAGATATACATAGAGAGGCTTTTAAAGTTATTAAATCTTTAGGCTGGACTAAAACAGTAGTAAAACATGGACTTACTTTTAAAGACCTTTTTAATTTTGATCCGAGATCAGAGCAAAAAGCTTTTATTGATTCTGTAACAAAACCAGGAGTATATATTTTAGAGTCACGTACTGGATCAGGTAAAACAGAGCCAGCTTTTGCGGCAGCTTACAAACTAATTGCTGCCGGGTATCATTCTGGAATTTATGTGGCTCTTCCTACTCGTGTTACTAGTCAAAGACTATACAAAAGATTTAAAAGTTTTCTTGAAAATGCTTTTGAAAAAGGTATGTCACCTCATCTTATTCATGGACAATCAGATATAGCTGAAGTAGATATAGGAAGCGAAGAGCTATCTCCAGGAAGTATGTGGTTTAAAGCAAACAGAAGAGCTTTGATGCTACCTTTTGGGATAGGGACCGTAGATCAAATACTGTTGTCCGCTATCCATGCAAAATATAATTTTATTAGAACGTTTGGAATAGCAAATAAAGTAGTTATAATAGACGAGCTACACTCTTATGATGCATACACAGGAAAAATAACAGATCTTCTTATTAAAAAATTACGTGAATTAGATTGTACAGTAATAGTGTTATCTGCTACTTTAACTAAAGAGCGTAAAAGACAACTTTTAGGTAATTATAAATCAGAAGATATAAGGTACCCATTAATAACTTATAAAATAGACGATAAGATATATACAAAAAGTGCTGGAAAAGGATCTAGCAGAAAAATTCATGTAAGAAAAGTATCTGATAATTTTCCTAAATTGTATAAAGAAGCAGAAAAAAGAATTTTAGCTGGTCAACAAGTCCTTTGGATTTTAAATACGGTCGATAGAGCTACAGCAGTATATAAAGAAATGATACAGCGACCTGCTCTATCTGGATTAATTTCACGTATAGGTTTAATTCATTCTAGGTTTCCCGCAAAGGATAGAAATGCCCTAGAGGATTTATGGATGGAACGTCTAGGTAACGGTAAAAATAGTGACAGATCCCAAGGATCCTTACTTATATCTACTCAGGTGTTAGAACAAAGTGTAGATGTAGATTCAGATTTTCTTATTACTGATCTAGCTCCTACTGATTTTATAGTACAACGAGCTGGAAGACTTTTCAGACACGAGGGTAGAACTAATAGATCCTGTAATAAAGCAGAGATGTGGATAGTTTGTCCTAGTCTCTCAAGAATAACAGATTTAAAAGACTTACGTAATAGACTTGGAGTACATGCTAAAATATATTCAGAATATGTTTTATGGAGAAGTTATCGTACATGGAAAAGAATTAGCACATTAAATGATCCTGAAGATTTAAGAGATATACTTGAAAACACGTATAGAGACAGCATATCACAAGACCCAGTATGGGTAAAAGAGGCATACGATAATATGTATGCCAAAAAATTAGCTATGAGGGATTTAGCTGTATCTTCTACAGGATCTAATGTTCGTTTATTTGATAGTGATGAGTCAGATGAAGAAGATTTTAATAATATAGATACATTACAAGATGAAGATAACAATACCCAAACTAGACTATTAAGTGTACCTACAAAACAACTTATTTTACTAAAAACTATTACTGATAAAAAAGATACCTTTGATATATCTTTTGTAGACGGAGAGTCAATTTCTTGTATAAAAGATAAGAGATCATTTATATCTTCTAAGGCTATGACCTATCGAATGGTTAAGGTGCCTATAAATAAAAAACTAGGGCTAGCACAGTCTCCTATATATTTTAAACCTTTTGTGTTTGGAAGCCCTATTCCTGTAACTGTAGATACTTTAAATATAGTAAGGCTTTTGGACGGAACAGATACCGGCTATCTCTATGAAAAAACATGTGGTTTTTATAAATCTATTATTTTATAAAAATTATTTGATTTTTATATGGTCAAATAGTATATTATAAATATCAAAGAGGTATGTAATACAAACATAGAATAAGGAAGCTTTATGAATTTTAATCTTGTAGACGATCCTTGGGTATCAGTCCTAATAGGAAAACAACAACATACTTTAAGTTTATTTGATATTTTTTCAAAGGCAGATAAGATATCATCTATTGCAGAAGGGACAGTTGAAAAAATAGCTATTACTCGTTTACTACTATGTATAAGCCAAGCTGCTCTAAATGGTCCTGATGATGATAAGTCTTGGGAATTATGCAAAAATAATATAATTCCACTATCCTTAGATTACCTTAAAAATTGGCACGACAGATTCGATCTTTTTGGAGACTATCCTTTTCTTCAAATTACAGAACTAAAAAATATAAATAATCATAATATTGCTTTCTTAAATCCTTCTTTTGCATCAGGAGCTAATCATACGTTTTTTGATTCTGCGGCAAGAGGTAAAGAAGATCGTGTGATTTCAGAAAGTGATATTGTAAAATCTCTATTAGTATCACAAATTTTTGCTGAATGCGGACGAAAAGGTGGTGCTGTAAAAGACACAACTTGGGGTATATCTAGTATAAAAGACCAAACAAAAGCAGCAACAGCTACTAATATACTCATTACAATAATTAACGGAAGTAGTCTACTAAATACTATTCATTCAAATATTATCAACAAAGAATGGCTTAATGATGCTAAAATACAATTTGGTCAGCCTGTTTGGGAACAAAAATTTATAAACCAGAATGATAAACTAACTGAAAATTCAAGAAAAACATATTTATATAATCTAGTACCTATATCACGCGGTATTTTATTTGAAAAAGACTCAAATATTATATCTTTTTGCCCTGGTATATCTCCTTGTGAATTTCCTGTGTACAGAGATCCTATGGGTACAATTGTGTCTAAAAAAATAAAAAATAAAGTTGAACCAGGGTACTTAAAAATAGATACAGAAAAAGCACCGTGGAGAGATTTACAGAGTATTTTAAAAATATCTCCTGATAAGTTAAAATACCTACAAGATGGTCCTTGGGCTATGAGGCATTTTAATAAAGGTAATAGTAACAAGCTTATTATTACTACAGGAGGATTTGCTTATGATAAAGCTAAACCTAAACTTGCCTGTGAGTGGCAGTTTATAGTACCCTCAAAAATGTTATCAAAACAAGAATTAAGTATGTACTCAGGATATGTAGATAATGCTGAAAAAGCATTGAATAAATCTAAATATGCTTTTGAAATATATCTAAATTTTTCTGATAAGAAACTCTCTTTTTCTGATAAAGATAATAAAAAGGTTTACATATCTCTTTTATCTAAGTCTGAAAAAAGATACTGGTATAAACTTAGTAAAAAATCTCAAGAAATACTAGAGAAGATGTCTAATGCTTCAAACCCTATGACAGCTCAAGAAATAGAGGACATTACTAAGTTTTGGAATTCAGTCGTATATAAATCTGTTTTAGATTCTTTTCAAAAATCTTGCGGAGAATATCAAAAGAATTTTATGTCGTACACAAAAGCACTGTTATGGTTAAAACAAAATCTAAAGGAGATTTTAAAATGAGTACAGTACAAGAAGATGCTAAAAACGTAATTCAGGAACTTTCCAAATTAAAGTATGATAAAGGAGCTATGTCTATACTGAGAAAGGGACTATCAGATGCATTAGAGTTTAAAACATATAAGTATATTTCACGAATGTGTAACATAGAAAACACCAGAATGCGAACTATAGTAAAGCATATCGCTGCTTTTTATGCTACGCATCCTGAAAATGTATGTGGTAAAAATTTTGGTCAAAGTATAAGAGAGCTTGCTCTAAAAAAAGATCCAAAAAACGGTATTGAGACATTTGAGAGGTATATCAATAGGATACTAGGATCTAAAGACTCAATAAGTCTATGCAGTTATCTTTCTTTTTTAATTAGAATGATTAAAAGTTATGGTATACCTGTAGATTATGAGACTCTCTATACAGACATAGTCTATTGGGGTGATAGAACAAAGATTAAATGGGCGTGTGCTTATCAAACTGGAAGCGATAAGGAGGTTTCAGATGTATCTGACAAAAATAACAGTTGATGGAATTACTGTAGCAAGTAAACACCTATATGATGAGTATAGATGGAAACAAGAATTGTGCAAATCTGTAAATCCTAACGAACTTAAAGAGTGGGCTTGTAGGTTTCTAGTTAAGGAGTTGTCAGGAGAAGAAATTGTTTACTTTCTATCTCAAGAGCAACCTAAAATTCTTCCTTATGGTACCTGGGAAACAAAACAAATTTCAGAAAGTTTCTATGAAAATAAAAAATATTATTTTGAGGTACTAGCTAATCCTACAGTTAAAAATGTAGTTTTTGATAAGGATGGTAAAAGAAAAAGACAAGGTAAGAGAAATGCAGTACATCCAGATAAATATGAAGATTGGGTCAAAAGAAAATTAACTGAAGGAGGTTGTGAAGTAAATAATTTATCAGTATGTTCTAAAGGTATGCAGATATGTTATCGTAAAGGAGCTAAAGTATCTTCTATAGCTGTTCAGTATAAAGGCATTTTAAATGTAAAAGATGAAAATTCATTTAAAAGAATAGCTAAAGTAGGTATAGGTCACGGAAGAGCTTTCGGTCTAGGTTTGATTTTATTGAAAAAAATTTGAAAATTTTCACTATTCTAAAAACATTTTAAAAAGGAGTCTCAAATGGCTAACTATCTTGATCTGCACATTATTCGTAATTTCCCTCTCAGTTGTTTGGTTCGTGATGAAAACGGATCTCCTAAGACTATGACATTTGGAGGTACTACACGAGCTAGGATAAGCTCTCAAAGTGAGAAACGTCCAATTAGGTTATATGAAAAAGAATTGGATAAAGTACATTTTGGAGGTATTCGAACACGAGCTATTGCTACAGACATTTTAAATGGTCTTACCGCAAAGGGTATGTCTCAGGATCTTGCCAACAGCTTATCTAATAGTGTAGCAGACGAATATGGCACATTAGAGAAAGAAAAAACTAAAACCGTTCTTTTTTTCAGTGCTGGTGAAATTAATGCTATGGTAAATGAAATTATATCAGCAGAAAAAGAAGGCAAAATAGATAAACTTTTTAAAACTAAGAAAAAAGATGGCAAAGTTACTTATAAGTTTAATGGTTTTAGTAACAATCTATTAAAAAATTCTACAATAGTAGATATAGCTGATATTGCTATGTTTGGAAGAATGGTAGCTAGTGCTCCAGACCTATCTGAAGAAGGGGCTTCCTCTTTCGCTCATATGTTCTCTGTTCATACTTGTGAAAATGAAATAGATTTTTTTTCTGCGGTAGATGAATCTTCTACTAAAAGTGATACAGGATCAGGTCATATAGGAGAACTAGAGTTTAACTCTGCTTGTTACTATGGTTGTATCAGTGTTAATCTTAACATTTTTAATGAGAGTAGACTTAAAAACCTTCCTATGGAGGCACGCAAAGATATATTGAAATTATTTATAGAATCATGTATTGTTACTGTTCCTGGAGCAAGACATAATTCTATGTTTGCTGCCACTATGCCATCTTCAGTATTAGGTTTAGTTCGTAAAAATACTTTTCCTCTTTCACTAGCTAATGCATATGAAAAACCTATACGACCTTCTTCAAACGGGTATACAGAAGAAGCCAGAAAACGTTTGGAACTAGAGCTAAATAAAACAAAAGAAACTTATGGACGACGTTTTGGTTTAGTAAAAGAATTATGGTTTCCCGATAATAACCTTGATTTTTTTATGGAAGGTCTGGTGGATAATGCCTAATAAATATCTTATACTTGCCCTTGAAAGTCCTTTACAATCTTGGGGACTTCAAGGACAATTTGATCTAAGAGATACATCTCCTATGCCTACAAAAAGTGGTATAATAGGTATATTAGGTAGTGCTTTAGGAGTTGAGAGAAAAGACATCAACAAAATAGCAGAGTTATCTACACTACATATGACAGTTTTTTGTACGAAACCCGGAGAAATCATAACGGACTATCATACTGTTGGAAACGGTTATAAGAATAGAAATGAAAATCTTATCGATGCTGAAGGAAAATATAAAAAAACAGGAATCGTTACAAACAGAGATTATCTTTGTGATGCTAAGTTTATGGTAGTATTAACAGGAAAAGATAAGCTCATAGATTCTTGTGCAATAGCTTTAGATAACCCTAGATGGGATGAGTTTTTAGGAAGACGGGCATGTATTCCAACTAGACCTATTCTAGAAGCTGTTGTTAGTACTAAAGAAGAAGTTATAGAAATTCTAAGTAAATTTAATATTTCTGAAAAGACACAAGTTCAGTCTGACGGTCTAGGAGGATTTACTCAACAAGATGTTCCTGTTAATTTTAGTACTAGAAAATTTAATACAAGAACTATTGTAGAAGAATCTGATTTTTATCGGTAAGCTTTTTGATATTTTATAAGTTCTTTGAAATCATATAGTTGTATTATAGTATAGTCCCTACATAAGTAGGGATAAATCGTTTACATAATAGTGTTATGCGGCGAAGCGAAAATAGTCCCTACATAAGTAGGGATAAATCGACTACGGGGCGCTTGTGAAAGAGATTATCAGGATAGTCCCTACATAAGTAGGGATAAATCGGCTCCAGACTTTGACCAAGAGCCAGGCGACGGCATAGTTACCAAGAGGCTTTAACCAATAAAAGGATATTACTATGTCCACGCAAACTGAACTTAACACCGATGAAATAGAAATCGATCCTGAGCTATTACGCGATATGGACGATACTCCCGCTGATTCTCCTGTGCCCTTAACTGGCTGGTATGAGTTCCCTGAGCCATTTATCTACGGACCCGTGGAGACTCCACCGGCACCTCCATTTCCATGTAATCGACATCAGTTTGAGCTTGAGCAAGCTGCCATTAAATA
>Ga0187868_1002456_pt1 | contig 12146 bp, 9 predicted proteins | sample June2016WEW_13_4_FD_133014 | JGI IMG/M metagenome (GOLD analysis project Ga0187868, IMG submission 133014) | Peatland microbial communities from SPRUCE experiment site at the Marcell Experimental Forest, Minnesota, USA - June2016WEW_13_40 | ecosystem: Environmental > Terrestrial > Soil > Wetlands... | reverse complement strand
TTTCTCGGGAGCGGGTTCGACAATGATTTGGCCGTATACCCATGGGTGCTCTTTGCAAATGTAAACGTACGTCCCTGGCTTGTCGAAGATGACGCTGCCGATGTCGAGAGGGTTCAGAGGGCCCGTCGTCCACGATCCATCTTCCGCAATGACGGTGTGTACCATCTGCCCGTTATTTCTCCAGCTCACTCGAGTGCCGGCCTTGACTCGCACGCGGTACGGATTGAACTCATATTCGTCGATGATGTAGTGCGTGCCCATCAAGCCGAAGTCCCGCGAAAGGGTCGTGGTCTCGATGTTCGCCGTATTCTCAATCGGTCCCGCAAAGTCCTCCTGAGGAGGAGTCGGCGGCGCCGACCGCTGCGGGAGCGTTCCGCCCAATTTGAATGCCCACACCGTGCCGCCAACAATCGTGGCGATGTAGTCCTCTCCTCCGCTTTCGTACGCGATGGGCGGGCTGCCCCCTAAATCGCCCGTTTGAAACTGCCACAAGAGCGATCCATTGGTCGCGTCGTATGCCTGGAGGTTGCCGTCGCCGGCCATCTGGAAGACAAGGCCTCCCGCAGTGGCGAGCGCGCCGCTCGGTCGTCCCACGCGGAATTCCTTCTTCCAGGCAATCTTGTTCGTGCGGCTGTCTATGGCGGCCAGAACGCCGAAGCTCAGCTTATTCAGCCCAGGCACACGCCCGCTGAGCGTGAGGCTGAAGAAGCCCGGATTCTCGCCGCGCCGGAACCACTGCAAGCCCGCATTGCCGGTCGCATAGAAAAACCGCGTCTGCGGATCGAAAGCCATCGGCGTGGCGCGCATGCCGTAAACAGGCTCCAGAAGAGCAGGTCTCTGCAACGATGCGGGCGTAAAGAAGCAACCTACTTCAAAACCCTTCGCGACCGGCTGCTGTCTCCAATAGTCGCAGTCCGGCAGGACGGGGTCCGCGCCCACCGGATACGGTTGCGTCGCGGCGGTTTTCTGGAATGCATCCTGTGGCACACGCCGGTCCTCGATGCGTCCGAGGGGTTTCCCGGTGACGCGATCGAGCATGAACAGATACCCGTCCGTGCGCATGGCTGCAATCGCCTTGTGTGGCTGGCCGTTCACTTGTGCGTCGAACAGCACCGGCGCTTCGGCGACGTCGGCTTCCCAGAGGTCGTGCCGAACTAATTGATAGTGCCAGCGAAGCTTTCCGGTCTTGCTCTCAAGCGCGATCACCGAATCGGTATACAGGTTGTCGCCGGGTCGGTTTTCGCCGCCGTACTGCGGGACGGCGTTTCCGGTTGCATAGAACACCAGGCCGAGTTCCGGATCGGACGCTCCCACGAGCCAGACGGCGCCTCCGCCGTGCTGCCAAGCGTTATTGTTCTTCGGCCAGGTCTCGGACCCCGGCTCGCCCGGCGCGGGCACGACATAAAAGCGCCACGCTTCGTGCCCAGTTTTCGCGTCAACGGCGATGATCCGCCCTCGATATCCAAAATCCGCATTCAGGCCGGCCGATACCAGCCCGTCGGCGTAAACTGGCGCGCCTGAGAAGCCCGCGGACGGTTCGTGCACCGGGTCGCCGAGGTAAGTTTTCCAAACAACTTCGCCAGTTTCCTCGCGGAGGGCGACTAGATTCGCGTCAGACAACCCGACGAACACGAGGCCCGCGCCCACGGCCACGCCTTCCCGCGCCGGCGTGCCGCCGGGCATCGCGTTGTAGCGCCACGCGATCTTTCCCGTGCTAAGGTTCACCGCGTACACATATGGCGGCGCCGTCAGAAACATCAGGCCGTTATCGACCACTGGCATCGCACGCGCGGTCGGTGCCGGTCCAACCTTTTCCGAAACCCACGCGGCACCTAGCTTCGCAACATTCTGCGCGTTGATCTGCGTCAGCGACGAATAGCGTGTGTTTCCGGAATCGCCTCCGACCGTGGACCACTGGCCCATTCCGAGTTGCGCCGCGAAAGCAATGCCTGCGGCCAACACTACGAAGTACGCGAAGATGCGCGCCGCTGCCCGTCTCATTCCGGCTTGATGTCTGAGCCTGTGTTGCATGTCGTTGATCTCCATTTCGAACTACACGACTCGCGTTTGAAAACGATTCCGAGCCCCTGCATTCTCACGGCTTTCTTTTTCACGCCCAGTCATCCACCTTCAGGCCACGACGCAGGCCGAAATCGGTGACGAACCACGTGGTCTGTACCTTCCCGCCGGTTACGACTACACGTATCGCACCCGGGTTCGTGAAAGGTTTGATGAGGGTATCGTCCGGCAGCTTCTTCCAGCTTGCGTAAGGCTCCAGACCTTGCAGGGCGAACGGCACTGCGGTGCTTTGAATAACGCCGTTGCCCCAGTAGGACCCTGCTGTCTTCTCGACGTTCTGCGAGAACCACTCGGCGAGCTGCGCCTTGGTCTTGAAACCGTGCGAGTCCTTGAGCAAAGCCGCGACAGTGGGATCCATCAAGATCGTGGCCGCAGATCCGGATGCAGAAAGCGAACGCATGTAGTCTCGCATCAGGAAATGAGTGGGATAGAGGCTTTGGCTGCCGCCGACGCTCGAGATACTCGTCCAGCCGATCCCCACCGACACGACATCATCGTTGGGTTTGAAGCCCATCTGAACATGCAGAGGATCCCAACCTTCCGGCAGATTCTCTTCGTTCTCGGCAAAACAGAGATTGTTGTATTGCAAGTTGCTACCGAGACTCTCCCAAGCGTTGACGTTGTTGCGGAGATCGCCCACGATTTTCGAGACGATCGTGAAGGCGCGACCGACGACGGCATTTGACCGGTTGTACGGACCCAGGGCATTTGTTCCGCAATTGAAGTTGAGCCGCTTGCGGATTGGGCCATTGATCACGATCATATTTGCCATCGAGCTCGTCGAGTTGCCGAACGGCGCTTGCGTCGCGAGAGCGAGAATCAGCGGAAAATGCTCCGGCGAGGCTCCTGCCATTACCGCGCTGATAGCCACCTTCTCCACCGTGAGTTGCCGCTGGCCGCCGGTGATGTCGATCGTCTTGATCACCTCGTCGGGCTTGTGGCTGGTGCCCTTGAGCATCTCGGTGACGCCCTTTTCGGTGGGAAGATTGATCCAGTTGTAATCGGTCCAACCCTTGTCTTCGAACAGACGCCGCAGATTCTCCTCCGTGTCGCTCGGAAGGAGCCTCGATGAACCGGCCTGGTCCGACGGCGCGCCCGAAATCCTTTCCTCAGCAGTCAGGGGATCGGTGAGCGCCTTGATCACAGAGGTCATTAGGGGCTGCCCAGTCAGCACGTCCTTGCCGGACACATAACCAACATCCACCGCCTGCGGCTGCCCCGTGAAAGGAAACGGCACGGCGATGTAGCGGACGGGCATGCCGTTGCTGTACTTGAAGTCGTAATCCATGGCGTAGTGCACGACGTTCGCCGAGGCGATGCCAATGGCGGGAATCTTTAGCTGCGTCTGAATCTGCTTTGCCCAGCGGCTCACGGCCGCGATGCAGGCGTTTCAACCCGCGACACCGACGATCGCTCCATCGGCTTTGTTGGCTGTCATTTCCTTCAGGATCGCGGGGTCGAGCCCAAACATGCCGTCGGCCGTTACCTTCACAGTCGTTTTGATTCCCGGGTAGCGTTGGGCAAGCCACTCCCGCATCGCCCCGTAGAAGTAATTGCCCGCGTCGGGCCCTTCCCAAGAGAGATTGATCATGTAGATAGTCTTGTTGTCCAGGTTATCGAGCGGCGGCGCCAACGGATAACGTGTTGCCAACTTGTTTGGTATTCCCGGGTTCATGACTGTAATCAGGTTGTCGCCCACTGCAGAATCTGGCACAGCTTTCCTAGCTGTTTCCGTGTAGGCCGGGGAGCCGGCCACCAGTGCCGGACTCAATCCCAACATCGCCAACATTTTTCGCCTATCCATAGTCCCTACCTTCTCCCGCTTGATTGCGCGGCAACTTTCTCGGACAAATGAGCCCTATGTGACTACAAATCCACTACGCAAACTTGATTCCCTACCTTCACGATGTCTCCCTCGCGTGCGAATATCTCAATCATCGTTCCATCAGAGGGCGCAGCAATTTCCTGATTCACTTTTTCGGTTTCGATCTCGTACAACGGCTCCCCAGCCTTGAATGGCTCTCCCGGCTGCTTGTACCACTTGACGATAGTGGCTTCCTCCATGTTCATTCCGACTCGGGAGAGCTTGAGAGTCATCCTCATGGCAAGCGTCAGGTCTCAACCAATTTGGTCGCGACGCGCACGATCTCGTCTTCATTTGGCAAAACCCGCCTCTCCGCGTTGGGTGCATATGGCATCGAAACATCGGGAACAGTCACACGCTTGATCGGAGCTTGAAGACTTGAAAATGCCTTATCCGCGATGATCGCAGCGATGTGGCTTGCAGCGCTGCATCGGTCGCGGGCCTCGTCGACGATCATGGCTCGGCCGGTCTTTCTGACTGAGCGGACGATGGTTTCATCGTCAAGCGGCACTAAAGTACGCGGGTCAATGACCTCAACACTGATTCCGGCCGATTGCAATTTCTCTGCGGCGCTCAACACCGGCTTCAGCATCGAACCAATGGCGACGACGGTGATGTCGGCCCCGGCACGCGAAATCGCCGCCTCACCAAATGACACGGTGTATTCACCGTCGGGAACCTCGCCGCTATCCCCGCCACGCCCGCTGGCCTCCAGGAAGAAACTTGGATTCCTGCCGCGAATCGCTTGTTTCAGCAGGCCCTTTGCATCGGCTGGGGTGGCCGGCACCAGCACGTTGAGACCGCCAAGGTTCATTAACAAGGGGTGAGGCGTGTCCGAGTGTTGCGCCGCCGTCGAGCGTCCGCCTCCGTAACCCGCGATGACGGTAATGGGCAGTTCGACTTGCCCACCGGTCATTAACCGGAGTTTGGCCATTTGATTCGCAATCGCATCAAAACCGGTATAGATGAAGTTCGAGAACATCATGTGCAACACGACACGATATCCAGTGATAGCGGCTCCGACTGCCATGCCCGCCAGCGTGGCTTCGCAGATCGGGGTATTGCGAATGCGGTCCCTTCCGAATCGTTCGAGCAGTCCTCGGGTATCGCCGAAAATGGCGAGCTCCACATCCTCTCCGAACACAATGACTTTGGGGTCGCGCTCCATTTCCTCGAACAGAGCCTCGTTGATCGCCTGGATGTAGCGTTTACGCGGCATGATGAATCCTCATGGCTTCTGTCCCGCAAACATGACATCAAAAGTCAGTTCTGGATCTGCTGGTTCGCTCGCTGCTGCAAACCTGACGGCCTCTTCTACAACCCCTGCGATCTTCGCGGAGATACTGTCCAATTGGCTGATCGTGCAGACGCCCTTCGACACCAGAAACTGCCCGAAACGGGAGATTGGGTCGAGCTTGCGCCACTCCTCGATTTCCTGTTTCTCGCGATACTTCCCGCCTGCGAGGAACAGGTCTTCCGATTCGAGGTGTCCCTGAATCCGATATGTCTGCGCCTCGATGAAAGCGGGACCCTTGCCGCTCCGTGCCCATTCGACGGCCTTCGCGGCCGCACTCCTAACTGCCATCACGTCGTTCCCGTCAACAACCTCACAGGGAATCTTGAAGGCCCTGGCGCGGTCGGCGATTTCCCCCGCAGTTACAGTCGCGGTCGGCGTAAATTCACAGAAGTGGTTGTACTCGCACACGAAAACCAGCGGGAGCTGCCACAGTGTGCTTACGTTGAGGCATTCCATGAACACGCCTTGATTGGCCGCACCATCGCCAAAGAACGTCACCGCCACGCGTCCATTGCCGCTGAGCTTTGCGCTGAGTGCAGCTCCTGTCGCGATTGCGAAGCCGCCACCAACAATTCCATTTGCGCCCAAAATTCCTTTGGAGAGATCTGCTACGTGCATCGATCCCCCCATGCCTTTGCAGATGCCCGTGCGTTTCCCCCAAATCTCGGCCATCATCGCTTTCGGATCGCCGCCCTTCGCAAGAAAGTGACCATGACCGCGGTGTGTGCTGGTGATCCAATCCGCGTCGTGCAGGTTGGCGCAAACGCCGACCGCAACGGCCTCCTGACCAATGTAGAGGTGTACGCCCCCTGGGAGCTTGCCGGCCGCTGCGTCGGCCCTCAATCGCTCCTCCATGAGCCGTATGAGCGTCATCCTCTCAAAGAACGAGAGCAGTTGTTCGTTACTCGGATTCTGTTGGTCTGTCATTCCGCCGTCCTGCGATCGATCGCATCGGAAGCGTGGGGAAATGGCGCCATTCTCTGGTCCTCCCTGACATCGCACTTTCAAATTGCGGACATCTCTGGAGCCGACCTGCTATATACTCGTGCGACGTGATTGTTGTCAAGACATCATCGTACGAATGCGCCGAGCGCTTCTACCATGCGAATCTCGCGCGGGAAGCCCGGACTCTGGGATTCCGCTTCAGAAGTTTCCGAGAGATCTCGACACACCTCGATGGCTATGATGCGGGGTGGATCCGAAAGGGGCACGCCGCCGCTACGGCGCCGCTACTTCACTTCGGCGCTTGGGCCAGCGAAGGGGCTCCTCTATACTCGCATCGAAGCATACCGGGAGACAAACATCGATGAGCGTTGGAGAACTGCAGCCTGTCCCATACCCCAAGGCCCTTGAATCCGGGCGCAGGGTGCGCCGCCGCCGCGAGCACGCTCCGCACATCGACGCGCTTATACGGTTGGTTTCCGTTCGCATAGTCCGCCTCGCTGAATTGATTCTTCGCATAGGCACGCGCACGTTCACAGATCGATTTGGCGTAAGGCCCACGGACTTGCGGATCCTGGTAATGCTGGGCGCCTACCAGCCGATTTCGGTGAACGAGGTGAGCCGCCGAACGCACATTGACAAGGCCTGGATCAGTCGATCGTTAAGAGGTTTGATGCGCCGCAAGTTGATCACGAGGACGGCGCATCCGTCCGACAGCCGAGCTTCGTTACTCTCGTTGACCCGCAAGGGTGAAGCGCTCTTGCGCGAGATCGCGCCCGTCGCCCAGGAGTATCAGCGTCAATTGTTACAGGGACAGCGAACTCGCGATGTCGAACGAGTACTCGATTTGCTCTCGGCACGAGCGGAAGAGATGTTTCAGCTCGCCACGCAACGAAAGAATCGTACCGTCCCTCGCCGTTAGAGTTTCTTGGCCGCACGCGGAACGATAGCGCAATCCTGCGCGGCCGTATCACCGTCAGCTCATAAGGGACTCGACAAGGATGCCGCCCTTGACAGGTTAAGTTCCTCTTTGTCGCAGCAACGAAGCAGACCTGCCCCTGCCTAACTCGGCCGAGCGCCGAGAGTTCGTGCGCGCCTTCTACCATCGGATAGTAGACAGTTGTTTTGACAACAACAAAGAAAGTGATTAAAATCGTCACCGGTCTTGTCTCGGCAGGACTTTGTTCATGCTGACTTGCCTGCACAGGATACGCGGCCAGGTACAGGAGGACTAACATGGAGCAAAACGGCAAACTCACCGTCTTGGATCCCCACGGTCAACCGACCGGCATCTTCGGACGCCGTCTGGAGGCGCAGTCGAATCCCCGAGCGATCCTCGATCCTTTTGAGCAGCCGAGCGGCGAGCTTAAGCCCATGTCCATGGCGCCCCGGCTTGCTGCGCTGAATGGCAAGACGGTCTACTTGGTCGAGACGGGATTCGCGGGCAGCTTCGAGTTCATGCAGGAACTTCAGGAATGGTTTGCGCGAAACATGCCGACCGTGAAGACGGTCCTCCGGCACAAGCGCGGCACGATGTTTACCGACGATCCCGAACTCTGGGCCGAAATGAAATCCAGCGGCGCCGACGCGGCGATCCTCGGTGTTGGTGGTTGAGAGGCCTGTTCGGCGAGTCTCGCCGATTACTCCGCAACTGTAGAAGACGAATTCGGAATTCCGACTGCCCCTCTCGTGACCGCGCGATTTGCGGATTTCGTGGAACGCAACGCACGCGCACGCGGAACGCCGCTGCGCTTCGGCTTCCCTCCGTATCCCGTGATGGGCATGTCGCGCGACGTGCTGCGCCGCTACATCGAGGGCGCCGACCCGATCACGTCCAAACCCCTGATGCAGGAAGTCATCGACGCGCTTACGGCGCCGCTGACCGAACGAGAAAAGCACCCCACGATTGTACGCAAGCCGCGGCGGCCTCGATGGCTGGCTCCCGACACCGAAGAAAATCTGTACCGCAAGTTCGTTGAAAGCGGATGGACCGACGGCCTGCCGATCGTGCTCCCTACCGAAAAACGCGTCGCCGAGATGCTCACCGGCACGGATCATGCCCCCGACGAAATCGTTGGCCAAATGATCATCACCACGCATCAGGAGAAGATGGAATACACGGTCGAGAAAGTGGCTGCCATCGCCGTCATGGCCGGAGCGCGGCCGGAGCATTTTCCGGTGATCCTTGCGCTCGCCGCGAGCCAGGAGCCGTCGATGCCGAGTTCGACCACCTCCTGGGGCCGCATGATGGTGGTGAACGGGCCGATTCGCAACGAGATCGGCATGAATTGCGGCACGGCTGCGCTCAGTCCGTTTAATCTCGCGAATTCCGTGATCGGCCGGGCGTGGACGCTGATGAGCATCAATTTCGGCGACGCGCGCGCGGGCGAAAATTTCATGGCTACGTTCGGCCACAATTCGAACTACAACAACATGTGCTTCGGCGAAAACGAGGAGCTGAGCGACTTCGAACCGTTTCACGTGCAGAAAGGCTTCCGTCCCGACGAAAGCGTGGTGAGCCTGTTCCGTGGATGGAACGTGCTCAACTTCGGCCTTGGTCCGGCGAAAGAGATGGCTCACGTAATCGCCACGTTCGGATCGATGGGGACCAGCATTACGTTTGTCGTCGACCCGCTTGTGGCCAAGAACCTGCGAGCCGAAGGTTTCAAAACCAAGCAGGACGCCTGTAAATGGATCGTGGAGAATTCAAAAGTTCCCGCCGGACACTACTGGGAGGGTCAGATGCAGTCGGGCTTTGCGGCAGGTTTGGCCAAGCAGGGGATCGAACCGTTTGCCTCGTGGGCCAAGCTGCCCAAAGACGCGCCGATCGCTCCGCGCCATTCGCCCGAGGACATCAACATTCTCGTTGTCGGCGGCGAAACGAACCCGATGTGGATCACCACGGATTTCACCTACACGAGAAGCGTCTCGATTGATAAGTGGCGGCCGAAATGTGGAATCCGCCGCGACGCGCAGCCGCTTCGGATGCCAGCGCCCGTAACCTGTAAAGATGGCACCTGCGGCATTCCCGTGGCCACGCCAAGCACCGAACCAGTAACGGCTGCAAACTAAAGATCGCACTGCGGGGACGAGTCAGGCGACCTTGCATTTACCGCCAGGCGTCGATCGAGGCGCTTTTCTCCGGCATGAAATCGGTGGCAAACCAAACGCTTGCCGTCTTCCCACCGACAACAACGGCGCGGATGCTTTTCGGATTATTGAACGGTTTGATCAGCGTGTCGCCCGGGACCTTTTTCCACGTCGCGTAGGGCTCAAGCCCCTGAGCGCCAAGCGGGCCCAGCATGCTCGAGACGATCGAATTTCCCCAGTACGATTGGGCCGTTTTCTCGACATTCTGAGAGAGCCAGTCGGCGAGCATGGCCTTGGTCGTAAAGCCCTGCACGTTATTGAGCAGCTCCGCAACGGATGGATCCATGATGAGCGTGGCGCTCATTCCGGAGAGCGTAGACATATAGTCACGCATCAACATTTGAGGAGCGTAATGCTGCTCAACCCAGCCGGTGCTGTTAATAAAGTTCCAGCCGGTGAAGATCGTCAGAATGCTGTCTGTGGGTTTGTGGCCCATTTGGACGTGAAGCGGCTCCCATCCTTGCGGAAGGGCTTCTTCGTTCTCGGCGAAGCACAGATTGTCGTATCGCAGAGGGTTGCTGAGAGAAGCGAAACCGGTCACGCCCTCGTCGTAACCCTGGATGATTTTGTGAATCAGCGTCATGGATCGCCCGATGACGGAGTTTGCATCGTTGTTGGGACCCAAGGCGCCCAGGCCGGAATTCATGTCGATTTCTTTGCGTATCGGTCCGTTCACCACGATCATCTGCGCGATGGAGGTTGTGGAGTCCTGATACGGCACCTGGCTGGCAAGCGCCAGGATGACGGGAAAATATTCCGGCTTAGCGCCGGCCATGACCGCGAGGACGGCGACCTTTTCCACCGTGAATGGGCGACGCGTCCCGAATGTCCCGGCGGCGGATTTTACGATTTCATCCGGCTTGTGGCTGGTTCCCTTCAGCATCGCAGCCACTCTTTCCTGTGTCGGAATGATCACCGGGTTGAAGTCGGTCCAGCATTTTTCCTTGAACAGGCGTTGCAGATTATCTTCCGTGTCTGCCGCGAGCAGTCTCGGTTCAGGTTGAGCCTCGGGAGGAATCCCGGACATCTTTTCCTGATCGGTGAGAGGCTGCGTGAGACCGTCGATGATTGCCTGCATCATCGGCTTGCCGCTCACCGTGTCTTTCCCTTCGATGTACCCCTTGAGCACTGACCGTGGCTGGCCGGAAAAGGGGAACGGGACGCCGACGTAGCGAATGGGCATGCCGGTGTTGTACGTGGCGTTTGCGCCGATGCCAAATGCCACGACATTCGAACCCGCTGCGGCAACAACGGGTATGCGGTACTTCTGCTCGATCTCTCCGGCTTCGAGGCTCACGGCCCCGACGCAGCCGTGTCAACCCGCGACGCCGAGGACGACGCCATCGCCCTTGGCGTCAGCGATTTCCTTCCACAGTGCTGGATCATCGGTGACGAAATTTCCTTTCTTGACCTTGATGATCGTCTTCACGGCGGGCATGTGCTCGGCAAACCACGCCTGCATTTCCTGAAGGATGCCGTCGTTCTGCCCCATTCCTCCCCAATCGGTGTCCACCAGGTATATTGTTTTGCCGTCCAGTGTGTCGAGGCGAGGCGCAAGAGGTATCCGCTTCGGCAACCCGGGCGTGACGGCAGGGTTCACGGCGGTGATCAACGCGCTCGTCATGGGAGAAGCCTTTGGAGAAGCTGTTGGGACTGTTCCCGCGAAGGAAGGCGCGCCCGCAACAATCGCCGGACTTACGCCCAACAACGCCAACATTTTTCGTCGATCCATGACCATCTACCTCCTCAAATTGGTTATGCCGACCGAGTTCATTTCCATGCTTCCACTGCTGACTGCTTCGTGCTTTGCGAATTCACCTTGTCAATCACGGCTCATCCGGGAGTCCGCAGCTTCCGTCGGTGCAGCCGTCGGCGGCAGGCTTCGCGCGCCACTTGTCCACCGAAGCGCTCACTGCATAAGCAAAATCCGCGACCTTCCACATGGGGCTCGTTTCGCCACCCACGACGACAATGTTGATGTTCTCGGGCTTGTCGTATGGCGCGATGAGCGCGTCTGGGGGCAGCTTCTTCCAGGACGCGTATGGTTCAACGCCCTGATCCGCCAGCGGAGCCATCATCATGTGGATCAAATCCGTGCCCCAAAACTGCCCGGCAGGCATTTTGAAGTTTTCTGAAAGCCAGCGGCAAAAATCCAGCTTGGTGTGGAAGCCTTCGTTTTCCTTGAGGTGTCGCGCTACGAGCGGATCGAGTATTAACGTCGCCGCAGAAAACAGCCCTGGCAGTGCACCCAATTGAAGCAACATGTCGTTGCCCACTGATCGGTGGGAGGACCCGACCACGTTATTTACGAAGCTCCACCCACGGAACAGGCTGACAACACTTTCTTCGGGGCGGAAGTTCTTCTGTACGTGAAAGGGTTCCCAGGCGCTTCTTTCCTCGTTCTCCGCGACACACATATTGTTGTAGCCGATGGGATTGCCTTGCGAAGTCCAAAACTGCTTCCTAAGCCGCATGTAGCCCCAGTTGATTGTCAGAAGCGTCCAGGCGCGCCCGATTACAGAGTTCGCCAGATTGCGAGGACTAAAGGCCCCAATCCCGGAATTCATTTCGATCTCATTGCGGATCGGCCCGTTCACGAGCAGCATGCAAGCGAACGGCGTCGTGGAACCTGGAATCGACGGATGTCCGGTGGAAGCGACAGCGAGGAGAACAGGCAGGTGCTCAGGCCTCGCCCCCGCCATCACGCCGATGATGGCCACCATCTCGACCGTAAATGTGAGGTATTCCTGTGTGTCATGCAGGAAGATTTCTGCGACGACTTCATCCGCTGCGCGGTTTGTGCTGGCAAGCATT
>Ga0187868_1002450_pt1 | contig 12160 bp, 5 predicted proteins | sample June2016WEW_13_4_FD_133014 | JGI IMG/M metagenome (GOLD analysis project Ga0187868, IMG submission 133014) | Peatland microbial communities from SPRUCE experiment site at the Marcell Experimental Forest, Minnesota, USA - June2016WEW_13_40 | ecosystem: Environmental > Terrestrial > Soil > Wetlands... | reverse complement strand
GGACTTCCCGGAGGCGGAGTTGGTGGAGAAAAGGGACTCAATCAAGAGGAACACGTGCCAGCCTGGCACCTCCCGGACACAGAGCCGGAAACATGAGGTGTCACCCGGGTTGGAACGTGTGCGTCAAAACGCAAGCAAGGACAAAAGAATGAAGTTCACCGCACTGCTCCACCATCTCAACGAAGGCAGTCTGCTCAAGGCGTTTTATCGTCTGGAGCCGAAGGCCGCACCGGGAGTGGATGGGGTCGAGTGGCAGCAATACCGGATGAATCTGGAGGCCAACCTCAAAGCGTTGTGCATCCGGGTGCATCGGGGAAGTTACCGGGCAAAACCGTCTCGCCGGGTGTATATCCCGAAAACCGATGGACGAATGAGACCACTGGGCGTTGCCGCCTTGGAAGACAAGATCGTGCAGGGCGCGGTGGTTGAAATCCTCAACGCCATCTACGAGGCGGACTTTCTGGGCTTCTCCTACGGATTCCGGCCTGGACGTGGAGCGCATGATGCGCTCGACGCGCTGGCGACAGGGATTCAACGGCGGAAAGTGAACTGGGTGCTGGACACAGACATACGTGGGTTTTTCGACAACCTCAACCACGAATGGATGCTGAAGTTTGTCCAGCATCGGATCGCTGATCGGCGTTTGTTGCGGCTGATCGGCAAATGGCTCCGGGTGGGAGTCATCGAACAAGACCAATGGAAGGCCAGCGAGTCGGGCACTCCGCAAGGAGCCACCGTCTCACCGATACTGGCCAATATCTATCTCCATTACGTCCTGGACACGTGGACTCATCACTGGCGTCGGCACCATGCCCAAGGGGAAGTCCTCCTCGTGCGGTATGCCGATGATTTCGTGATGGGTTTTGAACAGCGCGAAGATGCCGAACAGTTCCTTAACTTGCTGCATCAGCGAATGGGCAAGTTCGGACTGGAACTGCATGGTGAGAAAACCCGGCTCATTCGTTTCGGTCGCTATGCGGCCATGCAACGAGAGAGACGCGGGCAGGGGAAACCGGAAACTTTCAGCTTTCTGGGCTTCACGCACATCAGTTCACGAAGCCGGAATGGAAACTTCCTGTTAACCCGACACACCATGCGCAAACGGCTTTGCGCCAAACTCAGCGAGGTCAAAAGGGAACTACAACTCCGCCGCGACCAGCTGTTGAGTGCGCAAGGCGAGTGGCTGGGCTCCGTGCTACGCGGTCACTACCGCTACTATGGGGTGCCGACCAACATCCACGCGCTGGATCAGTTCCGCACCGAGTTGGGCCACGCTTGGTATCGTTCGCTCCGGCGACGCAGCCAGAAACGGAGTCTGATCTGGGAGCGGATGGCCCACCACGTTACCCGATGGCTACCCCGGGCCAACATCTGTCATCCTTGGCCGTGGGATCGTTTTGACGCCAGAACTCAAGATAAGAGCCGAGTGCGGTAATACCGCCTGCTCGGATCTGTGCGGGGGGCCGGAGGCAACTCCGGTCCCTACCGCGACCACTTTTGCGCCCTGCCCCCAGCGTGCTCCCTCGGCCGGATACGAAGGTACTGGCCACAGACAGTTCACGAGGGTTTTTCCGTCGGGAAACCAAACTGACCGTTGAGACTTCCGCGAAAGCGCACTCTTTGGCTTTGATTTGGGCGGATATTGGCCTTGTCCGAAGTCGAACCGTCGCGGGCGACGGTGTTAAGCGGGAATCCAAAGATCCCTCCGGCCATTTTCCATTTTAATCGTGATGGCCTCAATGAGACTGCTGAACGGCATTCATGACCAAGCGGTTGAGTTATTAACGCAGGTTTTGCTGCTCCGAACACTTTATAGCAAATCACGCCAGCTTCTTCGCAATGTGCTCGTCGAGGATTTCCTGCACCGTCAGGGCGACGATGACTTTGTGGCTGCGCTTGAAGAATGATTCGATTTCGCGCAGGGCGTCATCGGAATAATCGAACGACACGAAGAAGCCTTTCTCGCAATCTTCGCGCATCATCATGGCTTCAAAGACGACTACATCCGGCTTGCCAGCTTAAATCATGGCGTTATGAACAGCCGGAAAAATTTGTGCGGGCTGGTCATGGGCGTTTCGGCATAAAAATTGGTGATGCCAGGGATGAAGGTCCAAGTTGGATCCTCCAGATTTGTTTTCGTCTCAAGATCATAGCCGCCAAATTCCGATGGCCAAGCGAGCGCGAAGGTCTGACCCTGAACCGCGGCGCTTAAAGAAAAATTCGTCGGGTCGGCCGCCGAGAGGGTCGCAAGCACGACGTTGGTGGGACTGTAAACGGCATGGAGGCGTTTGTTCTGGCCGAGCAAATAGAAATGATCCTGGAACGGAAACTGGCCGCTCCGCGAACCCGCCGTCAGCACCAGGTTGCTGCTGTTGACGGCAGGAACGTAGCCGGGGCTGAAACGCAAGGCGATTAAGCCGTCGAGCGAGGCGGTGCCGGTGACGTTGACCTGGGATTGATTGACGCCGGGCGAGGTGCCACCTATGTCGAACTGGATGCTGCCGCCAAGCAGTTGGGTGTAATTGCCGGCAAGGTTAAGCACGGCGTTGGTCGCGCCCGGACTGACGACGGCGGAGCTGGTGATGGAGGGCGCCTGCACCGTTCCGGAACCAGTCACCAATCCTCCGGGTAGAACCACGGCCTGGGCAATTTGAATCGTCGCGCCGTTTTCCACGGCCAAAGTGCTGGCAGAATTCGTGAAACTCCCCGAAAACACCATCAGGCCGTTTTGGGCGTCCACCGTGCCATCGTTGACAAAAGCAACTCCGCTCTGAAAGGTTGTCGAGTTGGGTTTCGTCCCCGCCGATTTGCGGAGCGTGCCGTAATTATTGAACACCGTGCCGTTGCCGACATAGGCATCGTTGAAAATCTGGTCGCTCTGCGCGTCCCACAAACCGTAATTGTAAATGAAGGTGCCGGGAGTGCCACCGCCGCTAATCGTCCCGCTCGCCCACGTCACCGTGCCGTTATTGATGAGCGTGCAACTCGGCATACCGTGGATGTTGGCGCCGATGATGTTGAGCGCGCCGCCGATTGTAATCATGAGTGTGGCGCTGTTGAACAGACCGTTATTCCAAATGAACGTGCCGGAGAGGGTGTTCGTGCCCCCGACGCTGCCGCCGTTCAACTGCAGGGTTGAGTTGATTGTCGCGCCGTTGATTATGAAGGTGCCGGTGGAAAGAATGGTCGAGCCGGCGCCGTTGAACACGCTGCCGGGACTGAAGGTGGCGTCGGTCTGAAAGATAACCGAATTGGTTTGCACGTCTATCGTGCCGGCATTATTGAACGCCGAAATGGCCATCGTTGTGTCGCCGCCGGCGGATTTGCGGAGCGTGCCGTAATTATTGAACACCGTGCCGTTGCCGACATAGGCATCGTTGAAAATCTGGCCGCTCTGCGCATCCCACAAGCCGTAATTGTAAATCACCGTGCCGGGAGCGCCGCCGCCGCGAATCGTCCCGCTCGCCCACACCACCGTGCCATTATTGGTCACGATGCAGTTGGACATGTCGTTGTCTCCGCCGCCGCTCGCCACGATGACCGTGCTGTTGGTGGCGATGGTCACAAACGCGGCGTTATTCCAACTGCCGCCTACCCAAGTCAGACCACCATTAATGACGTTCGAGCCAACGAGATTGCCGCCATCCTGCCATGTGTTCGTGCCCGTCACCGTGCCGTTTTCGGTGAAATTGCCGGCGGACAGGACCGTCAAACCCTGGCTGTTGGTGGTGATGTAACCGCCGGTGAAGTTGCCGCCGCCCTGAAACGCCACTTCCAAACCATTGGTGCCGTTCCGCACGTCAATCACGCCGGCCAACTCGTTGAACGCCACTCCGACCTGGAATATTGTGGCATTGGCAAACTCGCTGGCCCCGCCCGATTTGCGGAACGTGCCAAAGTTCTTGAAGACCGTGCCGTTGCCGACATAGGCATCGTTGAAAATCTGGTCGCTCTGCGCATCCCACAGGCCGTAATTGTAAATCACCGTGCCGGGAGTGCCGCCGCTGCGAATCGTCCCGCTCGCCCACACCACCGTGCCGTTGTTCGTGAAGGTGCAATTCGGCATGTCGTGATTGTTCGCGGTGGTGATGTTCAGCGTGCTGCCGGAAGCCAGCGTCAAAATCCCTTCCAAAAGACCGGCAGTCCAGCCAATTGTTCCGTTCAACACCGCGTTGGTGTTGCCGACCAGCACGCCGCTGTCCACAGTGAACGAACCGCTGGGGTTCACGGTCAACGGCCCGTTCAACGCCAGCGTCTGGCCCACCAGCGAGAGCGTCACCGTCCCCGCGCCATTGGTGCCGAGGATGATCGCGCCGACGGTCGTGGTGCCGTTGAGCGAAACGGTTACGCCCGCGTTGGTGATGATGGCGGTATCAATCGTGCCAGGCACGGTGTTGGGGTTCCAGTTGGCCGCCGTGTTCCAACCGCCGCTGGCGGTGTTGGTCCAAGTGATGCTGGCCGCTTCAGTCTGGAAGCCGGCCATCAAGGCAAATGCAACCGCGACGGTTGCGACCCGGCAAGAGATTGCGCCCAAGGCTTTCATATCTGACGTTCTCATAATTTCTCACTTTGAATTCCAAGACTGGCCCGACATTCTGGAAAGGCAAATTGGACAAAATAGCGCTTCTTGGATCCACTGTAATTACAACGCTGATTGTCCTGTCTTGGTTTTGCTTTTCCACGTGCGGCGACCTTTTAATTGATATTTCCCATTGAGAGATTAAAGATGCCTTATTGCTGAAGGATGTAGAAACGTTGCGGCGCAGTGGCATCCACCGCATTGGTGGCGGTGAAGGTGAAATTGCCGCTGGCGACTAATATGTTGGTCGCCATTCGCATCCACTGGTCTTTAGGCCGCGCCAGATTCGTGGTCATCAACAAATAATTTGTCGTGCCTGAAACCCCGTTGCTGCCGTTAAGCACCAGGTTTGTGCCGGCCAGGCTGATGCCCGTGATGCTGGTCTGCGGCCCGGGCGCGGGATTGACATTCACTTGCAACGACACCTCTCCGATGTTCCAGTAATAATTTGTGCCACCGTAGGTATAGCAATAACCGCCATTTGGATACGGAGGCGGCCACAGAGCACCAGCCCAGACCAGCTGATCACTCGGCGGTCCCGACACAATCGCCACTACAAAGACATACGATTGGCCGGCGGCCAGCAACGGTTTGACGGATGAGGTTACCGTGAGGGGCACGGCCGTCCCGTCGGTCGGATCACCGGAGACGACAGGGTTCCATGATTCAAGCGGCGAACTGTCAATGTAGCCATAAGTACCAAAGGTATATGTCCAGGTATGCAATTCAATGCTGGCGATGAATGGTCCTCCATACGATGTGGTAAGTCCCAACACCGCGTGGTCGAGGGTGCCAGAGATGCCAGGCGTAAATATTTGACCCGCGTATTCGGGGGTGTTGGCCGTGACAAGCCAGCCCTGCAAATCCCACGCACTGCCGGGGGCAAAGCTGTTGTAAACGCTGACACCTTGCGCCGGCACCTTCAGCGCTGTTCCGGCCAGCAACAATGCTGACACGGTTAAACTAATTATTTGGATTTTTGAAATTTTCATAAAATGAGTCCAATTCAACCAGGACAAACAGATATTAGGGCATTTCATGGTTTTGACAAGCTTTTTTTGTAATCGTTTTTCGGGCCGCGCCCGCCTCACGGCTGCTGAAAACCAGCCGTGGGGTTAGCCACTGTTTGAGTGTCAATCCGACATTTCCCATATGACATACGCCCCGTGACTATCGCGGGCCATTCGGTCTCATTGACCAACATCGTGATCAGCTCTGGTAGTGCCGGCAAGCCTCTTCCCGGCTCCAAGACCGGATTGTTGCCTGCACCCATTGGATTCTCCGTTTTTCGTTGCTTCATCATTAACCATAGCCTTTGTTCATGTGGCTCCATTGCATGTCAATGACATTGACTTGTGAAGCGAATCCGGGAAATCCGGGTTCACGAGGTTTTTTCCGTCGGGACAACGGATTGACCGTTGAGACTTCCGCGCAAGCGCACTCTTTGGCTTTGATTTGGGCGGATGGTTGCTTATCATCCCGGATAACAGGCACAAAACTTGGGTTATGGAATTTCGTTTTTTATGTCCTTCGTGCGGTCGAAAACTGAAGGCGGATGAAGAAGTTGCCGGATTGAAAGTTAATTGCCCGGATTGGCCCCACTCCGCGCTGGACGATTGGAACGCACTGGCTGGCGTATGACCGTGACGCAAGACGGCTCTACGGGTCTGACTGAGTAAAACATTGCCGCTGAAATTGGTCATACGGAGAGGACATCGTTCGGACAGGGCCTGGCGCAAGGGAAACGTCGCGGGCGGCGGTGCTAATGCCCTCATCGCCCATTAAATTTGAATGCACCGTCCGAAGAAGGTGCGACGAACGCTGTCCCGCTCTGCGGCAATCTCAGATTCGACGAAAATTGACTGAGGAGGATTCAGGCACAGAGCTTCGCAAGTTCCGGAGATAGCAATGCAACATCCCATTTAACCGGGTATAAACCGCTTTTATCGAGTTGTGCTTGGACAATGATGACGGCCGATATTTGCGTCGGCGATTTCGCGCCTTCATCATGCAACCAGCGAGGCCTTTTCCCGGTTATGGTTGGCGGACGCGAAAGAACACCTGCTGGATGCTGGTGACCGGCGTGATGATCTGGTAGAGCGAGCCGTTGCCGATGATGTTCGTGAAGTACGTCCAATTCGACGTTGCGAGATTGGTGTTTTGCTGCACGGTGTAGCCCAGACCGTTGGTCGTCCCAAAACTGAAGACAAAGTTGCCGCCCGAAATTTTGGGTGACTGCAATTGCACCGGCGTTGAGCCAGTCATGGTCAAATACACACCGCTGGTGTTGCTATAAGTGACCGCCATGCCTGCCGGCAGGTTCAGAGTCGAGAAGCTGCCTACAGTGTTCGGGCTGGAGATGATTTGAAACTGGGTTCCGATGGCCGGCACATAACCGTTGGCTAGGGTCACATTCAGTGTGCCAGCAATGTAAGCGATGTTACTGACCACCAGCTGGCTGAACTGGTTGGCGCCTCCAAGAACGACGCTAAACGTGGCACCGTCATACATGGAGAGACCGCTGCCGCCGGGGACATTGAGCGCGCCAAACGGATTGCCGGGTGCCAGCACTCCGCCAGCTTCCACATAAACGCTGTTGTTTATGGCGCTGCCGCCCAGCGTGCCGGTGCCGGTGACCGTGCCGCCATTCAGGTAAAAAGGCCGGTTTGGACCAAACGAAATCGCCGGCGTCAATTTCAATGTGCCGGCATCCTGATCGAACTCCCCACCGGTGAACAAAAGCGATCCGCTGCCGGCTTGAATCGTGCCTGAATTAATGAAATAGGCGCTGATGGTGTTGGTTCCGGTGCCACCGGTCTTTTCCAAAAGGCCGTAGTTGTAGAAGTAGTTTACGGCAACGCCATTGTCATTTTGAATTTGATAAATCCCGTTGGTGTTGTTGGCAAGGGATCCCGATCCGCCTCCAATAGCCCCGGTGCCGCTCTGGATCATGTTTCCATTGTTGGCAATGGCTTGGCCGATCATACCGACCGGACCGGAGATATTAACCGTGCCGATGTTTGTGAGATAACCATTGTTTCCTCCCAAGTTGCCGCCCTGCCACTGGAACATGGAGCCGGGAAAATTCAACGTAGCCTGATCGTAGGAAAAAACCGTGCCGTTGTTCATCAACACCGTGCCACCGCCGGAACCGGTCAAGGCACCCTCGACCTCCACAGTGTTGTTTGAGGTGAGGAGCGACACCACCGCGCCGTTGCTGACCACGAACGACGTGTTGGTGAAATAGCCGCCGCTCCCGCCCGAGTTCAACACCAGCGTGCCGGTGTCGGCTTCAATTGTGCCGCTGTAATTGTGTAATTGAGGATACACCTGCGACACGCCCAAACCGGCGGATTTTTTTAGCAAGCCGTAATTTACAACGACCGATGAGCCAGCCAGATTTGCGTCACCTTGGAAATCCACCGTTCCGTCCAGTTGGTTGTAGAAGAACCCGCCGTTCACACTTAAGCTGCTGGTATCCGTCAGCCACACGGAACCATCGTTGTAAAAATAGGTGGTCACGGTGGGATTGTTGGTGATATTCAAGGTGCCAATGTTCGTGGCGACACCATCGAAATATCCTCCGCTCCATTGGAACATTTTGCCAGGAAAATTGAGAGTCAAACCGTTGTGGCTGTTGCCGTAGAAGTCATAGCCGTAAGTCCGGACGAGCGAGGTCATGAGCACGGTACCGCCGCCCACACCCGTGATGGAATCACAAAGCGACGGGTCGCTGCCACTGTCTGCATTCAACAGAATTGTGGCGTTGTTGGAGACGGCAAAGGTTCCGCCAAACCATCCGCCGCCACCATTGTAGGGCATGGCGAAGGTGCCGGACTGGATCACCAAACTGGCGTTGACCGCATTCAGAGTGACCGCATTTCCATAACCGTCCAAACCGAAACCCAACGTGCCAGTGCCACCGGATTTGGTCAGGGAACCGCCATTGGCGACAGCCAATTCGCCGGCATACGAACCGGCCCCGATGATGTTGTCGCCTTGGACGTCGATCGTGGTGGCAATGACCTCTCCAAAGTAACCGACGTAAAGAGCGCCATTGGTTTGAATCGTCAGGTGGTTGACCGTGGCGGATGCGCCCTCAATATCCGTGTTGGCCGGTGGGCCGAGCACCACATCCACCCCGACGGCACCCGGACCGCCCGGATAAACGCCGGGAGGCGGCGTGGGCGTCCAGTTGCTCGGCTGCGAAACTACGTTGGCGGTATTATCACAATTCGGGCTGAACACGAGCGACTGGACCCAGGCGGAATTACTGGGCCAGTATTGCGGGTTGAGGAACGGGCATTGTTGATATTGCTGGCCCAAGGCTTGTTGATCCCAGGTGTACGTCTGGGCGGAGCCCTTGGTTGACAAGAGTTGCGCGGCAATGATGGCCAGGGCCCAGGTGATAGTTTTGGTCATTAAGCTTCCATTATTGGTCGTAAATGAATTTTTCATAAAGTTTCCATTAATCTGACATTTCCCATTTGGTTTCTTGCTGGGCACAAACCGCCCCACCGTTGCGGAGACCGGCTCTAACCTGAATTGCCTTTAATACAGCAAATTAGGAACATTAAATGCAAGCATTAAATTCAGACGAAAGTGGCTGTGAAGAAGGACGGATTGCCGCCGTAATGTGATTGCGGCGTCGTGTGATGTTTGATTCCAGACTCTGTGCGACGAACGGCAGTTGACGCTGGCGGACGACCGCTACTCATCGCTCCACTTTGAATCCATCCCGCCCTGCGCCTCGGTCTTGTCAAGCGGTCGGTGTTCATCGCCGGACTGTTCGTGCTGGCCGCGAAGGAACTGGCCGGGCGGGCTTTGTTGCTCTTGCATGGGAGAAAATCTACACGCTGCGGGCAGTTGCCGGCGGCACGGTCTCAACCCGTTTGATTGCCTGAAAGATTTGTTCACCCGTTTGCCAGCGGCCAAGATTACCCAGATCAAAGAGTTCACACCAGCGGCGTGGGCCAAGATCAAAGCAAAGGAGCAAGTTCTCGTTCAGGCCGCTTACACCGGCTACTGGTCGGGTTTCCTTCCCCCCCCTTCAAATTCTGCACCTGGTCGGGTTACGCTGCACCGTGAACACGTCGCGCTGACCGGCGAGCAAACAGGATAAGCCCGAGTCCGCTGATGGCTAACAGCGACAGCGTGGTTGGCTCGGGGACGCTGGAAATCTGCAATCCATTCATGTCAACTTCGCCGCTGAAATTCACGCCGGCGGAATCCGACTCGGTAATGTTGATGGTCCCCGAGGCATCGGACGTTGCTGCGAGTAGGATATAATTCTGGCCGGGAATGAAACTCGCTTGCGGGTCGCCGGTCGCGGAAGCGAAAACGGAGTTTGCTGTCACCTCTGCGGCGCGGGCCCCGCTGCCACCATCATTCGAGGCGAGATATACATACAGATCATACGGTGTGCTCGCTACCAAACCTTGGAGCGTGACGGTGATATCTCCGCCGGTATTGTTGAAAAGGTAATCATTCATCAGGCTCGGATTGGGCTGGGTGTTTTGAGCAACCGAAGTTATTGCCGAGCCGCCGGACGTATCATAAGAAAGTGTGACACTTGTTGTGTTACCGTTGGCATCAACCAAGCTGATGCCAGAGCCAGAGCCATTATCCCCGGCGATACCATTCCAGATGTCGCTCGCGCCGCCCACGACGGCTGCCCCGCTGGCCGTGGAACCGCCATAGCCAGCGGAATAGAAATTCACGTCGATCAAAGCGGAGTGCGCCGAAATTGCGCCCAGTGCACAACATAAGGTGGCGGTCAACGTCATTGACTTTCCAGCGTCTTGAACTTTCATCCGGAAGCCACCCGATGGGATAACGCTCTTAACAGATTGCGGCGGCTTGATGCGTGTTTCTTTGCAGAAAATCATGATTAGGGTTGTAACATTTTTCATATTTTTGTTCCGGTTGACTGATTACCGTTTTTTCTGAGGCCAGATATTAGCCAAGTAAAGGGGCAAGTCAAGGATTACTTATTCACAAAATAATGCCTCTGTAACCCCCTGAAAAACATGGTTTTGGCTGTGTGATTTAATTAAACTGGGATTTCCCATTTGGTTTCTTGCCCACGACCAGCTTTAGGCCTTTTTCGTGATTTTCTTCCTGCTCCACAGATTTGCAAGTCCTTTTTCCAGTCCGCCCCGGGTTTTTCTCTGGCACAGGGGGCGCACTCTTTGGCTTTGATTTGGGCGGATAGGTGCTTATCATCCCGGATAACAGGCTCAAAACTCGGGTTATGGAATTTCGCTTTTTATGTCCTTCGTGCGGTCGAAAACTGAAGGCGGATGAAGAAGCCGCCGGAATGAAAGTTGATTGTCCGGATTGGCCCCACTCCGCGCTGGACAGTTGGAACGCACTGGCTGGCTTATGACCGTGACACCGGACGGCTCTACGGTTCAGACTGAGTAAGATTTTGCCGCTAATTGTCAACTTTGCAACTTGCGGCGGCGTGGGGATTACCGCAAATCCGCGAGGCTCGATTGAATGTCACCGAGTTCGGTGGCAGTGATGCCCCAAAGTTCGGCGGCGATTCCGTCTGTTTCGGTTTCAATGGCTTCAAGGCGTTTTTCGTCGGGTTCGGATTCGGCGGCGATGGCGTGGGCGTTTTCGCTCAATTCGGCAAGGCGGCGGTGCAGCTTGTTCTTCGCGTCGAATTTCGGAAGGCGGACGTGCTCTAAAATGTGCGGTGACGGATGAAGCGTGACATAGCTCGCAACAATCAAACCGGCGACGCTGGAATTGAGCATCGCGCTACAATAGTGTGCTTCGTCTCGGTTTTTGAGAGGAATGAAAATTACTGTATGGTCTGGAATAAGAATCTTGTTCTTGCTTTGCGTATCGCTGGATAGTTCCGCAACGCCGACTCGTAAATCGTTGCTGAGTTCTGGCCAGCAAACTTTGTAAGGCGCGAGCGTGTATTCGCCGATGTTGTAGAGCGAATAAAACGGCGCAAAAGGCTCAAGCCGTTTCTTTTTGCCTTTGCCGACTGGCTTGCAAAAAAACTTTTTGAAGCCGGAGCGCTGCCGCAAAAGCTTCTCGAATTTCAGAAGATAACCAAGAGTAAGCGGGCATTTGTCTTTCAACCAATCTTCGTCGTAGCCGCGCCGTTCTTTCGCGTCCTGAACATTGAGCAGAAACGCGGAACTTTGCGCTTTCCATCGCCCGACATCACGTCCGCGCACGAGCGGATAAAATAAATCGGGTTCGAGCGCGATGCCGTCAACTTGCTCGATTCCCTCAAGCTTGCCGATGTCACTCAAATTGCGTGCGATAATTTCTCCCGCGTTGTTTTTGCCCGTGATTTCCAGCCAATAAATACCGTTCGCCCAGGTGCATGAACCTGCGTAAGCGCGATAATCGGATTGGCCGATGGCTTTGCGGAGAGCGTTCACAGCTTTGGGGCGCGCGGTCAGCCACGGGCTGTTCGGCTTGTCAGGACTGATGTGTTTCGCCTCCCATTGTTTCACCGTGACTTTGGTCAACACTTCGTCGAGGTCGTCATCAAGGCTGATGGATTGTTTGTCTTTCTTGCGCCAGTAAAGGTAAGGCACGGGATATGTTGTG
>Ga0187868_1002446_pt1 | contig 12178 bp, 15 predicted proteins | sample June2016WEW_13_4_FD_133014 | JGI IMG/M metagenome (GOLD analysis project Ga0187868, IMG submission 133014) | Peatland microbial communities from SPRUCE experiment site at the Marcell Experimental Forest, Minnesota, USA - June2016WEW_13_40 | ecosystem: Environmental > Terrestrial > Soil >... | reverse complement strand
CCCCCTGATTCCTTGGCGCCCCTGCTTTCGGCGAACGTGTCGACGATGGCCAACTCATCCCGCACGGCGATGGCGTTCAACTGGGAAAACTGCGCTACGACCGATTCCGGCTTCAGCGTCTGCTTGGCCGCAGTCGTCGTGCAGAAGTCGCCCAGCGGGAACCTCGGCTTGGGCCGGCTGGCGGGGAGAACATAGATTTTCGCCATGTTCGTTTTGCGTTGGCTTGTAATGCTCGACCTTCGTGCGGTGGCGGCTCGTGCGCCGCTCCGCACTCTCGGACGCACCGTCCGAAGTCAAGGTTGGGTGAGCGTGGCGGAACGCCTTCGACCGGGACGGGCTGGAACGACCTTGACCCGACGGTACAATGGAGAGAGGGCTGCGGCGAACGATGGGGTCAAATTGCCCGCGAAAGATCCGGGAACGCCCGGATTTGTGTTTGTGGCGAGGACAACCTTGCGCCTGGTAGCGAAGCGTCTGCGCCTCGAACGTTGTAAAGCAACATTAAGCGTGCTAATATCGCGACATCGTGAAGCGGAAATGGACAATCAGGGAGGAAGCGAATGCGATCACCGTCTGGGCGTTTCGGAATGGCTACATCGAGGATCTGCACGCCGGCAAACACTCAGAGCTCTTGGAGCGGCCGGAGCTTTCGCGGATCACGGATGCAGAGATGAAGAGACTGAACATTGGGATTTCGACCAAGATTGCGGAGATCCTGACGATGAAGGATACGGACCCTGACCAGTATGCCGAGAATATCGAATTCCTCATGCAGTATTGCGTGGGGTGGGAGAAATAATGGCGCCAGGGCGCGGGCGGCGGCGAACGAGAGAGGGGTTGAGTGCGGATTGGAATTATGTAAAAGAATCGACAATTCCGCGCAATTCCCAATGTCCGATGTCCCGGCTGGGCAAATACGTGCAATGGGGCAGGTATAAACGACAAGCCCCGCATTGCGCGGGTATCTCAAAAACTGGTGTGTTTTCGCTGGTTAGGAGTCTGCGGAAATAAAGTCCGCTTTCGCCCTGCCGGGGCCAGCGCCCCGCAAAGAACCGCCTGGCAAATCCACCGCCCCCGCCGCGCTCGCGCCTGCCGGCTTAACCGGCCTTAAAGCTGCCTTTAATGGGGCGTTATTCAGCCCGGAAACGCGGCTACGCCCGCCCGCGCCATTCCCCGTATCGTCGGCATCCCGGCCACCGGCGGCCGGGGTTTCACGCGACAGCACTTCCGCGACCGCCCCCTTCAGATCCTTCAGCCCAACCGCCCTGCTGGCCTTGGCCGCCTTCCACCGGGCAAGCTTGGCAATGGCCTCGACGGCCTGCAGGTAGTTCTGAGAAAGCCTAGCCTCGGAGGCGATGTAACCCAGAACGTTTTCATCCATTTCCGGGAAGTGGATTCTGGCGACCGCGATCAGGTCCTCTTCCGCCAGTGCGGCCGGGAGCCGGCAAGTGAGGAAGTTCCGCCCAATAAACTGCTCCATCGTGTAATGTGTCTTTTTGATGAAGCGGCTCACAGCCGACTCAAACGACTGCGGAGTAACCGCAATGGCCAATGGCAGGTTGCGGTCGACGATCTCGGTTCGGACCCAGTTCAGCCGCTGGGGTGCGGTCGTTTCCGTGTAGTCTTGCGGAATCAGGAAGGCGCCCTCGTCGAGCACAAGGAAAAGGCCGCCGTGCTTTATCACGTATTCGATTCGGTCTTTGAGCCGGCAGACGTTGCTGCCGTAACTGCAATCGATTCCCAAGGCTTCCGCGACGCGTTTGAGAAAGCTGCTCATCGAGGTATCGCAAGGCACCCGCACCAGGCGGGCCAGACCAGGCCGCATGTCGCACCAAGCCTGCAAGGCTTCGGTCTTTCCGAACCGTGACGCTCCCTCTATCCGCACCATCACTTTTTCGGCTATGGCATAGTCCAGGGTGTCAAAGACACGCTGAGCGACCTGTGTCATGGCCAGCCGCTTCTGTGCCTGGCTTGCGTGGCGCTCCATCATCTCCATCACTGCCCCAATGACATCCCCAAAGAACCAGACACCATCCCGCGCCCACTCGCTCCCTGGGGCCTGGGGTTGGGCGCCGTCGAGGAAATTCGCGAGGTCTTCGATGATTAGGGCATTATTGTGCGGTTGTGATCTACCGCCAAGCCACTTGCCGCCGAGTCCCTGGTCTTTCTGAGTACATAGCGTGAATAGATAGAAGGGCAGGATTCGCAGTGCCGCCCTTCGGCATTGTTCGCGAAACAAGCCGACGTCGAAGCCACGAAGCGCAGCGTCAAACCTGACACGCCTCTCGGTCTCCATGGCGGCCACCTCCTCCGGGCTCCACGCCGAAAGCAGCTCCGTGATGCCCCGCTGCTGGCCGTGGTGGACATCGGGCCGGATGCCACTTGGCACTTCACACCAGATGGCGAACTTCTCCTCAAGACTACATTCGCGACCCGCTGCCTTGAGCATCGTCGGCGTGCCAAGGCGCTCATGAAAAGCCGCCAGGATTTCCTCCGCAAATTTGGCGAGGCCGCCCGGGCGAAGAGACATCGCCTGGAGAAACCACAGCATCTCCACCATGCGCGGGCATTCTTCGATCTGCCGCTGAATCTCCGGGAATTCGTAATTTCGAATCGCGGCCAGCTTGGCTGCCACCATCTCGGGGCGTATCGGAGCCCTTGAAACGTCTGTCTCGCTTTGCGGTTGGGTCCTCATGATTCGCCTTCGGTTCCCGGGTCCCGCTGTTCTTTGGCCTCCAGCCTTTCCAGGTAGATCCTCCGCTTTTTAGCGGCGTCAAGGAGCTCATCCGCGTCCCGGACCGGCGCTGCCAGCTGGATGCCCTGCCGGGCCAACTCGGATTCGAGCCGACGCATCTTTCGGCCCGCTTCGGATTTCTCAGCTTGGACCCTCTCCATTTCCTCGTTATGGAAGCGCCCAAGGTCCCTGGATTCTTGGCTGTGCTCTCCGTCCCGCGTGATGGTCGAAACCACTTCATGCCTCAGTTCGCCGAAGATGGCCTTCGCGTGCGCCATGTGCCCCTTGCGCTGCTCGTTAACCTCCGCCAGTTTGGCGCGTGTGGCGGACATGGCCGGCAGTCCGACCCGGCCAACGGAAAAGTAATTCCGGCCTTTTATATCGCAGACAGTGAGCAACTCGGGCATTTCGAGGTTATAGAAGGCTCGAACCTCCCGCCCGATTAGCGGCCCCGTGTGCTCATTGTAGTAGACGTAGGATCTTCCCCGGATTCTCAGAACGATCCCCTCCTGGCGAACCTTGACCGTCTTTTGGTGCGTGGAGAGTATGTAGCGGGACGCATCCGCCAGCTTTCGCATTGGGCGCGCACGGAGGGCCTCTGACCAGATCTCGGCCGGCGCCCGGCCCTCGAGCATCTTTCCGTTCTGCGGATCATGAGCAAACTCCTCCAGGACGGCGGTTATTTTGGCGGCCCACTCTGGCGCGGTTGGAAACTTCGCGAGGGCCTCTCGGTCTTGGCGTTGTGCCCTCGCAATCAAAGCCTGGACCCGCTCAGCGTCGTAGGCCCGCTCATTGAAGCCAACGAAGCCGGCAATGCATCGCATCCGCTCCTGGAGAATTCTGAGCAGGCACTCGATGGGCTTTGCGCGTGGCGTTGTCGCATGCCGGACTTCCAGCTTCAGGCCCTGGCTGCAAAGGCCGTTTTCTGCTTCCCGCCAGTGGACGGGCGTTCCTTGGCGTTTGTCGCCCGTTATCAGGCGCGAGGCCCAAACGCCCTTTTCGAAGTAAAAGCCACAGTGAGGCAGACCGACCTTGTCATGCACTCTCAGGACCAGGTTGCGGACGTGCTCCCCGTTGTAGTGCCCAGGTATCAGGAGGAAGTCCAGCGGCTCGCCGGTCCGCAGGTCAGTCATCAGGAGGCACTCCCCGCGTAAGACCGTCCATCGCCCGTCTTCCAGCCGTTCCTTAAAATAATGATTCCAGGTTACGTCGTCGGCGTTAAACCAGTCGCCCGGCTTCACGTCCGACCAGTCCCGAGGGATATACGGCCCGCGCATCTTCGCCTGCCACGGCCCGCGCCTGAGGGGCAGGCACATGTCAACCTCGGGCGTGACGGCGTCCCGCACAGAACCGGGCAAGGCGCTCTTGGCCACGCGAGCATCGTAAGGGTAGGCCTCGCAAAACTCTTTGCTCAGCTTCCCGCGTTCTCTCAGCATCCTATGGGCGAGTGATTCATTTCCGTCCAACTGGATCGCCAGGTCGCGGATCTTTTTTAGATCTTCGCCAAGCCCGCCATTCCTGAACCAGCCTGAGTCCAGGGGCCGCCGATCCCGCAATGCGTCCGGACTGCGTCCGCCATTCCGCCATTGAATCAACTTTTCCTCAAACCGGCGCTTGAGGCTTGGCAGCGTAGCGCAAAGCGTCCTTTCCGGGAAGGCGCCGAATAAGTAGCTCAGCAGCGAACGCTTGAGCAGCCGCCGCTTGCAATTGCCGTCCGTAGAGTCGGGCAACTGGCCGGATTGCTCTTCATAGTGCCGGAATACCGCGTCAAAGAGGAACCGGCGATCATCGCCCGTTGGGTTCTGTCGATTTTCCAGGGCCGCAATGACCCCGTCTAGATCACGATGCTGGTACTCGGCTCGGGCGGCGTCATACTGGGGCTTAGGCGCCGCAAAGGCCCGGTCATCAAGGTAGAGTTCGAGCCGCTGCCAGTTCTCAGCGCCGCCATCGCGCCCGATAGTGCGGCAAAGGAGCCGGCGCCAGTGCCGCGCTGAAATGGCGTATCCAAACTGCGCTTTGAATTCAGCCAAGCGGGCATCTTCGGCCTGGCCGGCCCCTGCCTGGGGCTGGCCATACAGGCTGAGCGCCTGCGCCAAAGCCTTTTGCAGCTTCACGGCCTTTGCTTGCTCCCGGGCCGGCACGCGATCCCAGGGCAGGGGAGCCCGCCATGGAACCGCTGGCAGGCTTGCCAGGAACTTCGCGCCATCCTCGAAACCGCGCTTCACCCCGCGCCGCGTGATTTCCAGTTTCCAATCCAATGGCAGTGGCTCGAACTTCCAGGCGTCCATTGGCTTCCCCTCGACGTCCACATAGCCCGCTGCCGGAATGCGCTCAAGGCCCTCCATAATGGCCTCGCGGGAAACCCCCCGCGCTCGCGCGATCTGCGACGCAGTCCAATATTTCGGGGACTCATTCATGCGGGGGAAAGCCCGGGGGAAAGCCGTGGTGGCCGCTCTCCAACCACTCCTTGACCCGCTGCTGTTGTAAGGCCAGGCCGTCCATCAGCTTTTTTGTGGCGGCTTGGTGTCTCTCATAATCAAGCAGCCAATTCATCCGGAGGGCAGCCGATGGGTGGATGCAGCGCCACCCGGAGACCTCCAGAATAGCGATTTGGCAATATGGTAACAGGCACAGACGTTCCAACTCCCGCATCACCCTTTCTGCCGCCGCCATTCGGTTGGTGACTATGAAGTTAAAAACCGAATCGTTAAGTTCGCCTATACCCGCGCACTTGCCTTCTTTGATTAGCCCCTCGGACGCCAGGGCGAGCTCTACCACTCTTCGGAGAAGCGCCATGCCGACCCAGTTCTCAGGAGGAAAGAAAGCCCGATACAAAGGGAGGGTCGGGTCGCCGACATGCAGTGCTATGACCTCGTGGGGTTCGATGTTCATTGGTTGAACGTGTTTTTGCTTTGGAGCTTAATGCCGTCGAGGCGCTTGGACATCGCGGACATGGCCTCGAAGAGCTGCTCGGTTTTGCCGACCAACTTTCCCAAGGTCTCGACTGTCATCGGATTCGCGCGGCCTGTCTGTGCGAGCAGTTGGTTCAGGACGTTGATTTGGACTTGTTCGGCGGCACTGATGCGGCCACCGGTTTGGAGGGTATGCTCACTGCCGGCAACGCTACCGATGAGCTTCCCAATCGGGCTTGAGGCCAGTTCCTGCTTTTGAAGCGTGTCGGCTTCCAGGGCGTTCCGCTGAGCAGCGGCGCCTTTGCGCGCTTCAAACGTGGCCTGCTGTGCCTCTACGTCGCGCCCCGTGTCAGTGATGAACGTCTGGTTCTGCTCTGCACGGCGCGCGGCGCGATCCGCCTCGCGCGTCGCCGCGTCGGCCTCCACCTTTTTACGGGCCTCGGCGGCGGGAGCCTGTTGCCATTGTTTCCTAGCTAACTCCGCTGCGGCCTGCAACTTCTCCCGTTCGGCTTGCAGCGGGGCAAGTCTGGCTCGATCCAGGTTCAGCCCGTATGTCTCTTCGGCTGTAGCGCCCGGATTGCCGTAACCCAATCGGACATCGCGGTCCACATTGGCTTGGGCTCCCGCGAGCGATTTCCCATGCTTTTCATCCCAGTCTTTGAGCGCTTGCTCTGCCTTTTTCTTGTCTTCTTCGATATCCGCACGCGAACGCAACGCGGCCACGTTTTCGAGGGCTTTTTCCTTTTTGACCTCCGCAGTCTCGGCGGCCTTGACGATCTCCGGTTGACTGGCTTGCGCGGATTCAAGCTGCCGTCTCTTCATCAGGATGGCGGTCATTTCCTCCCGCTCATCGATCTGCTGTTTTTTCTTACGGTATTCGAGCTCGATGGCGAGCCGCTCATCTGCATACTTCTGCTCGCTCATCAGACCGGCCGCGTGCAGCAGATCAAGCCGGGCCAACTCGTTATTCTCGGTCGCCCCAGCTAACGATTGCGCCTCGGTGCTCTGCTGCCGGCTCACGGCGATTGCCTTTTCCGTCTGCTCTTTGAGCGTCTGTTCGCCGCGCGCGGCCTCAGCGAGCTTGTCCCGCAAGCCGGCCATCCCGGCCGCGGTTGCCACAACCGCCTCGCGCATGGCCTCCATCCGGCGTGTTAACGGCTTGGCAGCCTCTTCTTCCATCCGCTTGAACTCCTCATTGGTTTCCTTGAGCTTTTCGTGGAAGTAGCGCAACGCCATCACGGCAACGGAAATGGCCGCGCCGACCGGCGTAAAAGCCGCTTGCATCAGCGTGCCTAGACCGGGGAGGACTTCGTTTAACGCGTGGCAGATCTTGTGCAGGCCATGCAGGTGCTTGCTGTGGCTTTCGGTGGCCGCGCCGGCCGCCTCGCTGGCGTGGCCGCTTTCCTGTGTGGTCTTCGTGAACTGGCCAAGGCTGTTTCTCCCTTGTTCCGCAGAGGTGGCCAACCCGCTGGCATCCCCGGTTATCTTGATTTTGAATTCGCGCTCGTTACCCATATGATGCGTGCAGCGATTTGGATTCTGATGTATGCCGTTGACGTCCTATGCACGCCCTCGCTCCGCCCAGGCGCTGACAATGGCCGCGCTGATTGCCGCCCCGCAAGCCCCCGCGCGGTCAGCGAGGCCGTGCTGTATCGGCGCGCGCGCCGGCAGCGTGACCTCCGGGATCTGAACCCGCTTGGCAAAAATTACGCGTTTCCCGATCTGGAACCGCAGGGCCTGAGCATTTTTGGGCCGCACCTCATGGGCCGGGATCGTCGCGCCAAATTCATGCACGGCTGCGTAATTGACCCCGTGGCTCATCACATCATCACCGATCGCTGACACCACCTGCCCATTCCCAATTACCGGATCACTGTCATGCAAATATAGCCGCAGAAAGCTGCTCTGGACGCGCAAGCCCAATTCCGTTGCGGGTTCAGCACGCGCAAAGCTCAGATATTTCGTCTGGATGTGAGAGACCGTAAGGTGGTTCTCTTCCGCCATCGCGGCCGCGATGGCCTCAAGCATCCAGACGGGGGCAGTATCGAGGTCGGCGAGGATCTTCTGGGCCTCTGCGGTTAATTTCATTTCGATTTTCATATTTACGAGAGTTCGTAGCGCGCTTCCGTTTCTTGCTGGATGTCGCCTTGTGCATGAGCAAGCCGGTCGATTTTTTCGTAGAACACCCCTGCCGATATGATGCGGCCGGTGGAAAATTGGTTTTGGGGTCTGGACAGGAACCGCCGCGACCCCGTTAATAGCCCGTTAAATTGATTTCTACGGCGTCGGAAGGGCTTCTGGCTGCCTCGATACCCCTTGAAGCGCCCTGGGGCAATTATGGGAGCTTTGGCGGGCATTAAAATACCCTCCGCTCCTTCAGCCATTCGGCGACGCTGGCGGTTAGTATCTGGGGCGATCCGCCTGGGCCGCGCCGGATGTGCGCCCCCGGCGCAAGCCGAAATTGACGGGCATGGATCAGGTCCATGGCGTGCTGGCGCCCGCAATTGAGCGCCCGGGCCAATTCGTATGTGTCGATTTCGCACTTTTGGGGGAAGATTATTCCGGCGACCCGCAGCCACTCGGCCTCATCATCCCCGTAGCTCCGTTGCCTGCCAACCGCGAAGTCCTCGACGCTCTCGGCCAGGATGCGCAGGCAAGCGACCTTTTTCGCCTTCGGCGCTGCGATATTGAAGGCCCACAGGAGGCAGCCCTCCTCGACGAGCGACAAGACCTCCTCCTCATGGCAATCCAGCCTCCAGGTGACCGCCGAGGGACTCATCAACGGCCGGGGAGACGCTGGGGAATTCTGGCTGTGGGGCGATTTGGTGCCTATAGCCACGGATGGGGATGATTGAGATTTGGTGAAGTTCATGGTGGGTCAGAACCGCGCCGCGTATTGGTTGCGCAGGTCATCAATGACGCTACGTTCACAGGCGGTGAAGACTCGATCGTTGGTCATGAGCAGTCTCTCGAGCCATATTCCATCCCCACGCCCGATCTGGAACGGCGCTGAGTCTAAATGCTCCAGGAATTCCCGGCGTTCCGCGTCCTCGGCCGTCGCGGCGCCTGGAGAGAACACGCGGGTACAAGCTCTCGACCTGGCTTCGTCGCCCGTCCCGCCGGCGCGGTAGTCCGCCGCGCGGCCCGGCGAGGGGGAACCAGAAGCTCTCAGAGTAACCTTTTCCTTTACTTGAGGGTGGGGGGAGATCATGGGGCTTGGGGGGCTTGCGGATTGACGGCCAGGGAACTCGGGCTGTGGGGCGGTTTGGCGATGGTCGTTAAAATGCCTGTATTCATCGGCGGAAAGTGACCGAAGCTTGCTCTATTGCCTCACGGGCCGCGCGCTCCGTGCTTTGCAGTGCCCGCCGCGCGGCAAAGACAGCCTTAAGATGGCGCCGCAACTCCACCGGCATGGCATAGCGGTAAGCGGAGGCAGTAGCGCCCGGATTGGGAAGCTGTTTCCAGGTCGCATTGAATGAATTGGCGCCGGGAAGCAGACATAGACGCGCCAACTCGATCACGGCTGGCGGCGTCAGCTTTTGCAGGCCAGGCCGGTAGTGCAGGCCCACGGCAGCCGGCGTCTTGCCCCCCGCCCGCCACTGATAGAACAGGCGCACAAGGCTCTTTGCGCTTAGGCGAATTGGCCGGGCCGGCTCGCACGTATATTTGCGATCTCTCCAGTACGATGCAAACCACCCTACCGCCCGCTCCAGACTCTGGTCGCGGGCCCGCCACCGCTCCACACTCCGGCAGATTCGGTGAATCATCTGCGCCCGTTCCTGTTGCCAGGCGGTGTGAAAAGGCGCCGAAGAGGGAACGGGGCCGCCCTCCACCGGCGAACTGGGCTTTGGCTTCCTGCTGCTACAAATTAAAGCGCCAGTCGGAGGGAAGCTGCCGACCGGCGCAGACGGCGGGCAGGATAAAGACCCATCACCTGGGGTAGCCTCGCCGAAAATGTGCTCGGATGTGTTCTTCATATGCTTCCTTATAAAAAATGCCTAGCCATCAAGCTTAACCGCCGGGCACAGACGCCCGCGCCGCCGTCCAGAGAACTCGACGGCCACGCTGCTTGATTCGCTTGGTGTCCCGGCTGTCATTTGTCACGCAACGGCGCCTCGCCGGTCGAAACGCTGGATATTTCTTGTATCGCCGCATTCGCCTCCGTCAACACGTTCCTCTGCGCGTCAAGTTGGTTGCGCAGAATCGAGCACAGCGTTTCGCAGGCCTCCGTCCGGTTACGGAGCTCGGCCATTTGTTCAGCCACCCGCAACATTCTCTCACCGATGTTCATTTTCACTGAGGGGGTTCGTGGACTTCATCGCACGGTAACGGGCCATTAGGGAGCGGCTCGCGCGTTCGCCAACAAGCACGCGGCGAAGATGGGAATACGTAACGCCCAATTCCCGCGCTGCTGCCTTCGCCCCTGGTAGCGGTCTCCAGGTTCGTTTATCGGAATGGCGTGCCATTTCCCGAATAGTCCCACAAAGTGGTGGGATTTGTCAAGACCCTTTTTTTGCCCCACTTTTTGGGTATAATCCGCGCGTGCCCAGAAAAAGCGGCAGAATGAACGATTGGGAATGCGCGATAGGCGCGCGCGTGAAGATCGTGCGCGAAGAAATCCGGTGGTCTCAGTCGGCATTTGCAGAGCAAATCGGGATAACGCGAAACGAGCTAGCGAGCATCGAATATGGCCGAACTCCACTGCGATACGACATTGCCTGGAGACTGAGATGGGCTTTCGGCATCAGCTTACAATGGCTGGGAGAAGAGGAGGGATCTGCGGACGGATCTATGCATGACGAACTGCCGACTCCGAGCGGGACGGGACTGCCAGCGCGCGCTTTGCTTAGTGAAGTTGTGAAAAAGTTCCCACCCGGCTGCAGCAGGGGCCTTGTGGCTATCGGGTCGCAAACCGACGTAGCGGATGCAATCTCCTTAGAAGTGGGGCAACGCTGGTTTCACGATATGGCCTTGAAGATACACGTCGAGCACTGGATCGCGCGGGTGCCTCCTGGCCGGGTGCCGGAGTTCACCGAGAAGTTAATGCGGACGGCCAAGGAATTTATGGATTCCCTTCCCTTAGAGCCGGGCGCGACAATCGACAGCCGCGCTGAGCAATTGATGTGGGAGCGAATACGCATGGCCAATGCCAGGCGCTTCATCGGCATGGCCACATTCGCAAAAAAAGATTTGCAATATGTTTCCGACTTGGTTAAATATAAGGGTGTGAACTCGCTATTGGCGGACCTGCTGGTTCGGCTCAAACGCGCCACTGCTGAGCGCGGAATGAAAACCGAGTTGGCGCATTTTCTCAAGGTCCCCCTCGTAAGCGTTTCACGGTGGCTGTCAGGCGAAAGAGAGCCAGGCGGCGAAACTACCCTTCGTATGTTGGCATGGGTCGCGGCATTCGAGGGCCAACGGAAACAAGGCCCTGGCCTTGCAGCAGCACGGCCAGAGCCAAAGACCCAATCAGGTAAATCAACACATGAAAAACCAAAACCAGGTCCGAAAAAAGGGTAGCGGTAGAGCTGTCTTCCCGCAAGCCAAAAGCCGCCCGGAGTCGGTGGGGAAAAGCACAGCGGGCGGCATTACGTTCGTTTGTCAAGACCAAGATGGCAGGGAATGGGCGCGGGTCCATTTTGAGCCGTCTCTGGCGTCCCGCTTGGAGGCTGCCAGCCTGCGACATGGCGTCTCGCTAGCCGAAATCCTGCGCTTGGCTATCAGCGAAAAAATCGCGGCTGAGGGGAGGGCCGCGTGATGAAATTCCGAGTCCTCCGCGCCGCCCGGGGCGGGAAGTCCACGCGACGCAAAAGCAACGTCTTCAAGTTCCGTAGATCGGCCCATGAAATGGAGCGCTTCCGCGCCATTGCCCAGTGTTCCGCGTGGGGCGACTTTTACCAGTTCATCGTGGCGGCGCTGTTTCGATACGCGAAGGCACAGGAAGCGATTCTTGGTCTCAGCGCCGCTGACGCCTTGAAGTTGGACCGCGCGGGCCGTCTCGCCATGCATCGGCGCCAGCGCCAGATAGGCATGTGTCTTGTCAATGCTGGCTTATTATGGCCCGAGCGGAGCTGAACTGTTCTCCTCATGCGCGCCGGCCCGGGCAACCTGGCCGGCGCTTTTTTTGTGCCCCGGCGCTGGCATTGCCGATTGAGCATTAACGCCACTTTAACGTGCCTTTTAAGGGCGTGCATATCTTGCACTTTCGCCAAGCGAATCGGCTCAAAAACTGGGGTAGGCAACTTCTGCCGGGTATGCCTCATTGACCAAAAGCGACATCCAAGGTTGACACCCCCCACAATCCCGCGCAGTTTTGTCAAGCGATATGTCCAGTATCGGTAACGTGACTGAATGGAAGGAAGTTACGTGCGGACATCTCGCCCGCGCGGGATTATCCGGGCCTCCAAAATCTGCGCGGAATTGTGCTTTTCTGGCCTGGCCGCTTTCCGAGCAAAACCCCCTATATTTCACCGCTTTCCGCCCGGCTTCGCCCAATTTCGCCCTGCGCGGATTTGTCGATCAAGATTCAATT
>Ga0187868_1002438_pt1 | contig 12196 bp, 4 predicted proteins | sample June2016WEW_13_4_FD_133014 | JGI IMG/M metagenome (GOLD analysis project Ga0187868, IMG submission 133014) | Peatland microbial communities from SPRUCE experiment site at the Marcell Experimental Forest, Minnesota, USA - June2016WEW_13_40 | ecosystem: Environmental > Terrestrial > Soil > Wetlands... | reverse complement strand
CGGGCCTTTGCGCGCGTACGTGGAAACGGTCAACGTCGAAGCCACCAACGGCGTGATCAAGGTCACCTTCACTCCCAATGTCGAGAACCCGCAAATCAACGCGATTGAAATCATTCCGCAAGCAACGGCCGAGACCAGTGCGGCAGGCTCCCCGTCCGCCACTCCCGTCCTCCAAATCGACGCGGGCAAAGTCGCCGGCGCCGTCAGCCCCATGCTTTACGGGCTGATGACGGAGGAAATCAATTTCTCCTACGAGGGCGGAATTTACGCCGAGTTGATTCGCAATCGCACGTTCAAGGCCAACGCGCAGGATCCGGTTTTCTGGAATGCCGTCGGCAATACGACGATCGCGCTCGACACGAACCAACCGCTCAACGCCGCGTTAAATGTGAGTTTGAGACTGGACACGAGTAAGGCGTCGGAGACTTCGCCCGCCGGTATCGCCAACGGCGGTTTCTGGGGGATCCCCGTCCGCTCGAACACGGCGTATCACGCCTCGTTTTACGCGCGCGGAGAACATTTTTCCGGTCCGTTGACGGTTTCCCTCGAAAGCACAAACGGTGAAAAAGTCTGCGCGAGCGCCATCGTGCCCCGGATTTCCGGTGAATGGAAAAAGTACGAGGTGACGCTGACCGCGGGAAGCGTGGAAACCTCCAAGGACAATCGTCTGGTTATTTCAACCAAGCAACCCGGAGAGCAAGGCACGGTTTGGTTCCAGAATGTCTCGCTCTTTCCGCCGACCTACCACAATCGTCCGAACGGCACGCGCCCGGACATCATGCAATTGCTGGCGGACATGCAGCCGAAATTCCTGCGCTTCCCCGGCGGCAATTACCTTGAAGGCAACACCATCGCCGAACGTTTCAACTGGAAAGAAACCATTGGCGACGTTTCCCAGCGCCCCGGTCACCGCAGCCCCTGGGGTTACTGGTCCACTGACGGCTTCGGTTTGCTGGAGTTCTTGGAGTGGTGCGAGGACTTGAACATGGAGCCGCTCCTGGCAGTGTACGCGGGTTATTCCTTGCGCGGGCAGCGTGTTGAGCCGGGGCCGAATCTGGAACCCTATCCGCAGGAGGCCCTGGAGGAAATCGAGTATGTCATCGGCGACACCAACACCAAATGGGGCGCGCAGCGCGCGAAGGACGGGCACCCCAAGCCGTTCAAGCTGACTTATGTTGAGGTCGGCAACGAAGACTGGTTCGACCGCAGCGGCAGTTACGACGGGCGCTTTACGCAATTCTACGATGCCATCAAGGCGAAGTATCCAAACCTGCAAATCATTTCCTCAGTCGGATACGAACAACGGCAGACGCTGTGGGTTCACAGCCGCGCGCCGGATTTGGTGGACGAGCACTATTACCGTTCGCAGGAGGATATGCAGGCGCACGCGCTCGACTACGACAAATATGCGCGCACGAACGGAGCGAAGATATTTTGCGGCGAATGGGCCACGCGGGTTGGCTCGCCAACGCCCAACATGGCCGGGGCTCTCGGCGACGCCGCGTGGATGACCGGCATGGAGCGCAATTCCGACATTCTGCTCATGTCCTGTTACGCCCCGCTTCTCGTCAATGTCAGCCAACTCACCGGGTCGAATCGTTCCATGCAATGGAGCACGGATTTGATCGGCTATGACGCGCTCACCAGCTACGGCTCGCCGGCGTATTATGCCCAAAAGATGTTCAGCACGATGCATGGCGATGAAATCCTCGCGACCGATTCGCAGAACATCCCGACGCGCGAATCGCAGCCGAGGGCGGGGCGCGGTGGCGGCACTCCTCCGCCGCCGCGGCAAATCCGGCAGATTTTCTTTGATGCCACGCGCGACAGTCGGAGCGGGATCATTTATCTAAAAGTCGTCAATGAAGCCGGAACCGCGCAGCGAATCAATATTCAGATCAACGGCGCTGCGAAGATTGCACCCGACGGCGAAGCGGTGTCTTTGACAGCCAGCAGCCCCAATGACACGAATTCCCTCGGACAGCCGCAAAGAATTGTTCCGCGCACCGAAAAAGTGGGCGACTTGAGCGCCAATTTTGCGCGCGAGTTTCCGCCGTATTCCATCACGGTCCTGACGTTAAGAACAAAATGACCCTTTCAGACCGGAGTCTCTGCGAGTTCGGCCCGGTGCTGTTCCAGAGATAGTTTATGAACAAATCGATCCTGTCTCGGTTCAGCATCTCGACGCTGCTTGCCGGCGGCGCCCTTTTGGGCTTCACGGCTATGTCGGGCTTTTCCGGGACTTCGGCTTTCGCGGCGGAAAGTTGGACTGCCGACAACGGCAACGACACTTACTCCAATCCTTTGTTCTACGAGGAGTTTGAGGACCCCGACGTCATCCGCGTGGGCGATGACTATTACCTCGCCGGCACCACCATGCACATGAACCCGGCGCTCATCGTGCTGCATTCCAGAGACCTGGTGAACTGGGAGCTCGCCAGCTATTGCATGGACCGGCTGGACCTGGGTCCGGCTTTCCGGCTCGAACGCGGAAACATCTACGGCCGGGGCATCTGGGCACCGTGCATCCGCCATCACGACGGGATGTTCTATATCTTCAGCAACGTCAACGGCCTGGGCTGCCGGCTTTTCGGATCCCAATCTCCGAACGGCCCTTGGACACGCAATCAACTTCCCGGCATGCATGACGTGTCTGTGCTGTTCGACGATGACGGCAAGATCTACGCGATTTACGGCGCCAGCCGGCCCACCATCGTGGAACTCAACCAAGACCTCACCGGGAGCGTTCCCAATTCCAGCCGCCAAATGAACGCGCCGGGCCTGGGCGAAGGCCACCACCTTTACAAAATCAACGGCAAATACTTCGACGTTTCCGCCATCCCGGGCGCGCACACCGACCAGGTCGTCGCGCGCGCGGACTCCATTGACGGCCCCTGGCAGGTGGAACGCATGGTGCTTAGCGAGTCCTTGGGCGTCCCCACTCAAAACGGTGTCCGCGGCGGTCGCGGCACAAACCAGACCTTCACGATCATTCACAGCGACCCCAATGCCGGCGGCGGCTTGACGCTTCATCAAGGCGGCATCGTGGACACTCCTTCCGGCGAATGGTGGAGCATCATCATGCAGGACCACGGCAGCATCGGCCGCATGGTGGCGCTGGTTCCCATTACCTGGGACAACGACTTCCCGCTCATCGGCCTGCCCGGCAACCTCCGCAAGGCCCCCAACACCTGGATCAAACCCAACACCGGCTGCGCGCAGGATCCTAAGCCGCTGTTCGTGCGCAATGACAACTTCGATTCTCCGAAAATGAACCCCGTCTGGCAGTGGAATCACGTTCCTGACGACTCCAAGTGGTCGCTCACCGAAAAACCTGGCGCGCTTCGCCTGCACTCGCTTCCGGCCAATGACTTTTGGACGGCCAAAAACAGTCTGACACAGCGGCCAATGGGGCCCGAGTCCACCACGACGGTCGAACTCGATGCATCAGGTCTCGAGCCGGGAGACACGGCGGGCCTGGCGCTTTTAAACGCTCCCTACGCTTGGATCGGTCTTGTGAAAACTCCCGGAGGGGTCACCGTGCGGATGTTCGATCAGACCAATCGCAAGCTGACCAACGCGCCGACGAGCGCCACGCGCGTCTGGCTTCGTGTGGCATGCAACTTCGACACGGAAGAAGCTGTTTTCAGTTGGAGCGCCAATGGCAAGGAATTCTCCCCTCTCGGCGACCCGTTCGTCATGGCGTTCCAACTCACAACCTTCCAAGGCGTCCGACTCGCCCTCTTTAATTACAACACTACCGGCAAACCCGGTGGCTATGCCGACTTTGACAATTTCACGGTTGAAGAGCCGCGCGCGAGGGGCATTGAACGCCTGATTCCTGTGGGCAAGACCGTCACGCTGACCAGCGGCGCCGACGGCAGCTTGCTGGCTGTAGATGCCCAAAGCAGGTCACTCATCAATGTGCCGGCTGATTCCACTCATGCGGCCGCGCGGAATGTGCAATTCAAGGTCGTTGACCTGGGCAGGGGCCGTGTGGCGCTGAAGACTGCCGGCGGTCGGTTCGTTTCCGCTGCTGACAACGGTGTTTCGTTGCAGGATCTTGCCGGAAAGACGCCGGGCGATCCCGAATCACTTCAATGGATCAACCTGATGCGCGGCGACACCATGCTTATGTCTCTGATAAACCATCGTTATCTGGCCACCAAGCCGAACAGCCCGGGGCCGGTCACGGTTTCTGCCACTGGCCCGCGGCCCGACCGCAAGGACGGCGCTTGTTTCAAATGGAAAGCAGTCGAATGAGTTGCGATTCGCAGCCAACCACGCCGATGCCGCAACCCTCCAATAAACTCACCCAATGAGAACACCCTATTCAATCCTCCTCCTGCTTACCGTGCTCGCTGCCGGGGCTAAAACGCGCGCTGCCGGTCTGCCCGTTACCGCCACTGTTGATGCCTCGAAAACCGGCCCGCCCATCTCTCCGTATGTTTACGGCCAGTTCCTCGAGCACCTCGGCAGCATCATTTACAGCGGTCTCTGGAGCGAAATGCTCGATGACCGCAAATTCTATTACGCCGTCGCGCCCCAACCCGCGGGTGATCCCGAGGTCGGCCAGGGTGGACGCGGCGGCTTTGGCGCGGGCCGCAGGCGCGGCGTCGGACCCGGACGGTGGAATCCCATCGGCCCCGCTGATGCCGTTCTCATGGACACCAACCATCCTTACGTCGGCGATCATGCTCCGCTGATCGAACTTGCCGGTTCCGAGCCTCGCGGCATCCGCCAGACCGGCCTTAACTTCAGCAAGGACGCCACCTACCATGGCCGCCTTCAAATAGCCGGCGATGCTGCCGCGAAAGTCTCCGTCAGCATCGTCTGGGGTACCAACGCCGGGGCCGCGCGCCAGACTGTTAAACTTGGCAAGCTGGGCACGAACTACAAGAAATGCTCTTTCTCTTTCAAAGCCGCCAACTCCGGCCCCGCCCAGTTCGAAATCAGCGCCACCGGAACCGGTTCCTTCCATATCGGCGCGGTCTCCCTCATGCCGGCCGAGAATCTCGACGGCTTCCGCCCCGATGCCGTCGCCGCTCTCAAGGGCCTTCGCTCCGGCGTTTACCGCTTCCCCGGCGGCAATTTCGTTTCCGCCCATGAATGGCGCGATGCCATCGGCGATTCGGACAAACGCCCGCCCATCATGGACCCCGTCTGGAATGCCGTTCAACCAAACGACATCGGCACTGACGAGTTCATGACCCTGTGCAGGCTCCTCGGGGTCGAACCTTATATCACAGTCAATGCCGGCTTCGGCGACGCCTGGTCCGCCGCTCAATATGTCGAATATGCCAACGGTTCTGTCTCCACGCCGATGGGCAAACTGCGCGCGGCCAACGGCCATCCCGAGCCTTACCGCGCCAAGTTCTGGGGCATCGGCAACGAGGCCTGGGGCGACTGGCAATACGGCGCCATGTCGCTGAAGCAGTTCGGGGCCAAGCACAACCAGTTTGCCAAGGCTATGAGGAAAGTGGATCCCACCATCAAACTGGTGGCCAGCGGCGCCATGCCGGACACCATGACCGGTTCCAAACAGTCGCTCCGCTTCGGCACGAACCTTGTCCCGCCCTGCCTCTCGCCCGGCGACTGGACCGGCGGCTTGCTCTCCAATTGCTTCGACCACATCGACCTCATCAGCGAGCACTTCTACAATTACGGCAACACTCACTTTAGTCTCACCGAAGGCCGCCAGGTGCCAAACGATCCCAACGAACCCATCACGGACTGGATGCGCCGCCCCGCCAACCATATCCGCATCAAATACGAGGAATACAAGGAATACGAAAAAGTGCTGCCTCAGCTCGTCACCCACCCCAAGCCCCTGAACATCGACGAATGGGCCTACACCGGCGGCCCTCATCCCACTTACCCGGCCTACGCTTGGGTTTTCCATGAAATGTTCCGGCACTCCGACCTCTTTCAAATGGCGGCTTACACGTTTGCCACCTCGCTGCTTGCCCACAACGGAACGAACGCCTCGCTGAATGCCAACGGCCTGGTGTTCAAAATCTATCGCGACCATTTTGGGTCGATCCCGATCGAGGTGTCCGGCAATTCGCCCCAACCCAAACCCACCGACCCACCCGGGGGCGAGCAACCCGTCGTCAACGCGGGCAGCGACACCTTCCCTGTCGATGTTGCCGCCGCCTGGACCGAGGACCATCACACCCTCACGATTGCAGTCCTGAATCCCACTGGTGTCGAGCAGTCCCTCAAGCTCAGCATCATCGGCGCGGCCCTTTCCGGCAAAGGCACCCTGTGGCGGCTTGCGTCCGCGGAGGGCAACGGCCAAAATCCCACCATCAGCAATTCCCCTATTGATTCCGTCCCGGACTCACTCAACCTTCCGCGCTTCAGCGTGAGCATCTACGAGCTTTTGGCGAGGTAAACATGACTCCTCGCTCATCGGCATGGTACGCGACCTCGTCCGGTGCCGCTTCGACGGTGGGGACGAGCGGCTGACGTGGCCGATCCACCTTCACTTTGCGCATGACCCGGTCAATCTTCAGCGCGCGCCGGCTTGACGGCCCACTCGGGATAGGGCGTTTGCGGGCCATTCATGGCGCGCCAGAGGATGCGGTTCAGGGCATCTTCGGGGCAGCGGTCCGGCTGGTCCAACGGCAGGCGGTTGGAGGCAATGGCGTCCCGGCGCAGTTGGGGGTCGGCAATCTTTTTCGGCTCCGGGTTGATGCGGTCGAGCGGCACGCGGTTGGCGGCCGCCACGAAAGGGGTGAAATCGGGGGTTGGCGTGAAGCAATCGCTCATGGGCGAGGCCGCGGCGTCCAGCGCGTTCATGGGAGGCAGCCCGAGGATCAACTCGATCGTCCGCACGAGATCGATCTGATTGCAGGGAGTGCTGATGGTTTGGTGGCGCTTGGTGTAGGGGCTGGCCACGTAACAGGTCGTCCGGTAACCGCTCACATGGTCCCAGCCGGCTTGCGGGTCATCCTCGATGGCGAAGATGCAAGTGTCCGGCCAAAACCGGCTCTGAGAGAGGGCCTCAACGAGGTGGCCCAAGGCGAGGTCGTTGTCGGCGATCTGCGCGCCCGGCGCGGGGTACTCGCGGCGGGTCCCGCCGGTATGGTCGTTGGGCAGGAAGAGCAGGACCAGGTCGGGGAAGCCGCCGTTGGTTTCGAACTGCCTGAGGTCACGGATGAACTCGGCGGCGCGCGCGACGTCTGGCACCTTGAGGTCCCAACCCACCGTGTTTGTGCTGCTGCACGGCCGCAACCCTCCGAGGCCAGGCCGGCTGCGAAGCTGCGTGGCGCCCGCGCCGGTCTGGAAGTCTTGCCAGAAATCGCGCCAGGTGATCTTGTCCGCGCGCCTCGGGTCCTTCCAGCCTGCCTCCGAGAGCATCCATTCGCCGTAGTTGCGGAACGAGCGGCCATGCGCGAGGGCGTGGTCCCAAATGAAACCTGAGGACGCCCAAGCGAGGGCATCGACGGCGTCCGGGCCCTTGCCGCCGGCGTAACTGCGGGGCGAGCCGGAGCTGAGCTGGCGCTCGACGTACTCGTTGGCCAGAGCGCTGTCCGTCCACTGATGGCCGTCGGCGCTGCACAGGCCGGCGCAGTAGGCATTGTCCAGGAGGACGAACTCGCGGGCCAGTTTGTGCTGGTTGGGGGTAAATTGCTCGCCGAAAACGCATAACCCGGCGTCGCCGTTGCCCTCGGCCATGTCCCCAAGCACCTGGTCATAGCTCCGGTTCTCCTTGATGACATAGATGGCGTGTTTGAACACGCTGGGTTCGCCCGCCCGTTCGGGCACCGGCCGCGCCGGCTGGCCCGCGCGCGGCGGGAGCATCGCCGCCGCCAGGCGCGGATAGCGAATGTTCTCCAGGGCCGTGGCCGTCATCGCCCGTAAGCGCCGCGCCGAAGGCACGGGCACGAGCGAAACCGTGCCGAAGGAATCGTGCGAGTTGAACTTCACTTTGTCGCCGGGTTTGAAGACCCTGTTCGCGCCGATGCCCTTGATGTTCGCCACCAGGAGCCGCTTCCTCGAGGGATCGAATCGAATGGCGCCGGGAAACCAACCGACCGGGACGAGGCCCGCGACGCCCGAGGCCCTGGCCTTCGGATCGAACCGTATCACCGCCACGGCGTTTTGCGTGCCGTTGCACACATAAAGCCGCCGCCCGCTCGGGTCAAACGCCAATGCGTTCGGCTGCGCGCCAAACAGGTCGGCCGGCGTCTGGCGCGCCCAAATGGTCTCCACCACCCGGTCCGACCGGGTGTCGATGACGCTGAGCGTATCGCTGCCCGTATTGGCGGCCGCCACGTATTGGCCCCCCGGCGCCACGGCCAGGGCCGAGGCGTGCAAACCCGCCAGAATCTCGGACTTGACGCTCCCCGCCGCCAGGTCGACGACGGTCACCGAACCCTCATTGGCGATGTGCCGCACGGGGTCCACCCGCACGGTCGTCCCTTTCCCCGCCGGCGCCGTCAGATCGCCCTCGACCGGACGCCGCCCCCCCAGATTGCTGATATAGGCCTTGGCCCCCGCCAGCACGACATCATAAGGCGCCACGCCAGTGGCCCAGGAACGGAGCAGCCTGCCGGTCCCGGTCTCCAACTCGTAGAGCCGATTGCCCAGGTTGCCGGCGACATAGAGCCGCTGCCCGTCCTCCGAAACCGCCAACCCGGCGGGGATCTCATGCTCCTTTGCCTTCGCCGGCGGCAGAGGCAGGACCGCCGGCTCGCCGGCTTGGTGATGCTCGTCCAGCGGAAACGCCCACACGTCGCCGCCCGCGTTCGAGAGGTAAATGCGGCGGCCATCCGGGGAGAAGGCCAGTCCCGTCAGGCTCATCTCCGCCTTGTTGGTAACGGCGCCCCGGATGACGGAGAACGGAACCGTCTGGAGGGTCCGACCGTCGGTGGCGTCGAGGAGCACCAGCGCGGCAGCTTTGCCGGCCACAGCCAGGACCTGGCCATCCGGGCTTAGGGCGAGCGCCTGCGGGCGCATCCCGGGCAACTCGACCTGCCGGCCGGCGGGGGTCAACACTTGCCCGGTGGGTGTAAGGTAGCGGCTCGCCGCCACACGACCGACCGCATTGGCCCGCACCGGAGGCCCACGCGGCGGCTCCCGGTCGTGAGCGCACCCGGAAAGACAAACCGCCAGCGTAACAGAGGCGCGCGCCAGGCGCGCGATGGCAATTGCTTGCATCCCCCATATTCTTACGCGTGTCCGGCCTGCCGCGTCAATGGTCTTGCTCGCTCGCTTCGCTTTGTAACCTCTCTGTCACCTTTCAGTCATGTCGAAGTTGCCACGGCTTTTCGCGGAAGACGGGAGGGGGAGCGGGCGGAGAGATTTTGGAAAAGAGACTGGCCACTCCTGCCAACAGTGCTTCTGAGCGGCTCTTGAGGGTCGGTGGATCACCGAGGACCATGCCCCAGGTCCAGACTTCGCCTTGGCGCGTGAGAACCACGCCGATCGGCCCATGGACGCCGGGAGCCGCGGCGTGAACGGCGCCGGCAGCATAAGCGGCATAATCCTTCTGAAACTCGACTCGCCGGAATCGCACCGGCTTGAAAGGACTCTGCGGTCCGTTGGGTTTGCCGTCGGACGCGTCCATGAACCACAGTGAGCCATCCTTTTTGGTCAGGCCCTGGCACCACCAATCGGTGCAGTCGGAAATAGTCCGCCAATCGGAATCCGTTCCGACGCGGGTGGGTATGCTCTCCGTGGCCGGATCGCTGTCGCCGGTAAAGACATGGGCTTGCTGGCCCCAGGCCCAAAGCGTCCCGTCTGATTTGATGGCCAAGATGGTGCTTACGCCAAAGCCCACGTCAACCCAGTTCGTGTCGGGGCTTACGCGCGTGGGGAAAAAGATTTGGGCCCCTTGTTGGGCAAGGGCCCAATTGGGATTTTCTCCCCAGTACCAGAGACTGCCGTCCGATTGCATCGCTACGGTTTCGAGACCCCTGGCCCAGACCCTGGTCCAATTCGTGGCCGAGCCAACCTGCACCGGCACAGAACTGCCATTGGTGGAGGCAATTCCCACCGACCCGGCCCAATTGTTGCCCCACGCCCACAGAGTGCCATCCCTTTTCAAGGCGACTGAGTGGATACCTCCCGTGGCAGCTTGTTTCCAATCATTACCCGGGGCGGCGGGCACGGGAACTCCAATCGCTGTCGGCCTGGCAAAGCGGGCCTGCACACTCTCTCCCCAGGTCCATAGCGTGCCGTCTGATTTGATCGCCAGATTGTGGTCTGTCCCGGCGGAGATGCTGACCCAGTTAGTTTCGCGGCCGATGCGGCGCAAGCTCGTCGATCGAGTCGCAAGATTGCCCAAGCCCAGAACCGGCCAGCCAAGAAAGTCCGAGCCCCATGCCCACAGGCTGTCGTCTGACGCGAGAATGAGTCCGTGCCTCTCGCCCAAACTGATGGCGGGAGTGCCGTTGCCGACCGGTAATGTTAACCCCTGCCTGTCCAGCCCCTCCCACGCCGCCAGTCCGATGACGGCGAGGGAAAACACGGCCAGAGCGAGCTTAACCCGCTTGCGCATGGGGGTCGAAGCGCAACCGCACAGGCACAATGGAGCCAAGGCGAATACAACGGCCAAGACAAGGTTTGTGTTCATCTTCGATATGATTTGACCGCGCCGCCCGGTCTTAGTCACGGACGCCCGGAGGCTCAACCGCAATTAACACCGTGGCTTCAGCGCGGTGCGCGCATGCGGCGAGCCATCCCAGCCGTTTCAATCCCAATTCCGAATCGGGATTGAAACGGTTGCAACGGAATTTCCCCCTCGCCGGGATCTCTGGGACAGCAGCAGTTCTCATTTCCGCCCCGGGGACGTGGCAGGCCTGGCGGGATTTATGAGAAATGCTGAACGCGAGCTTTGATTTTTCTTTTGACACTCGCGCTAATGGGTGACATAACATGCCTATGAACACAGAATGCCACCGCTCTCCCTGCGACCGGATTGCCCGCGAGGATTCACTTATGAGATCGCGCATTATCAATCTACTCCGCCTTGCCGCGCTCATCGCCGGCCTGGGCCTGATACCAGCTGGCCGGGCGGCGGCGGGCCCGCTGGACCACTTTGCGATTTCGGCCATTTCGTCGCCGCAGGCGGCAGGCGCCGCCTTCACCCTCACGATTACGGCGCAGGACATAGACAACGAGACGGTGACGAGCTTTGGTGACCTCGGTGAGACGGTGGCGTTTGGCGGCACGGCGGGCGTGACCGGCACGTCGCCGGCCTTCAGTTCAGGGGTGCTCAACGCCAGTGTGACGCCCACGGTGGCGGGCAGCGGCCTGACGGTGACGGTCAACGACGGGGCGGGCCATACGGGTTCGGCCGTCATTGCCGCGGTCAATCCGGGCACGATCTTTGCAGGAGGCCCCACCTGGGGGCCCGGTGGCAAGTATTCCTGGGCGCTGAACCAGGCGGACTTGGCCAAGGGGACCAGTCCCGGTTGGGTTTTCCTGAATATCGCCAACACGTTGACGGTGACTGCCACGGCCGGAGACCCGTTTGTAATCCAGGTAACTTCGCTCCAGTTGGATGATACGGCCGGGCTGGTCTGGGACTTTAACGACGGGATGTCGTACGTGTGGACAATAGCGACAGCGAGCGGCGGCATTAGCGGCTTCGACCCCGCCGCATTCACGATCGACACTACCGGGTTTGAGAATCTCACGGGAGGCGGGACTTTTAGCGTCGCGCAGGCGGGCGATTCGGTAAACCTGGTGTTCACTTCTGCGCACGTCTGCCAATTCGGCGATACCACCAAGGGCTACACGATAATCGGCAGCCAGGCGCAGTTGAACTTCACCAATGTGTACGGCCTGATCACGGTCCAGGGCGTCACCCTGGACAACTGCACCATGAAGGGGACCGCCTACGGAGCCGCCTTCCCGTTCCCGGGCGGAACCCCCATTGGCTCGATCGGCCTCGGCGAGACGGTGGATTTGCCCAACGGCACGACCAACCTGGCAATCGTGGCCACCAGGAACCCCGGTATCAACCCAGGTGCCGCCACTGTCAACGCGATGGTCACTGACGGGTGCAACCTCGCCACGTCGTTTGACCCGGTCATCGCCAAGCTCATAGCCCAGGCGGGGGTCTCCCTGTGGCAAACCTTCAGCGGCGTCCCCTCGGCCGAGCACTATGTCGTCCTGGCAAACGGGACGCCGGGCTTCCGCTCGGTCAAGCTGCTGGTCAATGGCTGGACCTACAACCTGG
>Ga0187868_1002432_pt1 | contig 12221 bp, 12 predicted proteins | sample June2016WEW_13_4_FD_133014 | JGI IMG/M metagenome (GOLD analysis project Ga0187868, IMG submission 133014) | Peatland microbial communities from SPRUCE experiment site at the Marcell Experimental Forest, Minnesota, USA - June2016WEW_13_40 | ecosystem: Environmental > Terrestrial > Soil >... | reverse complement strand
GAGGTTCAATAAGTTGGAAGGGAACATTTTTGAGCCTTTCCTAAACCGCGATGTCATAGTCGAAACGGACGCTATCCAGGTCAAAGGCATACTTGTTTATTATAAAGTCTCGGAGAGGGAAGGCCATGAACCTTTCATTTTAGTTTTGAGGTCTGAAGGCAGAACGGTTGTTTTGAGAAATTGGGTTTCTATTAAAAAATTACGGAACGAGTGGGAAAAATGAAGACAAAAAACAAGGGTTTAGTGGCTTTAAACCTCTGGATGCGAGGCAAACCGCTAAATTACCCAAATGAAAGAAGGCCGAAAACTAATGGATGAACATGAATTACTTAAGAGCATTACAAAGAAGCTATTGAACAATGTAAATCAAATTAGCGTTTGCGGAGTATTCACCGAGGCCAACAATCCAATTAAAGAAACGGATTTGTCAACACTGACCACTCAAGAAGTCCTAGATAAAATGAATAGCCATTTAACGCAAGAACCCTCTGACGTTAACAGCTTAGTATTTCTAAAATACATGGTTTCTTTCCCAGTCTCCATGTGCAAGCGTGACGTATCGCCTATGCTAAGTTTGCTTATCGGTTTTCATTATAGGCTATCTTTCCCTGAAAACTCAATGATTACAAGCAAAGAAAGCAAAGACAGCGGACTTGAAAAGATAAGCTACGAGGATCTAGCCGAGATATTTGGCAGAAGCAAAGCAACGATTAGCGATTGTGTTAACAAGACTGAAGGATTGTGGAAAGAGTTTCTTGAGGAAATGAAGCAGCAAGAAGCTATTGATGCAGAGGCTAAAGCGCAGCTATTAGCGGAAAGGAAAGAGCAGCTTAAGACAGAACAAGAAACGAAAGAAGGAACAAACGAATGAATATCTGCGTAGAGCTGAGGTACTACCTACTGAAAACTAACTACTGTCGTTCGTTATCTAACATCAAAGCCCATGCTTTACCTTTTGCTATAATTAAAGGTAATGAGGTGAGAGTATGCAGCAAAATAACTTAGTTAAAAATTATTCGCGTTGGAAGTCTAGCGATCCAGATAAGAAAGCTACCAGGTACAGGAAGGAAGGCAAGAAACTTAATCCTTTAACTGATAAAGATTTCACAGACGGAATGGAAGCGCATTACTTTGTTAAGGAAGATCATAAGGCGTTTGTTGCCCTACTCTATTATAGCGCAGTCCGTAAGAGTGAAGCATTGAGAGCCACGCGAGAACAGTTCACTATCACTAAAACAGATCTAGTTTTCAGTGTTGGCAAACGACTGAAGCATGGCATAGAAACACCACCATTAAAGATACCTCTTAAAGCGCCTTACGTTGACTCTATCGTTTCAGCGATTAAAGATACTGAGCCGGGAATGGTTGTCTTTCCCTACAGCAAAAAGACAGGTTACAACATAGTCGCGCGATGCTTTGGTTATCCACATTTCTTTAGGCTATCAAGGATCACTAACTTCTTTTCGGATGGTTGGACAATCGCCCAGGTGCATAGTTGGACAGGGTTAACATTGAAGGCATTAGACTATTACATTGGCTTAGTGGATATTGACAAGATGGGTAAGAGCCTATACAAGCAAGACAAAAGTTAAAGTAAAAAAGCCAGCATATTTACTCAAAAACCTTAAGGCCGAAATGAACATGCAAATGCAAGATCAAGTAATGGCTAGGTACACCGCGAAGGACAAGGGAATTGTACCTATGTCTCGCATTATGAGAGCCTACTCTGCCAAAGTTCACGCTGAACGGTTTGAAATCAGTGTTTGTCGAGACAGAGAAACGAAAGAAATCTACCTGGTAGTTCGAGTCTTAGTTTAATTAGTAACTGCACGATACTAAGTTTATTTGCTTGACTGGTCGATCTCTTTTTTGAAAATCCAAAAACCTCTAGTCGGTACTTCAGGTTCTACACCGTTAATTGTGACGTAAGGGTGTTTTGGTATCTCAAACGCTTTATCGAGATAACGGTCAAGTTTCTTTAGTTCACTTTGGTTAGTTATGTTATTTTCTAATCGTATTAGTTTTCTTAGTATCTCTCGTTTCTCATTAGGATATTTAATTTTGTAATCTCTAACTAGCCTAGAGATAGTATTGTCTCGCAATTTTGCCGTTTTCTTCATGGACATTTCAGGGACATTTCAAAGTGTCCGTGAATTGTTATGTCATCGACAGCTATTAACTATTGTCGTTGACCTACTTTGAAAACTGAACCAAAAAACCCCGAACCAATCCGGGAATATTGGCGAACAATCCAACGTAATTACCGGGCAAGAATTAAGGCAGAAAAGAACAAGCAGAGTTAAGGAAGCCATGACTGAACTTGACAGCGTCCCCGGATGCTATACAAATTATCCGCACGCTGAAGCGCCTAACGACTGCCGGAAATGCGACACTGATCTAAAATTTCAATGTCAAATCATAGCCGAAAACAAGCCCAGGAAGCGCAAAAAATGACCGAGCAACAGATCACGCCTAAAGAAATGGCAGAACTACATCTGGAGATTTTAGGCTCTCGTTCAAAATATCATGTAACTGCTAAGAACTACGCGCGAAAAGATGATATTCTAAACGACTTCTTAGCTAAAGATCAAGTTTTTGCAGTTCTATCAAACTGGAACGAAAAAGGTTACACTACCTGGATAAGCATAAACGACAAGGAAAAAGACAGTATCGAAGGCGTTACGGCCTTATGCGATTTTTGGCTAGATTTTGATGCAAGGCCAAAAGGAATTGACGATAGACCGGCAACTAACGAAGAAAAAATAAAATCCCTAGAAAAAGCAGAGAAACTTAAAGACTACCTGGCAGTTGGATTCAACGCTGAAGGATTTTTAGCAGCAAGCGGAAACGGTTTTCATATCCATTATCCTTTACCGCGTTTTGAACTGCCTTTGACCCTTCGCAGCTCAGTTAACAAAAAAGTAAGAGCCTTCGCTAAAGCAGCAGCTAAATACGTTAACGTAGAGATTGATAAGACCTACGATATTTCAAGAAGAACTACGCTCATAGGAACAGAAAACAAGAAACTACCGAGCCAACCGCTAAAGACAGGTTGGAATAAAGAAATTTTCAAAGAAGGCCTATCAACCGCTAAAAAATGGGTAGAGGCAGCAAGAACCAAAAACAAGCAACTTCTAGACGCGATTTTAGAAACACCGGAAGAAAACCCGAAAAAAGCCCTTTTGCCAACAGAAACACACATAGACATAGAAGAGCTGCTAAGAACCGATCAGAAACTCTATGACCTCTACAAACTAGGCGACTACAGCAAATATCAGTATAAAAGCCGAAGCGAAGCGGAAGAGGCTGTGCTAGTTAAGCTATCTATGGAAGGCTTTAACGATAACGAAATATGCGCTTTAATGGAAAACTGCGCTTTAGGAAAATGGCAAGAAAAAGGCGACAGCTACCACACCCTAAGCCTACAGCACGCACGAGAACAAGCTACAGTTTACCTAACTGAAAAAAAAGAGAAAAGTACACCGGACGCTGAAGAGATCAACCCTATAGTTTTGGCTAAAGAAATCCAGGATAAATACGATTTTGTCCTGGAAGATTTGAGCGACACACTTTATTATCGTGACGTCAAAGAACGAATATACAGCAACAAAACAAAACGACTACTCAACCGAGAAATAGCCCAAGTCCTAGACGAAGAAACAAGAACAAGATACTACCCTGAAGTAGAAAACTGGATCAAAAGCACATCCGAAATAAGAACCATAGACGAAAACCCCGAATTATTAGCAGTACAGAACGGTATTTTGAACGTAGTTACAAGAGAACTAAAAGAGTTTACGCCGGCCCTATTCATAACGCGAAAGTTAAAATGGAAATATGACCCTAACGCTAAATGTCCTAAAATTGACGCTTTTAAGCTGAAGATTTTACCTGAAGAAAATAAATGCTTGTTAGCACAAGAATATGAAGGGTACTGCCTTTATGGCGACTTAATCTTCAAAAAAGCCTACCTGGCCAATGGCAAAACTGACACAGGCAAAACCGTTCACCAAAACATTTTAACCGCTTTCCTAGGCGAAGAAAATCTTAGTCACCAAACAATCCAAGCCTTAAACCATAACCGTTTTAGCCCGGCAGAACTATTCGGGAAAATGGGTAATTTCGTTGATGATTTACCTAGCAGCATAGTCAAAACAACCGGATTTTTCAAAATGGCTTTAGGACATGGCACAATCCCGGCAGAGCGAAAAGGAAAAGACCCTTTTAACTTCAAAAATAAGGCCAAGTTTTGGATTAACGCTAATGATCTGCCACCGATAGCGAAATGGGAAGATACAGACGCATACTTTAACCGTTTACTGATTAACGACTATGAAGTACAAATACCTCTATCAGAGCAAAACCCCAACCTAATTTATGAGCTCACTACACCGGAAGAAATGAGCGGTTTTCTTAACCAAGCCCTAGACGGATGGAAAAGGCTATCAGACAACAAGAAATTTACTTATGGCAAAACACAAGAAGAAACCCGACTAATCTACACTAAACGATCTGACGCCGCTAAATGGTTTGTTGAAACCTTCTTGAAAGTAACCGATGAATACGAAAATTTCGTTTACCATGACGACATATTCCGAGCTTGTGTCAAAATCTGCCATGAAGAACAAATAAAGAAAATTCCAACCCCTGGCGAACTAACTAAAGCAATAGAGTATAATTGCACCGGTGCCAGGTCAACACGGATAAGAAAAATTATCGGATATGACGACAAAAAGAAAAAGGATCTAGTGAAATTTGAGCCTTCATGGCGCTATCTTAAACTCGTCATACCCAAAGAGGCTAAGACACCGGAAGAACCTGAACAAGACCCAAAACAAGCAAAACTTAGTATCGTGAAAGATACGACTGTGCAAACTGTGCGAGTTGTGCAGGGTATTCAAAACTCTTTAGCTAAAATTGAAAATAAAAATAGTAAAAAAGAAAATGAAAAAGATACGGATGATTTGAAAAAGGTTGCACAAACCGCACAAACCGCACAAAAAAAGCGTTTTTGTTCTGTTGAATGCGCTAATTTTGATAAAAAAGAGTGTTGTCACCCTGCAGGATGGGCTAATCTAAACAAGCAAACAGAATTACCTTGTAAATGTCCAGGGTACAGTTACATAGGAGCGCCAGAAGAATGACGCTAGAAACCGCTATAGTTTGTCCTAATTGCAGTTCTGAGAAAGTTTACGCGAACGGCAAACGCTACTTATCTTATGGAGAGATTCAACGGTTTAAGTGTCGAGATTGTGGCTATAGGTTTAGTTTTAGACATAATGCGTTAAATGTTAACTTCGCTGATAAGCAAAGTAGCCAACAAAACAATCCTTGCAAGGAGATTGACCTATTGGCTACGCTACCCGAAACAAAGACGGCTAGCGCGGGAATAAACACCACACAACAGGGCCTTATCGTTGAATTTCAATGGAAAATGAAGAAACATGGCTTAGCCAACGTAACTATAATAAACCGTACTGGATGGCTTAACACGCTTGTTTTTTTAGGCGCTGACTTAAAGAACCCTGATTCAGTAGAAACAATCTTAGCAACTGAAGAAATCCCAATTCCTACAAAACGCAACATTGTTGGAACCTACGCTGCTTTTGCTAAAGCATTCAAAATAGACTGGGAAAAAGTTAAGGTTCGCTACGATCCTAAAGAAGCCTTCGACCCCTTAGAGGAAGAAATAGATTTACTCATAGGCGCATGTGGAAAAGTAACCTCTGCTTTTCTACAAACACTCAAAGATACCGGTGCAAGAATAGGAGAAATAAGACAGTTAGAATGGACTGATATAAACGAGAAAAACGGCACTATCGCAATTAATCATCCTGGAAAAGGCAGTAGAACAAGAACGGTCAAGGTTTCACCAAAAACTATAGCTATGCTCAAGAATTTGAGTAAGAAAAACAGAGACTACGTTTTTAGCCCAAATTCTATTTCAATTAGGACTGCTTTTTGCAAAGTAAGAGAAAGACTTGCTGAAAGGATGCAGAACCCAAGACTGTTAAAAATCCATTTCCACACGTTAAGACATTGGAGAGCCTCAAGGGAATATGAAAAGACCGGTGATATCTATGCAGTTAAAGAGTTGCTGGGCCATAAATCGCTTTTGAGCACAGACCGTTATCAACATGGAGTTTTCAAAAGTGACGAATATATATCTAAGCGGCCTAAAACAAGCCTAGAAGAGGATGCACTAATTAGCGCTGGATTTGAGTATGTGCGATTTGACGACAGAGCTAACGAACCGATCTATAGGAAGAGGAAGTAAGGGCCATGTGGAAAGAGGCACTTTTCTTTATTTTTAGGTATATTGTAAAAGAAAGTAAATATCAAAAGAGGAATAAGCCACTGCGCTCTTCTTCGACCATCCAAGTATATCCCGATTCCAACCTCAAAAAAAGGAGCAAAGTTACCTACAGAACTGTACACAGATATTGGAATGAAAAACCATAAAGTGCTTATAAGCTGTGAACCCGAAAGAATCAGATATAAACCAATAAACATCGAAAACAAAGCAAGAATAGGTAGAAAATAAACATTCAACAATAATAAACCATCGATTTTCTCCTTAATATTCAAATTTTTACTTTTCAAAACGCTCCATGAGTGTTTAAAGAAGCATTGCATGTGCCCTTTTGCCCACCGATACCTTTGTTGACGATAAGCTTTCCAGTTATCAACTGCTTCCTCATAGCATTCTGCATCAATGTTATAGGGAATCCTGTAGCCTGCGAGGTAAATGCGAAAAGTTAAATCGGTGTCTTCTGCCAATACGGTCTCATCCCAACCACGCAGGTTTTTTAGCAAACTGCTCCTAAACCCACCGACTGTTCCCCCAAACTGCACAATTAAGCCTAAATTATCTCTTGCTTCTTGGTCAACACGGTATCCGCCTATTCGCTCCAGCGCCACTAGCCGCGTAATTATGTTTTGGGGTTCATTTAAGACAACGACCCTTCCCTGCACTGCACCAACTTTGGGATCGATAAATTCTCTCGCAAGTTTCTCAACAATATCTTTCTGAGGGTAATAATCAGCATCGAAACAAAGCACTATTTCGCCAGTTGAGTTGCTAAAGCCATCGTTCATAGCTGAAGCTTTTCCTTTGCCACCGTTGCTTTTGTCTCGATTCAGCACTTCTATGAACGGGTACTTGTTTTTGTAATCGTATGCTATTGCCCCGGTTTGGTCGGATGAAGCGTCATTGATGACTATTACTTGCAGTTTATCTTTTGGGTAGGTTAACTCGGTGATTCGCTGAAGTAATCGTCCAATAACTTTCTCCTCGTTATGTGCTGGAATAAGGATGGTAATGGTAGGTTCAAACGTTGAAGTCTCAGCGGCTACGGGTTTTTTGTTTTTGTTGGTTCCCCTTAAAACGGTAATGGTAAAAATATAATGCCTAGCAAGGTAAGCCATCATTATTGCCGTTAAAAGTAGGAACAAGATTTCTAAAACTTCAGAAATCATAGCTAAGCTCCTAGTTTGTGCTCTCACGATGGAGAACTGTTAGACTTAGAGACCAAAACGCTATGATCCAAAGTGAACTTAGAAAGGGAAAGAAAACTGTATAAAGGATATTGAAGATTTTACCGAAAAAAACGGTTCCTGTAATGGAGAAAGAATAAAAGATAAAGTTCCAACAGAGACCTATTATGTTGCCTGATGCTAAAAGGCATAGTTTTCGGTTAAACGCACCGTTCAACTGAAAGGCTAGGGAAATAAAAAGCACATTGAAAATTAATAACATGACTGTGGATTCAACGTTAATTAGGCGAAACGAGGCTATTAAGCAAAAGATTATTACTACTGCAAATAGAAACGCGAATAGACCATTTAATACTTTCACTTATTCTCTGCCCCTCTCTCAGACGGCGCTTTGTAAAGAGGGGCTAATTTGTTATCGATGGCTTTAAGCAATCAGTAACTATGTTATAGAAGAAAGCTCTATTTACTCAGTTAGAATCAGGAACAGAAAGAACCACGTTGCATATTACTCTACAGAGAACTGCAAAAACCTCTTCGGCATTCAAATTATCGGTATCTAAAACCAAGTCAAACGGTGCAAAATCTTCACCTAAAACGAAACCGTAAAGCTTCTTGTAAATCGCTTTTGTCCTAGCTTCTTTTTCTTCCAATATTTTGAATGCTTCATTAACCGTTATCTTATCCCGTTCGGCAACTCTTGCCGCTCTCTTCTCAATCGAAGCCATCAACCAAATCTTAAAACCCCCATTAAGCAACCACGGCATGGTCCAACTATCTAAGAGAACATTGCCTTGCTGCGCATATTTAAGCAGCTCAGCGTCTACTGCCTTGTCAAATTTAGGGTCATTTGCTCTTTCCTTTAGAAAATTTAAGCCTTCAGAGCTTTCCCACCAGCCTTGACGAGACACGTCATAGCCTTCTGCTTTTGCCAGTTCTTTAAGCGCGTCGCCACCTGAATAACACTTAAGATCGTATTTTTCCGCTAGCTTTTTTGATAGAGTGCTTTTTCCTGTTCCAGCCATTCCTGAGATGCAGATTACTATTTTTTTGTCAACAAAGCATAATTTTGCGTTTTTAGCCATTTAGCGCCACCATGTTATCTGCGTCAAGTTTCAATCGGCATTATGCCTATTAAGCGTGATGCAAGCAGACCTAAGAAGAACGAGCAGATGGGGTACCAGTAGAGAACTGGAATCGCACCAGAAATTGCACCTCCAGTAGCAAAATGTGCATTAGCAATTGTACCAAGGCCTGGCAAGTAAACCATAGGGTGAGCACCGAATGTGGGGGTTAACACAAAAAACCAAATAATAATGTAAACAAAAGAGAACGCGAACTGGACCATCTGTGGCTTAAGCATTTTTGTCTGCATGTTTTTTATTTGTGATTCTTTCTTTTTGAGTTTTTCAACTTGTTTTTTGTCGTTGGCTCGCATGGCAGCCATGGTTTCTGACCTGTATTCGTTCATTTCTTTCTGCATGACTCGGTATTGTTCCCACCCTACGAAATAGTTGATTAGAACCCTGTTAATCCCAGTGTTTATGAATGCAATGACAGTTGCGATAATAAAAATTATAATTGCATCCAAAGGTGAAGAGATTGCTATTACAGTCATCGCATTTTTCCTCTTAACACTCTACACGTATGCGTATCTTGTTTCCTTGTTAATAACCGTTTTTGCTTTTTAGAGCAAATTGTTTAAGAAAACAAACTTTTTCCAACACCCTGCTTATTTACACTATATACCTCGCTAACTAAAATTGATTAGAAACAGGTTTTAATAACGACTTTTTTTCATATCTTGTTATTGTCATTTCCAACAAGTAAACTTTCGTTTGCAAAAGTATCCCGACGAAGCTTAATGAGTTTTACAATTTTCGTCATTTCTACATCCTGAATGCTTTGAATATAGTCCAATGTTTTTCCAAAAAGCTGATATCAACTAATGCAAACTCTTTTTTGAACTACGAATGCTCATTCTTAATTAACGATTCTTGCTTGATTTAGCCCTCAATTGCCCTTTGTAAATCGGATGAAGCAGCAGACGCTCTTAGAGAATAGACACCACTTTTCTTCACTTTTCTTTACTCAACCTGCAAACAATTCAAGCCCCAACCAGAACAGCAATTTGAAAAAAACTTTTCAGAAAACAGCACGAAGAATCACTTTTGCCTATCTCCCCACCTAATAGTGCCCTGAAAAGATAAAAAACCTAACCACAACTAGTTCTTAACTAAAAAGGCACTGGCTAAATACACAATCAAAATAAGAAAAATTAATTTAGACTAAAATCAAATTAACTCAAAAAGAGGAGAGTTTAAAGCAAACCCGTTTTAGCCTACTCTCCAAGGATTCTCCTGAAAGCAGGATACATCTCGGCTGCTCTTTCTTGCATTAACAACTCATAATACTGGTAAATTATACCCACCGACAGCAATATCCCTGTGCCCGTACCGAAGGCGCCAAAGAAATCTGCAGTCGCAGCTACCAGCCCAACGATGATTCCGCCGAGAACCGTGACTACAGGTATATAACGTTTAAGGACCGCTTCTATGGGTCTTCCTGACCTGCGGTAACCAGGAATCTGCATGCCTGAATCCATAAGTTGCTTCGCAACTTTTGAGGGACCTAAACCGCCAACCTCAAGCCAAATCAGCGAGAAAACAGCGCAGAAAGCCACAAGAATACCCAAGTAAGCAGCAGCCCTTAACGGGGCAGCCACAACTTGTTCAATATTTGCTGGCGCAGTAACAAGCCAAGCAAGACCTCCTACAGGCCGGATACTAGTACTAGCACTAGTACCAGTACCTGAAGTTGTGACGTTAAAGTCACCTATTATCCGGAACAAAAGATTCGTGCCAGGAGCAGGACGACCCTGAGTACTCCAAAGCAATTGCGCGAAGAAGTAAACGTTTGCAAACAATGCTGACGCAAATATAACTGGAAGGTTAGAAACGTACAGAAGTTTAATTGGATATCTGCTTCTGAAGCCTTTATACCCTGCATAACTCATTGGAAGCTCAATTCTAATTCCTTGTAAATAAATAACGACCAAAAAGACTCCAATAGTAGCGAAGAACCCGAGCAAAGATGGATAAACTCCAGAAGCGGAACCAAACACCCAAGTTAGTAGCGAAATGGAACGACCTAGGTAAGCTGAAAGGGAACCCACAAACAAACCTGTATTCGGCGAAAATGTATCCCATACAACACTCTGAGCAACGCCAGCCATTATAAACAGGCTAATTCCGCTACCTAGTCCCCAGCCCTTCTGAACAAGCTCATCCATTAACATAACTATTACGCCAGTACTGATAAGTTCCAGAAAAATAACTAACGTTGCAGACCCAGTAATCGAACCGAACATGCCGCTTATAATGTACGCTGCAGCCTGAATACCTGTGAGAGCAATAGTGAACACTTTACTTGCAGAAGTGAATAATCCTCTATCCTCAGCATTCGACATGTCACATTCAATAATAGAGGAACCCGCAAGCAATTGCAAAATCAAACCAGCCGTAACAATAGGCCCAATACCCAACTGCATCAACGTTCCATTGTTCGAAGCAAAAATAACTCTTAATGAACTAAACGAGCTTTGGACTGATGCTGAAACACCGTAAAGTGGGATTTGAGCCATAACAAGATAAATAACTAAGACAAGACCAGTCCAGAAGAGTTTCTCGTTAAAACTTACCTTTCGCTCAGGCTTTTTAATTTCAGGTAAAACTCTTCCTATTGGTTTAAAGAGGCTGAGGAATCTTCCGGGCATTTAGTAGCTTTACTCTCCGTTGACTGGGGAGCCTAGGATTTCTCCACCTGCTTTCTTGATTTTTTCAGCCGCCGATTTTGAGTATGAAGACACTCGTACGGTTAGTGGTTTTGTGACTTTACCTGTGCCTAAAAGTTTTGTGTAGCCTAAGGCTGTCAGGTTGATTTGGGGTTTTTCCTCCTGACTTGTTTGCATTATTTCTTCTAGTTTTTTGAGGTTAATCGCGTTTTCCTGGCGTTGAAGACTTTGGGGTGAGGTGAAGCCATTTTTGCCGAAGTAATCAGGTTCATGAGTCACGACCCAGCTCCATAAGTGCTTGTGCCGTCCAACCTTTCTGTGTCCTTTGGAGCCTGAATCCCGGTGCTGGCCTATCCTTCCGTAGCCTTGTGTTCTTGAGCCTCTAAATTTTCGTATTTTTCTTAGTTTATGCGGCATTTTGGTCAGCTTCTTTATTTATCGCTGTTTCAGCTTTTTTTAACTTTATTTCTAGCACACCATTCTTGAATTTGGTGTACATAACGTCTGGAATCACTACCTTCGGCAGATTTAAACTTTTATAGTATCTGCGGTCTTTCGATTTCGCCGAGAGCGTAATTTTTTGATCCTTTACGTGAATTTTGAGGGTTTCCTTATTAAAACCTGCGATTTCCGCTACAATTGTTATATAATTATTCTCTTGGAATATATCAATTAACGGTTTTGGCTCTCGGATATTGCGTTCGGCAAAGCTTTTAGATGGACGAAAGCTTGAGGGAACAGCTATTGATTTTATGCGGTAAGCGTGTTCAGGTTGAATTATTTGTTGTTTTTTGTTTTTTGCTGGTCGGTTGTTAAAATCTAGCCATTTACGGTTTTTTATGCTTCTACGCCATTTTGTGCTCGTGTCTTTCCCCTCCAATTAACTAACGAATTTCTTCACTCCCACTATAAAACGTATCGCACATAAACAGTG
>Ga0187868_1002421_pt1 | contig 12246 bp, 7 predicted proteins | sample June2016WEW_13_4_FD_133014 | JGI IMG/M metagenome (GOLD analysis project Ga0187868, IMG submission 133014) | Peatland microbial communities from SPRUCE experiment site at the Marcell Experimental Forest, Minnesota, USA - June2016WEW_13_40 | ecosystem: Environmental > Terrestrial > Soil > Wetlands... | reverse complement strand
TTGGTTGTCTGATACAACAGCACGCCGTTGATCCACGCCAACCAACTGGCGTTCTGCGATGACACCTGATACACATGATACTGCGTCAACGGCTGCGCCGGATTGCCCAGGTTGTAGGTGGTTTGCACCCCGAAACTCTCTTGAATCGTCCCGTCCGTGTAGGGGTAATACTCGATATTGCCACTCCCCATGTCCCACAATGATTGCCTCACACTCGGCGGATCCGCCGCCACCTTCAACACCACAAATGCTTCCTCCCCAGTCGCGCCATTCAGAAAGTTCGGCAAATTGAAATAGCTGCTCGTCCCGTTAAACTGCACCGCGGAATGGCCGTTGAGCAGGTTGGTCAGATAGAGCGGCTGGTTGCCGGAATTATTCTGATACGCATTGTTGTTCCAGCCGCTCAGGTCGGGCCAGGTGCCGACTGATGCTCCATTGCCCAGTCCGGCCAGCGCATCAGCGCTCAACCAAAACGTCAAATTATTGGTGCCGAACAGCGGGGTTATATAAATATTGACGATGGAGGAGGTGGCCGTGAACCCGTTATCATCGGTTGCCACGGCGGTGAGCGCGTAATTTCCGGACGGGACATTGTTCCAAACCAAACTGTAAGGTGCGCCGGTCACGATGCCCAAACTGTTCGTGCCCTGGAAGAACTGAACCTGCGTTATGTTTCCTGCAACATCCACGGTAGCCGCCGCCAGGGACACATTGGTCGGACTGTTGATGAAAATCGAGCTGTCCACCGGATTGGTAATGGCAACCGACAGCGGGGTAACGATGACATTGACCACCGCAGACGTGCTGGTCAGTCCGTTGTTATCCGTCGCCACGGCAGTCAGAAAATAATTGCCCGTTGGAACATTGGGCCAGGTTATGCCGTAGGGTGAATTGGTCACAATCCCCAGGCTGTTGTTGCCCTGGAAAAATTGGACCTGCACGACCGTCCCGTCGCTGTCATTGGCGGTGGCAGCCAGAGCCAGGTTGGTCAGGGTACTGATGAAGACGGTGTTATTGGCGGGGTTGGTCAGGGTCACGGTTGGTGGAATATCAACGACAATATTGACCACGGCAGAGGTCGTGATGAGGCCGTTGTTGTCGGTGGCGCGAGCGGTCAAGGCGTATGTTCCAGAAGCCGGATTGGTCCAGATCAGGCTGTAGGGTGAATTGGCCACTGTGCCCAGGTTGGTGGTTCCCTGGAAGAACTGAACTTGCGCGATCGTGCCGTCGGCATCCGAGGCACTGGCCCCGAGACCGATGTTGGAACCGGCAACGAAGACGGTGTTGCTGGCCGGATTGGTCAGCGTCACGGTCGGCGGAATGTCAACGATCACATTGATAACCGAGGAAGTGGCCGTGAGGGAGTTGTTATCCGTGGCCACCGCCGTCAGGGAATACGCTCCGGCGGCCGGATTCGTCCAAACCAGCGTGTAGGGTGCATTGGTCACAACTCCCAAACTGTTGGTCCCCTGGAAGAATTGCACCCAAGTCACAGTGCCATCGGCATCCGAGGCACTGGCCCCGAGACCGATGTTGGAACCGACAGGAAAGACGGTGTTGTTGGCCGGATTGGTCATAGTCACGCTCGGTGGAATATCAACGACAATATTGACCACGGCAGAAGTCGTGATGAGGCCGTTGTTATCGGTGGCACGAGCGGTCAAGGCGTATGTTCCAGAAGCCGGATTGGTCCAAGTCAGGGTATAGGGAGAATTGGCCACTGTGCCCAAACTGGTGGTTCCCTGGAAGAACTGAACCTGCGCGATCGTGCCGTCGGCATCCGAGGCACTGGCCCCGAGACCGACGTTGGAACCGGCAACGAAGACGGTGTTGTTGGCCGGATTGGTCAACGTCACGGTCGGCGGAATGTTAAGGATCAGCACTGCATTGGAACTGGTCACGTTCCCGGCTACATTCGTCACCACCACCGAGTAATTACCCGCGTTGGCCGTTTGAACGTTGGTCAGGATCAGTGATGCATTCGTTGCCCCAGCCAGAATGTTGGTTGTGTTAAACCACCACTGGTAACTCAAGGGCAGCGTGCTGATGTTACTCACCGTCACGCTGAATGTCGCGTTGCACCCTGCATTGGTCGTCACATTGAGCGGCTGTTGCGTGATCAGCGGTGGCACGTTCACCGTCAATACCGCATTGGAACTGGTCGCACTGCCGACCATATTGGTCACCACCACGGAATAATTGCCCGCGTTGGTGGACTGGACGTTGATCAACGTCAACGAAGCATTTGTCGCTCCCGCCAGAATGTTCGTTCCGTTAAACCACCACTGGTAGTTCAAGGGCAGTGTCCCCGTCGCCGTCACGCTGAACGTCACGTTGCTCCCCGTCGCCACCGTCTGATTGGTGGGTTGTATCGCAATCGAAGGGGCCACCGAAGCATTGGTCCCAATCGGCTGATAAAGGGGAATAAACTGCCAGGAAAGAATATCCTGTTCGTTGTAGGACCCTGCGGTAGATGCCGTAAACCCGACATAGGCATTGGTTTTGCCCTTGGCACCCAGGAAATCCAGCAGGTTAATGTTGGTATAGGCCAGCAAGGGAGCTAAAGGACGGGCGCTGTTTGTTTCTGACAAACGTACCTGCAGGTTGCTGTTGGCTCCATTGTAATCAACCCACGCATACCAGATATTCGAATTGTTCATGTCGTCCGCAATATGCGTGGTCATGGCGCTACATCCATTTGTGCGGACGCCGTAGTTAAAAGTAACGGCGTTGGTCAGAAACCCGTTAAAGTCGATTCCGATGTGATTGCCGTCGCCGGTCGTGCCATTGGCATTGGTCTGTCCATTGGGAAGTGACGGGTCGATCGTGGGATTGTTGGTATTAAACCAAGTGTCGAATTCAACTCCGACACTGTTGGTAACGCTATAGTATCCCATGGCGCCGGCATTGGTGCCCACATTATTGGTCAACGTTTGCACGACGAAAACGATGCCATCACCTCCGACATGATTGTCAGCCGCCGTATTGGTTAAACCGCCGCTCTGATTGAGACGGAATGAAAAGAACGTGCTGAACGAAGCATTGCTGACCAGCGCAATTGGGGTTGTCAAAAAGACACTGCCGGCTTGGTTGGTTTTGGGTGGCGTCAATCTGAGTGTAAAGTTAGTATAGATGGCATTGCCGTTGGTTCTCAGGGCGGAACTGTTGAAGAAATTTGTGGCCACGATGGTCACCGTCAAATAGGCATTGGAACTGATCGCGCGACCCGCCAGGTTGGTTACCAGGACATAATAGACCCCGGCATTGGTAACTTGAACACTGGCATTTGTCAGGATGTTATTCGTTGCGCCCGCAAGAACAGCGCCATTGAAGTACCACTGATATCTCAGATTGTTTGTGGGCGTTGCGGCCACAGTAAAGACGACGTTGCTTCCTTGAAATACTGTCTGACTGGCCGGGTTTGTCGTGATCACCGGCGGCGCCACCACGGTCAGCACCACGTTCGAACTGGTCACGCTGCCCACCATGTTGGTCACCACCACCGAGTAATTGCCCGCGTTGGTTGTCTGGACATTGGTCATTATCAAAGAACTGTTCGTTGCACCTAACAACAGGTTTGTCGTGTTAAACCGCCATTGATAATTGAGCGGGGCGGTCCCTGTTGCAGTAACGCTAAAAATCACATTGCTGCCTTGCACGACCGTCTGATTGGTCGGTTGGGCCGTGATGGTTGGCGGCGTCAGCAGTGCCAGCACGGCATTGGAACTGGTCACGCTGCCCACCACGTTGGTCACCACCACCGAATAATTGCCCGCATTGGTGGACTGGACGTTGGTAATGGTTATTGAAGCATTGGTGAATCCGGCCAGCGTATTCGTCCCGTTGAAAAGCCACCGATAGCTTAACGGAGCCGTTCCAGCCGCCGTTACCGTAAACACCGTATTACTGCCTTGGGCCACTGTCTGATTGGTGGGTTGTGCCGTGATCGTTGGCGGAATGTCAACAACGACATTAATAATACTTGAAGTTGAAGTTAGCCCACTGCTGTCCGCTGCACTTGCCGTCAATGCGTATGCGCCGGATGACACATTGCTCCACGTCACGCTGTAAGGTGCACTGGTCACCCCACCCAGACTGTTTGTTCCTTGAAAAAATTGAACCTGTGTCACCGTTCCATCGCTGTCAGAGGCACTGGCGTTGATCGTGATATTCGCCGGCGCGGCAAAGAGGGCATTGTTGACCGGATTGGTGATGCTCACGCTCAAGGGGCTGTTGGTGGTGACAATGACCAAGGATGGTTTGTTGGTTGTGTTCTCCTTGGAATTGATGCTGATGAGCAGGCTGTAGTTGGTCGGGTCGTGCAAGGCCAGACTCACAATATTCGAACCGGCATTCTTTTGGGATTGAATGAAGCCGGTGACATCAAACAGATACCAGTTGGTGCCCGTTACGCTGTTGGTCGTCAGCGCGGTCACCCGTGCCGGCTTGCTGTTCCACGTGATATTCGTCTCCAGCCAGCTCGTGTTGGTCACTGAATAAACCGTGTTGCTGACTGAACCGGAACCACCCAATTTGGCAAATATGCTTAATTTGGCGCTGCTGATGCTGCTGACACCGGTAAGATCAAACTTGAAATAGATGTCCCGGTTGTTGCCGCTGCCGTTGGTGGTGAGGCATTCCATCACAATGTTGGTGCCAAAATTGGTGTTGGTGTAACTGCCATCCCGGACATGCGCATCAGCAATCGGCAGCAGGTTGGTGCTGATACTGACATTCACCACGCTGGAGGTGCCGGTCAGTCCAGTGTTGTCGGTGGCAATGGCAGTCAGGGCATGTGTCCCCACCGGAGCATTGCTCCAGATCACACTGTAGGGACTGTTCGTCTTGACGCCCAACAGTCTGGTTCCAACCAGAAACTGCACTTGGGTCACCGTTCCACTGCTGTCGCTGGTCGTCGCATTGATGGTGATGTTGGTCGGAGCCGGGAAAGTAGCATTGTTCACCGGATTGGTGATCGAAACTGTCGGTGGCGAGCTTGCCAACGGGGTGATGGCAAGCGGCTGTACTTGGGAAACGAGGGATATTCCTCCGGCTGAAGCAGTGGTTGTCGGTGGCGTTAACAGGAAAGCATGGGCCTGTCCATTTATGACACCCCAACCGACAATTTGGCCGGAATCGTTGATTCCCCAGGCTTCGCGCAGTTCCCAGCCTGAACCCGGATTGATCAAATCGTTCAAATCGTTGATAAATCCATTTTGCCACAAAAAGGCGTGCGCTCCGGAAGCACTGGATGCCGTGCCAACGATGCTGTTTGAGTTGTTCATCCCAAAGGCATAACTATTGGTGCCTCCGGACAACAGACCCAGATCCGCAACGTTTCCGCTTTTATACAGGAAAGCGCGCGCTTGATCGTTGATTTGCCCCCATCCCACAATCTGCCCCGACTCATTGATGCCACGCGCTTCCACCAATTCCCAACTGCTGTTGAACGGCAGGAATTGGTTGAGATCGAGCATTGAGCCGTTTTGCCAGAGAAAAGCGTGTGTCGTTGCATTGCTCGCGGTCAAGGAGGCCCCGACCACCTGCAACGCATCATTGACACCAAAGGCCATGCTGTTCGTTCCGCCCAAAGTTCCCAGTCCGACAACATTGCCATTATAATATAGTGACGCTCGTGTTCCCGTCGGCGTGTCAATATAGCCAATGATGTGGCCATCGCCACTGATGCCATAGGCGAAACTGTCCCAGCCTTCCCAAGCTCCAAGGTTGGTAATACTTCCGTCTTGATAAAGAAAAGCACGAGAACCGTTTGTGGTTTCACAAAAACCAACCACCTGCCCCTGATTATTAATGCTTAATGCGTAGCTGTTGGTGGCTACCATGCCCAACAATCCCAAATCGGTTACGGCTCCTGCCTGATAGAGAAAGGCATGCGCCCCGGTCGGCGCATTCCAATAACCGACCACCTGGCTTTGATTATTAATCCCCTGTGCGTATGAATTTGTTCCCACCCATACTCCCAAGTCGGTCAATTGATAGGTCTGGCTGCGGCAATCAAAAGCAATCAACGCCAGAACCAAAACAAGAACGGAAGAAAAAGTTTTCATAGGAATTGAGTTGAATCAACTAATGGAAAGTGGGCTGACCAAGCGGGATTACTCTCAAGAAAAGGATGCACACCAGCGGGCGACACCAAGGCAAAACAAACCCCTTGTGACCCTAAAAAACACCTAAGCCACAGGACTAAGACCCGTAAGACCTGTTTTTCGTGTTCTTTCACTTTCGGACAACTTCCCCAGGCCCTAGAAGAAAAAGCTCCTGACTCTCCATGACCCGTCATACAGCTTTTACGGAAACTACGAAGTGCTTTCTAACAAAGCATGTTAACGCAGTCAATGAATCTTCGATCACTTTGTTATGTTTCCATCGGAACTAATAAACAGCATTCGGTAAATTCCTGTCAGTGAGCCGGGGATGGACGGAGTTGCGCCGCAAACCGTGCGTGCCGGGCTCAGATAGCCCAACCGGTTGTGCGGCTTAGTTCGCGAAGACGGGCTTGCCTTGGTGATGGTTGTTCCATTCAATGGGCGCAGCCCGTGATTGTTCACCTCCAGACCGGTCCAATCATTGTGATCGAAACGCACCAACTGACCAAAGTGTTCCGCGACCGAAAACGCGGGGAGGTGCGCGCGGTGGATGGCATAAATTTCCGCTGCGAACCCGGACGGATTTACGGGTTGCTGGGAGCCAACGGGGCCGGCAAAACCACCACATTGCGGCTGCTGGCCACTCTGCTAAAACCGAGTTCAGGGACGATTTGCGTCGCGGGCTGCGACGCCGTCCGCGAGCCGGAAAAAATTCGCGCCCGGATCGGGTTTCTCTCCACCGGCACGGCGTTGTACGGACGGCTGACGGCGCGGGAAACGGTCGAGTATTTCGGGCGGCTGCATGGCGTCAACGAGGATTTGTTGCAGGAGCGCATTCGTGAGGTGTTTTCCACGCTGGCGATGGGCGAGTTCGAAGACCGCCGTTGCGACAAGCTTTCCAGCGGGATGAAGCAGAAGGTGTCGATCGCCCGGACGCTGGTCCACGATCCGCCGGTGATGATTTTTGACGAGCCGACGGTCGGGCTGGACGTGATGACGGCGCGGACGATCGTTTCGTTCATTCGCGATTGCCGGCAGAAGGGCAAGACCGTGATTGTTTCCACGCACGTGATGAGCGAGGCCGAGAAGCTTTGCGACCGGATCGGCATCATTGACCGCGGGCGTCTGCTGATCGAAGGCACGCTGGCGGAACTGCGGACGCAATTCGGCGCGACGGGTCTGGAGGACATTTTTGTGCGGGCCGTGGAGGGCCGGCCATGAACGGGCGCGCCATCCGGATCGTCTATGGCAAGGAATTGCGCGATTCGCTGCGCGACCGGCGCACGATCATTTCCATGATTGTGGTGCCCGTGCTGGTCATGCCTTTGTTGATGTTCGGCGTCGGTGCGCTGATGTTCAAAACCATGACGAAAGCGCGGCAGGAGATTCCGCACGTGATGATCATCGGCGGCGAGAACTCGCCGAAAGTGCTTTCGGCGCTGCACGCGGCCCGGAACCTCCAGATTGTTCCGGCAACGGAGGACTTCACGAACCAGATTGTGGAGAAACGGGTTCACGCCGTGGTGAAATTGCCGCCGGATTTCGACGCGGTGATCGCCGGCGGGGAGAAGGCCGAGGTGGAAATTTACGAGTATGCCGGCGAGATAAAGTCGGGTTTTGCGGCCGAGAATCTGAATACTTTCTTCCGGAATCTGCGTGACGCGACGGTGCAGGAACGTCTGGAAAGCCGGGGCGTTCCGGTGGAAGTGTTGAAACCGTTCACGATCCAACGGCAGAATGTCGCGCCGCCGGCGAAGGTCACCGGGGGCCTGCTGGGCGGGATTCTTCCTTATATCATCGTCATGATGTGCCTGACGGGTGCCATGTATCCGGCGCTGGATGTCACCGCCGGCGAGAAGGAGCGGGGGACGATGGAAACGATTCTTTGCTGTCCGGTGGGGCGAACCGACCTGGTGTTGGGAAAATTTCTGATGGTTTTCACCGCCTCCGTCGGGACGGTCGTGCTGTCGCTGCTGAGCATGGGGACAACGTTCCACATCGCCAAACGGGCCCTGGCGCATTCACTGCCGCCGGAAACCCTGCAGACCGTCGCCACCATTGATATCGGAGGAGTGGCCGGGGTGTTTCTGATGTTGTTGCCGGTGGCGGTGATGTTATCGGCCGTGCTGCTGATGGTGGGGTTGTTTTCGAAGAGTTTTCGCGAAGCGCAGAGCTATTGCGGTCCGCTGATCGTGGTTGTGGTCGTGCCCACAGTTGCCGCGATGCTGCCCGGGGTGGAACTCAATGCCTCGCTGGCCGTGGTACCCCTGTTGAATGTCAGCCTCGTGTGCAAGGAAATGATTTCCGGCGCCTGGCATTGGAATTACATCGTGCTCATTTTCGGGTCAGCCTGCCTGTACGCAGCCGCAGCGCTGGCCGTGACGGTCTGGATGTTCCACCGCGAAGAAGTATTGTTCCGGTCATGATGAGCAAGCGGCGGGTCGGCGGCGTACAGATTGTTTGTAGCTAAATCGCCAGTTCACAACTTTATTTTCCTTCCACAGATGCTGCGGAGGTAGTTTCCAACGCAAAGACGCCAAGGCCGCAAAGTCTTCTCTTGCGTCTTCGTGCCTTCGCGGCTTTGCATTAAATCACGCCGGCAATGGTGCCCCCACATTGATTCCGTGTTTCAGCAATAAGCCGAGTTGTCCACGTATTTTTCCGCCCACCATTTCAGTTCGACGCGTTCTTTCTTTTGTCTGCATGGCGGGTTGATTTTCAAGGCGGCATGGCTTTGAACTTCACTCGCATAACGGTGAAGCCGACGCAAATGGGCGGCGTGCCGTGTATTCGCGGCCGGCGCATCCCGGTGGCGACGGTCGCAGGCATGGTCGCCGATGGCATGACGGTGAAAGAAATCCTGCACGCTTATCCCGACCTTCAAGCCGCGGATGTTTCTGAAGCGCTCCGGTTCGCGGCGGAGACTGTTTGCTGCACAACCGTGCCGTCGCCGAAAAAAGTTCATCCAGGCACTTTTGTGCGAAAGTCGGGCGGGCTTGAACTGTAGCGTCGTCTGTCTCAGGCGGGAATGCGCCGATGACAGCGCACGTTACAGAAATCAAGGGTCACCCGCAAAACGGGCCATTTGTTCCGCAAGCAGTTTGCGAAAATGGCCTGCAATTCCTTCCGCTGCGCTCAGACATGCTTCACAGGCCTTCAGGTAATGCTTCCACAGCTTCCGTTCTTCGATATCAGCGCAGCGGCAACTAAAATTAAACCCCACCTTTGCGCGCCAATGAATCTTTCACCAGCGCGCTGCGAAAATCTGGTTCTCAATCTTATGTCAGACGAATGCGATGGCGCTCACGCCACTTGCCGCATCATGTTTTCGCTGCCGTAAGGATTCTGCGTGCGAAGAGCGCATTCGGGGTCGTCGCGCCATTCGCCGTCCACGAGGAAACGGTAGTGGTGCGTGCCCGATTCCAATTCCACCGTTGTCCGCCACACGCCGTCCGCGCCTTTTTGCAAATTGATGGGACGCTCCTGCCAATGCGTAAAATCACCCACCAACTGCACGCTCACCGCGCCGGGTGCGGAGAACGCAAAGACTTGTTTTTGACCACGGCTGCCGTTCCTTGAGTTCGTTTTCTTTGCCATAACTTTTTCCTTTCCACGGGCCGCAAAACTCCAAGCCCAATTGCAATTTTAGTCCGAAGCCGCGACAACGCAACCGTCAAACAAATTTTATTCGTTGATGCCCCAATGACGTGGCGGGCGCGACGACTCTGCAAACAATTCAACCGTTGGCACAACCGGTTGAGGCGGCTGTTTCTGCTGCCACAACCTGTGGACAAAATCCATCGAATCCCCGTCATCCCGCAAAATGCGGCTGCCCAGAAAAGGCAGACCTTGCCTTTCCGCGAACTCTTTCAGTTCGCGCCAAAGCGGTGTTGACTCGGCGTTTTCCTCCGGGCATAGCATCATCACGGCGGCGTCCACAGTTTGCCGTTTCATCGCCCAACTCTCCAGCCAGCCAACCAATTCATCCGGCGGCGAAGGGGTCTTGCGCAAGGCAACCACAATCAAGTCCGCTTCGGCGGTTTCGCCGAGGGCGGCATTGGCCAGGGCTGATGATTTCAGCACGTCGAGCCTCCACGGTTTGACATCCCATTTCATGGCTTCGTCCGCGCGAATCGCCACGCGTTCCAACAGCGCGGCGGCTCGCGCGGCAAAATCGAAGTCATCGTAAATGACCGCTGCTTTCAGCGTCATTTCAAACAAACGTTTTTCATGTGTTGCGATGGCATTCATACGGCTTTGCCTTTCTCCTTTCGATTATTGACACGAAGAACGCGGAATCAGTTCAAGAAAGTGAACAACTTTTTTTGGGAAAATTTTTGGCTGGGATGGAAGCGCCAACGCATGCCATCCGCCCCAAAACAGGACAGATTTCAAACCTCCTTCAATACGCCCCAATAAACGTCGAGGTGTTTGCCCAAATAAAGTTTCACGGCTTTGACGAGCACGCCGGCTTCGAGTTGCTGGCCGCGCGTGACGAGTTCCCTGAGCGCCATGCCGGGACGAATCTGGAACGAGCCCTGCGCGATGATCGGGCCTTCGTCCAGCCGCATCGAAACGAAGTGCGCGGTGACGCCGGCAATCTTCACGCCGTTTTCATACGCCTGACGATACGCCTGCGGGCCGGGAAAACTCGGCAGCAACGACGGATGAATGTTGATGATCTTGTTTTTGTAACGCCACATAAAGTTCGGCGAGAGAATCTTCATGAAGCGCGCGAGCACGACGAAATCAATCTGGTGTTCTTCGAGCAGCCGCAGCGTCTAGCTTTCGGCCTGTGCGTGGTCGTTCCACGGAATGTGCGCAAACGGCAATTTGTTTTTTCGCGCGAGCGGCGCAAGGTCGGGACGGTTGGAAATTACGAGCACGGGATCGGCCTTGAATTGGCGGCGGCGGTGCGCGGCCAGGAGCGCGTCGAAGCAATGCGTTTCCTTCGTCACCATGATGGCGAAGCGCTGGCGGCGGTTGGGTTCGGTGAAGCGCACCTTGATTTCCATGCCGAGCCGGCGGGCGGAGGGTGTCCAGTCCGGCGCGAAGGCTCGCGGCGTTGCAATCCGCCGGACGCCACGAGGCCTGGAGGGTCATGCTGAACTGGCCGCGGGTGACTTGTTCCTCCAGCGCCTCGATATTATAGCGTGCTGCTCGAACAGAAAAGCGGTGACGCGCGCAATGACGCCGGTCTTGTCCCGGCCAATAACGGTGAGGGTGGCGAATTGTCTCATATTGGAGCAGGAAATGGCGAATTTTCGCCCCGATTGCACGAATTAAGGTGGCATATTGTTCGCTTGAATTTTTCGCTTAAAACCGCAACTTTCATGGTTTTTCGCTGTTAAACGAAGGGAACCTGAACTGAAGGAAACATATGGGTTTTAGCTCGGTAAAAAATCTGGTCGCGTCGGTCGCCGACGCGACGCCCGTCCAGTTTGACGACTGGCGCAAGGCGTGGCGCGCCGCTGCGAACAACGGCTCGGCGGAGCCGCTGCTCGGGTTCATCGCCCGCGAGCGCGGCCTGGCCGAGGACGCTTTTCTCCAAAAGCTGGCGCAAACACTCGGCTGGCCATTTTTGGATTTGCCCAAACACACAACTCCGCCGGAGGCGCGGAACAAAATTTCCACGAAGATCGCGTTTCAGTATTCCATCCTGCCCACGGACGTGAACGACGGCACGCTCCAGGTTGTCGTCAGCGATCCGTTCGATGCCGCGATGATGAATGCCGTGCGGTTCGACGCGCGGATGCCGGTGCAGTTCGCGTTGGCGCCGAAGGCTGAGATTGAAAAGGCGCTGAAGAAATACTACGGCGTCGGCGCCGAAACGCTCGATGAAATGGGCGATAACGAGCCGATGGAGCTGGAAATCGCCAGCGACAAGGAAATCACCGAGGACGATCAGGAGGCCAGCGTCATCAAATTCGTCAACCAGGTCATCTGGGAGGCGTTCAAGGACCGCTCGACGGACATTCACTTTGAACCGGCGGAGGACGAACTGCGCATTCGCTATCGCATTGACGGCATTTTGCATCAGACGCCGATGCCGCCGCAGTTGAAACGCTATCAGGCCGCGCTCATTTCGCGCATCAAAGTGATGAGCGGCATGAACATTTCCGAAAAACGCCTGCCGCAG
>Ga0187868_1002420_pt1 | contig 12251 bp, 14 predicted proteins | sample June2016WEW_13_4_FD_133014 | JGI IMG/M metagenome (GOLD analysis project Ga0187868, IMG submission 133014) | Peatland microbial communities from SPRUCE experiment site at the Marcell Experimental Forest, Minnesota, USA - June2016WEW_13_40 | ecosystem: Environmental > Terrestrial > Soil >... | reverse complement strand
CCGCGCCCTTCTTCGGCTCTCAAGCCGAGCCATCCTCCAGACGGCGTGGCATGTTTCGGGCCATTGGTGGTGTTTGTTTGGCGTTTGGTGAAACACATTTCAATATGTTGTGTGGCGTCGTTGTTGTTTGTCCTGTGCATGGTGTCATTTTGATCTTCGCGCGTGTCGTGGCGAAGTCAGTTCACCCTTCACTCCTCATCGATGTGGTGAGGAGTTGCATCAATTTTTATGGTATAACCCATATTGCTGAATTGCATTAGAAGCGGATTTCACTGATATAAGGATTACGTTGAAACATAATAAGGTTTGTTGAACAGCGGTCTTTTGCGTCTTGTGTCGTTTTTGAGGTGCAATGCTCAATTTCATGTCTTTACGCGGCATGCGTTAGCTGCCGAGTTGCATCGGGAAGTAAATTTAAGGCGGGTTTTTGGCATATAAGTTTGGCGGCAAATCTGGGACATAATCGTTGCATTGTGTCTTAATTGAGACTTGTTTTGTGGTAGGATAATCAAGGAGTAATATGGCGGATGGAGGTGAGGGAAGAAGTCAGGGTGGGGGTTCTTTTTGTAGAAGTTATTTGGATTGTAATAGGGGGTTGGTTGAATAATCTTATTAGAATTAACATAAACCAGGAAATTTATTTTTTATGTCCAGCTATACTCTGTCTTCAATTTTGGTGCTGTTAACGTTTGGGTAGAACAACAACAGTTGTGTTGCCATCTTTGTTCAGGCTGTTTTGGGCTGCTTTTTTGGAGCAAAGCTTAAAATCGTTGCAGGATGAGTCCTAGAATGTCCTAGAAAGTCCTAGAATGTCCTAGAAAGTCCTAGAAAGTCCTAGAAAGTCCTAGAAAGTCCTAGAAAGTCCTAGAAAGGTCAAGTTTAGATTGCTGCTAACTCATAGTTACCCTTTAATTGGTCGTTTCATGTGACGTCGACGTTTACAGGCTTAGTGGTGGAGAATTCAAGATTAAAGTGGTCTATAACCCTAATGCACTATCAAAAAAATATTTGGAGAGGGAGTCGCTCGGCTATATATTTCTTAATGTAAACCCAATTGGGATTTTTATGATTGAAAAAAGAAGTTATCCTTTAACATTCATAAAAGTCATCTTCAGTATATTGGCAGAATGCTTCAACAAGTTCTTTTTTCTTAATGAATTTTAGGAATAGGCGAATTCGTTTCCTTCAGTGTTTCTAAGACATATTCTTCCACGACTTTTCTGTCTAACATTGGTTGCCACTCGCGTCGCTCTTTGCCATACCTACTATTTCGTTTGCTCATTAATTTTTTTTCTTATCAGCTTAATGCCATGATAAACCATTTGAAAGAAAGGGCATCATTGCTAACTTGATTATCACGGATTAATTTAGTAGTAACTTTTATTTGGGTAGGTTTTTATGTGTTGGTGTAATCTGGGCAACTTTGGAGGATGCCTCGATAGCTCAGCCCAGTAGAGCGGCTGCCTTGTAAGCAGCAGGCCGCGGGAGCAAGGCCCGCTCGAGGCTCCAATAAATTTTATTCTTCGGGCGGTTCTGGTTCGTCGTCTTTACTTGCAGAGGGGTTTTTGCCTGTGAGTTTGTATTTGCGCGCTTGTGTTTCTATGATTTCATGTTCGAAGAGTTTGCGCAATGATTTGAAGACTTTTTTGGAGGGCTCGCCTGTCTTGTCGATTAATTCCTGAAGGGTTAATTCTTTTCCTTCAGTCTTTAAGGTTTGATAGACTTTTTCGTCGATTTTGTTCAGTTTCAATTTAACCCCTGCCTTACTCTGTTTCTTTGTGTTATGGTAAGTGGGCTTTTTCAATTTTGTGGTTCAACACCCAAATAAAATCGTCAATGATCTCTGCGAGATGATTAAAACTTGTCTAACAAGCCTAACCCTTCCTCTCTTTTAAATCCTCAATAACCAAAGCAAAATTGCGCTTTCATTAACACATCTTCATTAACCAAGAAAGACGACATGCCAGCAAAGCATATCATATTCCGTGACATGTCTGACTAACAAAAAAGCCCTATACCGTTAAATGCTGCCCCATGAGTACCCGAAACCCACTTTCTCTTGCAAGAACCGAACAGTTCCCAAATGTCTCGTTAAAAAGACAAGGCAGAGTTTTAGCGCCGATTTTAGACCGAATAACCATCTGGAACGTGGCTTTATCCGCCATGACTTTTGCGGCCTCTTTCACTATGGCTTTCACCGTTTCCATACCTGCACTAACAGGCGGATTCGAAAGCACACAATTAAACACTAAACCCTCGACAGGCTCATACAAGTAACCATAACACACTTCAACATTAGGCACCTTGTTTAACTCAATATTCTTTTTTGCTAAACGCACTGCTCTCATGTTCACATCTGACATAACTACGCACAGCTTTGGATTAAGAGCCGCTACAACTATCCCGACAGCACCATAACCGCAACCAATGTCAAGAACGCAACCCGTTTTCGGCAGAACCATCGATTCAATTAAAAGCCTAGTGCCCGGATCAACTCGCCTCTTCGAGAAAACGCTTGAAGCAGTAAAAAACTCGAAGCCCTTCCCGCCCAGGACGGTTCGAACTAAACCGAACCTTTCCTTTGACTTGGGCTCAGCACTAAAATAGTGGTCTGTGCTACGGTTGTCCTGATTCATGCTCTTTACCGCTTTTCCAAACCTTCGGATAAGTGCCTCTGAGCATCAATACTCTCTCCAAAGAAGCTACAGCACCATGCTTCAAATCTAACATTTCCTCAGTTGAGACAAGCGCTTTTGCTAATGCTACTGCTTCACCTTTCAGCGTGAAAATCGCTAAAATAGAGCCTTTTTGGATGCCGCTTGTAACCTGCAACACGCCTGGAGCCGTCAAGTTTGCACCATGACACAGCGCGTCAACAGCTGAATCGCGAACCACAATTTTCGGCAGCAAAGCCAACGCCTCTTCCATAGGTACAATAAATTTGTTAAGGATCGCCTCATCTTTTTTCTGCTCCCACTCCCCAAACCAGTACGCAACATCATGCAAAGTAACTTTCGAAGCGCTGTTTTCCGTGAATGATCCTGAGCGTGTCCTGCGCAGTTCCTGCATGTGGGCACCGACCCCTATGATTTCGCCGATGTCGAAGCAGAGTTTGCGTATGTACGTTCCCGCTTCACAGCCAACTTTGAAGAGAACATTGCGCCCATCCGTTTCTATATAGTCGATGTAGTAAATGCGCCTGGTTCTAAGCTGCCGCTTAACTGAAGAGCGCAGGGGCGGACGCTGATAAATTTCATCCTCAAACTCTAAAAGAATCGGCTTGATCTGTTCCTCTTTAGCGTCTCTGTGAAGCTTCATTACACAGACGTATTCTTTGCCGCTGTAGAGAAACGCCTGAACCACCTTCGTAGCATCCTCCAAGGTGATGGGTAAAACGCCGGTTACTTTAGGATCTAAAGTGCCTCCATGCCCGATATTACCTAGGTGCATGATTTTTTTTACCCATGCAGCAACTTCGTGGCTTGTTGGACCAGCCGGCTTATCCAAGTTTATTGTGCCGTACTGAATGTACTCTTTGGGAGGTCTTTCAGAGGGCACATGCCCATATTTTGGGTTTGTTGTGTCCTCTGTTTTCGTCAACAGTTTACGTTTGATTTCCCACGGGGGGACTGTTCTAGGCATATGACTGTTTTTCTCCTAACTGGTGTAAGAAAAATAGGTAAGGGATAATTAAAGCTTAAACTATGCAGTTTTAACTGCTTGAGTCATTTCTTGCAGTTTGCCTGCTGCGTCTAAAACTTGAGCGACTTCCTCGTCTGACGCGCCGCGTTTAACCTCAATCTTGTCTTGAAGAGGCATAACATGGTTTATGTTAACTCGTCTCCGCTTGACTCCTGTAACCTTTTTTGGACCAGTCACTAAAACGAAGCTTTTATCCATTACATCTATTACGACGCATTTTTTTCCGTTCTCTCGACCGACTTGTTTCACGCATATTCTGCCAATTTCTATAGCGGGCATCCCATTTTAGTCTCCTTAAAAACAAAATACAACAACCCGCAGATATAAGCATAACATAATTTGCGTGTATTTAGCCGGCGCCTTTTTAGTTAAGAATAGTTGTCGTTAGGTTTTTTATCTTTTCAGGGCGCTATTAGGGGGGATAGGCAAAAATGATCCTTCTTGCTGATTTTTGTTCAAGTTGTTTTGGGTTGCTTTTCTGGTTTAGGGTCTGAAATGTTTGTAGGCTGCGTACACAGAAGCACACAAAAGGACACGGAAGGACAAGGAAGGACAAGGAAGTATTTTTGCGTCCTGAAATTGTCCTAAAAAAGAAAATGTCGCAAATTGTTGCATAAACTCAAATTTATCAGCTAAGTCTAAACCCCACGTTAATCATCGACTTGTTGTAAGCAATTGCAAAAAGCATCTTCTTGATATTATCTCAGCCAACGCTTGGCAGCCGATTAAGAACCCTTACGATGCTACTGTAGAGCGTTTTCTTCAACTGACAAATAATACTATCTCACAACACAATATGATTTTATGTTGGCACCACCACGCTACAAATAAACAATTATAATACAATGCAGATGTATGCAAAAAACTTAAACTGTACTATGTTGTCAGTTACGTTGCGGTGCCGGGGTATCCGAGCCAGGTCTAAATAGGCGGCCAGATTAAGATTGCCTAAGATATGGAGGAGGACTTAAGATCCTCTGGCGCAGGCCTTCGTGGGTTCAAGTCCCACCCCCGGCACCATAGTTCGAGTTCAGTTCCCACATTACCTATTTCTCTTATGGGTACTAAAGTGAACCCGAACAAACGAATAGAAATATATCAAATCGAAAAAATCTTTGAACAAGCCCTGAAACGATTGAAATCAAAACCAGACGTATCGGAAGAAGACAAAATCTGCATAAGAGAATTTGTTGACCATTTGCTGGCAAAAAATATGACCAAGCAAAGAGTCGTCAAATACATCAACCATTTGACCGTAGTTGCCCGAATTGCTGGGCAACCCTTAGGCAGTCTCGATAGGAAAGGCATGGAGAAAGTAATAAGCCACATCAACACCGCAAGCTACACCGAAAATACCAAACACGACTACAAAGTTATAATCAGAAAATACTTCCAATGGATAAGAGGCTGCGATGAAGAACAGGGTGAATTTCCAGAGGAAGTCAGATGGATAAAACCCGCGTGCAAGACTAAACGTTTGCTTCCAGAAGCCCTTCTAACAGGGGAAGACCTAAAAAAACTTGCCGAAGCCTCTGAAAATCCTAGAGACAGAGCCTTGATTCTAACTCATTACGAGTCCGGATGCAGAATTGGCGAAACTCTTTCACTGTGCATAAAGCACGTGACGTTCGACAAACACGGTGGGGTTCTAATGGTTGACGGGAAAACAGGCCCCAGGCGAGTCAGAATTATTGCTTCAGCGCCAGCATTAGCCTCATGGTTGAGTATGCATCCTCTGAGAAACGACTTAAACGCTCCTCTTTGGATCGGCATTGGCACAGTCGGAAGATACGACGCATTACTTTACAATGGCGCCAGGGCAATGCTCAGAAGGCTTGTCAAAAAAGCAGGTTTGCAGAAGCGAATCTACACTCATCTTATGAGGCACTCAAGGGCAACAGAACTGGCAAGCATTCTAAAAGAAGCACAAATGAAGGAACTTCTCGGTTGGGTTCAAGGCTCAGATAGGGCTTCAACATATGTTCATCTAAGCGGCAGAGACGTCGATGGCGCTCTGTTAGCATCAAACGGAATAACAATCGACCAAGAAGACAAGAAGCAAATGGCTATCACGTTGGTAAAATGCCCAAGATGTGGAAAAGATAGCGGTTCAAACGCCCAATTCTGTCCAGCCTGTGGTATAGCCTTAGACCAAAAAGCAGCGATCTTGTTGGAAGAAGAACGAACAAAAGCAGATAAAATTATGGACATGCTGATGCAGGATGAGGAAGTGAGGAACCTTCTTGCTAGGAAGATTTCTCAGCTTTATTCGCCTGCTCCGCCTCATCCTTCATTCCCAACAGTTCCTTAGCCCAAAAAGGCAAGAATTCTCGAACTGCTTTACTTTTTTCTTCCGAAGTTTGGCTTTCATCCATTTTTATCTCCTCTATAGAAAAATGCAATTGATGAAGCGCCAAGCTCTGTAACCTACACCGCGCCATGCGTGCTCCGGTAGCTTTCAGCTTTAAATTTGCCTTCCTGCGTGCATTCGAATTCAAACTTGCAGGGATAGGGTTCTGCCTTCAGCTGCTCAGAGGTAGGTAGAGCAAAACAGGAGGACTCGTAGATGTCGGCTAAAAGCATTCTTGAGAAGCATGCGGAACAGACCCCGGCTTCGGCACCTGTAGCTTTAGCTAGAACTATTCGATAATAACGATCGAAACCGCATATTTTACGCACCCGCCGATTTAATAGAGCTTTCTTTAAGCAGTTTGTCAGCTCGTTCTAGTAGCGTGTTTAGCTCTGGATCATCAATATGCGTATGCTCTGCAAAGTTAGTTGATTTAAGCACTATTTTCTTCAGATCCCGCCGCAGGCCAGCAATAAACCCTTCAAACGGTGGAGTTTTTTGTAGCGTCATCCTGTGGAGGTAGCTAGGTATTTTAGTTAATTCCACGCTTAGATCTTCCTTGAGCATATATAATTGAAGGCTTTTGTTCTGATTTAATTCGCCAGGCTTTTTGGGGCAACCATTGAAATTCACAATAAGAGGCCGACGGGACTCTGGAATATGCTTCTCAAAGAATTCAACAACCGCTTTGTCAACAAGATCACCAAAATGGCGATATCCCACTAGGGAGCTATTCTCAATACCAAACTTATGAAGCCCTGAATCAAGGCTGAGTGTAACATGTTCTTTGACGCCTGACCTAAAACTATGCACATCAGGCGTGTTATTTTCTGTAAACGTATTTACGGCATGTATGGCAGATTCATCATTTGTATGTATAGTATGTATCGTATGTATGGCTTCGTTATTTGATGATGACCCTTGTTCTGGCTGTTCCGGCAATTCTTAAGCCTCCTGATCGGAACAAGCTACAACCAAAAAGATGTGAATTCCATCTCCCTTGTCGTTTGGTTTTTCTTTTCCCTCTAGGAACAACGGAAAAACTGATTCAACTTGTTTTAGAGTTTTTAAAACGCGGGTTCTTTCACCGCTAATTTTGATTATTACTTTATTTTGTTCTTTGTCTGTGGGCAAGTTCTTTTTTCCTGCAGGGCCTCAAAACCCTACATAAGAAAAAATGAAAAAAGTAGAGGACCTGAAAGCTAAGCTTAAAAATTTGTTTCAGAAAGGTACTGTCTAGATCTAGAAAGAGATTTTTCAATATTCTACATACATACCATACATACAATATCAAAAAATTGTAGAGTAGCAGTAGGTTCTCGTGGAAGAAAATAATTTTAGATACACCGAGATTCCTTCTCACTAGAAAAAACAGAAAAGTGGAGGTTGTGCTTGCAAAAAATTCCAACATAGAAAAGAAATGCGGGGGCGATCTTAGCCCTCTCTCTTCGTCAACCCTCTCTTCATCCGTGAAAAACTTATTTTTTCAGCGTGATTGTGCAGGGTGGAAGAAACACGAATGCCTTGCTGGTTTTTAATGCTGTCAATTCGCCTTTCAGACTCATCGACAGTAGAATTCTGTTAGCTGTTGCCCAACTGAGCTGCAATTTGTTCGCTATAAACTGGGTTTCAAGAGGGTCCAAGCCGTTTTTCTCGATAATCTCACAGATTTGATTTTCAATCTCTGCCTGGTTTTTCAAATTTTCACTCTCCTTTTCCTTTACACTAGAAAAATATGTATAATGTTGTTGTTCCATTTAGGGTTCGTTTAGTGCAATTGTTCCACGTGGAACAATTATCGTTCAGTGTACTTGCAGTGTACTTGTTCAGGTTCGTTTAGTGTAATTGTTTCACGTGAAACATTATCGCTTAGTATACTTGTTTAGTTTCGTTTAGTGTAAATTGTGCCACGTGGCACAATTATTTCTCCACGTGGAGAATTTTCTTTGATCGATTATCGTTTAGTGCAATTATGCTACGTGCCATAATTGTCATTTAGCTTGCTTCCATTTCGTTAGTGAAAATTCGTCACGTGACGAAAAAGCACTAAACGAACCTGAATTATCGGTCATCCGATAATAACCAGTTCTTCGATACGCCGTTGTCCTCTCACGAGTTGTCTTGCGTTTTTTATTTTTCTTATGTAGTGATTGAATGCCAGTTAGAAAATTTGAAGATCCAAAAATTGAAAAACAAATATTAAATCTGCTGCATGAGACAGCGAAACCAACTACCACCGACTATGTTGCAACCAATCTTAAAATCTCTTGGTCAACTGCCAGGATGATGCTTTTATCAATGGCTCTTCATGGAAAAATTGCTATTCTTGAAACCACCAATTCGTGCGTTTTCCTTCTTAAAAAAAATGAGGCTTCTCCGGCCCTCAACCAAGAGGCCTCAGAAGACAACTCACCGCCGGAGTCATGCTTCACATGAATAATACTGAAAATGAAAATGCAGATTCAACCTATCAGCAGAAACCGCAGGAACAGTTCAGTCTTAATGCCGTCAACTTACCCCTTGAGCTGATAGATCCCGATCCTGATCAACCAAGAAAATATTTTGACGACCAAAGCCTGAAAAGACTTGCAGAAAGCATCAAGCAAGATGGTCTACTGCAGCCGATACTCGTACGGCCGAACGCTAACAGATACTTGATTGTTCATGGCGAAAGACGCTTCAGAGCGCATAAGGTCATTGGCCTTAAAACGATATGTTGCTTTGTGAAGGATTTAACCGACTCTCAAGCCAGGGACCTGCAACTTGTTGAAAATTTAGACCGACGAAATCTTTTACCCATTGAGTTAGCTCGCGACTTTGCGAGACGAATCGAAGCCGGGCAGACTCAAGAACAAATTGCGCGTGTAATAGGTAGAAGCCGAGGCTTCGTGGAACAAAGACTGAACCTGTTGAGACTGCCTTTGTATGTTCAAGAGCAGCTCACGGAGGGAAAGCTTAGTTTCACCCGAGCAAGAGAACTGCTAACTTCTCAAGAAGAAGATAAACAAATCTGCGCCAGCAACACGCCTGAACAAGAAAACGGACCAGCAGCTTCGTTGAGCAATACTTCTTTTGCAGGTCATCCGCAAGAAACTGAAGATAAAAAGAACGCCTCTGAAGTTTTCAACGTTAATGACTTAGCGCTAGGCCGTCTCTTGACAACAAGAAAAACTGTAACGCGTGGAGAGTTATGGCAGGCTATTGACCAGGATATGTCGCTTCTCAGAGGGGATTAGAATGGTCACTTTTACCGAGAAACTGGGAAATGTGGACGAGTATTTCAAGCAGCTGCAAATTTGTAGACAGCTCAGCTGGCCAGAGCCATATCCTGTTTTCAAAAACTGGAAGCCTGTCGCTAATATAGATATTCTCTTAGAGGCTAGACGATTTGCTAAAGCTAACGCGCCAGTTATTGTCAGACAAATCTATTATCACCTGGTTACTGTGCAATTGTTGGCCAGCGGCAAATATGACCTTGTGAAACGGTTGATGGTGCAAGCCCGTAACTGCGGATTAATTAATATGGATTGGATAATCGACAAAACACGTCAACGTAGAAGACCTCCTGTCTGGGATAACATGCCTGAAATTTTAAATGCTGCAGTAAATCAATTCAGAAGGGATTGGCATATTGACCAAGGTACATATGTGGAAGTCTGGCTAGAAAAACACAGCTTAGAAGAGATATTTTACAACGTTACGCGAGGATACGGTGTTTATTTGGTTCCGGGCGGAGGCAGCCAAAGCACCCCCATTATTTGGGAATCGGCACAGAATTTTAAAACTGCAATAGCGAGAGGCCAGAAGTTAAAGATCCTTTACTTTGGAGATTTGAACGCTACCGGAAAAAACATGATGCCAGATATACTTAGACGTCTTAAATTATATGGCGTTGCTAACGTAGACTTGGATGAAGTCGCTCTTAATGAGGCGGATGTTCTACAATATAATCTTCCACGCAATCCTGAGAAAACGAAAGATAGCCGGGCAAAGTGGTTTGCGGAAAAATACCCAAACGTGAAATACTCAGTCGAGTTGGATGCTCTCTCTCCTGAGATTCTGCGCTCTAAGATCAGAACAGCGATCGAAAGCAACATTGACATGGAAAAATTGAGAGCGCGGCAAGCCCACGACGATCTTATTCGCAGCATTACCCACGATAGATTGAGGAACCTTGTTGTTTAGCTAAATATTTTAACATTGATACGACCGTATCAATGTTAAAAGCCCTCTCGATTTTTTCTCAGGTCCCAGAAAAGAAATACGACAATTTACTTATTTTTCAGTCGGTGAAGACTATGCCAAAAACTCCAATGTTTATGGAATTCGAAAGGGGCTCAAAAATCAGGGATACAGTAATTAAGGAAGACAAACTTCTGGAAGACATTTTGCGTACATTAGGATTCAAACCGGGGCAAATATTCAGTCTTCAAGAGCTCCCAGATAAGGCAAGACTGTTTTATAAAGTTGCAACAAAAGAAGAGCTTGACAGGGTTTTTGAAGAAACTTTCCCAAATGATGAAGACGATTTTGCCGGTGCAATTGTTGACTTATCCAATTCTGATTTGTTGGAAAAATACTATCGTTTTATCCCGGAAAATGAGATCAAAGAACTTAAAGAATTAAGAGGAGAAAGAGGTAGGACCAGCCGGCCGTTTTAGGCTCCCGTATTTCCTCGCCAGCCAGTTGGCGGCGCCCACTGGCGGGCCCGCTGGGACTCGCTTAATTATTTAAGCGAATCCCTTTTCTAATATCGAAGGTTCAAAGCTGCCCGTCCCCATACCCAAAACAGACTGTGTAAAAACTAATTTAAATTTCAGAAAATTACTAGTTTTATTAAAATAATGTTGGATTAAAATACTACAAAATACGCATTTGAAGCAATTTTCTGAGCTCGATTTTAGTTTTCACACAGCCTCAAAAGGGTTCAAAACCGTAGCTAAAAGAAAAGAATTAATCCGCGTTTCAAACGGTTGGAAAGTATTTTCACCATGTTATTGGAGATATTCAGCTAGTGTTGGGCGGGGGATCCTAGCCCCAATTTATCAGTAAAAATTTTTTTCAAGCCATTCCTAACATACCCCAAATCGCCTGAAGTTTTCACGCTTAAACAATGGTTTTACTATGAACATGCTTACCATTAATCGTTATTTGGCTTGTTCTAGGCAAAGGATTTTGATTAGCAATGTTTATTAGAACTTTTTTGGTTCCTTTCAAGTATCGATTTTTAGGTAGTTGAAAAATATGCCAAAGACCAATTCTGATTTAATAAAAGAGGCCGATCGAAAGATTATTATCACAGAATATTTCAAATTTTTAGCAATAGGAAAGTTTAAGGAAGGCTTGCGTTTCTTTACGCCTGACTGCAAGACCCACAATCAATTCACAAGTGGCGGCATAGAAGCCTTAACTGACGCAATGATAGCGGCTTCAAAAGACCTTTCTGCGCAAAGTTCAGAAATGGAATTCAAGGTTCGCCAGCTCCTCGCCGACGGAAATTTCGTTGCCGCATATAGTAATGTCCTGAACAACAAATCCAAACCCGGTGAAGGTGGTTTGAGGCAAATACATCTTTTCCGATTTGAAAACGACAAAATCGTCGAATACTGGGACATAACTCAACAAATCATGCCCAACATGCCTAATGCTGCAGGGGCTTTCTAGCGAAAAACTATTCCACAATCAGTCTAAAAAACACAAACGCTTGGTGTGAATATGGGTAAAATCATTGTTTTCATGAATGTTTCATTAGATGGGGTGATGCAAGCGCCAGCGCGACCTGATGAAGATACTCGTGGAGGCTTTACGCATGGTGGATGGGGTGCACCGTATGCAGCGATGCCCGCAGCAGGAGAGGCTATGACAAACGCAGGCGGCTTGCTATTGGGCCGAACAACTTTTGAGAATTTTTATACTGTCTGGCCTAAGCGAACTGACAGCCCTTACTCGTCGTACATGGATAACACCCAAAAGTACGTAGTATCTAGAACGCTGAAGGAACCTTTACCATGGAAAAATTCCACGCTCATAAATGGCAACGTTGAAGAGAAGCTTTCTAAGCTAAAGGCAGAGCAAAAAAAGGACCTTGTGATAATGGGCAGCGGGGAATTGATACGGTCATTAATGCCGAGCAATCTCATAGAGGAGTATGTTCTTTTGATTCATCCGCTAGTTTTGGGAGAAGGACGTCGTCTTTTTG
>Ga0187868_1002419_pt1 | contig 12255 bp, 8 predicted proteins | sample June2016WEW_13_4_FD_133014 | JGI IMG/M metagenome (GOLD analysis project Ga0187868, IMG submission 133014) | Peatland microbial communities from SPRUCE experiment site at the Marcell Experimental Forest, Minnesota, USA - June2016WEW_13_40 | ecosystem: Environmental > Terrestrial > Soil > Wetlands... | reverse complement strand
TTCCACGCGTACACATACGCAAAGAAAAGATAAGGCGAAAATTAGTTTATCCGTCGACTCTGAGATTTACGCTAAAAGTCACGCTCTTGGCATTAACGTTTCAAAGGCGTGCGAAAACTACCTAAAAGAACTAATCAACGCCATAGAAGGAAGAAACAACAGAAACCTTTCTTTAACTGGCGTTTCTTTCTCGAAAGAAAAGCCAATGGCGGGCGGGGAGGGATTTGAACCCTCGACCCCCAACTTAGGAGGCTGGTGCTCTCTGCGGGAAGATATCAGAACAAAGCGGGAACCCCCTCTTTGTTGAGAACTCTTCAATCCGTACTGAGCTACTCGCCCAAGACCCTAAAGCAACAGCATAGAGTAAATATAGATACTAAAACCCTTCTAAAAATAGAAGAAGTCAAACTACATTTAGGTCAAAGACAAAAGTAAAAACACAATTCTCCCTTTTCTATAAAAAAATAAAAAACAACAAACACATCCAGTCTAACACAAAAGCTCTCTTTAACAAACCTATTTTATGCTCGCTCTCGTCGCTTCGCTCCGAACCGCTAGACCCTCCAAAACAGGAAACACAAAGAGAGCGCAAAGAGAAAAGCTTAACAAAGCGTGCGTATGTCGGGCTAACATGAGCGAAGGGTTTGACTGATGAGATGAAAGAATGAAGCATATGTCAACAAAGAATTTGAGAGGTGGCTGCATCCTTCTCTCCATCTTCTTCCTGTTCTGTGCTTCCGCATTATTACCTCAGCCAGTTCAAGCTACAAATACGGTGATAGCGACGATAACCGTAGGAGGCTATCCTACTGGTGTGGCTATAACGCCCAACGGTACATATGCCTACGTTACAAATTGGTACAGCGGTACGGTCTCGGTGATAAGCACGGCTACGAACACGGTGACTGCGAATGTAACTGTTGGAAGCGAACCTAACGGTGTGGCTATAACTCCCAACGGCGCATATGCCTATGTTGTAAATGAAGACAGCGGTACGGTCTCGGTGATAAGCACGGCTACGAACACGGTGACTGCGAATGTAACCGTTGGAAGCTATCCTCTTGGCTTGGCTATAACGCCCAACGGTGCATACGTCTATGTCACAAGCGGTTCGGTGATAAGCACAGCTACGAACACGGTGACGACGACAATACCCGGTTTAGGTTCTAGCGGTATGGCTATAACGCCCAACGGCACATACGCCTATACAACAAATTACGGCAACAATTCAGTCTCGGTGATAAACACGGCTACGAACACGGTGACCGCGAACGTAATCGTAGGAAGCGAACCTAACGGTGTGGCTATAACCCCCAACGGCAAATATGCCTATGTTACAAATGAAAACCCCGATTCGGTCTCGGGCAATTCGGTCTCGGTGATAAGCACGGCTACGAACACGGTGACCGCGAACGTAACCGTTGGAAACACGCCTTGGAGTGTGGCTGTAACGCCTAACGGCAAATATGCCTATGTTACCAATTGGTACGGCGATTTGGTCTCGGTGATAAGCACGGCTACGAACACGGTGACCGCGAACGTAACCGTTGGAAATAATCCTACTGATGTGGCTGTAACGCCTAACGGCAAATATGTCTATGTTACCAATGGTGGCAGCGATACGGTCTCGGTGATAAACACGCCTGCGAAAAGCGTGCCCTTCAGTGCAGTCGACTGGTCCATATTGATAATTGTTATCATCATAGTGATATTCCTCATAACCCTATCATGGAACAGACGCCGCAACAAAAAGACTCAACCAACCCAAACAACGTAAAGCGCGCTGGTTTGTCCCTAAAATACGTCATTTTTGAGTTCAAACGCCTGCTTTTTCGTTTGCTTGAAATCAGGATGAGTTCGGTTCATTTTTCTTACTGCCAACGCAACCGCGCACAAGGTCACAACCACCACTTCTACCATCACCAAAATGCGACCTGCACCGTTGAACTCAGGCACAGTTGGGCTAGGCGACGCAGACGAGAGAGAGGAATCTGAAAGGACTGATATGGAGCTGGAACCAGAATTGACTACGAATATTTCGCCCTTGCCAGAATCATAAGTTAAGCTTATAGGCTGATTTCCTACTGGAACGGTTGCCACCACGGCGTTAGTGCTGTCCGATATGACCGAGGTCGTGTTGTCGGCTGAGTTGGTTACGAGTATTTCGCCTTTGCCAGAAGCATAAGCTAAGCCTATAGGCGCATTTCCTACTGGAACGGTTGCCGCCACGGCGTTAGTGCTATCTGATATAACCGAGACCGTGTTGTTACCGGCATTGGCTACGAATATTTCTCCTTTGCCAGAATCATAAGCTGCGCCCCAGGGAGCGAATCCCACGGGCACGGTTGCGATCACGGCGTTAGTGCTGTCCGATATAACTGACATAAAGTTAGACGGATTGCCTCCCACGGATTCTTCATAGGTTACAAATATTTCTCCTTTGCGAGAATCATAAATTAGGCCTGAAGGACCAGGGTTATTTCCCAGGGGCAAGGTTGCAACCACATTATTAGTGCTATCTGATATGACGGAGATTACCCCGGAGAAGTAGTCGTCTACTAATATTTCGCCTTTCCCCGAATCGTACATTATGTCTGTGGGACCGCCGTAGTTGGGATTTCCTTTCAAGTCGATGGTTGCCACCACGGTATTATTGCTGTCCGATATGACCGAGACCGTGCCGGTACCCTGATTAGCTACGAAGATCTCGCGCTTTCCAGAATCATAAGCTATGCTGCTGGGAGTATCACCCACTGTCACGTTTGCAACCACAGAATTAGTGCTGTCCGATATGGCTAAGACAGAGTTGGACGTATAAGCATGTTGACCAAGGTCGGTTACGAATGGTACAAAGTTAGTTACGAATATTTCGCCTTTGCCAGAATCATAAGCTATCGCTCCGGCTTTCACCGGTATCGTGGCGGTTACTTCAAACGCATGAACCACGTTGGCAGCTGACAAGACAAGAATTATGGTGAGTAGAATTGAGACAGAGAAGCTTTTTAGATTCTTCATTACAAATTAGTTTCGCTTCCGATATAATATAAGCATTTCATCAATTTCGGGGCTAGGCAACCATGCGCCTATTCTGGAACTATGGCGGCTAAAACACGTTCCTTTAAATCGTCGTATTTTTGTGTTATGTGTTCCTTAGCGGCTTTTATTTCATCGCTGAGCCTTGGTCTAGACTCAGAAACTAAGTCTTTGCTTTTCAAAATTTCTTGCTCAAGCTTCTCTAGGTCATGTTCCGCAGTCTGCATCATTTCTTCAGTTTTCTTCAGAGAGTCTGTTTTCAGCTTTTGCATCTTGGCAAAATCGTTTTTAACATCGGCTACTCTCTTGCTTGATTTTGTTTTTATTTTGGTTATTTTCTCTAAAAACTCACGTTCAGAAGTGCCTCCCATTAATCAACCCTCAATTATCTTTATGTTAACAGCTTGTATTTTTATTTTTGGGCTTTCTATTTAGGGTTGCATTAGCACCCCATCAATTTGACCTTATACAGAGATTTAGCAGATATTAAAAGAAGAATTACTTTTTTTCTTTGTCTTTCAAAAGGCGATAGCTGAGACAAAAGTAAAACTCAAGTAGTAGACTGACGAGCCAATATTCATACAAACTAAAAGAAATCTTAGCAATAAACTAATCATTTGCAAATGGGCTAAGTTAGTCTAATACCTTTTCAAATATAATATACCCAAGGACTGCCTCTAAGAATGCAGTTATTACAGTTAATATTGCCGCACTTGCCACTCCCCATGAAGGATACAAACTGAAAAATATGGCTGTTAGCGATATTGCCATTACCAAAACGTAAGAAAATTCTACTATTACTTTCCAATTAAGTTTAGCCATAATATCGCCTGAAATTAATACATGCCTTAAGAACTTAAAAGTTTATCGTGAAAAATTTTGGGACTTGCTTAGAAACAATAACACGTTTAAATGCTTCAAGAATCAGCCAGGGATCCTCAAAACTCCAACGCCTACACTTATCAGGAACTCTCAGAAAACTTAAGCGCGCCGCGAACAAAACCGTACTCAAAAGAAAAATACTGAAGACGGGACGGGATTATGTGGTCTAACACGAAAGCTTCCAACTTCGACTTGTACTCGTACTTGTCCCTGGAACCGCTCATCACTTCAACAACCATATTCAAAAGTCAGGAGGCTTGTCGCCTGCTGGCAGATCCCGCCAAAAATTCACGCAAATTTTCTTCTCTAAAAAGCGGGCAAGACTGGGTAAATTAAGTTTTCTTGCGATTCTGATAGTCAAAAAAACACCCTCACGGAAGACTCATTAACCGAGGAATCGAAGAGACTGAATGACTTTACTACATGAAGCTACCAAAACCCTGAAGCGATGAGACTGGAAAATTCTTATCCATCCTTTAACAATAAGACCTAACAAGGAAGCGAAAAAAAATCAGCGCAACCATAGAGTTCCCCAAAACGTTTACTGTGCTGGGTAACCTTGCCGTCGCGCTCTGGATTGCATTAGACACAATAGCTTTTCTGCTCTTCAATCTGGCAGCTGGTGTGGTATTCCTTCTGATTGCGCTTATAGGCATCTACGGGATACTCAAGTTCTTAGGTTGCATGCGACCTTGCCACCAATGCAAAAAATGCACCTATGGCCTAGGCAGACTATCCGCATTGTACTTTGGAAAACGTAGCCTCAAAGACTACAAACGAACCTACGGCATAGCCACAGCCATCTTCTTCTACGCTCTAATTGGCCCATTTCCAGAAGCAATTCTGCTCATTTCCACAGTTCAAACGTTTACACTCATCAAAATGGCGTTGTTTCTTTGCCTGTTGATCATTTCACTCTACAGCGCATTAACTTGGCGAACAACACAAAGACTATAACACTCCTAAAATGTCAATGTGCTCAAGTTACTGTTCTTTTGGGTTGAAGAACGTTTCCAACTTCGTATTTTCGGTCTTCTTAAGAACTTCAGCACACGTTTTTGGGTCTAACGCCTTGTACTCCAACCCAAGCGTGACCAGCAGTCTCTGCACATCCTTGCCAAGGCTGGGGGCAACCAGTACCGCGCGAACCTCACGGTTGACCTTGGCTTTGATGGGTTCAATGTACTTAGCAAGTTGTAGCGCAGCTTCTTTCGACGCGGTTTTGCGTTTAACTTCAACTACCACGAGTTTGCCGTTTTTGTCTTCGCCGTAGATGTCCACGAAACCAGGTTCAACTTTTTTCTCCCAGCTAATCGGTTTGAAACCCTCTTCGAGAAGTTCAGGTTTAAGAAGGATTGCACGGTGCATGTCATCTTCGGATGCGTGCAAAAGAAAATCTCCTGAATCTGACAGGTCAAGCGAGGAAACCATGTAGACTTTAGAGAAGGTTACGCGGACGCTTTCATGCGGATTTTGCCGAACCCCATGAACCTCTAACTCGTCGTCTTTGACTTGGACATGGAAGACGCTGCCTGCGGGTTGCCAATTGACTGGTTCATAGCCGACTGGGCGGTGGACAAGAAGCGACCCATCAGATTTGATTAATAAGATGCGTTCGCCAAGTTCAAGAGTTGAGCTTGCCCTGCCGACATAATTTACGTGACATGCACCTGCGACGATCAGGGTTCTTCTTTGAGCAAAGGCTTTCTCAATAAGTTTCCCAGCATCTACAAGTGATGGTTGTGTTAGGACAGATAGTTTATTTGTTTGTTGCAATTTTATCTTCAGCCAACTATTTTAGTCAGTGCCTGGGTACATAAGATTTCTTGAAGGATCCACAAGTGACAGGTTGGAAAGACAAGCGCAAAGTCATACAACGTTACGATTTAACAGCTGAAATGTATGAAGAGCTATATGCCCAAGAACAGAAGGCAAAATACACGGCGGCGTTGGAAAACATCAACGTAGCCAATAACGTGGTTTTGGATGTGGGTTGCGGAACAGGTCTGTTTTTCAGCAGTGTAGCGACTCAAGCAAATATAGTGGTGGGGGTTGACATTTCACGTAAACTATTGCTTAAGGCTAAAGAGCAAGCAGCTGCTTTCCAGAATGTTTTGATTTTGCAGGCTGATGCTGACCACTTGCCTTTTCAAGACGTTTTTTTTGATGCTGTTTTCGCTTTTACAGTACTGCAGAACATGCCTAAGCCTTCTGAAACGGTAAAAGAGTTAAAGCGAGTTGCAGAGCTTGGTGGCAGAGTTGTGGTGACTGGATTGAAAAAGGTTTTTTCACTAAATGCATTCAAAGCTGTTCTTGAAAGCACTGATTTAAGGATAGTTTCTTTTGTGGATAAAGAAGACTTGAAGTGTTACATTGCTGTGCTAGCTGTTTAGCATTTGCGCGCTTTGTGAGCTAATGTTTTTTATAAGCGAGCAGCGATTCTTGTTTAGGCTTCAGCGTTGAGTTTCGAAATAAAAGAAAAAGACCTGCTTGGAAGAATCGGCAAACTTAAAACTAAAAGTGGAACAGTAGAAACCCCCCTGTTATTTCCAGTAATTAACCCCAGCATCCAGCTTGTTTCGCCTAGAAGGCTTAAGGAAACGTTCGGTTTTGAAGCAGTTATAACTAACGCTTACATACTCAAAAAACGCTATGATGATAAACCAGTCAACGAGGGCTTACATAAATTTCTAGACTTCGACGGCATAGTTATGACTGACTCGGGAGCCTACCAAATCCTCGTTTACGGAGAAGTAGACGTTACCCAAAAAGAAATCGTTGCCTACCAAGAAGGCATCGGCAGCGACATCGCTACCATGCTTGACATACCCACTGGCTGGAAAGTAACCAAAGAACAAGCCGAAGGCACCGTGACTGAAACCTTGCAGAGAGCAAAAGCTTTTTTCAAAACTAAGGCACGCGACGATATTTTGTGGGTGGGGCCGATACAGGGCGGAAGACACCTGGACCTTGTTGCAAACTCGGCGTTTGAAATGGGGAAGTTGCCCTTCCAAATCCACGCCCTCGGAAGCCCAACAGAAGTTATGGAAAGCTACCGCTACGACGTGTTAGCCGACATGATTTTAACCGCGAAAAAAGGTTTGCCCATAGAGCGTCCGCTGCACCTGTTTGGTGCAGGGCACCCGGCAATGTTCGCGTTGGCAGTGACGCTGGGCTGCGACCTTTTCGATTCAGCAGCTTACGCGTTATACGCTAGGGAAAACCGTTACATGACCGAGAATGGCACATGGCGGCTTGAAGAAATGGATTATTTTCCGTGTTGCTGCCCCAGATGCTCCGCGGAAACGCCAAGGGGACTGGAAAAAAGGTCGAAGAAAGAACGGGAAGTTTTCTTAGCTGAACACAACCTCTACGTGTGCCAAGCAGAGCTTAAGCGCATTAAACAAGCCATAAGAAACGGAAGGCTTTGGGAGCATACGGAAATGCGGGTTCATGGTCATCCAGCGTTGCTTTCAGCATTAAAACGATTGCGAAGTCATGCTGATTTTCTTGAAAGGTACAGTCCAACTGTGAAAGGCAGCGGATTCTTCTATTTCGACTCGGTAGGGATAGTGCGTCCAGAAATAACTCATTACCGCAAACGGTTAAACCAGCGATATGACCCGCCGGAGGATGTAAGGGTTCTTTTGCTTGTGCCGCAAACAAGGAATAAACCGTTTCATAGGGCACCTGAGTTTAAGAAGATTAGGCATCTTTTCCGCTGTTTAGGCGAAGAGCTAGCTTCGAAAATTCACATTTGTGTCTACTCTGCTCCATTTGGAGTGGTTCCGTTGGAGCTTGATGAGGTTTATCCGCTCAGCCAGCATGAGGCTGCTTTGCCGCTTGACTTGGAAACCGTAGACTACGTTGCGAGCCAAACCCGTGAATACATCAAGCGCACTGCGTACAGAGGTGTTGTTTTGCTTAATGAAGCTAAACTTTGGAAAGACACTGTTAAAAAAGTCTGCAGGTCCGCGTGTAGAGCGAAGGGGTTAGCGTTTGACTCTGTAGATGCCGATGTTAAAGGAAGCACAGAGATTTTAATTCGTTTAGAAAACATTTTGCGCAGACAGTTAAGCGAATAACCTTGAGTCAAGCTGAATACATATTCAGAGGGTATTTGGTTAGAAATGACAGTTACTCCTAAAATAAAATAACTTTATGTTTTCTGTCGTTTCATGCTTCATCTTCTCGACATTGGAATAGGCTTCCAGCTTATTTATAGCAAGTTAGCTACAATTTACAGGCGACAGACATTAAAACTAAATATCTGCGTCTGTGGCTTTTAAGAAATAACGTCGTATAGGCTGCCCTGTAGGGAGCCCTCTCTTATTTATACTTTAAATTGCAACTTACGAAAATGTTGTTTGTAAAATCTGGTACAAAAACTTATTTGGCATTTAGGTTTAATATTGAAAAAGTATTTTATAGTACAAAGTTGTATTTGTTGAGATTTGTACAGGAAAGGGCAAGTTTCATGAGAAAGACGACAGTTTATTTCTTTGTTGTGTTAACCCTGCTGTCTTTGGGATTAACTTTAGTTCCAAGCGTACATAGTCAAACACAAAACATCAAGATTCTAAGCTATAGCTATTACGTTGACAACACGGGAATTCTTGATGTGGTCGGTGAAGTCCAGAATGTGGGTCCCAATACGGTTAATCCAGTCTACTTGACCGGTTCAATATACGCTTCAGGCGGGGTGGATATAGGTAATTCTTTTTGTCAAGTTTGGGTATTATACCTAGCACCACAGCAGAAAGCGCCCTTTTACATGGAATTTCAGCCTCCAAGCAGCACTGGAGTCTGGCAAACGCAAGACATCTCAAATTTTGCCCTCACAGTTAGCAACGCGAATGCAACAAGTAGCTATCAATACCCAGACTTAAAAGTTACCAGCAGTTCAGGATCAATTGGCAATACTGGAGGTTATAACGGTGCCTACGAGGTAAACGGTGTCATTCAAAATTCAGGCAGCCAAACAGCTACAAACGTAACAGTGGCTGCTACCTTCTACAACTCTACAGGGACTGTAGTCGCAGTAGGAAACACCTATGACCTCACAGGAACTTTCCTGACTCCTACTCTAGCTCCTTCAGCAACAATATCATTTCAAGTTGCCGCATTTGACTTAAATCAAACTCTGGTGCCTTCAAGCGAAAAAATTACAAAGTATTCACTACTAGTTCAGGCAACAGGTCCAATTCTTCAGGGGACTGCACCTCCAGTTACTCCGAGCCCCGAAAGCTCTCAGTCTCCAAGCACTACAAGTTCTCCATCACCCACACAAAAAACCGTTAATTCAAATAGATCCTCGAATGCAACGGCAATTTACGTAATAGTAATTGTAATAGCCATTCTTGTAGTCGCTGGAACCATACTGATATTGAGTAAACGTAAACCTCATGAGACGGTAAAAGCAGCAAAAAAAGCAGTAAAGAAAAGCAGGGTTGAAATTTGCTTCTGGCATTTTTAGTAACAAAGCACAATCAGCTTGCGTAATTATGTTAAGCACTTCTTTTCTTCTAGTTCACGCGCTACCTCGGCTTTCTCCTCTTTGTTGTCGAGCGCTTCCATCTTCTTGAGGTATTTGAATGCACTGCTCTTCGATTATTTTCAGCCTGTAAGTTAGGGTTTTCTGGTTGAAGTTTCTGTGTTGATGATTGCTTGAGCCGTAAGAAGCACAATTAGGACGCAGAGCTGAGAATGAAAAATTACTTTGTTTTATCCTCTCAGATTGTGCTGCGTGAGACCTGCCAAATCTTGAGCCTGCTGAAAACACTCTCAACAGCCACCCGTTTCCCTTAGAATTCAATTCTGAAAAAAGTTATATCTGAAGTCTGCATTTTGCTTTCTTTTTTTCCCCAAGTCTTATAAGTAACTTATTGACAAACAATGGCTCTATTGGGTGAAAGCATTTAGACCTTTTGCCCGATAAAAAAACAAAATTGTAAATAAAATGAGGAAAAGAAAAATGCAAAAACTAAAAAATAAAAGTATGGCTATTTTGATTGCGGCAATTTTAACAATTTCAATAGGAGCTTCAGCAATGCTTGTACAAGCTGTTAGTCTAGCACCGGGTAAAGTAGACATTCCAACGTATACTTTCTGCAGCGTTTCACCTAATCCTGTAGGCGAAGGCCAAACGGTTAACGTTAACTTCTGGGTCAATGAACCACCACCAACAGCCAGCGCTCAGTACGGTGACAGATGGCATAACATGACCGTGGTAGTTACAACGCCAGGCGGAACCACTACGACTCTAGGGCCATTCATATCTGACGACACAGGAGGAACACATACTACCTACACGCCTGCTGTAACAGGCAACTACACTTTCGAATTGTTTTTCGGCGGACAATTATTGACAGGCGTCAATCTTCCTCCAGGGGATACAGCGGCCAATTTCGTGAATATTGGCGATTATTACGAACCCAGCCACAGCGCTGTATTTACGCTTACAGTGCAATCTACGCCAATAGCAGCTGCACCTTCAAATTCGCTTCCAACAAGCTACTGGACACGCCCGATTAACGCTTTGAACAATAATTGGTATGTAATTGGCGGGAACTGGCTCGGTCTTGCTGCATCGACATTTGCTGCGACTGGAATGTACAATTCTACTGGAAACTATAATCCATATACTACAGCGCCAACTAGTGCTCACGTCCTTTGGACAAAGCCCGTGGCGTTCGGAGGTACAATCGGAGGAGAATTCGGAGGCAGCGAAGAAAGCAACTACTACGCAACTGCACAGTACGAACCTAAATTCGCACCAATAATCATGCAAGGCATACTCTACTACGAGGATTATCCAGGCGCTTCAACTAACCCAACAGGCTGGACTGCAGTAAACCTACAGACTGGACAAGTAGTATGGCAACTTAACAATACCAGTGAAATATTAAAATGCGGTCAAATACTCGATATGATAACACCCAACCAGTACGGAGCCCTCACATACCTGTGGGCTGAGCCCGCAAGTTCGGCCGGCTTTATGGCTGCGGGTTCATCTTTATCGATGTACGATGCAATGACAGGAGCCTATATACTAACCATTACAGGCACTCCCACAATGGATATTGTTGAAGACACACACGGTGACTTAATCGGTTACTACGTAAACACCACTAACGCGATACCTGGCGATCCTTTCAGCCCGATTGGCGCGGCGTCGCTGACTTTATGGAACTCTACTGCATGCATCAATCTATCGACGAGTAACTATGCTGGTGGTCCACCTGTTAAAGATGATTGGATGTGGAGGCCTGGTGAAGTAACATCAGTCCCGTTCAGTCAAGGAGTAGAGTGGTCCGCACCATTACCACTTGTAGACAAGGCAGGAGCGCCATTAACTTACATGGCGAGCTTCTTCGGTATGAGTTTCCCGAGTTATTTGCTAGGGGTTTCGGCAGTTCAAAGCGGTGTAGTATACGTGTCAGGAACGAATTCTGGTGCTTTTGCATATCAGGTAGGCTGGGAGGAAGAAGGAGGCTTTAGTGCAACAAATGGCGCACTGCTATGGGGCGTAACTAATCGGACCGAAGTGCCATATTCAATTGTCTACTCTGGTGGTGTTTGGTCTGGAAGCGGCGCTTACGTAGAACTCACTGAATCCACATTGTCAATCAGCGGTTACAGTCTATCCACAGGCGCCCTGCTATGGGGACCAACTGCACTTCCAAATGTTAGTCCATTTAGCTCACTCGGAGCAAACGCTGTCGTCGCTAATGGCAATATCTACATATGGGGCTACGGAGGAGACGTTTATTCCTACAACATCGTTACTGGCGCTTTGAATTGGCAATATCACACGCCGCCCGGAGGCTACGAGTCTCCCTATGGTGTAGAGCCTATATGGACTTTCACTGTAGGATCAATCGGTGGTGGTATACTATTCCTTCCCGAAGGTCACATGTACAGTCCACCCCTATTCAGAAATGCACAGCAACTGGCTTTGAACATCACTACTGGGAAAGTAGTATGGAGCTTTGATGCTTTCGACGTTACCAGCGCACCAGCTATCTCGGACGGCATCGCAACAACACTAAACGCCTACGACAACCAGATATACGCCTATGGCATGGGTCCAAGCAAAACAACTGTTACCGCACCTGACATTGGCGTGACAACGGCCACACCAATAACGATAACAGGCACAGTGATGGACATCTCTGCCGGCACACAACAAAATGCAGTAGCAGCAAACTTCCCCAACGGTCTTCCATGCGTATCTGACGCAAGCCAGAGCCAGTGGATGGAATACGTTTACGAGCAGCAGCCAATGCCAACCAACGTGACTGGAGTTCCAGTTACCATAAGCGTTCTTGACTCGAATCA
>Ga0187868_1002418_pt1 | contig 12259 bp, 14 predicted proteins | sample June2016WEW_13_4_FD_133014 | JGI IMG/M metagenome (GOLD analysis project Ga0187868, IMG submission 133014) | Peatland microbial communities from SPRUCE experiment site at the Marcell Experimental Forest, Minnesota, USA - June2016WEW_13_40 | ecosystem: Environmental > Terrestrial > Soil >... | reverse complement strand
GTCTCGGCCGCGTTCGCCCGGGGGATGGCCAACTTCAAGACTGCCCCCGCCCGCCCGCCCGCCAACGACCCGGTCACCCTCTTTCATTCCATGCCGCAGGGATTGTGCGATGGCCTCCGGCGGCGAATCATCCCCGGCGCCTTTGTGAACACCGCCTCCGTCCAGAAGATCAAACACGAGGCGCTCAACGCCCACAAAAGCCAGCAACACTGGCTGGATGTCAGCCAGGGCCTTAATTCTTATCTCCTGGCCATGGAGGACATGTCGTTGGAGGTCGGCCGCATGTCCAAGCGGTTCCAGCACGCCGAAGGCTGGCGCCGGCACCTCCACCTGGGCTTCTGCGCGCCCGAGGACGACCCCCTTGCCGAGGCCCTGGGCCGGGCTTACCTCGTTAACAAGGCCTACGAGCGCGGCCTGAATGCGACCGGCCTATGAGCGCGAAGTATTGGAACCGCTTGTTCTATGAGTGCGAGTTATGGCAGCAGGGCCTGAACTGCGTCGCGGGCGTGGACGAGGCGGGCTGCGGCCCGCTGGCCGGGCCGGTGGTCGCCGCAGCGGTCATGTTTCCGCCCAATTGGCTTGAGCACGGTCTTTGGGGAAAACTTCGCGGCCTCAACGATTCCAAACAGCTTGCGCCGGAGCAACGCGAACGGTACTTCTCGGCCATCACCGCCCACCCCGGCATCCGCTATGCTATCGCCCACGCAGACGCGGAAATGATCGACCGCATCAATATCCGCCAGGCCGCCTGGCGCGCCATGAGCCTGGCCCTGGACCGGTTGCTTCCCCGGCCGCAACACGCGCTCATCGACGGCCTGCGAATCAAGTGGCTAAGCTACCCTCACACCGCCCTGGCGCAGGGCGACTGCAAGAGTTACTCGATCGCCGCCGCCAGCGTCCTCGCCAAAGTGACTCGGGACCGGATGATGCGCGAGTTCGACCGGCTCTACCCCGGTTACGGCTTTGCCGAGCACAAGGGCTACGCCACGGCCCGGCACCTGGCCGCCATCGCCCGGCACGGCCCCTGTCCCATCCATCGCCGCACCTTCGCCCCCTTCCGCCCCGTCGAAACCGACCTCCTCCTCCTCCTGCCGCCGCAGAGTGCGACTGGGGTCCTTGAAACCCAAGACCCGTTGTGATCAGGTCAACTGGAGATCAGGCGCGCCTCGTTGCTCTTGAGGTAATCCACCATCGTTGCGATGGCGCTCATCTGGGTGATGACGCCTTTTTGTTTCAGGCTCCGGGTCATCCGGTAATGGAGCAGGGTCTTGCCCAGCTCCACAATATGGATGTAGGCCTGGTCGGTTTTCCAAAGCTGGCCCTTGCTGAGTGCTGGGGGCGGGTTCTTGCGACGGGTTTTCGTCATGACGTGAATCAGACACGCCGCGGCCCCCTTTTATTCACGTGATCATTCGAAAGACCAATAGTGTACGGCCCACGGTTCCAGGGGCACGGCCAGGCGCTGGTCGCCGGCCTTGAGGCTCGTGAACGGTTGCGGCCGCAACCGCGCGTTTTCATCGTTGCCTGCGGCTGCCGCGTCCAGGACGATATGGCGCACCCGCATCGCCTTGGGAAGGCCGGCCAGCCAGAGCTGGGCCTGAACCGGCGAGCCCGAGAAGTTCCAGAGCACCAGGGTCCACATTCGCAACTGCTCATCGCGCGCTGCGAGGCCATGCACGGCCGCATGAGTCGAGGCCACCTTGAGCCGCTCCCCGGCCAGGCGCGAGAGCAATTTAAATGCAAAATAGGCCGGCCGCACGTTGTCCTGGTAATCAAAAAGCCCGTCAAACTGCGGCACGCGGTTCCACCAGCGCGTCATAAAGGCGGTGCCTTGCCCCGACATGAACGGCGCAAACTGCTCGAAGGAGACATACCAATCGCGGATGTGGTAGTAGCACGAGTAATCAAGGGCGGCCTCTTTCATTTGCCAGATCACCTCCGCCACAAAACAGGGCTGAAAACGCGGGTCCAACGGCGGGTTCATCAGGTCCATGTTCCATTCGTCCAGAAACGTCTCCGGCCGGGGCCCCGGGTATTTCTTGAGCAGGCCCTGCACGTAATCGATGGTCCCCCGGATGGCCTTGGGATCGCTGCTGTAGATGTGCCATGACACAAAATGGAGCGGGGTCGGGTTGGTCTGGCAAAACTCGAGCAAGGCCGGGAGGATGGGCGAACGCGAATTCGCCAGCGCCGGCCCTCCCACCCGGGCCTCCGGGTCGGCCTCCAACACCGCCCTGGCGGTGTGCCCGTAATAGCGCGCATAGCTCTCGGGCTTGAAACGGTAAGGACACCCGCCGTCCTCGCCAATATCCGGTTCGTTGGCGATCTCCCAGTAACGAACGCGCGCGCCCCGCCCCCGGTAATGCTTCACCAGGTTGCCCACCAGCGCCTCCCACTCCGCGTAATCGTTCGGTTCCACCGCGTCCTGGTCGATGCTCGGAAAAAGAACCCGCGGCTTGAAGCACAGGCACATCAGCGGCTGCGCCCCTGCCGCCGCAATCGTGTCCACCGACCGGTCAAGCGTCTCGAAGTGATACCGCCCCCGTTCCGGAAGCAGATCAAAATACTCCTGGACGAACAGCCGAATCAGGCGCGGCCTCAGCGCGCGGATTTCCGGAATCCGCTCCGCCCACATCGGCTCCGCCGACAAGCCCCCTTGCCCCAGGGCCATCGAGTCGATGGCCAAAGGACCCAGCCGCTCCCCGAACACGACCTGGACCTGCGCGGTTTGGGCCGAGGCGGCGCGCAGACCAAAGACGGCCGGCAACACCAAGACAAGACACAGGCCCAGCCAGCCGCCATGGCCCAGGGCCGAAGATCGAAAGGTGGTTTTGTCCGGCATAGCTCACTCCTTCCTCTTGGCGGCCTGCTCCCATAACTTGGCGTATTTCAGGAACGTGTAGTAGGCGTAAAGGGTTGCCAGGACAAACCCGTAGCGCCCATCGCGAAAACCTTGTTGGACAACGAAAATGCGCAAGAACATGCCGGCCGGGCTGAACAACATTTTGGCCGGCGAACCCCGTTTGCCCTGCTCGGCGTAACGCTGGGCCATCAGGGTCGAATAGCGCTGCAATTTGGCGGTGGCGATTTCGAGCGTGTCCCAGGGATATTGCAACACATGCCGGCGCAGGTAACCCAGGCGGCCGGTCAGCGTGTAGCTCTCATGCACCGCCTCGTCGTTGTAGCGGAACCGCTGCCGATTGAACAATTGCGGCTGGCGGTAATCCGGATACCACCCCGAGTGCCGCATCCAATGGCCCAGAAAATGGCTCTTGCGCGGGATATGATAGGCCTCGAAGCCCGGGGCCAGGAGTTCCTGCCGGATCTCGGCCGCCAGCTCCGGCGTGCAACGTTCATCGGCGTCGATGCTCAGCACCCAATCGTGCCTGGCGGCCGCCAGGGCGTGATTGCGCAGCCTGCCAAAGCCGCAAAACGCTTCCTGGACGACTCGCGCGTTGTATTCCCGCGCGATCTCCACCGTGCCATCCGTGCTGAAAGAATCCAGCACCAGGAGGTCGTCGGCCCATTTCACGCTCTCGAGCACTGCCCGCATCTGCCGGGCCTCGTTGAGCGTGAGCGTATAGACCGTAATCGGTCTGGCGGTTGTCATCCCTAAACCCCCTCTTGGTCCATCAACCGGCGCACCGTTGCCAGTGTGACGACCTCGCCGCGCGAGGGCAGGAGCGGCACGCCCCCGCGTGTAATGGGGCGGCTTTCTGCCGCCGGCGTTTGCGACCTCAAACCGTGCCGGGCCAAGGCCGAGAGGACCCGGCCGGTGGTGCTGCCCTCGCGTTGTGCCAAGTCCTTGGCCGCCTGCAGAACGTCATCCTCGATGTCCAAGGTGGTTCTCATGCACCTGATGCTATCGCATCATCAGGCCCCTGCCAAGCTTCGTTTCGGACCTCGCAGGCAAGTCGTCTCCATCACACGGCTTCACCTGACCCACCCGGCTCCTGCCCCGGGACCTTCCTTCTCCTTTGCTCGGCGAAGAAGCTCTGGAGCAGGGCGCGGCATTCGAGTTCGCGCACCCCGGCGGTAATGGCGCACTGATGATTCAAGGCCGGGAACTGGAGCAGGTTCAAGGCGCTGCCCGCCGCCCCTGCCTTCGGGTCCGCCGCCCCGAAGACGACGCGCTCGAGCCGCGCGTGGACCATGGCCCCGGCGCACATCGGGCACGGCTCCTTGGTCGCGTAGAGCGTGCAATCTGCCAGCCGCCAATCCCCCACCGCCTCCTCCGCCTGCGTCAACGCCAGCATCTCCGCGTGCGCCGTGGCGTCTTTGAGCAATTCCACCTGGTTAAATGCCCGCGCAATGATCCGTCCGCCCCGCACCACCACTGCCCCAATCGGCACTTCCTCCGCCTCGTAAGCCCGGGCCGCCTGGCGCAACGCTTCCCCCATGAAGTAACTGTCGCTGTGGAGGTCGACGATCACATCCCTCCCGTCTCCTCGAGCACCCACTCATCCCGTCCATCCGTGTGGCAGTGGCAATGGGCGGCGAAGAAACCGCCGCGATACTGCCAGAACCAGGGCCAAATGCTCTCGCGGTCGGTTTGCGGCACCTTGAGCACGGCGAGGGCCTGGCGAGCAAAGAACTGAAAGCGGCCTTCGCGGTGAGGCGGCGGCGGGGAATGCAGCCTGGGTTGGACCTCGAACAGGAACATGAGCCAATGGCTCTGGCCGGCATAGCCGTCTTCGCTGACGAGGCCGGCCAGGTGCAGGTCCTTGGGGGCCAGGCACAAGCCCATCTCCTCCTGCGCCTCGCGGCAGGCGCAAGCGTAGGGAGACTCCCCGACGTCGGTGTGCAGCTTTCCCCCGGGAGGGCTCCAGAGGCCGAGATTGGGTTCCTGCGCTCGTTCCTGGAGCAGCACCTCATCGCGCTCATTGAAACAATAGAGCAGCGTGGCGACCTTATAGGGCAGCAGGCTCATCGCAGGCAACACAATCATTCAGTTTCCCACCCGCGACAAGGCCAATAAGGAGGCTATTCAAAGGACCAAGCGAAAGTGTTCAGGTTATTTTGAATAGCCTCCTGAATTCCGTTGCCAGCCCGCCAATAACCCGTAGCATCATCAGCCTCCGCCCCGAAGGGCGCGTGGGACGAATAAGATGAGTCATGAAAAGTTACGATATTGCAGTCATTGGCGGCGACGGCACGGGACCCGAGGTCATCCGCGAAGCCGTGAAGGTGCTCGATGCGGCCGCCGCCAGGTTTGAACTCAAGCTCAACTACACGTATTACGACGTGGGCGGCCAACGCTACCTGCGCACCGGTGAAGTGCTGCCTGAGAGCGTGCTGGCCGAACTCCGGCGATTCCCGGCCATCCTCCTGGGCGCCATCGGCCACCCGGAGGTCAAACCCGGCATCCTCGAAAAAGGCATCCTCCTCCGCGCCCGCTTCGAGCTCGAACAATACATCAACCTGCGCCCGGTCAAACTGTATGACGAGCGCTTCTGCCCGCTCAAGGACAAGAAACCGGAGGATGTCGATTTTGTGGTCGTTCGCGAGAACAACGAGGGGCTTTACACCGGCGCCGGCGGGTTTGTCTTCAAAGGCACTCCCCACGAGATCGCCCTCCAGGAAAGCGTCAACACTCGGCGCGGCGTCGAGCGCTGCCTGCGCTTTGCCTTCGATTACACCCTCAAGCGGAACAAGGACAAGAAGCTCACCCTTTCCGGCAAGACCAACGTCCTGACCTACGCCTTCGACCTGTGGGAACGCGCCTTTCACGAGATCGGCCAGCAGGATTACCCCGGCATCAAACGCGATTACGCCCACGTGGATGCCACCACGATGTGGTTCGTGAAAAACCCCGAATGGTTCGACGTCATTGTCACCGATAACATGTTCGGCGACATCATCACGGACCTCGGGGCCATGCTCCAGGGCGGCATGGGCATCGCCGCCGGCGGCAACATCAACCCCAATGGGGCCAGCATGTTCGAGCCCATTGGCGGCAGCGCCCCCAAATACACCGGCCAGGGCGTCATCAACCCCCTGGCGGCCATCTGCGCCGGCCAGATGCTCCTGGATTTCTTGGGAGAATCCCAGGCCGCCAAGGCCGTCGAAACCGCCGTCATCAACACCGTCCGCCAGAAAATCAAGAGCCTGGCTGCCGGCAAGATGGGCCACACAACCTCCCAGGTTGGCGACCTGGTGGCCAACGCGCTTTAAACCCCGGTTCAGTAGTGTCCGGACGCGAGGGGCGAGTGTCGAGTGTCGAGGGTCGAGGGTCGGCCGCTCTGCGTTCCCTCGACACTCGCCCCTCCCGGGGTCCAAGCTCCTATGAAACCGCTTTCAGACTGCAGACTTTATGCCTTTGTCGATACCGCCTGCCTGCGCGGGCGCGCCCCCGAACGGCTGGCGCGGGAGTTGTGCGATGGCGGCGCCGACCTGATCCAGCTCCGCGCCAAACTCTCCTCGTTGGAGGAGATCCTCCGCATGGCCCAAGCCATCCTGCCCGTCACCCGGCAGGCCGGCGTCGGCCTCGTCGTCAACGATCACCTCTCCATCGCCCGCCAAGTCGGCGCGGAGGCCTGCCACCTGGGCCAGGAAGATTTCTTCGGCGCCGGCCTCGACCACGCCGCCTCACTCCGCTCCCCGGTCTCCCCGAGGCCATCCCCCCACTTCGACCTTCAACCGCCCCTGCGCATCGGTCTGAGCACCCACGGACCCGAGCAAGCCAAACGCGCCTTGGCTGCCGGCGCAGATTACCTCGGCATCGGGCCTGTCTATCCCACCGCAACCAAACCCCAGGCCCGGCCCGTTACGCTCGAGTATGTGCGCTGGGCCGCGGCCAATGTGGCCATCCCCTGGTTCGCCATCGGCGGCATCACCCTCGACAACCTCGACGCAGTGCTCGAGGCCGGCGCGCGCCGCGTCTGCGCCGTTTCCGCTATCCTCAACGCCCGCGATGTCGCCGCCGCCTGCCGCCAATTCAAAGACCGCCTCGAGGCGGCGGCAGTGCTGCCCTGAAGGCAGAAATCCGAAATCCGAAGGAAATCCGAAATCCGAAATCCTTAACCGCTAATCTTCGCTAATCTTCGCTAATGGGGTTTTTATTAGCGTGGAGCGAAGATTAGCGGTTCATTTTTTGGGTTTGTGTGAAAGGCTCGGGTTTCGGATTTCAGGGCTGCGGGGCCGCGAGTTCTTTCGCATTGCGCGCGCCCATAAAACTCTCTATTGAAAACGCATGAGTGTTCTGATTGTCGGCTCGACGGCGTTGGATTCCATCAAGACCGCCGCAGCGGAGAACCCGCGTTTGCTGGGCGGTTCGGCGAGCCACGCAGCGGTGGCCGCCAGCTTCTTCAGTCCGGTGAAGCTGGTTGGCGTCGTCGGCGAGGACTTTCCCCGGCGTTACCTCCAACTTTACAAGCGGCACAGCATTGACCTGGAAGGCCTCCAAATCCTGCCTGGAAAGACCTTCCATTGGTCGGGCGAATACGAGGCGAACATGAACAACCGCCGCACCCTGGTGACTGAACTGGGCGTTTTCGAGACCTTCACGCCAACGCTGCCCAAGCCGCATCAGGCCACCCCCTTCGTGCTGCTGGCCAACATCGCCCCGGCCCTGCAATTGCACGTGCTCAACCAGATGGAGCGGCCCCAATTCGTCGCCGCCGACACCATGGACTTGTGGCTCAACATCGCCCTGGCCGATTTGCTCAAGCTGCTCAAACGCCTTGATGCCTTCGTCCTCAACGACAGCGAGGCCCATGTGTTGACCAAGGAAGACAACCTGTTGGCCGCGCTCAGGACAATCCACCGGCTCGGCCCCAAATACGTCATCATCAAGCAAGGCTCGCACGGCTCGATCCTCTCCGGCCCTCGGGGCTTGTTCCTCTGCCCCGCCTACCCCCTCCATAAAGTAGTGGACCCGACCGGCGCGGGCGATTCCTTCGTGGGCGCCATGATGGGCTGGCTGGCCGCCGCCAAAGGCCCCATTGACGACCACATCCGCCTCGCCATGGTCCATGGCAGCGTCGTGGCTTCGTTCTGCTGCGAAGGCTTCGGCCTCCAACGCACCACCAAGATCAATCGCAAACACATCGAGCAGCGCGTGGCAGAACTCAAGGAATTGTGCCGGTTTTAGGCGTAGCGCAGACTTCTCCCGATTCCGAATCGGGACTGCATCGCTGATTTCCAATCGGCAGATGCGGCCAAGCAGCTACAGCATGCCGACAGGAAGTCGGCGGTACGGCAGGTTTGGAAACGTGCGCTACGTAGCCTCGGGAGCCCGGTATCGCGACAAAAAGACCCTCAATCGGCTGTCAAAGCGGCGATTGTGGGCAACTTCCGGCAGGGAAAACGCTAAGTGGATACAGAACTGACGAAGCGCAAGATTTCTTCCCGTGGGACCCCGCATTGCCTGAGAACCGTTGCCACATACCCTTCCGCAAAAGAGCGGTGCGTTGTCAGGATAACACGTTGTACTCCGCCCTTTTTGCGATACATTTCAGTTCGCTTGGTGCGACCAACGAAAGTGTAATCCAGTTCTCGGAGCTTGTCAACCAAGCACGCCCTGGAGATCATTTTGCATTCTGCGCTCAATGTTGTAAGGAATGTCGAATCGAGCGCGTTCCGCTTTCTGGGGCATTTTGCCTTCCACCGTCCAGTTGTGCTGTCTAAGAAACACATCCAACTCCTTGCGCTCCAGTAAATCGGTGAACAACGCGTTCAGAGATTCCTCGATGATCTCGTGAAGTTCAGCCACTGTTTTCCCTTGGACCGATAGGTTCAAGAGATCACAGACGCCGACCCAGTAGCCAGACGCCCGGTCTTGGAACATGATCCAGAGAAGCTTGGCGTTTATGCTGATGGTCTTTGTCGCCATTTTGAGTAGTCCTTTGTCACTGTTCGCATTTCACGGTTGCTACAACAATATACACTCAGACCCGTCATCTCAACATAAATTCTAAATTGTTTCGACGGTTTCAGGGCTGTGTCCAACCTTGCTCTTGCCCCCCCAACGCGCAATACTTGCACAAAGTTCAAATTTGGACACTATCGAGCGTGTCGAGGGTGGAAAAACGCTCCCACGCCCCTCACGTTCTTCACGTTCCACGCTCGACCCGGCCGGTGCGCTTGCTCATGACCTTCACATTGGCGGCTTCCTGGACCACGAGAGAATGAGGCGGCACGCTGGCAGTCAGAAACACATTCGCGCCGATGGTGCTGCCCTCGCCGACCACCGTGTCCCCTCCCATGATGGTGGCGCCGGCGTAAATCGTCACGTGATCCTGGATGGTCGGATGGCGCTTTTGGCCCCGGAGTTTCTGCCCGGCGGAGAGGGATTTGGCGACCAGGCCCACGCCCTGGTACATCTTGACATGGTTCCCGATTTCGGTGGTCTCCCCCACCACCGTTCCGGTGCAGTGGTCCACGAAAAAATGCGAGCCGATCTTTGCCCCGGGATGCAGATCCATGCCCGTATTCGTGTGGGCCCACTCGGTCATGATGCGCGGGATGAGGGGCACGCCCTGCCGATACAACTCGTGGGCCAGGCGCTGGAGCGCAATGGCCTCGATGAACGGGTAAGCCACGATGACCTCCTCCTTGCTCAGCGCCGCCGGGTCGCCGTTATAGGCCGCCTCCGTGTCCGTCTGCAGCAACTCCCGCACGCACGGCAGCCCGTTCAGAAACTGGACCGTCAAAGAATGGGCCATGCGCCCCGCTTCGCTGGCCGGCAAGTCGGCCGGCGGGCGGTATTCCAGGCTCTTGCGAATCTCCCCCTCCAGGCTCGCCAGCACCGCCTCCACCAAGGCGGACGTTTCCTGCTTGATCCTCGATGAATGCACCGGCTTCTCGTCGAAAAACCCCGGAAACAACAGCCGCAGCAGGTTCATCGCAATGAGCGCAATCGCCCGTTTCGACGGAAGATTCTTGCCGTCCAAATGGTTGATCCCGCCCAATTCGGCATAAGAGGCGGTCAAGCGGTCGGTAAGCTGGGCTATCGTCAACTGCACGATCCGAAGTATCCGGCAATCAGGCCCCAAAGGCAAACGACAATTGAAAACCGAAATCCGAAGCCCCGAAATCCGAAGGAAATCCGAAATCCGAAATCCTGACCTGGCGTGGCCGGAACCAAAGGACGGAAGGATGGCTGGCCGCAAAATGCAGGAAAGAAAATGAACCGCTAATCCACGCTAATCCGCGCTAATAAAAAACCCTATTAGCGAAGATTAGCGAAGATTAGCGGTTGAGCATTTCGGATTTCGGATTTCGGATTTCCTTCGGATTTCGGCCTTCGGATTTCGGATTTCCGCCTCTCAGCGGTGCGGCCCTCTTCTCCATTGTCGGCCATGGTGCTTTGGGGTAAGATGCACCCAACATGCAATTGACCAGCACTGCATTCACCAGCGGGGCCCCGATCCCCGCCAAATATACCTGCGAGGGCAAAGACGTCTCTCCGCCCCTCAAGTGGAGCGGCGTGCCGGCCGAGGCCAAGAGCCTCGCCTTAATCGCCGACGACCCCGACGCCCCCGTCGGCACCTGGGTCCATTGGGTGCTTTACCACCTGCCGCCCACCGTCGCCGAGTTGTCCGAAGATGTGCCCAAGACCCACACCCTCGAGGGCGGCGCCAGGCAGGGCCACAACGATTTCAAACGCCCCGGCTATGGCGGCCCTTGCCCCCCGCCCGGCAAACCGCACCGCTATTTCTTCAAACTCTACGCCCTGGATAAAACCCTGGACCTCAAACCCGGCGCCGCAAAAAAAGACCTTGAACGCGCCATGGCCAACCACGTCCTCGCCGAGGCCCAGTTGATGGGCACCTATCAACGACGCTGATGAGCAAGACCGCATTGTTATTTGCAGGACAGGGCGCGCAGTTGGTCGGCATGGGCAAGGACCTGGCGGAACACTTTCCCTCGGCCAGGGCCTGGTTCGATCGCGCCCGGGGGGTGCTGGGCTATGATCTTGGCGCTGTTTGTTTCAACGGCCCGGAGGCCGAACTGACGGCCACGGAGAACGCCCAACCGGGTATCTTCCTGGTGAGTTGGGTTGCCTTTCAGTTGCTCAAGGAGCGGGTGCCGGCCCTGGAATTTCAGGCTGCGGCCGGGTTGTCCCTGGGCGAGTTCACGGCCTTGACCGCCGCCGGGGCGATGAGCTTCGAGGACGGGTTGCGCCTCGTGCGCCGGCGCGGACGCTTCATGCAGGAGGCCTGCCAAGCCACCCGCGGCGGCATGGCGGCCGTGATTGGGTTGGACGAAGCTGCGACGCGCGAAGTCTGCGCGCAGGCGGGAGTCGTGCTGGCCAACTTGAACTGCCCCGGGCAACTGGTCATTTCCGGCCCGGCAGAGAGGATCGCCCAGGCCTGTGAACTGGCCAAAGCCAAAGGCGCCCGCCGGGCGCTGCCTCTGCCGGTCGCCGGGGCCTATCATTCGCCGCTCATGGCCGGCGCGCAGCCCAGGTTGCAGGCCGAATTGGCGCGCGTGGCAGTCGCCCCGCCTGCCGTCATTGTTGTATCCAACGTCACAGCCCTCCCGCACGAAGGTCCCGAGGCCATCCGCGCGCGCCTCGTGGAGCAGGTCACCTCTTCGGTGCGTTGGGAGCAATCCATGCGCTGGCTGCTGGATCAGGGGTTCACCCGCTTCGTCGAACTGGGGCCCGGAACCGCGCTGACCGGTTTCATGAAACGCATCGCCAAGGACTCGCTGCTGCTCAATGTCTCGGACCTGCCCAGCCTCGAAGCGGCCGCCAAGGCGCTTGGACAGGACCCAAAGTTATGAACCAGTTGGCAAATCAAATCGCCGTGGTGACCGGGGCCGGGCGGGGCATCGGGCGGGCTATCGCCTTGAAATTCGCTTCCGAGGGCGCCGATGTGGTCTGCGTGTCGCGCACGGCGGAGAATTCCGAAAAGGCAGCCCAGGAAATCCGGGCCCTGGGCCGCAAGGCCTGGGCGCACGCGGTGGACGTTGCGGACGGCGCCGCCGTCGCGGGCGCCGCAGAGAGCATCCTCGCAGAGACGGGCCGGGTGGACATCCTGGTCAACAATGCTGGGGTGACGCGGGACGGTTTGCTCATGCGGATGAGCGAAGCGGACTGGGACACGGTGCTGGACACCAACCTGAAAGGGGCGTTCCTGTTCACAAAGGCCTTTTCGCGGGCTTTTCTCAAGCAGCGTTCGGGCCGCATCATCAACGTGGCCTCGGTCATCGGTTTGATTGGCAATGCCGGCCAAGCCAATTATGCGGCCAGCAAGGCGGCATTGATTGGCTTCACCAAGTCGGTCGCGCGCGAACTTGCCTCGAGGGGCAT
>Ga0187868_1002411_pt1 | contig 12273 bp, 8 predicted proteins | sample June2016WEW_13_4_FD_133014 | JGI IMG/M metagenome (GOLD analysis project Ga0187868, IMG submission 133014) | Peatland microbial communities from SPRUCE experiment site at the Marcell Experimental Forest, Minnesota, USA - June2016WEW_13_40 | ecosystem: Environmental > Terrestrial > Soil > Wetlands... | reverse complement strand
CGTCGCAGTTCCAGCAGCTTCGCGATGGATGCCTTCCTCCCTTGCGCAAATGTCGGGCGCATATAGCCCATCATCGCCCATTTTGCCAATGATGTCGAATTATTTATGCGCACCTATATAGCTCTTCGATCTTCGCCGCGCACACTCGCTTCGGGCTCCGGCGGCGCCGCACGATTGCCGCGCGGGTCCGCGGCACGGATGGACGCGGCGGCGCTGGAGTTCGCGGCGAGCGCGACGGCCTTGTTCGTTCGCCGTCGAGCGCCGCCGACGGACGCTGGGGCGCGCGCCGTTTCTTCACCCTTCGCCGTGGCCGCTGGTGAACGACGGTGGTTGTGAAGCTGCCGTTGCCGGGGCGGGTGCTCCAACACCCGCTCCGGACCCGTTAGCGAACACCACGCGGCCCACCGTGGGTGCCGCGGGCATGTGCTGAATGGGCTGCTGCCGCTGAGCCGCAATCTGCGACTCGATGGCCGTGGGTGCGATGCCGGTGGCCACGGCGGCCGAATTGCCGTCCAGCCGATAAATGTCCCAGTGGATCTGGTCCCCCTTCTTACCGGTCCACCGTTTGCAGATCCAGAATGGTTCGTTCTTGCGCAGCTCCAAGGCGTTGATCTTGGCGGCCACATCCGTATCCAGGTACATCACCTGGTTGTTCACCAGGCTGTACATCATCTGGTCCCCGAACCGTCCCTCGACATCCCGAAGTTACCGAAGCGCCGGCCGCCGGTGCTCGACAAAGAGAAACTCCGGGCGTTGTTCGACCACGCGCGAGGCACCCGGCTCTATCCGCTGGTTGTGCTGGCGTCCGCCACGGGTTGCCGCCGAGGCGAGTTGCTGGCGCTCGAATGGAGTGACCTGGACGAAGCCACCAGCGAAATCAACGTTTCCAAGTCGCTGGAACAAACCAAGGCCGGCCTCCGGATCAAGTGTACGAAGTCAGAGGAACCGCGGCACTTCTCCGTCCCCGAGTGGGCGCTCGAGGTGTTGCGCGCGCACCGGCAGGAGCAGCAGAGCGACCGCGAACTCTTCGGCCCGGACTACGAAGATCACAATCTCGTCTTCTGCCAGCCCCACGGCGCCTACTACTCGCCCGACCGTCTGGGCGCCCGCGTGGTCGAACTCATGCGGAAGGTCGGCCTCGACGGAGTCAGCTTGCATTCATTACGGCACTCCCACGCCACCAGCCTGCTGAGCAAGGGTGTGCCGATTGCCGTGGTCTCACAGCGTCTGGGCCACGCCGACCAGAACATCACCCTCTCCATCTACTCCCACGCATTGCCGGCAGACACCAAGGCCGCAGCGAAGATCTGGAACGACGCCATGGCGGACGTAATTTCGGACAGCCGAGAAGCTGGCGCGGAGCGGAGGTTAGCAAATGTTTGCACGGGCCGCGGCCAATCTCGGGAAGTGTTTGAAAGTAAATGGAAGAGAGTGGCGGGGACGACGGGGCTCGAACCCGCGACCTCCGACGTGACAGCAGGATCACGGCCCAGTGTGTGATCGCGTCGACAGATCCAGTGGTGCAAGTCGCCATCGCGAGCGGCCCAACAGGGGGGCCGCACAAGGGCCGCACCCGGTATGGTGCCGGTCATCAGGCTGGTTGCGATGAGCGCCGGTCAAACCGGCCAACTTAACTTAAGGTGACCCCGACCCGCGGTTCAACCCGCGGACGTCGTCCAGGGCGGCGCGCGCCTGTCCCTTACGCTTTTGAACCCGGAAGCCAAAGACACACACGTGTACGATTTTCCGGCGTCATAGGTGTTGGGAGCAGACGACCTCCAAGCGTGCGCATAATACCGTCGACCACCCACAAACCTATGCCCGACCCGTCCGCCGCCACTGCACGGGTCGAAGGGCCTCGCCAGCCACGCTCCGCGAGTCGGTCGATCTCTTCGGCTCTGATGGGCAACCCCTCATTCTCCACGTATAGTTCGAATCCGACTGGCTGTTCCGTTGCCGTGGCCCCGATCTCTATCACCTTATCCGGATAGCTGTACTTAACGGCATTGTCCAAGAGATTCTCAAGTGCTTCCCGCATCAAGCGCAGGTCACCCAAAACTGCGATTTGCGCCAGCACCGAAAAGCCGCTGTCCAGCAATCGGAACCTGTGTCTCTTATCCAGGATTTCAAAGTCGCGGACCGATTCCTGCGTCGATTGGAGCAATGCCGCCGAGTCTACGCGGACCAATTCGCAATGGAGCGGCTTGCCGTTCGCCAGGTCCGCGTAGTCTTGCAAGCCTTGGCTGATGTGGACCGCACCGTCGATGGACGCCTTCAGGCTCCGTAGCGTAGATCCGGCCTCCTCGGAATATAGAGGGGAACAGGCTGTTAATTCCTCGCAATATCTGGCAGCCTTGAAGATTGGTGTTCGGAGCTGGTGTGCGAGGTCTTCGTACGTTCGGGTTTGCGTCTTTTCGAGCAGTCTGGCGGCTTCGATGCTCATTGCCGCCAATTCGGCGTATGCCGCCACCCTGCCGATCATCTCCGGCGATAACTGCTCCGTCTCGCCGGGCTGAAATCGATTGTCCACCACCAGCGCGCCCAAGTTCCCCTTCCGCCCCACCAGCGGTATGCAGGCGAACGGTACCGAATAATCGGTCGCTATAAGGTCGCGGAGACGGTCGGGCTCGTTTTGCTTCACGTAGCGGTATTGATTGGACGGGCTGAGTACGCATTCTGCGATCGCTCCGCTAGAATCCGTTAGAGGGATCTCCATGCCGCGGACTGCCTGTATAAGCGGATTGCCGGCGGCGGCACCGGATTGAAAATGCAGAATAGCAGTTTGGATCGCCTGTTCCACGGAGCGGCTGCCGATGCCCTCCCAAGCGTCTCGGGCTCGCGGCAGCGTGGTTTCGCCAATCGCCGAGCGACCCCTCAAAACATCCGCCCCCTCGGCTCGCTCGAATAACATAGCCCGGCTGAATCCCAGCGATTCACCCGCAGTGATCCCGGTCAGAATGATGTACAAATGCAGGTCGAGCGAATATTTGCTGTTTTGAATGTGCTTTGCTACCAGGCTGAGTGCCTCCGCCCGCGACCGTTCCCTATCGAGTTCGCGATAGCTGTCGATCATGTGCAGCGCAATGACGGCCTGTACCGCCAGAGTTTCGAGAATTCGCGCATCCTCATTGGCAAAAGCCCCCTCGCGCTCGCTTTCCACATACAGCACTCCCTGGGCTGTTGCTCCATCGAGCAATGGAACCGCCAGGCACGATTTGCTGCCGGAACGCACCGTGGGCCCGTCGGATTCTAAAATCCTTGCCACCGGCTCCGGCTTCTTCGTGACAGTGCAGGTTCCCACCACACCGGTTCCTATGCGGTGCGTCGACCGATGGTCATGCGGGCTGGCGACTCGCGCCTCCAATTCGTTTCCTGCGTTACGCATAAAAACAGCGCCCGCCCAGCCGCCCGACGTCAGCATGGCTTCCGTCAGGATCGATGACAATATGGCGTCGAGATTCAGTTTCTTCGCGCTGTCTACGATAGCCGCGTCGATTTCGCGCAAGGAGTCGATATGCTGCTGGCGCCTCTTCAGCCACTCGTAAAACCGTGCGGTTCTGATTACGGCTGCCGCGGAGGCGGCCAGCACCTGCATGGTGTTTTTCTGTTCCCGAGTGAAATGCTGAGGCTTGCGGTAGTTCACGAACAGCGACCCGAAAAGCTCATCGTCGGGCCGCGCGCGCAATTCCAGCATGGCACATGACCGAATTTGCTCGCGATCTACAAACCGGCGGCGCGAAGCGTCGCCCTGAAGTTCCACTACGCCGCTCCTCTGGCTGGCTATCTCGTCATAGAAATGCGGGAGCTTTTCGCCCAGTAACTGGTAAACCAGATGGCCCTTTTCCACCTCCGTGCGCATTGCGGCAGGATACAGGAACTTGCCTTTCAGAATCGGGCGCAGGAATTCCGACCGTTCTTTCACATACTGATACAGCACCACATTGTTCGCGTCCGCCACGAGCAGCAGCCTCTGCGCCAGCTCCTCCATCACGGCCGCCGAGTCCCCCAGCGCTGCCGGCGATTGCATCACGTTCAACCAATCCAGCAGACTGCGCGAGTCGTGCACTGCCACGGCCGTGTTGCGAAGCAGAATATAGCTCTGAATCGCCACCTCGATCTGCGCCGCAAAAACCCGTTCGATCTGGATCTCCTGGGCGGAGAATTGGCGACGGTTCCAATGATGCACGTAAAGAACGCCGGCCAGGTTGGACCCTACACGCAGCGGAATGGCCAAGATTGCACGCACGCCCTCACCGTAAATCCCCGCATTTTTCGTCTTCAGTTGATCGTTATCGACGCTCTGGCAGCCGTCCGGATCGCCTCGCCACGCCGCCAGAATCGCCTTCCAGCCTATGCCGTGAGGGCGAGGCGCGTACTTCCGAATGAACTCCGGCCCCGATTTCCCGGCGCCCGCGGCCAGAACGGGCTCCTCGCAATGAAAGTGCGCCGCAAAGTCCTCCTGCGCAATCGTATGCAGTTGCTCCTGCGGGAGCCCTTCCAAAGCCTGAAAAACGTGGACGCTGGCCGAATCCGCAGCGATCAGCCCGATCGCCTCCTGAGCGATGAGGCTGAGAAGCGCCTGGGGCCTTAGATTACAAAGCATCGGTCCCTTGCGCGCCGCCAGCCTCTCGAGCGCGCGGCAATTCTCCTCGGTCAATACATCGTGCCTGCGCTCCTTCGCGCACCCCGCTTCGATCGTACCGATCACCTCGTCGCCATTTCGTATAGGCACCCAAACGCGCGCTAGCTTATGGTGCTCGAAGAACTCGAAAATTTCCTGGTTGAACAGGTCGCTATTGCCGTCCAGAATTACCGTCTGTCCGTTCGCGATCACATGAGTCTGAATATCAGATTCGCCCACCCGGTATCGCGATCGGCGAAGCAATCCCGGCGGAACATTGCGCCCTCGCACCGTCTCCACGACTCCGCGATAGTCGTCCTTGAGCGTGATGGTTCCGAACTCCATGTGCAGTTCTTCGGTCACCTCGCGAAGAATTTCGTTCAGTTCGCCATCAAAGTCGAATGCTCTGAGCGTGGCCCTGTTGATACGACGTAAGGAGGAAACCAACAGACTCCTCCGTAAGCCGTTCAGCAGTGGACCGGTGAGCGCCTTGAGAAACGCCGGTATTGTCTCGGGCAGCACCCGCGCGACAACTCCCACCGCCAGCAGTCCCAGTTTGCGGTCCCCGATGTCGAGCATTTCCACCGCAAAGCCCTCTCGTTTCGGTGGTTCTTGCCCTTCCTGTGCCGCCCGTATCATCTCCTGCACGGCCGTAACATCCGGAATGACACCACTCTCGGAGGGAGGATAGTGGAATTGCCACAGCCGCCCGTCGTCCTGGAAGAGGACTCCGATTCCCCAATCCACCTTGGCTGTGTCCGTCGCCAGCGTTACGGCCTCCCGCACCAGGTCCTCGCCGAGAAAGAGCTGATCCAACTGGGCACTGAAGGTGAATAAGGCTTGCGCCTCATCGCTCGCCCGATCCAGAGCGTCGAGCGCATTTTCGAGGCTTGTCTGTTGCTGCCGCTCGTGCTGGAACAGGTACCAGGCCGTGCAAATCAAGCCGAACAGGAAGAACTCCCGTCCTAGATACACCCGCGCAAACGCCTCTTTTAAGGTCATATGCGCTGTGTGGTCGACGAAATGAATTTGGTAGATAATGCCGTAGAAGGTGGCCGTAATCGCCACGAATAATCCAACGACCCACGGCGTCGTCAAGTACTCGGCCGTTGTCAGAAGAGGAAGGAAGAAGAATAAGAAGGTATCCGACTGGAGTCGTTGCGTAGACAAATACACCACCGAAATCACCGCGGTGTCTAAAACCACCACAACCAAAGCTTTCCACGTTGCCGAACCGACCCCCGGATCGATACGCCACTTACTGAGAATGACAGCCAGCGTGAGAGCCACAAGACCCGCGGCAACAACGGGAGAAACGCGGCCATCATACTCCGACTTGTGGAGCAGGAATCGTAACGCGATCCCAAGCAAGATAAACCAGCGAAGGATCAGCAGGTACGGTAGTCGTCCTATATAGCCAGGACGCCGGGACTTACCGAGCGTCGCAAACAAGTTGCGCACCTGCTCCAAAAGCCCGACCGCAGGTCGATCTTTGTGTGTCATCACAAGGACCCGGTTAGTGTTTGGTCAATATTAACTCATTGTTACCAGGCGCGCAATGAAACATTCCCTAATGTTGAAATTCAATATTGAACTGACTTCAGATAACCGCTAGCCGACATCTACCCACTTCCGGATCGGCTGGAAATTGTCCAGCCCCGCAAATAACTATCTTGCAAACAGCCGGCTTCCGGACATATCATGTACGATATGATTGGACGCGAAGCGGATGCGCTTTTGTCGCCCTCTGGTTTCGCCGCGGCTCTGGACAAACGTCTGACGGATGTTGATGGATTGATCGCCGTGAGCGAAATCCTGGGGTTCTACGTCCAGCATTTCCGAGCCTTTGGGGCCGCTTTGTGGGTTTTTGTAGGCGGGCTCGGAGCAGGCGGAAAAGGGCGCCTATTTCTGCAAGCCGAGAGCTTCCCCAGCCTGAAACACGCCCCTTTTTACCACCTCGACGTCGCTTCTTCCATTAGCGGCCGTACCGTCCGGCAGAACACCCCGGCGTTGCATCGCCGAACCGAAGCCGGGTGGGATTCCGATATACCAGTCTCCTATCCCGAAGTCCTCGATCGCGTGGGAATCGATTCCTTCGTAAGTATCCCGATTCATCTGACCGCTCACTCCGACCGTGCTTCCGACGCAGTTCTCACGTTCTATCGCCAGCGCGGTTGGTTTACTCCCGAAGAGTCCGAGGAACTGCAACAAGCAGCGCTTTTGTTTGCGCCCGCTTATCGCTTCGTTCTCGAACGTGCATCACGCGCTCTCGTCAAAGAGGTGCACGCCATCCTCCGCTGCAGGGTGCCGACGCCGGACGAGCGAGCCGGCACCCAGAACTTCCCGCCGGAACAGCCCGAATCCCGCATGCAGCAAGTGCTCGACCGCATCGCCAGCCACTTCGGATTCGTCGAAGCCACTATTTATCTCCATAACCCATCCACTGACCCCGCCGGCCGCTTCACCCGTGTGGCGCAGGTCTGGCCCTGGAGCGCCAAGCCGCTCGACTTTTACTACCCGGGCGACGGTGGATTGGGGTGGGTGCTGCAGACCGGCCGACCTCTCCGCCTGCTCGACCTCGTCCTCTACACGGAAGATCGTGATTACTACGAGGGCAATTATCCCGGCATGGTCTGGACGGATCGTTTCGACATCAAAAGCGAGGTCCGGCGCTACTTCGGGTTATCGGCGGACGAAGTCTGGCCCCTGAGCTACGTCTGCGTGCCCATTATCGATGGAAACGAAATCGCAGGCGCTCTTCGCTGCTGCATTTCCCGCAAAGGCCCTTATCACGTCGACGATGACGCCGTCGCGGCGCTCACCACCGCCGCCGATCTCATTTCCGATTGGTGGACCAATTGGACACATACCCAGCAGGAGAGAGAAGCTCGCCAATCCGCCCTGTCCATTGTCCGTTCCATCGGCAGCGCCGCCCGCTACGCCATAGATCACGTCCACCATTCCGCCGCCGTCGAGAGAATTATCTCCCGCATGCTCGACCTGTGCCGCGAGTCGGTGCCCCAGGCGGATATCGTCGAGCTTTGGATAGAGGAATCCGAGGGCGTACTGGCGCTCGCCGAGTTCGGCGCCGCAGCGTCGGCTCCCCGCAAGAAGGCTTCCACCGGCGAGGCCATAGGCGAGGGAAAACGCAACGCCTTTCGCAATGCCCTGAGCGTACCCATCGTTTTGCATACCGACAAGGCATCGGCGTTTGCCTTCGCGCCGCCCGATAAGAATGTCCTCAGCTTCACCGTGGCGCCCGTCATCTCCAAGGCAGCCCGCGGAGTTCTCTTTTTCGGCGCGACTCGCGAAGCGCCGTGGCCCGCCATCATTGCCGGTGTGGCCGGTTCCCTGGCCGACCAATTGGCGCTCTATCTCGATTTTCAAAACCAGATCCGTGCCATGGAAGAGACTCAAGCCGAGATCGAGAAGTCAGTCCAGCAGCAGGCCGACCTCTTTCTTGACTTTCAGCATCAGTTGCGATCCCCAATTCTCATAGCCCGGCGTTCCCTGCAACATCTGCAGCGCTTCTTCCGCAATCCGGCGTTGCATCCCGCGTTCGAGGAACTGACCTCAGCCACACGCCGCGCTGCCACTGTTGCTAACAATCTCCACGTTTTCGTGGCCCTCTCGCGCGGAAAACGGATCAGAGCTTCCTTGGTCCGGCTATCGGCGGAAAAGACTCTGGAAGCGATTGAAGAGGCTTCCAAGGTTCCCTATAATCAGCGAGCGCTCAACAAAGCCATCCGGTTCACAATCCGCAAGGAGTACCCAATTCCGCTGCCGTTCTTCATGGCAGATCCGGAACTGGTGGATTTGGCCGTTGATAATTTGCTGGATAACGCGGTGAAGTACAGTTATCCTGATACGAGCGTTTTCATTGAGGTATTCATGGCCAACTATGGGCGGGAAGTTCACTTTTCGTTTCGCAGCAAAGGTCTGCCCCTATCGCCCGCGGACTCACAGCGCGTAATGGACCGCGGATATCGCGGCGAAATGGCGCGTATGACCTCGCCGGAAGGCAGCGGGATCGGTCTATGGACTGTGGCAGAAATCATGCATGCCATGTCCGGCCGCCTGGATGTTATCCCGCCTAACGATGAAGGATGGCTCGACTTCCGCCTCTGTTTTAGGTGCTATTTATGACGAATCCCCGAATCCTGATCATCGAAGACGACCAGATTCAGGCCGAGGACCTGAAACATAGTCTGGAACGGCTTGGTTCGCCCGTCGAAGTGATCTCCACCGAAGCTCAGTTCCGAAAGCGTCTCAAGGAAGCGGACGTGGAAAGGTATTCCCTCGCAGTAGTCGACATGATGCTCCGATGGACCGATCCCGCGCCCGATATGGAACTGCCGCCGTCAGACGTCATTGAGGAAGGCTCTTACACCGCCGGGCTTCGTTGCTGCCGCTCGCTCGCTTCCAGAGGAGTCCGCTGCATCATTTTCACCGCGCTCTCTCCCAGCGCGATACCGCGCAAGCCTAGCGACGATTTCGAGATCATCCACAAGGGCGGCGGCGGCTATGCCACCTTGCTGGACAGAATCAGGCCGCTCGGCCGATAACCACCATGCTACTTTGTTCACTGTCCTTCTGAAGCTTCTCGATCTCCGCGGAATCCGCGGCCGAGGGACTGCGGTCCCTGCGAGCCAGTTGCCAGTCTGTGTAAAGCTTCAAACCACTTGCCAGAACGTCTGCGTAAGTCTTTCGCTCCAGGTCGTTTCTTCCCGTTCGAACAGCGTCCGACCATCCCTTTCGACATGCGCCGTAAGCCCAAGCAGCCTGCGAGTACATCGACCATGTTCCGCTGCTCATCAGATCGATCGACCCCTGCAGCAGTGCTTGCGCCGCCCGAGGGTCCGGCCACCAGTCGAAAATCAAGCCGATCGCTTTCGCCAACTCGTCCATCACATTTGGACTGCTGTCCAGCCTGGCATAGCCGTTGCTCAATAGCCGCCGTTCCAGATCGCGCACTCCGCGAGCGATTCCTCTCCAGTATTCCGGCGATTGTGGCATTCCCAATAGCCCGCGGATACCCGTCAGCGCCCCTCCGGGAAGAAACGGATGCGCAGGCCGCTTGAATTCTTCGGGGTGCCCGCCACCGTTCAAGTAGCGGTTCCAGATCTCTTCCCACCGCGCATCCACTTGATTGCGGATCATCGCTTCCAGCAGCCACGTCTCGCCTTCGTAACCCAAACCGGATCGCCCTTCGCGTTCAAACCGCTGCCAGGCCCGTTGATACGCGCGATCAAGCCCGTCCTGAAGTTCGCGGCGCGGGCCGATCGCTTTCGCCAGGCCGAACAGGTTTTCCCGGTACGTCGCTATGTTCCGCACCAGGGGCGCGGCTTCGTTGTCGTCGGCACTTATTACGTCCGCCAGTTCGCGCGCGAGCACATTCCATACGCGCTCCTCGCCTACCGGAACAGATTCCAGGATTTCCTGCACCGGCGTCAATTCCCGATTGCTGAACTGGGGCAGGCCAAAACCTTGCAGCCAGCCGATGAGCTGCGCTCTGTCCGGCCGTTCGGCCTCCGCCCAGCGCAGGACGATGCTCAACGTTCCGTCCTCGCCGCCAGACGCCTCCTGTTTCGGGAGCCAGCGCCGCACGTCCGGATCGTTCTCGAAGTCGCTGCGCAAAAGTTGTTGTGGCTGAAAATGTGCCGCTTCCTGAATCAGGGAGCTGTACGATTCGAAGCTGACCTTCACCCACAGACCGAAAACGCTGGCCATTTTCCGTAGCGTCTCGAGACTCCATTTCCCGTAATCTTCGTCTTCGTATACCGATACGCGGCCCTGATTGCTGCCGATCTTCTGGCCCAGTTCGGCCTGGGTCCAGCCATGTTGCTTGCGCAGGATCTGAATCTGCGTGGCCAGGTACTCGTTGCTGAAGGCTTCCGAATAGGCGTCCCGATACTCTTGACCCTGGCTCAGATCCGCCGCAAGTCTCATTTCAAAATCGCTCATGATTCACACGCCTCTTTAGTTCCGCGCCGCCGGCTGCCATCAGCTTCCGCCGATGACGGTCCGCCAGTTCCGCGGCCGTCGGTGGTACCAGTTCGAAATCCTTTTCGATGGCCCCGCACAGCAGAGTCACTTCCGTTTGAATGTCCGCCGGGCCACGGCAAAGCATGGGGCGCAACATCCGTTGCGACTTTACGATCAGCTTGAAAATTTGATTGAACTCACCCGAGCTGCCAGCCAAAAAAGCCAGATGATATGCCGTCTCGAATCCGATTCGTTCCAGCATATCCAGCTTTTGATTCAACTGAGCCCGTTCACGAACCCCAAGCTTTTCTTTCTTCGCCCAGGACTGCATTTCATTGCGTCCCGGCCCGTGAAGGTAGTCCCAAAGGAGGGTCATCGGCACATCCTTTTAATCCTACATCACTTGAAATTATATTGCAAGCGGTATATTTCTACCATTCGGCTCAGCCATCCAGCTCTCCGTATCGGGGAATTCCCTGATAAGCGCCCGCCAGTGCGCCGCTCGATCCCGTTCCAGATAGTCTTCCCGCCCCACAAGCCCAGCCGTCCGCAACACCGGAAAACCAGCGCCTAACCAGTCCGTAACGTATAGTGGGATGGGCGCGTGAATGTACTCTCGCAGTGGTGCGTAGGCTGGATCGGAGAACACTGATAGCCGTCCTTCCACCACTCTGCCTCCCTCCTGAAAGCGGCATCCGGGAGAAGTCGGGAAGTGGCGCCCGTACCAATGAGCCTCCAACTGAGTCGGACAAATCAAGCGGTGCGCCCTTCGCACCGGGTAACGCAGGACCGCCATCCAGGCAGGACTTTGCCTGACGCTCTTCGAGAGTCCGACCGATTCGCACCAATCGTCGCCCGACTCTCCGACGCGCTTGCTCCATGGATCCCAAAGTGCCACCCAATACGGATTCAGTGTCGCCATTGTGGTGTGATGCCGCCTTGCGTCCTCAACTGTCTCCAGGTAATCCTCCAGAGCTGAGAAGAACGTGGTCATAATCGCCCGCTGCCCGTCGAGCGTGCCGCTCTCCAGCGTGTCGGTGATGATCCGCGGAGGCGTTGCCCTCTCCAGGCCCAAGTCCGCTGCTTCGGCCAGAATCGGCATCTCACGCCGCCGCGCATGATTCCAGATACGCCGGGCGCCAGCCGACCACAAGTCCAGGACGTGCACTAGAAGATCGTTCTCCGCCGGTGCTCCCGGCGTGCTGGTCCGCACGAAGTTCCTCCCGCGGCTCTCCAGTTCCGCGTACGTGAGCAGGGAGCGCTCGCGCAGATCGTTGTGGTAAGCGTTGAGGCTGGTTCCCAGGCCGATGGGCGAAAAAGGTGTCCCATATTCCTGGTACCAGTACTCCGCCCAGTCGGGGTGGACTCTGCCGTCGTGAACCAGATTCCAAGCGAATGCCCGATCATTAGGGCCGAAGCGCGCCTGGGTGAGTAGTTCTTGGCAAACCAGACCCAACTTGGCGTAGCTGCCCGAAGGATTCCTTCCAAATACTCGCATGAGTACTTCTTCGGAAGATTCGTCAGAAGAATCTGTGGGTGAGTTCCGGCTCGGGCAGTTTGCCAAGTGAATGATAGAGCGCCAGTTCGGTGACTCGGAAGGTTCGGAACCCATAGGATTTTCTAATAGTGACTTTTGCTTTGTTGTTCAGACCCTCGATGACGCCGCT
>Ga0187868_1002401_pt1 | contig 12290 bp, 9 predicted proteins | sample June2016WEW_13_4_FD_133014 | JGI IMG/M metagenome (GOLD analysis project Ga0187868, IMG submission 133014) | Peatland microbial communities from SPRUCE experiment site at the Marcell Experimental Forest, Minnesota, USA - June2016WEW_13_40 | ecosystem: Environmental > Terrestrial > Soil > Wetlands... | reverse complement strand
TTTGCCGTTGGGCGCGCAGCCGGTGCAGGCGGAATTGTGGTCGCTGGAAGTTGAAAAAGGACTGACGATTTATTTCGTTGACCAGCCGGAATTCTATCAACGCGCCGGCATTTACCTGGAGAACCACGTCAGTTACCCGGACAATGCCGCACGGTTCATTTTCTTTTCAAAGTGTGTCGCAAATCTGGCGCGTTATCTGCCGTGGCGGCCGGATGTCGTTCACGTCAACGACTGGCAGGCCGGGCTGGTGCCGGCATTGGTGCTGCACCAGCGGCGCGGGGCAGGGTGGGGGAATCCGCCGCCGGTGTGCCTGACGATTCACAATCTCGCTTATCAGGGAACCTTTCCGGCCGCCGCCTTCGCGCTGACCAATTTGCCGGAAGAATTTTTCACCATTGCCGGCGCGGAGTTTTACAAACAATTGAACTGCCTCAAGGCCGGAATCGCGTTTGCCGATGTGATTACGACGGTGAGTCCGCGTTACGCGCGCGAAATCACGACGGAGGAATTCGGGTGTGGATTGGATGGATTATTGCGCCAGCGGCAGGACCGGCTTTTCGGAATTCTCAACGGCGTGGATGACGAGGAATGGAACACCCTGCACGATCCGTTTCTCAAACATCCGTATTCCGCGGCGCGGCTGGCGGGCAAGCGGAAGAACAAGATCGAATTGCAAAAGGAACTGGGTTTGCCGGTGGCGGCGGACGCACCGCTGTTCGGCACCATCACCCGGCTCGCGGAACAAAAAGGCGTGGACATCCAATTGGGCGCGCTCGAAGAAATGTTGAGCGCAGACATCCGGTTCGTTTTGCTCGGCAGCGGCTCGGCGGCTTTTGAGCGCGGCTATCACATACTGTCCCGCCGTTTTCCGTCCCAGGTGGCCGTTCACATCGGCTACGACGAAGGCCTGGCGCATCGGATCGAAGCCGGGTGCGATTTTTACATCATGCCGTCACGTTTCGAGCCGAGTGGCCTGAACCAGATGTACAGCCTTCGGTACGGCACGATTCCCATCGTCCGCGCCGTTGGCGGTCTGGATGACAGCGTGATTGATCTTTCGCAGAATGCGGCGCGCGCCAACGGAATCAAATTCCGCGAATACTCCGCCCGCGCCCTGGCCAAGGCGATTCGGAAAGCCCTGGCGCTTTACCAGGAACCCGGTTTGTTGCGGCGTTATCGCCAAAACGCCATGAAGACGGATTTTTCCTGGAATCAAACCATTGGTGAGTACCTGAAGATTTACAAGACGGCTGAAAAAATCAGCTCTGGACAAGATTTACGAACCGCTGGGCGCGGTCCTTGACGACGGCGCTCGGATGATCCACCACCCACGGCGCGTTCCACAGGACGTAAAATTCAAAGTCCGTTGGCTGGCGCTTGTGGATGCGTTGAAATCTATCCAGCCGTGGAAGCATGGTTTTTTGTGCGGCGGTCAGCGCCTGCTGCGGATTGTGCGGATTTCCGCCCGGCCAAAGCTCGGGCCGGATTTGAAAGCGGGAAATTTCCCCAACCGACCCAATGGCGTGATCGTTGTTGCCGCTTTCGATCATGGAAAGCGCTTCCCAGCGATCCATTGCCAAGGCCGGGACCGCCAGCCCAAGGCCAGCCAGAACAAAAATGATGTATAGACGAACATTCATCGTTGTCTAATAAAGCGGACGCATGGCACAGCGTCAACAGGATTATACCTAAATTAAATATAACAAACATTGTGTGACTATTATTGTCAAGAAGAAAAGTGACCGTATTCAATTTTAACCCGTTGCAGTTCAACATAGTGAGTTTTCGTTCATGTTATTCATGCGCTACACAAGCAAAACTGAAAGGTTATATTCAAGGCGAAAGTGTATCAAACCGGGACAGTTTAGAAAGGCTCCAAGAAGGGCCAATGGCTCGCCCCTCGCCCGCTACGCGGAAATGGGTTTTACGGTCTGATTAGAGGCGGGGGCCGGTCTCTGTCCAGTCTTTTGAGGGTTACAATGTCGTAACACGTCAAAAACCTACCAGCGAACAAAGCCAGTCCAGCAGCAACGGCGTTAAAGCAATTCAAAGCAGGCTTTTTAGAAGGGGCGCGGCGGAAAGCCACCACACAGAACGATTCAAACCCACCAAGCGAACCCGGCAAGCCCAAACTCACAAGGAGACTCTCCCCCGCCCCCGCTCCGCAGTTACTACGTAGTAACTCGCAAGGAGCATCAACAGCGTCAGCTTGCAAGAAACGTGCACTTGGCCGCGTTGAGTCTGCAACGGAAAGGATGAACCGGACAAGATTGCGTTCGACCACGGCCAAGCACACGTAAATCAAAACTGCTCAGACAACATAAAATCTTCCTCTTGTAATAATTCGCAGGCCTGCTTTCATAAGCGTATATGGATGAAATCATACGTTTCATACGTGAATTCCTCAGCGACGGTATTGGTCGGATTATTCCAGGTCTTGCGGTCATCACTCTCTATTGGTCTAATCGTGTTAGCGATGCTTTCGACACTTATGAAAATTCTTCAACCATCGTATGCATTTGCATTGTCTTGATCGCTTGGTGCATTGGCCTCGTACTGGAAAATCTAACTTATGTGCCATTCAAGGCTATGTTGGAGATTTACAAGTGCTGCAAGAATTGGTTTTGTCTGTCGCCGAGAGCCAATCCTCCGTCTAATCCCGAACCCCCGGCCTTAAAACCAAGTCACGAATTGCACCGCTTTTACATGAAACATGCCGCAGAGAAAGTTTTGTTCCGAATCATGATCTTTATTTCACTCCTGACCGTGCGTTATCCACCTACCCTACCCGCAAACATCGAGTGGAAGAACTGGTATGGATGGGCCGGTTTTGTCGGAGCAGCGGTCTTCTGGGGTTTCGGGAAATGGGGCGCCTGGCAAAACGAGCGCACAGGAGCGTATGGCTTTTAGCGCCGCGGGTAAGCCACCGAAGTGAACGAACCTTATCGGAGCCAAACTTGGGTTGTAGACAATGGAAAACCGCGCGCTTGACCTGTACTCATGCATCCTTTATCCAAGTTTAGGCATGGAAAGGCCACGAATGGATTTTCACTACTAGGCGACGTTCACCTTCATGTATATGTCAAACACGCCAGCATCAGACAACGAGAACACGAAGCTACGTAGTAATTTTTCGCTGCCGCGCTTGAACAAGGCTGGCGTTGGTGGTTGAATCGAATCACAAATGGGAAACACCAACAGCGTCAGCTTGCAAGGGACATGCACTTATCGTAAGGAAATTATGAAGCCCCGATTACCTTCAAAAACAAACCGTTACAAATTTGTCGAATCCGACTGCAAGTTGCTATAATTATCCAACATTGTTTGATACAACACACGCAATTGTTCACCAACGTCCTGAAGACATTTCTGCATCTGTTTATAACTGGGACTGTCAGTGGTAACGGGATCACCATGCAACCACGGTGTGGCCGCCTTATGAAAATTGGAAAAAGCTGTGTGGACTGATGTTTCTGTTACTGTTTGTTTGCCTCCCTTCATGGCTGCGTCGTCCACAAATAAAGTTGCACAATTGTTTCCAAGATATTCTCCGATCAATTCTCTTTGAGTAATATCGCTCAAATTCCATTGGCGTACTGCATCGCGATATTCTTTTTTTATTTCGTTGAGATCAAAATCTTGAGGTGTTTCACAGGCCCAGATCAAACGTTCCGAGGCATAAAACCTATTTTGGCACATATCCATAGTTTTGAGTAATATCTCATGAGCCTCACTAATTTTTTTCTCCCTTCTTTGTTCAGCAATCGTATTTTTCCACTGTAGATCGGTGAACAAATACGTTAACCCGGAACCGAGGACGCTAGTCAGAATAAAACCGATTATTGCCAAATGTATTTTTTCTTTGAAAGTTTGCATGTCTCTAAATGAAACCCACAAGAGTTTTTATTGTTTTCGTTTGAATTTGTCAATCCTATGGCAAGGCAGTCGAGAAGCGAGCCGAGGTTGCAGCCGACTTTTTTGAACAAGAGGTTGGTGTCTTTCATTTTATTTGATTGTTTGGTTCGAGCGGCATCTGCCTGACAAGCAGGCGCGGGCGTTACCCGTTCTGACTGCGAAGCAGTGCGCGGGAGAGTTTCCCTGTGAGTCTGGGCTTTCTAGCTGCTTAAGAGGCGTGTCCCTATCACCGCTCCTCGCCTGCGGCGAACGTGGTCCATTGCTCCGAGGGGCGGCTCTGTAAAATGTCCTTCATCCATTCATATTGCGGATGTTCCGCCAGGAATTTCTGAGAATCAAAAGCCATGCCGCAGGCCGATCCCCACCGCGCCGCAAAACTCATCTGCCTGGCCATCTTTGTATCTACAACCTTCGCATCAACTGTACCCCAAGGCCCATTCGGTTCCGTAGGCCATTGCTGAATGGGTTTGCTCTCCAGGTCCCAATGGGCGCATATCGACCGCTCGCCCGGGTGTTCCTCGCCAAGGTAGGCGTCGAAATGGTCGGCCTCGAACAGTTTGGCGGCTTCCACATTGATTCTGCCCGCGTGCTGCGACATGAGTTGCTTCCACCGCACGCGTCGGGCAACTTCTGATCCACGAATGTCCGTCTCGTGAGAAGTAGTCTCGAACCTCAAGACCTTCAAATCCTCGGCAACGTTGGAGCCGACAAAGTAGCCGTCGCGCTTCTTCTCAAACCCGACGTATTTCAGTCCAAGTTCAAGCCGCGCGATTTCGCCCGTGTTCACGTCGCCCAGCAGCCAGGCGTTGGCATAGCCGCCGTTGTTTCCGCGCTTCATGATGGCGCACCACTTCTCGATCGAGTTGGCATCCTGGGTGGCGCGGCGCATCCGGGAGAACTCCGGCACACCTTTCGAATCGAAGCCTTCGAAGTCACCAATCGTGGTCTCCGCTCCCACCAAGCCCGCGTCGGTGATGAAGAAATCCGTCCCGCTGTGGATCCAGCCAGGGTAAGTTTGCATGAGGATCCGGTGGCCCTTCTCAGGGATAATGTCGATGATGACGTTTGGAAGCACCTCATAGTAACCCTGCATCGAGTTGTGTCCGAGGACGACGACGCCGTCAGCCGTCATGCTGCCGGTGGCGATGAACGCGCTGCAGGATTGACGCGGCGGCTTTACTTTTCCTTCTTTGATCTTCTTCAGCTCCTCCGGCCACCAGTACCAGCTTAACTCGCAGTCGCCATTGTACGCTATCATCTCTGCCCGCGATGAAGGAACACCGGCGGCCTGCATGCCCTCGACGATCCCATCCAGCTCGGCGAGGTTCTCCTTGTCGATCTTCCGCACGAACATCGGCGCGGCCTTTTCCAGAAGCCATTCCCACTTCGTCGCACTCTGGTATTCCCATTCGGTGCGCGTGGCCTTGATGCCTTGAGCGATTTCTTTGGCCAGAAGATAACCGTGCTGGAAGCCACGTTGTCGCGGGGTCCCTTCAATGTGCACATAGACCCAGCCAGCTCTCTCGTGCCTGTTCGCCTTGCTCAGCCACGACTGCTGGACTTCGGTCAGAGAAGAGGCTTCAGCGCCGAGGGAACTGGTGTTGGCGACTGTCTTGGCCTGCTCTGCGGTCAATGATGCGCTTTGTCGCGTATTCGCGCAACCAACGAGAAAAAATGTGAAAATGAGAATGCACGATGTTTTCATAAAACGCTCATAGCGGCCTAACGATCCAAAGCTGAGCCACGGCCACTGGCGGCTGGCTCACGACTGCAATCTGGACTCTCAAATCTCATATCTCAACCGAAATCTCAAGGGGCAGTGGCTGTTGGCTGCAACGATTTGTTAGGCATTTTTCCAGACCACCTTGCCGGGCTCCGGCTTTTATGAGAATCTCTCCAATAATCCTCTTGTCCATGTCCGTAATACCCCCGTGAACAGGACGATCAAAGCTGACGGCAATTTTCGGAGCGATCAAAGGGAAGCGGCCTCCTGCTAATTGTCTGAGCGCACTTAAGACGAGCGCCATGCTCTTATCGAAATCAGTCATGAGAAACCGCGGATGCCCAAAAACCTCTGGGTGCTCACGATAGGGGACGGAGACCGGCTCTCTTCCTTCTTGCGTGAAGGTCAAGGCGTCATCAGTGAATGAAGCGAGAATCGTGAATGGAGTTAGAAGACGGTGGAAGACGCCCTCCTGCGTTGGTTGTGTCGGACCCATAGTAATGCCTAACAGTGATTATACGACGGCTCGTGCACGATTGGTTTTTGTAACCCTGCCTGTTACCATGCGTTTATGAAATCAGACCTGCAAATTACCATCAAGGCAAAGATTTTTGTTGACTGTCCGACAGCAAACATTGTGTGACCAGTTAGCGCAACCCAGCGAAGGCTGCGCGCAAAGTTGCTCAGGGTTGTTTTCGGGTTGAGGTTCGAAAAAGGGGTGGCAACACGTCCCGGAAACATGGGTCCTCCGGATTGACACCCGCATTGGCCAGGAATTCCTTGCGCGGCCTTTCGAGGGCGAAGAGCGGCGACAGGGGCAGGGCCGGCTCCTGGAATGAGCGTGCACCAGCCTTCATCGCCAGCAACACGGGCTGGCTGTGACTGGAATTGTAACCCCAAATCTCTGCCGGGGCGGAACTGCCGACAAAGTTCGGTTTGCCATCCAAACCGACGAAGCCGGCATACCGGAGGCCGGATTGCGCAGCGGCGCGCGACAGCGCGAACAAACCCGCGGCCTGCTTCGCGTAGGAAACTGATTTTTTAGAGTCAAAAAACTGCTCCAACTTTTTACCGTAGGAATTGACTCTCGAGGGAACAAACCAATCGCCACTGTCCAACGGTCCGCCGGTGATTTTTTCCATTTGAACCTGGTCCGCGCGGACGGCCGGGCAGAAGTAGAGTCCCCAGGCAGCCGGCTGGAGATTCATCAGATCCGTCAGGCGCAGAAAAAGCCAGGCCCGGAACAGAGGCGAGCCTGCCCGCGAATCCTTGATTGAATCCAGGACTTCAAGCAGCGGGATGGCGTAGGAATTAGTGCCCGCTAATACCTTCTCCAGACCGACAGAATAGAAAGCGGCAGTCTCTTGTAGGTTGCCAAGAGCTTCAAGGCGATAGACAAGCTGGGTCGGGGACAGCCGGTATTGACCATCAAAGAAACCGTAATCCCGATCCTGAAACTGAACGATGGTCGAAAACCTGGATGGCGACCAGGCCTTGATCCGTTTCCAACCCAGCGTGTTGTAAAATGGGCCAACGATAATCCAGTCCAGGGTTTGCGTTCCATCCGGATCCAGCCAAAGGCGATAACGCCAGTGGTTCGAACTGATGGCGGGGTCATTATTGAGTTGCTGGAAAATCAACCGCTCGGCGGGCATCACCGTTTCCGGGACAAAACGCCCGGCCCTCCCCAGGCAGGTCCAGGTGCCCGCATTGGTCGCTCCCAGGAGAATGCGGAGGGTGGTTTCATCGCTCACCTCGAGGGATTGCACGGCTGAAGCAGCGGCCACCGGAGGCGAATTGGAAAATTCCGAGGAGGCAATCAGGTTGATGCCCTCGGAAAATTCCCTGACCGTGCCGGCCCTGCGCAATGCCGCCATGCCGTCGTCGAGTTTTTCAAGCTCCCGCTCACAGGCTGCCAGCCTGGCGCGCACAGTGATCGAACGTTCCAGGAGGTCGCCACGAAAGCTTAAATAATTTGTAAATTCAGACTCGCAATCGTTGATTTTCCGCACCAGCCCGGAGAGTGCGGTCATTGGGGCGGCGGATTTTTCCAGAGGCGACCGATAATCCAATGCGTTGCACTGCTTTTCGGCGGTGGCAATCCACTGCTCGATGAGGTTGTTGACGGCCGTGCTATTTTGGGACAGGAATTTCTGCCACTGCGTCTCCAAAGCCTGAAAGCCCGGCTCGTTTTCTGTTTTCAAGTCCGGGGCCAGTGCGTTCAAGGCATTACGCACCGTGGCGAGCTGGCCGGCAATGCCGGCCAATTGGGCCGCATCAGGATCGCCCGTGATTTTTTTGGGAATGTTGGCAAAGGCGGCTTCATAATTTTTTAACAAAGCGTGCTCCTTGAGCAAAAAAGTCCCGGCGGCGGCGACCGCCTCCTGGACACTGCCCGCGTTTAACAAACGTTGTTCCGTGCGGACGCGTTCCAGCAACTTTTCCACTGTATGCGCCTGCTGTTGGGCAATGGCCGCCCGGAGTTGGCCGGCAAAATCGCGCGCCTCCCTGCGTGCCTTCATTGGGCCAAGCACAAGCCAGGCAATGACTGCGCCCACAATCAAGGTGGCCGATAAAAGGAGCAGTCCCGTGCGCGAGCGAATGAGGGCGGAACTATCCATGCGCGAAGTGTGGCCTATCGATCCAAAATTAGGCGTCATCGGAATAGCCTGGCTATTTCTATCCAATAGCCTCTCGCCGCCGCATCTTTGCGTAACAATTCAACGGCCTCACGACTTCGGTCAGGCTCAACAGAAATCGAAGCCACACCTGAAGATGACTCCATGAAATTCCGAATGCCAGCTCCGTTGAGGATGCTGCGGACATGATCCCATGTGTTTGGACGAGGCTCGCCATCAAGAGGCTCATTATGAACAGCAGCAACGTAAACGAACGTCTTCCAGTCTTCTATTTCAACGTGTTTAGGTGGCCTGTGGACACAAGAACACAAACCTACGAGCACGACGACGAGTAAATAGCTGCGCGCAATGCTGCTCATGGTTGAAATGACGCCTAACTGTTATTATGCCGCAAAATTGCGGTCTGATTCTTTTCAAGATTTTGACCATACCTGCAAAATTTCTGCAAGCGAGCGTTTTTGCATGGCCGGCAAATTAGCGGAGTGCGGCCGTCCCGGTCGTAGCCAAGTGGGGCAGGCGGGTGATTAGAAATGTTCCGTGACTCGAATGAAGCCAGTTGCTGCGCCCGAGGACGGGCGCACTCCGGCCTGGCCTCGTCCAATCCGCCACCACCGGCAATTTCGGAGTTCGGGTTAAAAGGGGCGCAACTTGACACACGCACTATTTTTTCTCCCTCGCTTCCCTCAAGGAGGAGAGGGCCGGGGTGAGGAGGCCAATGTTTACAAGCACGAACCCCTCGCCCCATCCCTCTCCCCGTTTGGACGGGGAGAGGGAGTTATTCCCGTTCGGTGCGGGTGTTAAGATGCACCCGGTTAAAAGCTCCCCTGCCCTGTGGGATTTGCTTTAATCGGAACGATGCAGTTGGATTTGGGGAGCGCGCCCGGGCGGAAAACATTTGTTCGGGCTTATTCCTTTGTGCGGTTGAATAATCCGGCCATTTTACGCATGAACCGGCGCGGCATGAATCGAACCAGAAAAATGAGAACATGGTATTGCCAGCCGGGAATGGCCAGCAGTCTTCCCTTGCGAAAAGCGCGGTGGCCGTGGCGCGCAACGGCTGCCGCCGGCATTTTGGGCGTGTTAAGCCGCCGCATTTTTTGGCCGTGCGAGACGTTGCCGAAATTGGTTGTGGTTGGACCGGGACAAAGCGCCGTCACCGTCAATCCGGCGCCGGCGAGTTCTTCCGCCAGCGCCTCGGTGAATGATAGCACGTAGGCTTTGGTTGCGTAATAAACCGCCATGCCGGGGCCGGGCAGGAATCCGGCCAGCGAACCGACGTTGAGCACGCCGCCATGCCGGCGTTCGATCATGCCCGGAAGAAACAGCCCTGTCAGGTTCGTGAGCGCGGTGATGTTGACTTGAATCATTTCCAGTTGACGCTCCAGCGGCAACCCGGCAAACGCGCCGTTCGCGCCGAATCCGGCGTTGTTGACCAAAACGTCCACCCTGACTCCCCTGCCCTGCAATTCCTTGAACACGCGGGCCGGAGTCTCGGGCAGGGAAAGATCGGCGGTTAAAACGAGTGCTTCAATTTTGTGCGCCTGACGCAGTTCCTTGGCCAGCGTTTCCAACGCTTCGGTGTTGCGGGCGAGCAACACCAGACGGCATCCGTCCGCCGCAAAACACTGCGCCAATTCCAGCCCGATGCCTGACGATGCGCCGGTGATTAAAACCGTTTCACTTTGCATTTTTTTTATTTTGGTGGGGCGAGGCTACCGACGAGCCGCTTCCGCAAAGCTTCGGCGCGCTGGGTTCGGCTCGCGGGGATCGGTCTTCGTTTGACTTCGACCCGACGGGCGCTCGCCCCACCGAAAGGGAGTTACTACCAACCGTTTCGCTGTGCGCGGCGTTCATCTGGCTCCGGGTCGGTTATTGATTTCCCCACCCAAATCGTTTGGTGATGGGCCAATAAACGAAGAAACATTTGCCGATGACACTTGACTCGGGAAAATACCCCCAAAATCGCGAGTCCAGACTGTTCATGGTATTGTCGCCCATGACAAAAAGATGATTGGTGGCCACTTGAAATTCACGACCCGGCCCCAGTTCCCGGATCAGCGCATGACCGTAGTACTGGTTATCCTGGTATTGGATGGTCTTGGTTCCCGGCGGCACACCGGAAAATGAGTAAAGATTTTCGAAATGCGGAGTGGACGCGGACAGCGGCTGGCCGTTTACCAGGAGATGTCCGACCGGCACACCCGCGCCGCCGAATTGCGATGCGCCCACCACTTCGTAATCCGGGGCCAGCGAGAGCGTTTCACCGCCCAATCCCACGAGGCGTTTGATGTAAAACTGGTCGCCCGGAATGCGGAAATTTTCCCGTTGTTCCTCGGGGATTCCCGCGGTTGCGAAAACGACGATTTCCCCGCGTTGCGGTTTGCGGAAGTTGTAAGTGAGCCGGTCCACAAACAAATGGTCTCCCGCGCTGACCCGGAGGTTCACAACGTCAGCCCCTTTGTGGCATAACTGGCCTTCGCCAAAGTCGCTGTGCGTCCGCAATCCCGCGCGCATCTGCAAACTTTGCTCGCCGTAATCCGGCGGAAACCAGATTGTTTGCGGCTGGCCGCCGATCCAAAGGGTCTGCTTGATGTTAAAGATCAAAAAACGAACCGGCGGATCGATGGCCTGCAGTTCTCCGTCGTTTTGCGCGACAACATGCACGTAGGAAATTCCTTCAAACCATTCTCGAACCCGTTCCCAGCCGGTCGGCAAGGTCAGGGTCTTCCGCAACTTCAACTGTTCATTCAACTGGGCCTGAATTTTGGATTTATCCTCCGCACTGAAAGCACTCCGGCTGAAGTCAGGCACGGATGTCACGCCAAACAGCGTCGGTTGCATCGAACCGGTCGGAATTTTGAATGGCTGCACGAAGAAGGTGCGAATGGCCATCGCCACGGCCACCGCCACGAGAATGACTTCAATATTTTCACGCCACAGGGCGTGGGGATACGGCTTGAGCCACTTGTTCGCGGCGAAGTCCAGCTCGTCCATCTTGATCCGGATCTTGCCGATGTTTTCTCCCGCCGCGATGGTGTCCCGCAACTGGTTCATCGCCAGGGTCACTCCGCCAATCGCCGGGGGCGTGAGTACATCGCGTTGCGCGCACAGCAAATGGTACACGTGCTTCCGCATCGCGCATGCCTCGCGCACGGTTGAGGAAAAGAACCAGCGGATTGTCATATTTTATTAAAAGGTTTTGACACGGATTTCACGGATTTTCACAAATTAATGCATAAAAATCCGCGTAAGTCAGTGTAATCTGTGTCTGCATTTTTGCCTACGCCTTCAACACTTCAATAAATGCTTCCTGCGGGATATTGACCGTGCCGAACGCTTTCATGCGTTTTTTGCCTTCCTTTTGTTTTTCCAGCAACTTGCGTTTGCGCGTGATGTCGCCGCCGTAACATTTCGCCGTCACATCCTTGCGGAAGGCGCTGACCGTTTCGCGCGCAACAATTTTTCCGCCGATGGCCGCCTGAATCGCGACCTGATATTGCTGGTGCGGGATGACTTCCTTGAGTTTGGCCGCGAGCGCGCGTCCCCGGCCCTCCGCCTTGTCGCGATGCACGATGCACGAAAACGCGTCCACGGACTCGCCGTTGACGAGCAGGTCGAGCTTCACCATCGCCGACTCCCGATAATCGGCGTGTTCGTAATCCATCGAACCGTAACCGCGCGTCATGCTTTTGATGCGGTCGTGGAAATCTATCAAAATTTCATTCAACGGCAACAGGCTCGTAAGCATGACCCGCCGCGCGTCCAGCGTTTCCGTCTGGTCCACCGCGCCGCGCCGCTCGGAAATCAACGCCATCATGTCACCGATGTTTTCGTTCGGGCAAATCACAAAGGCTTTGACCATCGGCTCCTCGATTTTCCGGATGTAATTCGGTTCCGGCAAAAACGCCGGGTTGTCAATTTGCTTCACGACGCCGTCGCTCATCGTCACGCGATACACCACGCTCGGATACGTCGCGATGATGTCCATGCCGTATTCGCGGCGCAACCGTTCC
>Ga0187868_1002399_pt1 | contig 12291 bp, 16 predicted proteins | sample June2016WEW_13_4_FD_133014 | JGI IMG/M metagenome (GOLD analysis project Ga0187868, IMG submission 133014) | Peatland microbial communities from SPRUCE experiment site at the Marcell Experimental Forest, Minnesota, USA - June2016WEW_13_40 | ecosystem: Environmental > Terrestrial > Soil >... | reverse complement strand
CCCGTGCGCGATTGACCCTGGTTCCGTCGCTTGATAAGATAAAAGTGCGGGGTGGAGCAGCCCGGTAGCTCGTTGGGCTCATAACCCAAAGGTCGCTGGTTCAAATCCAGCCCCCGCAACCAAGAAATCTAAGATTCTAAACGGCTTCCGATATGAGTTCGGAGGCCGTTTCTGCGTTTGGAGGGAACTTGGGCAAATCTTGGGCAAGGAATCCCATGTCCAACAGTGCTCCAAGTTCTCCGGCTACCCGCACATCGTCCGCCGTTACCAGATGCGTGTACCCCATAGTTGTTCTCGCGTCTACGGGCCCGAGGCGTTCTTGTCGAACGGCCATCGGAGCGTGCAGCGAGTCCAGCAACGTGGCATTGCCATGACGGAAGGCGTGTGCCGCCCCATCTAAACCCAACTCCTTCAAAACTGGCTTCAGAGCCCTTTTGACGAAGTTGTCTGGTTCGAGCCTCACTCCACCCCCGAGCCGCTTGCCGGATTTGGTTAACCTGCCCGGAGTAAGGAACAACGGCTCGTCTGCTCGACGGCCCTCAACGAAGGGACGCAACTGCTCCGTAAGAGACGGTGAAAGACTGAAGACCCGCTTCTTAACGACGCCGTTTCTCAGTCCCGCCTTCGGAGCCTTGAGTTTGCTCTTCTTTGTCCGCGACCTCTGCACCACAATGATGCATCGGTTCACGTCCACGTCACCAACATTCAATCCGCATATCTCTCCTCGTCGGATACCCGTCTCTGCGACCAGCCGCCAAACCGTGTTGTAAGGCTGTGGCGACCTCTCGATAATCCGGCCAATCTCCTCAACCGAAAAGCAAGGCTGGTCGCCTTTCTCCCAGTTGGGAAGTTCAAGACCGTCGTAGGCTGTCTCGGCTGTGTACTTCCACACCTTGGCCTTGTCCCAAATCAGACGAAAGGTGCCGACGCGGTTCTTGATGGTTTTCGGACTGCACTTCCAGCCGTTCACAACCTCTTGAAGCAGTTCGCATCCAATATCCCGGACTTGAACTTCTCCAATCGCTGATGCCCACGCTTTGACGTCCGACTTCTCACTTCGCTGCGTGGAGTCCTCGTGGTTGACCATGACCAGCATCTTCCATCTCTCGGCCAGTTGGGTGAACGTTGCAGTAGGACGAGCACGATAATTCGGGCTGTTGACGACGGCCACTCGACCGTCAAGTTCGCGTTGTGCAAGGCGCTTGGTGGGATAGTCCTTGACCGAGCCCAAAACCTCAGATTTGTGAACTCGCTTAATTGTGCCGTCTGGCAGGATGACATCCTCCAGCCAGCGGCCAACCCAAACTTTCTCCCGCGTGCCCCGCTTGATGACCGTGCCTTTTTGATACCTTCGTCTCGCCAACGAAATTCCAGCTTTCCGTTGTTGGCTCAACGACTCTACCCGAGATTCTACCGTGGAAGCCCGGAGTCCTTCGGGCCGCTTGGCTCTACCCCAAGATGGCTCCTTAGCCTTCATCGCAATGGGCGGTTGATAAGGAAGCACGAATTGGACATGATGCTCCACGGTCGGCCTTTACCAGCTTGATTACTGCTCTCCTTCAACTCTGGACGGCCACAACCTAAATTGATACATTCCGGCGAAAATGCAATTACGGAAACTGCTCTATATCCATATCTCTCAGGGGATTACGAGTGAAGCACTGAGTCGCTGAGTTTACGCAGGAGAACTCGATGGTGAATGAACCAGAGGAAATAGAGTTGTGGTCATTCGTTCGGGAATGTAAATCGCGGGAGGATTTTCGTAAGCTCTATCTTCGAGCGAGGACAAACTACTTTAGGCTGGAACGACTCCTAAACGAGCAGCCTCGCGCCATCACATCACTAAGACGATATGGAGCTATTATGATGGCGATTGGCATAATCCGGGGAGCGCAATTCGGAACCAGCATCGGTCGCGAATACGGAGGAACTATCGCGGATTCAATGCTTAGGCACTCATCAGTGGCTAAGCTGTTAACTCAGAACCCCAAGGCAACTACTAAGGAAGTCTGTCGCGCTTTGGACGCGGTGAACGAACCACTGCCATGGCCGAAATTGAAAAGAGAGAGCCGATTTTGGATTGAATGGGCGGCCGACTCCACTGTGAAGATGGCGATAAGCAATGCCAGAAAGGCTGCATTGCAGAAACTTTCTGATGAAGAATGGATTTCCATCATTAAAGGAGTAGGCGATGAGGGCAGTATCTTTTCCAAATTCCAGATAAGAAAGCGGAAGATTGTGCCTCACGCCAAGTAGTTTTCAAATCCTCTACAAAACTGCTATCGCGTTCTCCGCTTCTTCCAACTAGGTCTAGTTATTTCCCAGCAGACGGCGATGACAACCTGCTTCGCTTCAGTTCCCTGCCAGAATTGACGAATCCGAAGTAAATTAACCCCAATCCTCCCGTCGAACTCTTTCTGCATATTTGGCCCGAAATGCGGGAATTCTGACTCCATCTTGTAAACCAAACTTGTCCTGAGTAGTGAATTCCTTCCTCGAAAACGGGAGAATCCAAATTGCGGACACGGTCCGATGGAGGAAGCAGATGAGCGACAAATCAAAAATTGAATGGACGGATGCGACGTGGAATCCAACTCGCGGCTGCACCAAAATCAGCCCCGGTTGCAAGTATTGCTACGCTTGCACATTTGCCGAGCGGTTCCGTGGCGTGCCGGGAAGCCCATTTGAACAGGGCTTTGACCTACGGCTGGTTCCTCAGAAGCTTGAAGACCCGAGCGAGTGGCCGGTGGATATTCGGGTGCGTGAGTACCCGTCAAGCACGACGCAGCATCGGTGCTGAGCCTAACGTGAGCTAGTCTCTGCCGGGCCACAATCTATGGCGTTCGGCTAACCAAATAATGCAGTCCGACCGGGGCACACGGCCCTCAACGAGCACAAAAATGCCCGTCGCGTGAAGTGTGCCTCACAACCCAACCCGACTTTTCAAGGAGGAGTTATGAACGAACCACGCATCACTGTTGATGGAATGCCGCTCGAAGATGTGCTGGCTTCCGAAGAAAGCAAGGAGATTGCTCAGCATCTGACGACCGAGGTCAGGACGATTGCAAAGCAATGTGGAATCCGGCGTTGCAGCAGCCCACCACATCAGCGGCTGGGCCGTCCCGGACGGCCACAGAGGGGAATCTCTCTTGCACTTCTCGATGAACTTGAACCGTATCTGCGGGATGAGGAATGCCGCATCAACGAAATCGCAGACCTCTTCGGCATGTCAGCGCACGACGTCAGGTTTTATCAGCGTTGGCTTCAGATTCAGCGTAAGCGAGGGCGGAAGTGTCGGAACAACGAAAGGAGGGTGCTGGCATGATGTTTGAACATCAGAACAAAGCTTCGCTCCATGCAATTCGCCCCGTTGATGACAGCGGGTTACGGGTTACGACTTCGGGCGCTCATATCAACGCGAAGCGGGAGCAGTGGCTCTGCCAAATCGCGGAAGTTCTTCTGCCTGTCTTCGAGAAGCAAGGCTTCAGCAAGCACCCCGTGGTGCGAATCGGCGTCGGCTTTCCAACGAGTGGAGCACGTGGCAAGGCAGTAGGCGAATGCCACGACGCCAGCGCAAGCAAAGACAGCGTTCACGAAATCATCGTCAGCCCGAGGTTGGACGACAGCGAAGAGGTTGCTGGTGTGGTGGCTCATGAACTTTGCCACGCCTACCTTCAGTCATCGTTCCCTGACGAACACTGCGGCCATGGGAAGAAGTTCAAGAAGCTGGCAGTTGGAATCGGATTGACCGGCCCGATGCGCTCAACCGTCCCCGGTGATGCGTTTAAACGCTTCATCCAGCGGGTGCTGACGAGAATCGGCGAGTACCCCCACGGTGCCTTGGGCAAAGCACTGCCGGTCGTCATCGGCGGCCCGAAGCCACAGCCCACCCGCTTGAAGAAGGTGAGTTACGCTACCCATCCGATGCGCCAATGAGCCCAACTGCTCTAGGTCCCTTTTCTCGGTCGTGACAACAGGGGGTGGAGTTGAAGCCGGAGGGGTGGGCACTGGTTCTGATTCAGGCAGGAGGTCATCCTCCATAGAGGAGGAGTCCTCAGATGGACTGACATTTCTGCTGCTTACTTGTGCAGTAGGTTCAGCTTCGACTTTGACTTCGTATGAAGTCGTCTTATTCGGGCAGTTGTCCGGGGTAGGCTTGGGTAACCGAGTTCCGATGGATTCTTCGTATTTGGCAATCCAGCGGTAGGCTGTGGCTCGGGGAATGTTTAGACGGTCGCAAAACTCTTCGAAGGTTTCTAACCTTGTCTCACTTGATACAAGGTCAGTGCGGCGTCCTGACGCCGAATGTTTCTCCCGATACTCGTACATCGCTTGTCCAAACTGAAGACCGCGCTTCTCTGTTTGCTTTTCAGCTACCTGTAAGGCCGTCCACACGGATTTGATGTTCTGTTCTTCTGCGGAGGTTATAGTTTCAGCCGCCGGTTCTACATTTGCCTTTTTCGCGGCGTTACCGACTACCTTGTTCGTCGGCGTACCGCTTCCTGTTTGCGCTGGTTCGAACGCGATGTTCGGCAGCGACTCACTGTGAGTATCCATAAAACTGCTTTTTAGGTTTTGGGGATTTGCGGCATTACGAAGTAGGCAAGCTATATTGCGGGTCTAAGTTCGAGCTAGGTGGCGGAACCTTTAACCGCCGCCCTCCGACTCTAAGGTAGGAACCTTTGAGCCCGTCGCAGTATCCAATACCCGGTTTTCAGCGAGTACCGCGTCCCACGAATCGTTTTATTTGCAGCGCATCGTTGACTCGCCGCACCGCCGCACGCACGCAATGCGTTCAATCCAATCAATCAAGAAAAAATAGATAGGTAAGCAATGAAGCAGACGTGTGCTCAGTGCTCTGTTTCTTTTGTAACTCGAACCGCCTCCTTGTTTTGTAAGGCGTGCTGTAAGGCGTGGTGTTCCGTTGACGGCCTGTAGGCAGGATTACCCGGCAGCAAAATCGACTTCCCCGCCAGTGCATAGTATTCTTTGCCGTTATCGAACTCGTCTTTGAGGCGGCGACTCACTTGAACGTGATAATCGGGTGAGACGGTGAGGTACCTATTCACATCACAAAGGAGGCAGCATGAAGTCATTCGACAATAGCGGCAAACTCGTGAACGAGATAAACCACTTCCGCACCACCAGCGGTGATTCGGTCACCTCGAACACGATGCACAACAACGGGCGAGTTGTGAGCCAGACGGTTACTGTTGCCCAGCCCAACGGCAAGGTGAACACGACGACCACCATCGGCGGCAAGCTTCTTCCATAGCCCCTACAACTATCCGCAAGAACTCACAGAGCCCAGTCGCCACCTTGTCCGAGGGTGACTGGGTTTGCTTTTGAGCGACTATCAGCCTTTACGGGTGGGACTCAGGAGCGGCGTCACCGGCTCCGGCTTTTCGTAGACGCTCTCGGCGTCCAGCCCTTGAACCAGCTTGGCAGCAGCCGAAGCTTTTCGACCTTCGTCCCCAAGCCCTGAGAAGTGGCATTGATTCGCAGCACTCCGGGGTGTAGAGTTTTACCAGAAAATACGTCAAGAACAAATTAGCGGATTAACTCGCTTCTGAGGATTCATGAGCATTCTCGGGCTGAGTGACGCATCTGTGCCCTCCAAGTGCATCAAATGCGGAGCGGACAACCCTTCGATGGCGAAGTTCTGCTCCGAGTGTGGTGCGCTACAGACCGTTTCGTTGACTATTTCGTCTGAGCAGGTTGGAGACGTATTGCCAGAGGTAAAAGCGTCCGCTGAGGAATCGAGCAGCATCGAGAACGGCCAGTCCAATGAAATTGAACCTCCCTTCTTCGGCTATGTGCAGACTTCAACATCCCCGTGGAATCGGTGGGCACAGTCCATCAGAACATGGGCGCAGTCCACTGGAGCAATAGTAGTCCTCGTTGTTGTTGCCTTAGCCGTAGTGGTTATCAAGACGGCGCTGACTCCAACCGGCAATGCCCCCGAATCCTCTCCGCCCAGCTCGGGCTCGTCCTCCTCAGGAGTTAGTTCGGAACCCGCTGCCTCAAGTCCTGATACATCAGACCCTACAACAAATCTTATGGCGTGCCTTAAATCTCATGATGATGGAGTCAAGTCTGTTCAAAAGTTGTATGGAGAGTGCGCCGAGGAATACGTGGCATGGGTCGAAACCTGTGAGGCGTCTGGCGGAGGCGACAAGGATACTTGCTTAGCAAAGGGGGCGGATGCTGTAAGAGGTCTCGTTTTTGCTAACCGCATAATATCCGGCCAATCTCCTCCGCCTAGTTCGTTCTACGGAGATAGCCCGGAAACTGCTGCACAGACTCCAGATACATCAGACCCAACTGCAAATCTTATGGCGTGCCTTGAGTCTCATGATGATGGAGTTAAGTCTTATGTAAAGTTGAGTGGAGAATGCGTGGAAGAAATGGGGGCATGGATTAAAGCCTGTCAGGCGTTGGGCGGAGGCGACGAGCAAACTTGTGTAGTAAAGTCAGCAGCTCTTATAAATGGTACGGTTGCAGCTAACCGCACCATGAACGGTGAATCTCCTCCGCCTAGTTCGGGCTCGTCCTCGTCAGGAGCGCAGTCAACAACACCATCGGAAAGCGACTCCGACATCAGAGATGCCGTCGAAGGCTGGGCGAACGCATTCCGTGCTCGGGATGCCGACCGTTTCGCGGCCTACTATGCGCCGGAGGTCGAGCAGTTCTTCCGAAAGAAGGATGTAAGCCGTTCACAGATTCATGACACCTATCTGTCAACTTTCGGCAAGATGAACAGCATCTATGCCTACGAAATCTCCGACCTCCGCGTGGTGTTTCCCGATGGCACTGAGTCACCGTTGAGGGCAACGGCTACCTACAACAAGAAGTGGGATACCAGCCAGACAGATGGAAAGAGATTCTCGGGAGAAGAAATCGAGCGGCTGACGTTCGAAAAGACCGACGAGGGCTGGAAAATCGTTCGAGAGGACGAACTTCAAGTCCTTCGAACTTCCCGACAATAGCCAGAGTGGCAGTACCGACGCCAAATCCTAGTCCTCCAGCGCCCCGACCCACCCCGGTTCAAAAACCCTCAAAAATAGAGCACAAAAAATCTCAATTTTACTGGACTTTTTGGAGGTTCGTTTCGGGCACTTCTCTGGTCTATATGGTTTAGTTAATGAGCCGTTGGGGGGCACGGCATCACACGCTGTTCTAGTCGAAGGATTAGGTGTGATGGGTGGCGTCTTACAGTCGTCCGAAACGTCAAGCTCAGTAGCGTATTCTCCCTGTCCTTTTGGTCTTCGACCACGATTGTCGCCGTGAAAGGTTCGTTAGGATTCTCTGTAAGTGGCGGAGTGAAAAACAGCATCACCATCTTGTCTTCCACGGTCCCGACTTCAAGGAGACGGGCATGAAAATGTCCGGAATGCAACAGCGAAGGCGTGTTCGGGGCTAGGATGTGGCAATTCTCTTTCGCGTACCCTGCCTGAACTCGGCGTGTACGAGTCAAACCAGAAGACAGAGAAAGAGGAATATGCTCTCAACGAATCGACTATAATGCACCAAAATCTGTCCTTATCGGCTCCGCGTGAACTGGAACAGTCCATTCCACGCAGAATCAGAACACAAACGTGAAGGGAGAATAACTCATGAGCTTTTTCAAACGATTATTTGGCAGCGGTGAAACGCAGAGTCAACCAAGCCAAACCCAAGGACGGCAGGAGACGGCCGTGGCACAGCCGCTCCTCGCTCAGACTGCACAATTGTCAGCCGAAGCGAAGAATAAACTCGCGCAATTACAAATCACCTACGACGAGAGTGCGTTTATTACTTGTTCAAAGGAAGGTAACACCGATGCTGTGAACTTGTTTTTGCAAGCGGGTATAAAACCCGATGCGAAAACCTACGATGGTAAGACCGCCCTAATGATGGCGGCAAGGGAGGGACATGTTGAAATTGTGCAAGCCTTATTGGCTAATGGAGCCGGAGTCAACGCGAAAGACAATGAGGGCATGACACCGCTATTTAATGTCCAGAAGATTGAGGTTGCACAAGCTTTGTTAAATAAAGGTGCTGATGCCAACGCAACCAACAACTATAATTGGACTCCATTGATGTTTGCAGCAGAGGATGGCCATAATGCGGTCATCCAAATGCTATTGACCAAAGGAGCGGAGATAGATGCGAAAGATGGCCAAGGAAGAACGGCCTTGATGAAGGCGGCACAGCGGGGACATGTGCATTCTGTGAAAGCCTTATTGGCAGGTGGAGCGGACGTGAACGCGCAGACAATCAGAGGCGAGACGGCGCAAGCGTTGGCTGCAAAAGGTGGCCACACTGATGTTGTGGCCATTTTGGAGTTACAACCGAGCTACAAATCAGATGTCCGCAAAGAACCCAAAGCAGAATTGATTGCAATGACCGAGAAACTAACGGAAAACTGGATGGCGCGAGGGGGCACCGAGATTTTGGATAGAGCAGCAAAGGAAATTGCAGGGAGTAATAGGTTCGGTATGGATGTCGTGAGGGAGCTAGTTCTCGATTCATTCTATGGCAGATTGCCGATGGATTGTAGAGAAGGTGACATAGGTTCAGTATCAATGAGAGTTGGCGTAGCAATGGATGGTCCTACATTTGCAAGGTGGCTCGGCGAAAACATTGTTGTTGGGAGAGAGCCATCACAAATGAGAAATGATTTTATGAAATACGGGCGATTTGGAATGTGGCAAGAAGCAAAAGAACTTTGTCAGAAGTTCGGCATTCGTTTCGCCTGACCTTGCTGAATGAACTGCTCCAGCGTCGTTGCGGGAATCCTGCTCAGTGCAAGATGGAGACGTGTGCAACGAACAGTTAGGTGGCGTAAGCTCCATCAGTTCCCCGCCTCTTACGGTATTAAGAGTAGGAATCGAAAAACACGTTCGTGTTGTGCGTCTGCATCCATTCCGCGATGCGTTGTTTGTCTGACCGTCGCCCGTAGCGTCCGCACATGCGTTTAAGGATAAACTTTTGTGCGCGGCAGGGTACCACCTTCACTTACAACTGATGGTGGTTCACTTCCTCGGAGGGCGTCATCTCGTTGGGCTTTGGCACAGCGCATTGACTGGGTTTCTGCCGTGCCGTTTCTCTCTCTATCTTGTGCTTCAGAAACGCTGCGGCTAATTTCCGAAATTGTTCCCTGACTGAGCCAACATTACCGGCAAGTTGGAGTTCTGCCCCACACGAGCACGCAGCCTTCGTAATCCGCCAGTCTTTTCTCTCAAGCACCATCGGTTCATGCTTCATGCTTCACCGTATTCAAAAGGTTACCGTCATGCCACTTTCTGGAAACATGCACGACAGAGTACTGGTCTCCCCTGAGTTGGTTTGAAGGGAACGGTTGTCTCCAAGCCGCACTGAGCGCAGGTTGTGCGCGTCTCTGGACGCGCTCTTTGCGTTCCACGGGCACGTTTCGCCTTGCATTGTTTGCAGTGTTTCGGGTCGTTCTTAAACTGCTTGTCGTGAAAGAAAAGCTGCTCCCCCGCCGTAAACACGAACTCGGCTCCACAGTCGGTGCACGTTAGCTGCCTGTCAACAAATTCCATACGCCCTCCCGGCTATCGGGGAGGGTTTGAGATTCCCCTCTAGTCACGCGACTGCTGCCGTTGGCTGTCGGCGGTCAAGGGCAATTTTCGTGTGCCATGAGCATACGCTTATTCTTGTTCACTGTGTATGTTCTCTGAGGGAGAGGCGTTTGTGTGTCTGAGGAGTGTCACTGCATCCGCCTGAGGGCCTTTCTGTCCTTCCACTATGTCGAACTCGACCGTATCGCCTTCTTTGAGTGTTTTGTACCCGCCCACTTGAATTGCTGAATAGTGGACGAACACATCCGGCCCGTCTTCGCGTCCGATAAACCCGTATCCCTTGGCGCTGCTAAACCACTTAACAATTCCTTTGTGCTCTGCCACAAATTCCTGCCTTCGCCACCCCGAATTCCATTTATTTTCCCGAATGCGACCAATATACGCCCAGTTGCCCCGCCGCACGAGTCCGTTGCCGCAACCCGCATGGGTCCCTTATTGCGAAAATTTCCTCGGAACCCTCGGCATTGGAGCACCCTTAGACATCGGAAGTTCTCCAGACCAATTACAGCCTCCCGGTGGCAAACATTTCAGAAATATTTCTGCGTCGGGTCTCTGGTTCAGTTTCTCGAAATGAATAATCACCTCTATAGACTTTCCGCAGTTGGGGCAAATGAAGAAATAGTTAGGATGGAAAGCAATCGGCACGGCGGGATGGTACGGAACCGGCATGGTGGCCAAATTATAGGCTTGCTTCGCTCTACTTGCTCGTGGCACCAAACAACGCTTTCAAGAATCATTCTTGCCGGTTGCACGCTGTCAGCAATCATGCTTGTCAGCCGTGGTGATGCGGAATATTCGCGTCCGGGTCGCACATCACTGGCCTCCAGTCCGCTGCTGGCGGGTGACGAGTTGGCCTCGTTCCAGTTGTCGAAGCTTTCCGAGGCCGATGAACTTCACCTTGCGTTTCACGGGCACGTCGCGGATTTCTCCGCTGAAGCCTATTTTCCGTCGAATCGCTGGGCGATGGTGAACGATGAACTTTCCTAATCCATTCAACTTAAGGTAATACCCGTCCTCTGCGAGATGCTCAACTAGTGTGTCCTCCAAACAGGAGACGAACACATTGACGAGATAGTCTGCTTCCTTCTTCGTAACCAAATTGAGTGCAGCCTGAACCCGCAGTGCCAATTCTTCCATTCCTGCCCGTGCATTGGTCGTCATTGGAATGCCTCCTGAAGTGTTTCCGTCATCAGTATCTTCAACGTAAACTCATCGTTTCCACAGCGTGGCGTACTGCTCCTCGGTGAGCTTCAGGAAAATCCCGCCTCTCCCAATCTCAATCCCATGGTTCACTGCCAGACGAGTGTCTTGGTCAGTGAATCCCCGGCCCGCGCTCTACGAGTTCTATCAATTTGTCGGGAGATGCGAAGTGAAGTTTGCGAGGTAGAACAGTCTTGAGGTCGGCCTCAAGGAACTGGCAATGCCAGCCGTCGCGAAGCTGGAATGACAGGTACACACGGTGGGTTTGGTCTAGCGGAGGCATGGAGCGAGTGGCGTTGGGAACATGCAGGAATGATAGGAGAAGGATAGGCGAAAGTTCAACTATGGAGCGTAGTCCTGAGATTTCGCAACTTCATCAAACTCAGCAAACTGTCTCCTAACACGCTCATATATATTGGGATATTCTTGCCACGATTGACAGATTGATTTCTGCTTTATATCATGTCATGATATGGAAGGGCGCGAAGAAGAAGATTACGGTCTGGAATACCTACTAGGCTACGACGGACGCATCCATCATCTGGATGGGGGATACTGGCTCAAATTCGAATTCAAGCGCGTCCAAGAGAGCGATGAACGACCACATGGTCTGGATTATTCCCTGACCCTTCATGCACCTGATGGAACACGGCTTGTAGGGTTTGACAACGCGCATCAAGTACCAGTAAAGGGTTCCCGATTTAAGAAAGCCCCGAAGCATTACGACCACTGGCATCGAACTGAGACTGACAAAGGGAGACCCTACAAGTTCACGGATGCAGCGACACTGCTTGAAGATTTTTTCGATGAAGTTCAGCGAGTTCTCGATGAGCGTGGAGTGACGTATAGGGTTATCGGCGAAGAGTGACCAAGGAGATGCAGAATGGCGAACAGTTTGAAAATTCAGTCGCTGAAGTCATTGCGTGAAGAGATGGTGGCAGTCGCAAAAGGCGAACGTCCTGCTCCCCCGGACGCGAACAGCCGCAGCTTCAATTCACTCGAAACGGTAGCGCGGTTGCTTACAAGAGAGAATAGAAAGCTTCTTTCTTTGATTCGTGATTCAAAACCAAAATCCGTGACGGAACTTGCACAACTCAGTCGCCGTTCACAACCGAATCTCACTCGCACTCTCAGCAAGCTTGAGTCTGCTGGGTTTGTTGTAATGAGCCTTCACGGTCGGCAAAAAGCACCGAAAGTTGTGCTCCAAAAGCTTACGGTCGAAATCGACCCATTCTCAGAAATTGACATGCTCCGATTGGTACCGCTGAAAGAGGAACTTAGGCAAAACTTGGGCAAAGAATCGAGGCAAAATAGGCCAGAAATCGTGGTTGCGGGGGTGTAAGAGTCGTTGATTCAACAGCATGTTAGGGCGACCTGTCTGGCTCATAACCCAAAGGTCGCTGGTTCAAATCCAGCCCCCGCAACCATTTAGCTCAACAAAACAAAGAGCTTAGAAAAGGTCGCTTGACGCGGCCTTTTCTATTTTGGGTTGACTGTCCGTGTT
>Ga0187868_1002394_pt1 | contig 12304 bp, 11 predicted proteins | sample June2016WEW_13_4_FD_133014 | JGI IMG/M metagenome (GOLD analysis project Ga0187868, IMG submission 133014) | Peatland microbial communities from SPRUCE experiment site at the Marcell Experimental Forest, Minnesota, USA - June2016WEW_13_40 | ecosystem: Environmental > Terrestrial > Soil >... | reverse complement strand
CGCCTCCATCTTCTGCGCCTGGCGGAACTGCTCCTCCAGTTGCTTCACCCGGGTGATGTCATGAGCGATTTTCGAGGCCCCAACGATCTCTCCATCCCGGACCTCGATGGGACAGATGTCCACGGATACGGTGATGGCCGTGCCGTCTTTCCGCCGCCGCACCGTGTCATAAGCCGAAAGCCGCTCCCCTTTCCTGACCTTCTCCATGTTGTGCAGGTATTCCTGGTAGTGATCGGCAGCGAAGAGGACGGAGATGGGCCGTCCGATCATCTCCTCGGCCGAGTACCCATACAGCCGCTCGGCGGCTTGGTTCCAGTTCACGACGATGCCGCACACCGTCATGCTCACAATGGCATCATCCGAGCATTCGACAATGGCGGCCAGCCTGGCCTGATCCGCTTCACATTCTTTTCGCCCGGTAATGTCCTCGGAGATGCCCACGAAGTTGTTGTTTAGACCCCGCTCGTCTCGCGCCGGATAACCCCGGTCCCAAATCCACCGCACCGAGCCGTCGGGCCGCCGGATGCGGTACTCCTCCTCGTAGCGCCCGGTTTGCTGCCTCTTGGCCACCGCCTTGACCACACGCTCCCTGTCTTTTGGGTCGACGGCGTCCAGGAAAGACTGGGGGTTGTCAAAGAGGGTCTGGCGGCTGCGGCCCCAAATCGTCTCGTAGGCGGGGCTGACATAGCGCATCTTGGTTTGCGCGCCGTCGGCCACCCAGAGGACCTCGCGAAGGTGCAGCGCCAGCAATCGGAAATACTCTTCGTCTTCTTTCTCCAGCACCCCGCTGTCCCCATTGAAATGGAACCGCGCGCAAACCTTCTTTTTCGCGTTGATGGCGTCGATAAACGCCGTGGGGTTGGGTAGCATGGCGTTGATTTGATTCATTTGTCAAGTGTGTTTTGGGCTGCGCAACAGCGTCGCCAGCCCGGCGACGGCCGCCACGATGCCTCCAATGAGCATCCAAACGGCCTTATCGCTCGGCGATCCCGTAAAGAACCTCGAGATGTCCGAACTGAATGAGTTTGTGGCATTGATGCCAAAGGCGATGAGGACAATACCGCCCGCGAGCAGGGCCAGAGAAATGATTTTGTTCATAACGGTTTTGAATTTATGCTCCCCTGCGCCCGGCGAAGAGTCTGAACACGATCATGACCAGCGCAACCACCAGAAAGAGATGGATTATCCCTCCCAGCGTGTAACTGGTTATGAGACCGAGCAGCCACAGAATGATTAGAACTACCGCGATTGTGAATAACATATTGTTTCCTTTCCGTTTTTTTTGGCGCCGCTGCCGGCCGGCGCGTCCGCGCCGGCCAACAACGATTCACCGTTTGGGGCAACCGGGGCGCGTTAATTGACGGTGCAGAGCAGCACTGCGACCCGCCGATCGCGCGTGAGCCGCGTGTCGCCGAACGCGCCCAACTGAATCCTGGAAGCCGGAACTCCGGCGTTGATCAGCGCGTCACGAATGGCGCCGACACGACGATTGCTCAGGTCCTGGTCGCGTGGGTCGAGGCCGCGCGGGTCCATGGAGCCGTCAAGTCCAATTTTAAGGGACGGGTTTTGCTTCATGTACCGAGCGATCTCGGACACTTTTCTCCCCTCGGAAGCCTGAAGGTCAAACCGGTTGTAATCGAACCGGATGTCTCGATACAAAGTCCAGAGGCTCACGATGCCTGCGGGGCCTCGGGCGCCCGTCGCTCCGACTCGGCCTTGGGGACCTGTCTCGCCGGCAGGGCCAACGGCGCCGGCCACCCCACCCTGGGTGCCGCCTTGCGCGCCCGTCGCTCCGACTGAGCCTTGCGGGCCGGCATCACCGGCACGGCCAACTGCGCCAACGACTCCGGCGGTGGTGCTGCCTTGGGCGCCCGTCGATCCGGCCACGCCCTGCGGGCCTTCGACACCCCTGCGGCCAGCGGGGCCGCTAGGACCAACCAGGGTCGGACCTTGAGCGCCCGTGTCTCCGGTCAGGCCTTGCGCTCCGGCTGCTCCGACAGGCCCCGTGGGACCTTTAGGGCCGACCTGAGCCGCACCCTGAGCGCCCGTGTAGCCGGCGAAACCTTGTGCTCCGGCAGAACCGCCAGGGCCAACTGCGCCGGTGGAACCGACCACGCTGGCGCCTTGAGCGCCCGTGTCTCCGGCGACCCCTTGGGCGCCTGCACGACCCGCACGACCCACTTCGCCAACCGGGCCTACCGCCAGGTTGCCGGCGGCGCCAGTCGCTCCGACTTCGCCTCGTATGCCGGCGGGACCCGAAGGACCCTGGTCACCCACGGGACCAGCCACGCTGGCGCCTTGAGCGCCCGTCGCCCCGACCGCGCCTTGCGCGCCGGTCGGTCCGGCAGGACCCTGGTCGCCGGCAGCGCCGGCGATGCCTGCGCCTGGGGCGCCCGTCGCTCCGACTTGACCTACCGCACCCTCAGGGCCGGCAGGGCCTTCCGGTCCGCGAGGACCGACCAGGCCGGCAGTCTCCGTAGGCGTGCTGGACCAGGAAGTGCCAGTGGGCCTTGTAGAGTTGCACCCGGTCACTCCATAGAACAATGGCAATGCGCCGACGCAGACGATTAAGGTCAGCATGGTCGGGGCCTTGCCCCTCTTTTCAGATGTCTTCTTCATTTTTCTTCTTTTCTTTGATGTTGTTTTCTTTGTTTACTGCACTTTTCCTTGTGGAACTGCTGCCGGCCGGCGCACTCCCGCGCCGGGCGGCGGCAATTCACCAGACTTAATTGTAGGTGATGACCACGTTGCCACCGGAGATACCGATGCTCGTAATCGTAAGCGCTATGTTTGAGATGATACGATAGAATTGCACGCGCCCCGACGCAGGAACCGTTATGGTCTTGGCCGCAAGATTAACTGATTGCCCCGGGGCATCGGTGTACGGGCCACTGGCCGCCGGCGCGGATGCCAAAATCACTGTGCCGGGTATGGTGTTTGGAACCGTAATCGTGTTGGACTCCAAAGTAACCGCAGCCTGTGCCAACGCCCTGCCCTCCAACGTTGCGCCGGTGGCCAGCGTGATTGAATCATGGGCCATGATGGTCCCTTCGAAGATCGCGGTCGTGCCAAGCGCTACAGAACTGGCTACCTGCCAAAAAACGTTGGATGACTGGGCGCCCCCGGCGAGGACAACACTGATGCCATCAGCCACCGTGAGCGTAGAGGCTATCTGAAATATCCAGACATCACTTGCGCCGCCCGTGAGCGTGAGGTCCGATCCCGATATCGAAGCGCCGCTCGTGAATTTGTAAAGACCAGGGACGAGGGTCAGCCCGCCCGCATTCCCGCTGCCGGGATTCAAAAAAGGACCTGTGGGCACGGGTGTTCGTCCAGCAGCGTCGTTATACGCGGTGGTCAAATCGCCTTGGGCCTGGGTCAACATAACGGCAGTAGCGCCCCCATCACTGGCCGCGTATATTGTCCCCGCCACTTCGGGTTGCGTTAGTCCGGTTATGAAAGACCTGGCAGCCGGACTCAATCCGACATCTCCTGTAATATGAGACGTAGGAACATCGGTGATCTCCGTCTCCGCCAAGATGGCGAAACGGGCGGTTGAGAGGAGGTTCACCGGCGCTGGGCCCGCTGCGGCCGCAGGCTGCGGGAACATCGCGGCCACGGTGAGGCCGAAGATCAATCCCCAGGCACTTACGATTGCGTTCTTATTTACAGGTGTGCTTTTCATTAATATCCCCGTCGTTTTTGACTGTTATTGTCCTGCTGAGGCATCGCCTCAAGGCGCGATCTTGTCGCTCACCCACTGGCGCGCCTGCTGGAAGCTGTCCTTTAAGTCGCCGTAGGTCTTTTTGGCGCCGGCCTTGACGTCGTCCCAGGTGGATTCGGTGGCGCTCTTGGCCTTGTCGAGCTGCTGGTTCAATTTGTCGGTCTGCTCGCGCAAGGCCTGAAGTTTCGGTTTCGCTTCGGCTTTGGCGGTGTCGCTGGCCTTTTCAATCTTAGCGGCGAGTTGGTCCAACTCCCGATTGATCTCCGCCATCTCGGCTTGCATTTTTGCCACGAACTCGGTTTTCTGCGCGTAGGTATAATCCTTCATGTCCTGGGCAGCCTCTTTGGCTTCGGTTTTGACTTTGTCGAGTTGCTTGGCCGTGGCCTCCCGATTTTCGGTTGCGGATTTCTGCGACTGTTCGCAGCCCACCGCGAAGGCGGAGACGGCCAGGAGAGTGAGAAGTAAGTGTGTATGTTTCATAATCGTTGTTTTATTTTGACTGGTTGAATTAGGTGAGGGACTGGAACTATGCTCCGACGAGGCACTCCTGCGGGTTGGTGTGTGAAGGCTGATGGTGATCCACGGCCTCCGGGTTGGTGCGCTCGATGATCTGGCGGGCGCCGGTTGTTTCGTCTTGGGTTCCATGGACGACCAACACAAACTTCCCGGTCTTGACCGCTGTTTCGTAGCGCAGAACGCTGTCCTTGGGGATGCCAAGGCTGTACAGACCGGCGCCAATCGCGGTCAAACCGCCTACGACCACGGCGCTTTGGAGCGCGCCGACGATTAAAGTGACGAGCGGCCCGGCCACCAGCAGCGGGCCGAGACCTGGAATCCAAAAGAACGCCGAACCGAACAGCAATGCCCAAAGCCCGCCCCAAAAGGCGCCCTGCTTTCCCCAGTATCTCATCCGGTCACCGGTCGTGTAGTAGCCGACCACGTGTTCCTCGGTGTGATAGTCGCGTCCGACAATCGACAGTTTCTCCATGTCGAAACCTGAGCGCTGGAGTTCCTTGACGGCAGCCTCGGCCTCAGCGTGCGATGTGTAGATCGCCACGACTGAATTGTTTGAAGTGATATTGGTCATCGTCTGTGCCCTTTCATTGCGTAATCCGTTGTTTTGGTTCTTTTTGGCGGCAATCGGAGCCCCTTTCATCCAGGGGCCCATTCATGCCTGTGCCCTGCTCTTAGCGTGTGGTGTGCCACGGGCGCCTCCGGCTCGGCCCGGGCTGGGAATTCGACTCGTGGCGACCGTTCCCGAAACGCTCGCAACTGTCTCGCCAGCAACAACCCCCATTGGGCAACTCTGGCCGGCACAGGCCGCAAAATGGCCAGCCGAACGATTTGCGAGGGGCCAATCGGGGCCTTTCGTCCCCTGTGCAAAGTGCATGGTGCGGCAGTTGCGGTCGTGCATTTCGCAACGTGGGCGGGAGGTTCGGAGTGGCTCCCAAAGCTGACCTCCCAGTCCTGGTCATTCTTGGAGTTGATCCGTCACCTGGGTATTATCCCGCAGAAGCAGGAGGGAAATCAGGGGGGGGGTATCAAGTCGCGCCACTCGCATCCTGAGGCGGATAACTTCGACTGGCGGCGACTGGACACGTGGCGGTTTGCAGGACTATATTCAGCTTGTGAGGCCCGCTATGCCAGAGCTTGAATCTGGGTCGCCGCAGCCTAGTGGTTGCGGCGCGGGCATCGAACAGAACCGGCGCTCGATATGAAACGTACCTCCATCCCGCAGGCAGACTCTCTTCCGTTGCGTGTCTTCCAAACCAAAGACCAAACGAGGGCCTTTTATAACAAAATCAGTCGCGTCTATGACCTGCTGTCGGAGCGCAGCGAGGCGCCGATGCGCAAGGCAGGGATTGAACTGCTAAAGCCCAAACCTGCGGAGTCTATTCTGGAAATCGGGTTTGGCACCGGCCATACCCTCGTTTCGCTCGCCAAGGCGGTGGGGCCGAAGGGCAAAGTGTTCGGACTCGATTTGTCTGACAAGATGGCGAGGCTGACGAAAGAGAACCTCGCCAAGTCCGGGTTGCTCGAGCGGGCCAGGATTCGGTGCGGGGACGCGACACAGCTCCCTTACGCCGGCGGCAGCATGGACGGAGTCTTCATGAGTTTCACACTGGAATTGTTCGACACGCCGGAAATCCCGAAAGTACTCAGGGAGTGCAAACGCGTGCTCCGGCCCGGCGGGCGCATCGTCGCTGTGGGCATGTCGAAAGAGGGCCCGAACGACCCGCTGGTCAACGTGTTTGAGTGGACGCACAAGCACTTTCCTAAATTCCTGGATTGCCGCCCCATTTACGTTCGCCGCGCAATCGAGGAAGCTGGATTCACCATCCGCAAGGCGTTCATTAAACGCATGTGGATCCCCGTAGAAATCGTCCTTGGCGTCAAGGAATGAGCGTTCCAGGGGTGGAACTATCGAAAACCCCGGTTATGATCGAACCGCTGTCTCAAAAGCAGGCGGACGCGGCCTCAACCGCAGAAAAAACTGAATACAGGGTTGTTCGCCGTGCGTCTAAAGCACGCGGCCGTAACTCTGTCTGCTCATGAAACGACTGCTGGTGATACTCGCGCTCATCCTGATTGGCCCAGGCTGTCAGCCCGCCATGGACAAACCAGGCCTTACCTTTTATCTTCAAACGATTCACGGCAACGACGACGATGCTCCGCCCACCCCGGATGCCAAGCCGATCGGGCCGAAGCTGAACGAAAAACTGCGTTCCGTGTGGAAGTGGAAACACTATTGGGAACTCAAGCGCGACTCGGCCGTCGTGAAACCAGGCCAAAGAGTGCGCAAGCGGATGTCTGCTGAACGGGAGGTCGAGATCGAGTTGACGGACTTGCGGACAATGACCGCTCGCATCTATTTTAATGGAAGGCTCACTCGGAGTCGTAACCAGCCCGCTGAGGGCGCCTTCTGTATTGCTGGCGGAGACGAAGGAAAGGATCAGTCATGGTTCATCGTTGTGCGCCGGGACCGACCGGTCGATCCGGTCGATCTGTGAAGAACTAACACTTGGGGACTGGTCAGCCCACCCTCCTGCGGGTGACGTCACCCTGCTTCCGGGGCGTTACTCTTGCCGAGCCCCTGGTTTTTCGATATCCTCTTCAATCCGTGCCGTTTCTGGACATCGACACTTGCGCCCGTAGCAGATCGTGCAGCGTCACCAATCCGAGCACCTGGCCGTTTGGGCGGTCTAGCAAGACGACTACCTGCGAGGTCGATTCAATCAGCAGGCCTTGCAGTTCGCGTATGGTCTGATGAGGCAGGCAGGCGACGGCTGGCTCACATTTTGGCGGGCGCTTTCCAGCCAACGCGGCCTCAGCCTCCTTCCGCGTAAGGATGCCGTTCATAACGCCGTTTAGCACCACCGGGAAACGCTGGTACGGGTGCGCTCGCAAAAGCTTTTGGATCTCGGCAGTGGCCAGATCACGCACCACTACCGGCTGGAAATTGGCAATGGCCGACACGGGCAATTGCTGCCAGCTCTGCAAGTCGCGCGGGGGGATCACATGCTCCAGCTTGTGCCCGTCCTGCACAAGAATCTCCTCGTAAAAGCTGTGCCGATTCAGCCTGCGGCTGATGGCCTGGCTGACCAACGCTCCGAGCATCAGTGCCGGCACCAGGGAAAACTCATGCGTCATCTCAAACACGATGAGGATGCCGGTAACCGGTGCCCGGACAACCGCCCCAAGGCAGGCGCTCATCCCCACCACCGCCAGCGTCAACTGGTCCGGCCCATTCAGCGGCAGGGCCAGCGCCCCCAAACCGGCGAGGCTCACTCCACACATGCCGCCAAGAAAAAGCGTCGGTGAAAAAATCCCCCCGCAGCCGCCCAGGCCGTAGCACAAGACGGTTGCCACCAATTTGGCGCCCAGCAGAATCGCCGCGATCTTCCAGCCCAGGTTGTGGCTCAGCCCGGCTGACAGATCGTCGTAGCCCAGGCTGAAGACCCCCAGATGGCCGGTCGTGAGAAAGAGCGAACACCCGAGCGCCCACGTAATCACCCCGCCCAGTGAAGGACGAGCCCAGGCCGGGACGCGTCGGAAATTCTTTCGCCTCGCTCGCAGGCCCATGGTCCACTTCTGAAAGACCACACCGATGAAAGCAGCCACCGCGGCCACCAGGGGCGTCAGCACATAAACCAACCAGCCTGGGGAATCGACTCCGGTCACTGCGAATGCCGGTTGCTTGCCGACCAGTCCGTGGACCACGAACGCGCCGATGACCGACGCTAACAGCACGCTGCCGAGCAGCCCGCTGTTCAGATCCGCGATTATTTCCTCCAACACGAACGTCACGGCCGCCAACGGTGTGTTGAATGCGGCGGCCAGGCCGGCCGCTGCACCTGCCGCGGCGGCCAGGCGCCGGTGCTGTTTGACCTCGCCAAAAAGACCGGCCAGGTTTTATGCCACACCACCGGCCAGCTGGACGCTTGGCCCCTCGCGCCCAAGGCTGCATCCACCGCCGATGCTGAGCACGCCCGCGACATATTTGACCCACACGACCCGCCAGGGCACATAGCCGAAATCCTTCCAAAACGCGAGCTTGAGCTGGGGGATACCACTGCCCGATGCCGCGGGGGAGAAGGAGTTCAGGAGATATCCGACCACCAGAGAAGTGGAAACTATGACCAGCAGGCTGCCCAGAAGGAAGGTATTGTGCGATGCGTGCGACAAGCGCACGATGGTAACGCGATAGAGCGTGTTCATGCCCAGTTGAAACGCAACAGCCGCTAGGCCTGCACCCAATCCAAAAATGCAGGTCAGAAAAACCGGCCGGCTTTGGCCGGGGAGTCTTTGTGCGAACCGCGCCAATGAATTCATGTACACAACCAAGAGTTTAACGAATCCATCGGCGTTTTGAAGGTCTGAAATCCTGGCGTTCCCAGGAGTGCCAAGTCGTTCGGGGGGCATTGTGCCTTAGATGAGGTGCCGGTCATCTTGTTGAACTGGCGTGAAGTGCCAAGCGTGCGCAGGGGGGGTGCAAAATGCACGATGCCCGTGCAAGTTGCAACGAGTTTACATCCATCAGCGTTCACCAAAGACTGCGGCACATCGTCGTAAGTAGCTTGGATTGAATAGGTTAGAGCGCCAGGCGTCACGTTGGCCCTCCGACAGCTACCGGATAAACAATGATTAACGAATTGGGGCATGCACTTCGGCTACTACAATGCCGGGGAACGCATGAAATAATGGAAGCTCCTGGAAACACGAAGAAAACCATGTATGAAACCAAACACCGGCCAGCCCAAGGCTCCCGAGTCGAAGCCGGGGTCCAAACCCGCACCCAAGGACGATTTGAAATCTCTGCCGATGCCGGAGGTGGAGAAAAAACTGGGATCCTCGCCGGACGGCCTCAGTCAAACCGAGGCGCAGAAGCGGCTGACCCAATATGGTCCCAACGAGATTGAAGAACAGAAAACCAATCTCTTCCTGAAATTCCTCAGCTATTTTTGGGGTCCCATCCCGTGGATGATCGAAGGGGCGGTGATTCTGTCGGGCGTGGTCCGGCACTGGCCGGATTTTCTCATCATCCTCCTTTTGCTTGTGGCCAACGCCGTGGTGGGATTCTGGGAAGAACACACGGCGGGCAATGCCATCGCCGCGTTGAGGGCCAGGCTGGCGATTAAGGCGCGGGTGAAACGTGATGGGAAGTGGGTCACCCCGGCGGCGCGCGAATTGGTGCCGGGCGACGTCATCCGAGTGCGCCTGGGCGACATTGTGCCGGCGGATGCGCGCTTGCTGGACGGCGACCCGGTGGAGGTGGACCAGTCCGCGCTGACAGGCGAATCCTTGCCCGCAACACGCAAATCCGGCGAGGCGGTGTTTTCCGGCTCGATCATTCGCCAGGGTGAAATCGGCGCGCTGGTTTATGCCACGGGCGCGAACACCTACTTCGGCAAGACGGCGCAATTGGTGCAGGAGGCGCACACGGTCAGCCATTTTCAAAAGGCGGTTTTGAAGATCGGCAATTACCTGATAATCTTGGCAGTGGCCCTGGTGGCCGTGATTATTACCGTCGCGATTTTCCGCGGCGACCCGCTCCTCACCACCCTGCAGTTCGCCTTGGTGCTGACCGTGGCCGCGATTCCCGTGGCGATGCCGACGGTGTTGTCGGTGACGATGGCGGTCGGCGCGCGCCTGCTCGCCAGGAAAAAGGCGATCGTAAGCCGCCTGGTGGCCATCGAGGAATTGGCCGGCGTGGATGTGCTCTGCTCGGACAAGACCGGCACCCTGACCCAGAACAAGCTGACGCTGGGCGATCCGTTCAGCGTGAACAATGTCCCCGCCGATCAGGTCATCCTCGATGGCGCTCTGGCGTCGTGCGCGGACAATAACGACGCGATTGACCTAGCCGTCCTGGGCGGACTGAAAACCAAGCAGGCGTTGCAGGGGTATCAGGTGATTCACTTCCAGCCGTTCGACCCGGTGCATAAACGCACCGAGGCCACCGTCAAAGCCCAGGACGGAAGAACGTTCAAGGTGACAAAGGGCGCGCCGCAGGTAATTCTGGCATTGTCGCCCGATGCCGCGCGGGTGAAGCCCGCGGTCGAGAGGGCCGTCAACGAATTTGCGGCGCGCGGTTTTCGTTCACTGGGCGTGGCGCGGGCCGAGGGCGATGGGCAATGGCAGTTTGTTGGCGTGTTGCCCTTATTCGATCCGCCGCGCGAAGATGCCAAGGCCACCATCGCGACCGCGCTGGCGATGGGCGTGAAGGTCAAGATGGTGACGGGCGATGCGCTGGCCATCGCGCAGGAAACCGCCAAGAAGTTGGACCTGGGCGCGAATATCCTCGATGCCGGGGGCTTGGGCGACGTCAGACGCGAGGAAACCGCAGAGGTCGCCGACTCCATTGAGAAAGCCGACGGCTTCGCCCAGGTGTTCCCCGAACACAAGTTCCACATTGTGGATGTCCTTCAAAAACGCGGCCACATCGTCGGCATGACGGGCGACGGGGTGAACGACGCCCCCGCGCTGAAGAAAGCCGACTGCGGCATCGCCGTTTCGGGCGCCACGGACGCGGCGCGCGCCGCGGCCGCCATCGTCCTGCTCACGCCCGGCCTTTCGGTGATTATTGATGCGATCAAGGAAAGCCGGAGAATTTTCCAGCGGATGACCAGCTACGCGATCTACCGCATCGCCGAGACACTGGGCGTACTGATTTTCATGACGCTCTCGATCCTGCTTTTTAACTTTTATCCACTGACGGCGGTGATGATCGTGATGCTGGCGTTGCTCAACGACGGCGCCATCCTGTCCATCGCCTATGACAATGTTCATTACTCGAACAAGCCGGAGAGCTGGAACATGCGCCTGGTGTTGGGAGTGGCCACGGTAGTGAGCGTGGTTGGGGTCATGGACTCGTTTGGCGTGTTCTATCTTGGGGACCGTGTCTTTCATCTGGATCGCGCGCTCATCCAGACGCTGATGTATTTGAAACTGTCGGTGGCGGGACATTTCAAGATCTTCCTCACCCGCACGCGCGGCCCGTTCTGGTCCATTCGTCCCGCGCGGATTCTGCTGGTGGCGGTGTTCGGCACGCAAATCCTGGCGACGCTGGTGGCCGTTTATGGGTTGTTTATGCCGCCCATCGGCTGGGGTTGGGCAGCCACGGTATGGGCTTACTCTCTGGTGTGGTTCCTCGTGAACGACCGCGTGAAACTGCTCGCGTACCGGGTCCTTGATCCCGCCAACGCCAAGACAGCCTCCAAGGCCACGCCGCAGATGGGCAAAGTGCATCGTGCGGCGGCGCTGGTCGTGCATTTCGCAACGCGGGCGGGAGGCTCGGAATGACCTCCAAAACTCTTTCGGCGGGTCATCTTCCGGCCCGTGCCATGCAAATGGCAAACGGCGCTTGTTGCTGGCGAGGCAGTTGCGGGTTTGTTGGGGGCGGCCTCAGGGAGCTGAATTCCCAGCCCTGGTCTTGCCAGTGCGCCCATGGCACACCTTACGCTGAACCCCAGGCATGAGAAATACTTTGCCCATCTGGTCCGTCCTTCTTCTGGCGGCTGCCGTTGGCAGCGCCCAAACTCCTGCTCCTACTCTCGGTCTTGATTCTACTCTTACTCTTAATCCTTTTCTGGTGGCTGCCGTTGGCAGCGCCCAAACGACCCCATCCCAATCTCCCCCGGTCCAGGCCGGGCCGGCGCCGGCCCAGACTGGCCCCGCCCAAGCCAAGCCGGCCGGAGCGACCCCGGCCCGGACGGAGGCCGCGAAAGCCTCCGCGGTGACCACGAACGCCCCACCCGGGCAGGCCGCGAGACTGCTGCAGGTCCAGCCCCACCCGTCGTTCCTGGGAGGGGTTCCGGAACTGGCGTTCAACGGACCGAGGGCGAACGAATTGACCCGGGGCCGGCACACGTACAGCGGCATCGTGGTGCAAATCATCAAGGCAGACAGACGGCTCCAACTTCTTAACCCTCTTGCGCCATCCCGGTACGGCTCCGGGTGGGACAACCTGGAGAGCTTCCCCGCCACTGGCAGCGGTCCGATGCTCAAGCTGTTCTCCATCAGTTTCTGATGGAGCGGCGGTTCCGGGGCCTCTCGTCGGCTGTGCAAAGTGCATCGTGG
>Ga0187868_1002383_pt1 | contig 12346 bp, 12 predicted proteins | sample June2016WEW_13_4_FD_133014 | JGI IMG/M metagenome (GOLD analysis project Ga0187868, IMG submission 133014) | Peatland microbial communities from SPRUCE experiment site at the Marcell Experimental Forest, Minnesota, USA - June2016WEW_13_40 | ecosystem: Environmental > Terrestrial > Soil >... | reverse complement strand
GCCAGCGCGCGCAGCAAGCCGTATTGGAAGCCAAAGACTTGCTGGAACAGCGGGTGCTGCAACGAACCAGAGAGCTGCAGGACCAGGTCGACGCCAAGGAGCTGGCTCGGGCACAATTGGCGGAGGCGCAGCAGCGGCTGATGGAGCTCTCGCGCGCCTCCGGCATGGCCGAGGTGGCTACCGGCGTCTTGCACAACGTGGGGAATGTGCTGAATAGCGTGAACGTAGCCGCCGATCTGGCGGAGAGCCGGGTTCGCGAGTTGCGCATCCCTCAGTTGATTGGCGCCGTCGAAATGCTCACCGCGCACCAATCGGACCTGGCCGGCTTTCTCGGCACCGATCCGGCTGGGCAACGAGTGTTACCGTACCTCGAAAAACTCGGCAGACATTTCGCCGAGGAACGCTCCCGCGTTTTGCAAGAAGTCCGCCTCGTGCGCGATCGCGTGGATCACATCAAACAGATTGTGTCTACCCAGCAGAATTACGCAAAAGTGTGCGGCCTGGTGGAAGACATCTCGTTGCCGCAGTTGGTCGAGGATAGCTTTCGCTTGGCGCAGGCGGGTTTCCAGCGGCATAAAATCCGGCTGGAACGCGAATACGAGGAATTGCCGCCCATTGCCGCGGAAAAACACAAAATCCTGCAGATTCTGCTCAACCTTCTTCAGAACGCCAAGGAGGCAATCAAGGCGGCGGATCCGCCCGATCGAGTCGTGCTCATCCGCATCCGGCGTGCCGGCGGCGCGCGCGTTCGCATCGAGGTCGTGGATTCCGGAGTCGGATTGCCCCGCGAAAGCCTCACCCGTATCTTCGCGCACGGCTTCACTACCAAGAGAGACGGGCATGGATTCGGGTTGCACTCCGGCGCCTTGGCCGCCAACCAAATGGGCGGAGCGCTTTGGGCCGAAAGCGATGGGCCCGGCCGCGGCGCGACTTTCATCCTGGAATTGCCGCTGGCGCCGAACAAGATCCGCCCGAAAGGAGTCACATGAGCTCGCTTGCAATAGAACCCAATCACCGCATTTTGGTCATCGACGACGTGGAAGAGATTCACGAAGATCTCCGTAAGATTCTGGCGCCCGGCCCGGATGGCGGTGTCGAACTCGAAGACGACGAGGCCCTGCTTTTTGGCGCGGTGCCAAACCAGACGGCCCGGTTTGAAATCGACTCGGCTTACCAGGGCGAGGAAGGTTTCGAGAAGGTTCGCGCGGCCACCGCCGAGGGCCGTCCCTATGCGGTGGCCTTCGTCGATATTCGCATGCCGCCCGGCTGGGATGGAGTGGAGACGATCGCGCGGATCTGGCAGGTGGATCCCAATGTTCAGGCGGTCATCTGCACGGCATATTCCGACTACTCATGGAACGACATTCACCGCCGGTTGGGGCAGCCCGACAGCCTGCTGATCCTCAAGAAGCCTTTCGACGGCATCGAAGTCGTCCAATTGGCGCAGGCCCTGAGTAGAAAATGGCTGCTCAGCCAGCAGGCCAGGCTTCGTATTTCGGATCTGAATCGCATGGTGGCGGTGCGCACGGAGGAACTGGAACAAGCCCAAATTCGAATCCGGCGCGAATTGGAGGAGCGAGCGGCGGCCGAGGAGGCCTTTCGAACCGTGTTTCAAGCCGGACCGGTCGGAATCGCCCTGATCGATCCCAACGGCCGCTACGTCGATGCCAATCCCACTCTCGAGGGCCTGCTGCACGTGGCCAAAACCGAATTTATCGGCAAGTCTGCCCATGAATTTCCGCTGGTGGATCTTCAAACGATGAACGCGTGCCAGGAGGAACTTCGCGCCGCCGGCCGCATCGATGGCAAAGAGATCGTGCTCGGCCGGGACCTGGGACCGCCCCGAACCGCGCTCGCTTGGGTCCGTTTGGTGGATATCGGACGCGTGCAGCATTGCCTGGCATTCTTTCTCGATATTACCGAGCGGCGGCGCATGGAAGAAGACCTGCGCCAGGCTCGCATTGCGGCCGAGGCCGCCAACCGGCTGAAGAGCGAGTTTTTGGCCAACGTAAGCCACGAAATCCGCACTCCCATGAATGGTATTGTCGGGTTCACGCATCTTGCCCTGGATACCGATTTGGATGCGGAGCAGAGGGACTATCTGGAGAGCGTGGACAGCTCCGCGCAGTCGCTGCTCACCATCATCGACGACATTTTGGATTTTTCCAAGATCGAAGCGGGGCGGGCGGAATTGGAATCCATCCCCTTTTCTTTGCGCCAGTGCGTGGAAACGGCTGGCAAGACGATGTTGCCGGAAGCGCACGGGAAACAACTGGCGCTTTCCACCAATGTGGCGCCGCAAACGCCGGACAGTCTGGTCGGCGACCCGGGCAGGCTGCGCCAGGTACTGTTGAACCTGTTAGGCAACGCCGTCAAGTTCACGCCGCGCGGCCTGGTCGATCTCTACGTGACGGTCGATGCCTTGGACGAATCCGGCGTGGTGCTGCACTTTGCCGTGCGGGATACCGGAATCGGAATTCCCTCGGACAAGCAGTCCTTCCTGTTCGAGCCTTTTCGTCAGGCGGATGGATCCGTCACCCGCAGGTACGGCGGCACGGGCCTGGGCTTGGCCATCTCGGCGCGGCTGGTCAAGATGATGGGCGGTCGCATTTGGCTTGAAAGCGCGCCAGACAAAGGGAGCACGTTTCACTTCACCGCAAATTTCTCCCGGACCCTTGCGCCGATCTCGCCTGGCGACCTCGCCGGCCAAGCCAGCCAACCCCCGGTGCTGTCGATCTCCGGCGATTGACGTCAACCATGGCGCGGACCTCTGGCCGGCTGCGCCGCCTCGGCGTTTTCGTGCGGTCAAGGAAGATGAGATGACCCATCAGGTGGGACAGACGATCGTTTTTGTCGTCTGTCGAGTGGCTGGCCTGGCGAGGACCTGACAGACCGCGAAAAACTCGCGGTCTGTCCCACTTCTGACCGCTCGGCCACGGATAGACCAGGCCCGAGCCCCGGCTCAATCCAAATCCCACGACATCAAGAGTGCATATCCTCGACTCAGCGGTCGATCGCCCGCATACTGGCCGGAGCGTATCGATCGCCCACGACCTCGCTCACCGGCACCGCGGCTTCCAACTCGGCCACTTCTTCAGCAGTCAACCGGATGTCCACCGCCGCGTTCTCTTCGAGATCGGGTGCACCTTGTGCGCGCGACGGATGGTTGCCGGGGACGCTTCCGATAGGCCCAGATACTTCACCTTGCCGGCCTTCACAAACCGAGCATCTCCTGGGTCTCGGCAATACCGCCGATGGCCGGACCGGCGAACTGGCGCCGCGGCAGGATCAGGTTGAACGCCGCCACCGGCAGGGGCGCTTCCGGAACTCCCACCAGGGTCAGGGTACCGTCGAGCTTGAGCAGACGGAGATAGGCATATGCAAGCCTCCGATGCCGCCGGCTTGGACTCAGGCTTGCAGGTTCGCGGAGCTTGGAGAGTGCCATAGCCGTCGCGACTCTCCGGTGAGGGGCACGCCCTGCGTACCGCGAACGCGGTCCTTGCTGCAACATACACGGTCCATCCGCACATTCCAGCCTAAGCACACCGTCAGAAAGGATGATAGAATCAAGTGCCTCTAACGACCTTAGGGGCGAATTCCCTTGGAAATAGACCCGCTTCATGAGTACGGTCTCCGCCATTTTCGTCTTTATTGTTTTAATCACCTGGTGTGGTATCGGGCCAGTGTTATTGCTCCTGCCACCGAACCCGTGTCGCTACCGGATCTTACTGCTCCCCTTTGTTGGTTTGTGCAGCCACATTCTTTTCTCTATGGCCTTGGCTAGCTCCACTCTCACTGGGCAGACGACTCAGTTACTAAGTCTAGGGCTTCTCTCCGCACTGGCGGTCTACGGACTGTATCGTTCGCCCATTTCCTTCCAAGAGTTGCGACAGGCCTGGCCGCCTCTGCTAATAGGTGTCATGGGCACGGTCTTTATAGCTTGGCCGCTACTGCGTGCCGGCCTCCATAGCTATTGGGGTTATGCGAACCCCGATCAGGCGTACCTGATCCAGGTTCTGCCTTGGATCCGCCATCATCCGTTCGGCGTCCCGCCGACTTTTCAGCATGCTGCGGGATACTTTCGCGGCGTGCCGGAGAACACGATACTCGGGATTTTCTACGTCGTCCTGACCGTCGCCACCCTGGTCCGTACAACACCGGATCTCCTGTTCAACGTGGCCGAGGCGGGGCTGGTGTTTTTGGTGCCTATCGCGGCCTTTTTGTTTGCGTCCGCACTGGGGCTACCCCGCCACCGCAGCCTCATCGTGAGCGCGTCGATTGCCTGCAGTTCCCTCGTAACTTACACGTTTTGTCTGGGCTCCCTGGGCACGCTCAGTGTGATCGCTGTCATACCAGTCGCGTTGGCTTTATTGCTCAGTTTCGGAGAAGGAAGTTCGATGAGTTACGCGGCCCTCTTCGCGGTTGTTTCAGCGGCGATGTACTACACCTATCTCGGCTCGATTGCATTGCTGGCAGTTGAATTGCCTGCTATCTGGCTCTGGGTGCTGATTTTTCGGAAGGTCTCCGTTCGCCGCTTATTGGCGCTCCCGTTAATAGCGGTGGGGATCACAGCGCTCGCTTTTCCGCCATTCGCCTATAGCACCTTGCGCATTTTCCTCGACCAGAGCTTCTCCACCCAGGCGAGCCCCGTCGCCGCTTCGCCGGAACAAGCGGAGTTGCTGCTAACCTTTGCATCCCCGCTGACCGAGGAGGGAGTCCCCTTTTTTTGGGGATTGGAGGTGCCGCATGTCCCCGTGCTGCGGCAGTCGGGCAATGACGGCGTGCTCGGGCCGTATCTCTTCGCGGCGGGATTCTTGTGCTTCGCCCTTTTGGCGTTGGCTTTCTGGCCGCGTGTCTCGCGGCTTGCCGGGAGTTTTTCCTGGATAGCGGGCGCCGCTCTTCTTCCGATCGCTGTCTACGCTTACAGGACGATCGGATACGGAGTCTTCAAACTGGTGCCATGGGTGTGTCCCATCATGATCACCGGCTTGGTGGCGGCTCTATGTGGATTGGCCGATATACTGCATCGGGCGCGTTTTCCCGGATTGGCCGCACTTCCCTGCCTCGCGCTAGCCATATATATTGGCATCAACGCGGAACTGTCGTACCGGTTGGGCGCCTATACCCAACCTGCCTCACAATTGGGCTCGCCGCAAGGATTACCGGAAGTTCCGTTCGAGGATGTGCATCAACTGACCGAACTTGCGGTGGACCGCTACCGGGAGGGGATAGCGATCATGCTGCCCGATGTCGTGGCCCAGCGTTGGGCCGAGGCATATCTGGCCTCCGATGCCCCGCACTCTTTCCCGTGGCTTCAATTGTTCACGGCGGACAGCGCTCCGCGCGATAGCCGGCCGCCGCTGCCGCAAACCTACTCCCTGGAGTGGAATCGGCGTGACATCGACATAGTCGAACCTCCCCGGACGTCTGCGATCTGGAGCAATGCCAGTTTCACTTTATCGCGTCTCGATCGGGTCTCCAATGCTTTGATTCCGGGCGACGGCTGGTATCGTGTCGAGCATTTTCCTTCCGCGCCTGTATTTTGGCAACAGCGGCTTCGGTGGGTTCGGAAGCGTGCTGAATTGCTGCTCATGAATCCCCTTCCGAAGCCGCAACGGCTGCTGCTCACGATGACGGCCGGCTATGGCAATCCGGCGCCCGAACGTCATGTCTCTTTTTTCTTGAACGGGAAGAAATTCGACGAAGTTTGCTTTCGTGGATACACGCGGATGCTGACGAAACCGTTTCAGGCTACACCGCCCTGGAGCCAGGTGGAATTCGAGATCGCCGAGAACGCTTCACCGTTGCCCCGGCGCCACCAGCTTTGGGCCGCCTGGGTCCCACGGGAGCCGCGGAAACTGAACATGGCTGTTTCGGAGGTGGCGTTGCTCGATTCATCGGCCATTGCCGCGGCTTCGTACCTGGATCTCGAGGCGGAGATGAAGAGACCTCACGGCTTCCTGGAGGGCATTTACCCGGATCGTTGGATGGGCAGCGGTGCTGCGGTCGACCTGCAACCGTGCCCCGATGCGTGGCACGTGCAACTTTCCGGAGTCCTCGTCAGAGCCCCCGGCTTCTCGGTCCCGTATCACATCGGTTTGGCGGTGGATGATCGACTCATTGGGACTGCGGTCATCGACAAGTTTGGCCCATTTAAGGTCCTGGCCCCTATCGCGCCCGCGTTCGCAGCATCGCATCTTGGACAAACGGTAAGGCTGGTGCTTGCGCCCGAATCGACTTTCGTCGGACAGAATGGCGACCCGCGGCGATTGTCAGTCCGGTTGGACGGCGTTGGCTTTCGATAGTGCCCGTCTTGGCTTTCGGTCGCGATTGATACGAAGGGAGTAGGCGAATGAGCCTAACGATGAACGACGCTTTTCCCGCCGCCAGTCCAACTCGAGCCATGCGCCCGCGTTCTAAAATCCTGGCCGTATTGCCCGCGTACAACGAGGAGGCTGGGATTGGCAATCTGCTGGCGCGTGTCAGAAATTCGATGTTCGAGGCCTGGCTGGATTTCGAAATCATTGTCGTGGACGATGGCAGCAGCGACCGGACGCGCCAGGTTCTCGAAGAATGCGCCCTCAGCATTCCCGTGATCGTCTGCAGCCACACCGTGAACCAGGGACTCGGCGCCGCTATCCGCGACGGCCTGCACGCGGCGCTGGCGCGCGCCCGTGACGACGGCATCATCGTCACGATGGACGCGGATCAAACGCACTCCCCCGGTTTGATCCTGCGAATGGCCCGGATGATTCAAGAAGGTTTCGATGTGATCATCGCATCGCGCTACCAACCCGGCGCCAGGGTCCTGGGTGTCCCTTGGAGTCGCAGACTGATGAGCTTCGCTGCCTCCGTCCTGTTTCGTATCATGTTCCCGACACCCGGAGTACGCGACTTCACCTGCGGGTATCGCGCGTACCGGGCGGGCGTGCTGAAGAAGGCAATCGCCCATTACGGCGCCTCCTTCGTCGATCAAAATGGCTTTCAATGCATGGTGGACATCATCCTCAAACTGCGAAAACTGGATGTCATTTTTGGTGAGATCCCCATGCTGCTTCGCTACGACCTGAAGGCGGGCGCCAGCAAAATGCGGGTTTACAACACGGCCAGGAATACCCTGGTGCTGTTAGCCAAGAGGCGTGTAGGACGATGAGGGCGGATCCAAAATCCAACCCCTTTGGACAAGAGTATTTTCAGCAAGTTTACCGGCGCTACGACGCGCAAAACCCCTCGTATAAATTGGCCTTTTACAGACGGCTGGTTTCCAGGTGGGTGCGCCCCGCCGGGCAGCCGAAAATCTTGGATATGGGGTGCGCCTTTGGAAGATTCCTTGGCACCATGGAAGCGCCGTGGGCCGGGTTTGGCGTCGATATCAGCGAGTACGCCATCGGGATCGCCCAAAAACTGGTTCCCCAAGCCACATTCAGCGCGGCGCCTTGCACTGCCATACCGTTCAAAGGCCCGTTCGATGCAATTGTGTCCTTTGACGTGCTGGAACATGTTCCCGACCTCGCGGCGGTGGCATCATTTGTCGGAGAGGCGCTCCAGCCTGGCGGCATTCTTGTCTTTGTCGTCCCCGTCTACGACGGCCCGTTGGGATGGCTTGTGAACTTGTTGGACCCAGACCCCACGCACATTCACAAAAAGGGCCGCGAGTTTTGGCTGTCCTGGGCGGCAAGGCACTTTCAGGTTGTAGAATGGTGCGGCATCTTTCGCTATCTGCTGCCGTATGGTCCATACGTCAACTGGCCGACGCGCTGGTTGAGAAGTATGTCTCCTGCCATAGCTGTAGTGGCGCGGAAACCCGACTCCGTGGTCCCACAGACCCATAGCAGTCTCTCTCAATAGATCGCCGGCGTCGCCGCCCGATTCAACATTCCGGAGCGCGCCTATAGGCCCTCCGGCCGCAACTCTGCCATCACGGAGGCCTGCTTCTAATAATCCGCGACCATGCTATGTTCCCGGCAAGCCGTTTCGGCTCCGACAAAACGCTTGGCTCAGTTCGTCCATCGTGACCTGCCGCCGGCCGCTCGATGCCAACACTTCGAGAGACCTATTCAGCAGGCTGGTCTTATAACTCAGTCCCACGTCGAGCCGCTCTAGAGAACAGTGGTAATCCGGCGGCAAATCGCCGGTCGAAGCAACATCAGCCGGATGAATCACGTAATAGAAAAAACGGCGGGTGGAGAGCGCGTTCCGCAGGAGACGGAGATGTCCGTCACGAGATAGTACAAACCCGAGGGTATGCCACATCGCGATCGGAATCAGCCCTGCCGTGGTAGGAACGGGCAATTCAACCACGCCGTCTTCATCCATGGTTGGCTCGCGAGAATGCAGAAGTGGAACGAGCCAGTCTCTACGGCGGAGCATGTTCAGCACTTTTGGAATCCGGTTCAGATGGTTAAGCGAAGCCTTGCCGAGCATCGCGTACATCAAGGGTGAGGGAAATGCCGAGGCGTCGTACGCATAACCCAACCGGCTCAGAACCGGGAAATAGTGCTCGGTATAACTCCAGGCGGGCGCGACGAACCCGACCGGAGGCTTTCCAGTGACAGCCGCGATGGCATCGTGCGCGCGCGTGATCTCAGTATTAATTACCTCAGGCGGCATCCCTCCCAGACCGAGGTAATGATGCCAGGAATGGTTTCCCAATTCGTGGCCGGCTTCCGCCAACTCTCGTATCCGGCGCCTGGCTACAGCCGTCTCCAGATCCTTGCCGATCACGAAAACCGTATACCGGATGTTCCATTTGGCGGCTGCCTCTAATAACCGGTCCAGCACAAGTCCGAAAGCCGGATCATCGAATCCGGCAGGCCAGCCAGCCGCCTCCGCGAAACTATCGAGGTGCAGGCAGACCGAATAGAGGCGATCAGACTCCATGGGTATAGGGGCTCTCGAGGTTCAAGCTGTACTCGACCTCCCGGTTGTCCAGGATATTTGCCTCCTCCCGATGCCACCCGAAAGTGCTATAGAGGAGCTGCGTACCTAGATTGGCGCTCTCGACAGTCACTCGAACCGCGCGAGCGTCCCGCTCACGGCACATGGAGACCACATTGGCGAGCAAATCGACGGATATGCGGATCCCCTTCTTCCTGAAGAGAGTTGCGCCAACATCCGCCAGCACGCCCATAGATAGGATCTCCGCAACACCGGATCGCGATTCGATGTTGGAACGATTTCGAATTCGCCGCCACGCTTCCCAGACGGCTGAAACCCTCTTGGGGTTAGTGAGGACCGACCAGCCGACAAGCCACGCTACCCAGAACGGCCGCTGCAACGCCGGCGCAAGAAATCCGCCTGGAGTCAGAGTCGCCGCGGCGAAACCGGCCGGGTGGTTATCCACATACGCCACGGCGCCAAAAAGGAAACCCGATGCAGGCAGGTAACCGTAATAGAATCCCTCAGCGAAGCGCCGGCCTAACAAAGGTATTGGACTATGGCCAAGGAGGGCTCCATGCAAATAAGCCAGATCGGCGGCAACAGGCAACCGTTGCCGGTCGAACAGCCTGATTTCGTAGTTGAGGCTCATGCGGGGAAATGCAACGCGAAGCAGGTTTCTCTTCTGCCGCAAGATTCAGTAAAGGGTGAATGGTAACATATGGTCCGTTGGAAAATCAAAGGCGGAGCGCGCGCTATTTCGCTTTGGGGCTTGCTTTCCGTCGCAATGATATCGTTAATCGCTCAGATGAATGCCGCTGGGGATTACATGCTTCCCTTTATTTGGTTCGGAGCCATGATGGCAAACCGCGGCAGGTCTGCATCACTTAGCCTTGGGCGGACCGCATCCGCCAGGCGGTGACCGATTACAGAGAGATGCAGCGCCTCATCGAAGAAGTCTCCGAGCTCCGGTGGAAACGTCTCCGCGAAACCGAAGAGCCGGAAAGGTTGCATCGTCGAGTCTGGCGCCAACCACCAGCCGTGGTTGCGGAATCGCTGCCGGCAGGCCCATTGGGCATATTCGGACCTGGTGTCATGATATACTCGACCTGTCGGCCCTGGAAGCGATGGGGTGTTTTGGCATGGCACCGCGGAGATTACTGGTCTATGACGAGAGAAGAAGCTTCAGCCCTGGTGCAACAGGCTATCAAGGAGATTAACTCTTTACGAGACGCGGACAACACTGTGCCGACAGACCGCAACGTCAGGCTGACGGGCCCCGATGGAGCACTGGACTCCATGGAGACGGTGAATCTGGTGACGTATTTGGAGGCCTCATTGGAGAGAGCGGTTGGCAGCCGGGTAACAATCGTCACGAAGAATGTCTTGAGCGGCGCCGATCCGGCGCTCGAATCCTCCGATCGTCTCGTGGAGCACATCGTCGCTCTGTGCGGCGGCGCCGCACACTGACCCGGCGGGTGGTTCAGCATGTCTGACGAGCGGGAAGACGAGAAGGCCGTCCTTGTGGCCGGATCGAACGGTGTGTTGGGCGTCGCGCTATGCCGGCAGTTTCTCGACACAGGGGCGACTGTTTTCGGCTGTAGCCGCCGTCCTCCGGAACGACAGCACGAGCGGTTTCGACACTGGGAGTTCGATCTTTCGAGCGAACAGGGGGTCCTCAGCCTTATGGAACGCATGGATGCCGCCGAGGCCAGGGCCGATGTGCTGATCCTCAATATGGCTGTGAGTTCATCTGCGTTGATCGCAGAACTCAGAGAAAGCAGCCTGCTCGAAACGCTCTGCCATAATTTAGTGGGTCCAGCAGTCTTGATCCGGGAGAACGCCCGGCGCATGTTGCCGCGACGCTACGGCCGGATCGTTGCCTTAAGCAGCATCCGGGTTGCCGAGCTTGCCACCGGCGCCGGAGCTTACTCCATCTCCAAGGCCGCCGAAGAGCAACTGATTCGTCAAACGGCTCTCGAGTTTGGGAAGTACGGCGTCACGGCTAACGTGGTGCGCATTTCCGTGATGGAGTCCGGGCTGGCGCGGCAACTCCCGGAGCGCGCACGCGCCCAGATCCTCGACCGTTGCGCAATCAAGAGAGTCTGTACTCCCGAGGACGTGTGCAACGCTGTGCGGTTCTTTGCCAGCGCCGGGAGCTCCTATCTCACTGGACAGACTTTGAACCTGGGGTTTATTTAGGTTGGCGGCGACCCAATGAGCATTCATTCCAAAGTCGTGGCAACGGGCCATTTTTTGCCGGAAATCGAGATTCGGAACGCAGATCTTACCCAGTTTCCGCCGGCATCCATCGCGCTGATCGAGGAGAAGACTGGCGTCCGCGCCAGACGTCATGCCCCGCGCTCGCAATGCACCTCGGATCTGGGCGCGCTGGCGTCCAGGGAATGCCTCGATCGCGCCGGTTTCGACGCCGCGAACCTGGATGTTTTGATTCTGGCCACATCGTCTCCCGATCGGATTCAGCCTGCGACCGCCACGCGCGTGCAACATTTCATCGGCGCCACGCGCGCCTATGCGTTCGACGTGAATTCCGTCTGCAGCGGCGGCATTTACGCGATGCAACTGGCGGATGCGCTGATTCGTTCCGAGTCCGCCAGGTCCGCCCTGGTGGTGGCCTCCGAAGTCTACTCACGCTTCCTGAACAGGATGGATTTTGCCACGTATCCCTACTTCGGCGACGGAGCCGGAGCGGTTCTGCTCACCCGGTCCAATGAGGGTCCCGGAATTCTGGATTGCGTGCTTGGCAGCGATGGCGCCGGCGCCGATCTGATTCGTATCCCTGCCGGCGGATCGATGCTGCCATACGCCGATATGACGAACCCTAGCGATGCGTTCTTTAAGATGAGAGGTAAAGAGGTCTTTCAGTTCGCGGTTGAAAAAGGGCCTTCCGTGATCGCTGCGCTCGAAACCCGTTGCGGGCTGAAGGCAGAAGAGATTTCATGGGTTGTTGCACATCAGGCTAATGTAAACATCCTCAAGGAAATTTCGGCAAAGTGCGGCATCCCGTTTCACAAATTCCCGGTCAACCTCGATCGCTACGGTAACACCGCCGCGGCGTCCGTGCTGATAGCCTTCGATGAATTGATGACATCCGGAAACACGAGGCCGGGAGAAGTAGCCATTCTAGTAGCCTTTGGTGGGGGGTTATCCTGGGGGGGGCTGGCGCTGCGGTTGTAAGCCGCGGAGACCATAAAGACTCGTGGGCAGCTATGCGGCCCGGAGTTCCGGCACTTTTGAATCGACTGGCCTGAGTCCTCGGAACCAGTGGCGAAACGAGTCAGCCAAGGCGGCAGTTGGAACCGGACCGCTTCGGGCGCCGGTCACTCCGCTAGCGGGAGTTTACTGCCAACTCCAGATTCGTAGCCCGCACCTCCGGATAACCTACTGAAAAGTCACCACTTGTCACCGCTCTTGCGGTTCACTTGTTGTATTACCCTATTTGAGGCCT
>Ga0187868_1002381_pt1 | contig 12351 bp, 10 predicted proteins | sample June2016WEW_13_4_FD_133014 | JGI IMG/M metagenome (GOLD analysis project Ga0187868, IMG submission 133014) | Peatland microbial communities from SPRUCE experiment site at the Marcell Experimental Forest, Minnesota, USA - June2016WEW_13_40 | ecosystem: Environmental > Terrestrial > Soil >... | reverse complement strand
GTGGAAGGCAGGGCCCGCGAGCGATCGAATTCCTGGCGGGTCTTGACCAGGACGTCCTTGGCAAGACCGAGACCGCGCAGACAGCGGTGCGCCCGTCTCATGCGCTCGACCGGCGATTCGCTGCTCTCTGGCACGACGACGAAAAGGTCCAAGTCACTGCCTTCGTTCGGCGTCCCCCAGGCATGGGAGCCGAAAAGCCAGATGGCCTCCGGATGTAGTTCGTTCGCCAAACGATTTGTGACTTCGTCGAGCAGCTTCTGGTCAACCGTCTTCACCGGACGGAAAGTAGCATAACCGGCCCGCCGATGGGAAGAGCGTTGCGGCTCGCGTTGCTTGATTTGCTCCCCTGCCCAGGTTCGATATGCTGAGGGCATGTCGAAACTGCCAACTGAGGCCGCGAGCCGGATTGACACTTGACGCAAGGCCCGCGCTTGTCAATCAGCCCGGTTCGGCGCAGAGTATTTCTATGAACGAGCCAAGCGCCAGTTCACTTGGGCCGGCCATCATGCCGGAAGCGCCGCCGCTACGCTTTGACGAGCATGAGGTCATTCGCGTCGGCCGGACTCGGGTGACCCTGGATACCTTGGTGGAGGCGTTTGAACGCGGGGAGACGCCGGAAGGGATCGCCCGCAATTACGACGCGTTGTCGCTGGGCGAGGTTTATCAGGCCATCGGTTATTATCTGACGCACCAAGCGGAGGTGGACACTTATTTGGAGCGGCGCCAGTCCTGGCGGGCGGCCGTTCAAGAGCAAGCGGAGTCACAGCATAATCCGAATGGGATTCGCGAGCGTTTGCTGGCTCGCCGGAGGCAGACTGCCTGATGCTGCGCTTCGTTGCCGACGCTCCCACCACCTCACCGGCCTTGGGGCGTGATCGTCAATTCTCCCTTGCTGAACGCATAGACCGTCGCGTGTTTGGGGCCGATATGGAACGTCAGGACGATCTTGTTGGTGTCGTCCGGGAAACCGAAGGGCACAAATTCCGTGGCCTGGGCCAGGACCCAGTCCGTAGGTTTGGGCGCCAAAACGCACTTCTCCACGAAGTCGGACTTGGTGGCGAAGACGTATTGCGGATGGGCCGCGCAGTAGCGCCGCGTCTCGCCGGTCAGCAAAGAGAGAACCTCCCCCGCCTCAAATTCCTGCGCCATGCCTTGCACTTTGTTGTAGGCGCGCATGATCGCCGGCAGCAATAACGAGGCCAGGATGCTGATGATGGCAATGACACAGAGCAACTCGATCATGCTGACTCCCGCCACGGCGCGCCGGCCGGCCGCGGTTCCGTTTTGTGTCCTCTGGGCCGTATGCATGTTGATTTGACCGAGGACTTCCGGATTCCTCACGAGGCGGATTTGAAGAGCACCGGTGCCCCGCTGGTCTCTCCGCGATCCGGCTTCCGAGGGTCGAGGGTCGAGGGTCGAGTGCCGAGCGTCGAGGGGTGGAGCTTCGTTACCTCGACACTCGACACTCGGCACTCGGTCCTCGGCCCTCGACCCTCGGCGCCTGCGTTTGGTTGCTTTTGGACCGCCGTCTAATTCAGGTCCCAGCCGGTATGCACATCGCCGCCGATGTTGGGGTCGTCGACGTTGAGCGCCCCAATGGGCGGCCCGTAGCTGAACCAGTTCGGGTCATAGTAGTGTGGCAGCGGGTGTTGGCGAAACACCACCTTCCACAGGGCGGCATGGAAATCGCCATAGATGGCATTGAGCGTGGGCTGGCTGGTGACGTATGAACTGTCCTGGCGCTTGTAATGATTGTCCTGATTCTCGTGATAAACGATCTGCCCGACCGGCTTGAAGAGGTCCGAGGATTTCAGCCCGAGGGTGAGGAGGGTATTGTACCAAATAACGAAGCGGTAGCGATAAGAGCTGTAGCTGTTGGTCGTGTCCATGGTGCCGTTCGGTTTGTTGGTCAAATAATTGAATCGGTCGCTCGGGCACCAGAAGACACGGGGATTGGGCAGATTCAGCTCCGTGGGCACGCCGGCGTACATATCGGTGAACTCGACCACGTTAGCCGCGTTCTGTTCGGCCTCGGGGCCGGGCAGCCCTCCGTAGGACGTCGCCGAGGGCATCTTGGTGCCATTGACGTCGGTGTAGAGAGTCAGGGCGAGGCCGATTTGCTTGAGGTTACTCAGGCAGTTGATGCGCTTGCTCTCCTCCTTGGCCTTGGTCAACGCCGGCAAGAGCATCGCGGCCAGGATGGCTATAATCGCAATGACGACCAACAACTCAATCAAGGTGAAGCCAACCCGTGCAGCCCTGGCTCGCACTTGCCCGAGGTTCCACTCTCCTGGATGTTTCATAATTTCATGGTCAAAGCACCATCCTGAAAGTGAACAGGTCCGGCCATGACAAGCGGCAGTATCGTCCGAGCATCGGAACGAGGCAATTCAAAAATTGTAACCGTTCAGCACCTCCCAAGGTTACTGTTTCTTGGCGTGGGTATAGAGCGCGATGGCTTCCTCGGCCGAGGCGCCTTCGAGGACGATGGCGCGGAGCGCCTGCAAGGTGGCTGCCGGGTATTGGCTTCCCCATACGCGGCGGCCTATGGCTGCGCCGCTGGCCCCATGAGTCATGGCCTCGTGCAACTGATGAAAGATGGCCAGCTCACCCGAGCCTTTCGGCCCTCCGGCCATGATCACGGGCAGGTGGCCCGTGGCCACGGCCTGCGCGTAGCCCGCGGGATCTCCATTATAGACCGTCTTGACTACGTCGCAGCCATACTCGAGGCCCAACCGGATGGCCATGGCCAGGTCGTCTGAGGTCGGCGCCGCTTGGGCGGGGTTGGTGTAAGAAACGCGCGGGATGATCTCGCCGCAGAGCGGCAGGCCGATGCGTTCGCATTGGGCTGAAACCGTCGCCAGCTTTTTGAGCAAGTCGGCCTCGACCTGGGCGCTGCCCATTCCCACATAGCAGTTGACGGCCACCATATCGGCGCCCAGCGCCGCAGCCTCCTCGGCACCGTGGAGCAGGTGCATAATTGTATCCGGACCGCCCATGCGGGAGAGCGTGGCGTCGATGCGCATGATGACGCCGAGATCGCCGACCTGCTCGAGGGCCTGGCGCAATGCCCCCGCAGTCAAAAGGACGGCGGTGGCCCCGTTTTCGCGGGCCAGCGCAAGGAGTTCGGCGGGGCTTTCGGTGCCGGGCTGAGGCCCGAAGTAGATGGGGTGATCCAGGGGCAACACGAGGGCCCTTCCGTTGCGGAAGACACGCCGCATTCGCAGTTGTTTGCCCATGCTTGTGAAGATCATATTGCTCATTTTCTTATGCCGCCGGTTTCAAATCCAGCCAGAAGCGGCTGCCCTTTCCGGGCTCCGATTCCACACCGACCCGGCCCTCCATGCGCTCGGCCACCTTTTTCACCAGGGCCAAGCCCACTCCCGTGCCTTCGAACCCCTTGGTCGCGCGCTGGAACATCTGGAAGAGCTTGCCCTGGGCGTGCTTGGGGATGCCGATGCCGTTGTCATCGAACCACAACCGCACAAAGCCGTCAAGGTTTTGGGCGTACACGCGCACGACCGGCAATTTGCCAGGCTCGACAAACTTCACCGCGTTGCCCAGGAGGTTCGAAAAACATTGGGTCAACCCGGCCTCATTGCCCAAGACCTTGGGGATGCCGTCCTCGATGAGGATTTGCGCCTTGGGCGGCTGCAAGGCCGGATAAGAGAGGATAATTCCATGGATCAAGGCCGCGGCATTCAGCGGCACGAGCTTCATTTCCCGCCTGCCCGCCTTGCTGTATTGCAAAGCGTCGGTAATGAGGCGGTCCATTCTGGCGGCGGAAGTCCTGATGAGGCGCAGGTATTCCTTGCTCTGGCCGTCGAGGCATCCGCTGCTATGGTCCTCGAGAAACCCGGCGAACCCCTGCAAGGCGCGCAAGGGCGCCCGCATGTCGTGGGTAATGGTGTAAGAGAAATGCTCCAACTCGCCCATGGCCTCCTGGAGTTTGGCGGTGCGCTCCCGGACCGAGCGCTCCAACTCGCTCTGAAAGGCCTTCTGCTCGCTGATGTCCCGCAGGATCATCACCGCCTCGACCCCTGCCGGCAGAGGTCCCGCAGCCGGGTCGACAGCCACGCGATACCAGCAATCCCGGAAAAGCACCTCGCGGGTCTGGCGCTGGCCGGCCTTGTGCGATTGCCCGAGCAGTTCCTCGACTGCGCCCCTCAAGGGCTGGGGAATCCCGTCCTGGCCCGAGGCGCCCAGGATTCCGGTCATGGCCCGGTTCTGTTGGATAAGCCTGGCGTCGCTGCCGAGCAATCCGACGCCGTCGCTCATGGTGTTGAAGGTGGCCTGCCACTGCCGGGCCGCTTCGGCGGCGGCCTTGGCCTGGGCGACCTCGAAGTCCTTTTGGTGCAACTGCTCGCGAGTTCGGCGCGTCTCCTCTTCAAATTGCCGGCGGCGGATTTGGGCGCGCAGCCGGACCCGGAGCACCGGGAAATCGCTGGTCTTGGGCACGTAGTCGTCGGCGCCGGCGTTGAAGCTCTCGACGATGGCCTCGTTTTCCCCCATGCCGGTGAGCATCACCACGGGGATGAAGCGCCAGGCGGGGGAGGCTTTGATCCGCCGGCACACTTCGTCTCCGGACATTTCCGGCATCATCAGGTCGAGCAGGATGCAGTCCACCGGGCGGGCCTGGAGCAGGGCCAGGGCCTCGGGTCCCGAGCGGGCCAAGACCACGCTGTAGTTGTCTTTGTGCAGTTGCTCGGCCAAGGCGTTGAGGTAGGTCAGGCTGTCATCGACCGCCAGGATGGTGGCCCTGGCTGGGGGAGGCTCGCTGCCGCCGGTGCGCCCGGCCAACTGCCGGGCCTGCGAGACCACGCGCTCCCGGTCGTAGGGTTTGCCGGCGTAGTCATCCGCCCCAACCGCCAGTCCTTTGAGCTGGCCGGCGACTTCCGCCTCGGTTGACAAGAGAATGACCGGGATGCCGGCCGTGGCCGGGTGGCGTCTTAGCTCGGCCAGCAGGTCCGGGCCGCTGGTGTCCGGAAGCAGCACATCGAGGATGATGCAGTCAAACTGCTCCTGCCAGAGGGCCTCGCGCGCGGCGGAGCCGGACGAACACATCACCGTCGCCCAACTCGCGGCCTGGAAGGCCTCGTCCAGGTCCATGCGAACGGTCAGGCTATCATCGATGATTAGAACTTTTCTCATATCCTTCATCCTCTCAGTTGCCCGGCAGCGGTGTGGCCAACTGCTGCAGTGCGGGGGCGATGTCGTGGAGACTGAGGACCTGCTGAACGGCCTTGAGCCGGATGGCTTCTGCGGGCATTCCGAAGACGACACAGCTCTCCTGGTTTTGGGCGAGGGTCATTCCCCCGGCGCGCTTGATTGCGAGCAGGCCCTCGGCGCCGTCCCGCCCCATGCCGGTGAGCAGGCAGGCAATCACGGAGCCACCCATCTCTGCGGCCAGGGACTCGAAAAGCACGTCCACAGAGGGGCGGCAGAAGTTTCGTTCCGGGCCGGAGGTGGTCCAGAGGCAGTGGTCGCGCAGGATGAGGTGGCAGTCCGGCGGGGCCAGGAGGACGCCTGGCGCGCCGGGCTGGGGCATAGGTTGGCCGTGGGTGGCATTGCGGACCCGAAGCGGGGAGACGGTGTCCAGCCAGTCGGGCAGGGCGAACGCGAAGGCGGAGCCAATATGAATGACCAGCAGGATGGGCAGCGGGAACGCGGAGGGCAGGCCCTTGAGGATGAGCGCGACGGCCCCGGGCCCTCCGGTCGAGGCGCCAATGGCGACACAGCGGAAAGGGCTGCCGGGCAGTCGAGGCAGTTGGGTTCCCAGGTCCGGCCCGGGCAGTTGCCGGCCTGCCAGGGCGGCTCGGGGGTGGGTGATGACTTTGATGCGGGCGACCATTCTGATGGCCTGCCGATAGGCCTGCTCCCATTGGCCCCCGGGCTGAGAGGGGGCGGGCTTGTCGAGGACATCTACCGCGCCGGCGCTCAAGGCGTTGTAGGTCTTGAAGACTTCGCCCCGGTTCATCGAGGCCGAGACAATCAGGATGGGCGTCGGGCAAAAGGCCATGATGCACTCGGTCGCCGCCAGGCCGCTCATGACCGGCAGCACCATATCCATCGAAACCGCATCGGGCCGGAGTTCCAGGCAAAGCTCGAAAGCGCGTTTGCCGTCCTCGGCTTCGCCAACAACCTCGATGTCCGAATCGGCCTCGAGGGCCCGGACCAGATGCTTTCGGATCGTGAGTGAATCTTCGACCACCAGCACGCGGATGTTGGGCATAACTCAATTAATCAGCCCACGAGCTTGCGGATGGCCGCAAGGAGCAGTTGTTCGTCAAATTCACTTTTCACAATGTAAGCGGCGGCCCCGACGGCAGCGCCCCTGGCCCGGTCCTCTGCGGAACTGCGCGAGGTGACGATGATCGAGGGAATGGACGCCAACTCGGGCTGGGCGCGGGCCGCCCGGATGAACTGGTAGCCATCCATGCCCGGCATCTCCAGGTCCACGAGAAACAGGCCGTAGCGGCCCTGGCGCGCCTTTTCCAGGGCCTCTTCGCCGGAGGAAGCCGTATCGACTTGGTAGCCGGCGGTTTCAAGGATGTCGCGTTCCAGCAGGCGGGTGGTCAGGGAATCATCAATCACCAGCAAACGCGGGGGCCGCGGCGCCTCGGCTTGCGGCTCGAGGCCGGAAACCGAGCAGATTGCCTCGATCAGTCCTTCGGGGTTGAGCACCGGTTGGGGACTGCCCTGGCTGTTGAAGAAGGCGCCGCTAATCGTCGGCATGGGACCCAGGGCGCGGGGAATGGCTCGAATCACGACCCGCTCCCGGCCCAGAATGTGTTCGACGCCGAGGGCTGCCGCCCCGGCCGCCGACTCGAGGACGAGCGCGGACATCCTGGCGGTTTCCTGAGCCGGGCCGCTCTTGAGGAAGCGGGCCAGCGGCGCATATCGGACCGCGCGGCCGCGATAGGCAATGCTCCAGCCTTCAGGGGAAGGAGCAATCTCCGCCGGAGTGAGCCGCAGGGCAAGCTTGACGGCCCGCAACGGAATCGAGGCCAGGGCGCCCCCGGCCTGGACGTGCAAGACCTCCTGCGACTCGACCATGACAGGCACCGACACCTCGATGCAGACGCCCTTTCCGGGTTCGGACTTGCCGGTGATGGAGCCGTCGAGGGCTGCGACAGCCTCGCGCGCCACCTCCAGCCCGAGGCCGCGTCCGGCAAGCTGCGAGACGTTTCGCGTGGTGGTGAGCCCGCCGCGCAGCAGCCACACCATTGCGGTTGGCGGGGTCAGTTGGGCGGCCTGCGCAGGGGTCGCCAGGCGGCGCTCGAGGAGCACCTGCCGGACACGCTCCAAATCCACTCCCCGGCCGTCGTCGATGCAGAAAAACACGGCGCGGTCTCCGCGACGTTCCACGCGCACCTGCACCCGGCCCGCCTGCGGCTTGCCGGATTGGGCGCGCTCGGCGGGGGATTCCACGCCATGGGCGACGGCATTTCGGACCAGGTGGATGAGGGCATTGCGCAGCAGCTTGAGCACGCGGGCGTCCAGGCGCGTTTCGCCGCCGCCGGCCTCGAAGGCGACTTGTTTGCCGGCGGTCTCGGCGGCATCGCGGGCAGTTCGTTCGAGCACGCTGAACAGAGAATTGGCTGCCACCAATCGCATGGCCTCGGCCTGCTCGCAAAGGCTCTCCAGTTCCCGGCCCGAGCGGCCGAGGACTGAGGAAAACGTTCGGTGGAGGTCGCGGAGGGCGCTCTGGAGGCGCACGGCGGCGCCCGCCCAATCCGATGCGGGCACTCTGCCGCCTGAAGGCGGCGCTCCGGTCGCGACGCGGCACCCGGCGGCGCCGGCTGGCCGGACGGGCTGTTGGCGGCTGAGGTCGGCGGCCAACCGCGCGGCGTGCTCCAGCTCCGGCGCCAGGCGGGACAAACCGGCCATTTGCAACCGCAACTCCGATGCGGTTCGCAGCAGCCCGTCCATGTCCTTCATGTCCGTGCGAATGGTCTCGAACTGCTCGTCACCGGGCTGGGCCGGGCCGGGCCGGGAGGGCGGCTGGGATGGCTGGGCAAAGGCCGGCGGCCCTTGGGCCTGGGAAGGCCCTCCCAAGCCCGCCACTTCCAGAGAGATGGCATCGACCCAGGCGAGCAGTTGGCCAATGACAGGGGCCGGCACCGTGCCCGGCCCTTCACGATGCCCGGCCAGGACCTCTTCGATCGAGTGGCTCAGTTCGGAAATCCTTGCCTGCCTGACGACGCGGGCGGCGCCTTTGAGGGTGTGCGCATAGCGCAGAAGCCGGGAAACCAGGCCGGCCTCGGCAGGGCCTTTCTCGAGAGCGAGCGCGCCCTGCGTGAGCCCTTCCACCAACTCCCGAGCCTCGGTGCGGAAATACCTGTACGGGTCGCCGCTCATGTCATGCTCGCCCGGAACGCCGCGTTCACGCGGCAGGCCAAGCAGAAATACGTGCAAGGGTCGCCGCTCATGTCATGCTCGCCCCTCGGGTTGAATCAGCCGCCCCAGGTCTCCGGAAAGGGCGGTCAATTCCGCAACCGTCTGAAGGACCTGGCTGGAGCCGGCCTCGGCCTCCCTCGAGGTCTGGGCGACATTGGCAATGGCCACGTTGGCCTGCTCGACGGCTGAACTCTGCTGTTTGGTGCTCAGCTCGATCTCTTTGGCTGCCTCGGCCGTCGCGCGCAACAGCTCGCTGATCCGGCGGAATCCCGTCGTCACCTCCGCGAATTGCCGGGTGCCGGCGTCCACGGCTTTGGAGCCGCTTTCCGTGGCCATCACCGCCGCATTTACGGCCGCTCGAATCTGGTCAATCAGGCCCCTTATTTCCTTGGTCGAGCCGCCCACGCGATCCGCCAACTTCCGGATTTCATCGGCCACCACGGAGAATCGCTTGCCCGCCTCTCCGGCCCCGGCCGCTTCGATGGTCGCGTTAATCGACAGGATATTGGTCTGCTCGGCCAATTCGTCGATGATCTCGAGGATGCCGCCGATTTGCTGGGATTTCTTGCCCAGGTCCAGCATGTGCTCGACCACCGTGTCCACTTGTTTGCGGATGGCGGATACTTCCCCGTGGGCGCGGCTGACGGTTTCGTCGCCATTCCTGGCCGCCGCTGAAGTGGTGTCGGCAATCCGGGCCACCCCCTGGGCACTCTCGGCAATCTGCCTGGCCGTGGCCATCAACTCTTTGATCGTCGTCGAAATCTCGGCCATGGCCGCGACCTGTTCCCTGGCCCCGGTAGTCTGCTGGTTGGCGGCGGCCTGCAGCTCGCTCGAGGAGCTCTGAATATGCTGCACGGCGGAGCCAATCTGCCGGCGTAACACCCGGCTCAGGACCACCGCCACGACCACCGCCAACGTCACGCTGAGCGCCGCCAACACCACGATGATGACCGTGGCGGTCGTCGCCGCGCGGGAGGCCTCTTTCTTGGCGTCGTCCAGGTTTTTCTGCTCCAGGCCGACGAAATCCGCCAGGTGCGCCCTGAGTATCTTGTTCAGGGGGATGACCTTCTCCTGGAATGCCTTCCCCATCTCGGGGAGCCTGTCCGCCGATTGGCGCATGTCCGCAACACTATCCCCGGCATCAAACTGAACCGTGGTGTCCCGGTTAATCTGGTCCAACGCCACCCGCTCCTCGGGGGTGCCCGCCAACTCGCGGACTTGCCCCAACCGATCAAAAAACTCGCGCCGCAGTCCCCGGATCGCCTCCCGTTGCGTCTCGTCTCCGGTGAGCAGGTAGGCCCGAACGGTGCCCATCCGCTCGGAAGCCGTCCCTTCGAGCCTGTAAGCTTCTGTGAGGAGCCGCATGTTATTCGTGATGACCCGGTCTTTGGCGGCGGTGACCGAGAGCAGCGCATAGACAGCCGCGGCGCCTAACACCACCGTAATCAGCGCCTTGGCCGTCAGCCCGAGCGCGAGTTTCTGTCCGAATGTCCATGTTCCTTGCATGTCAATTTCCTTTCTACTGTTCTGATTTTTCTTTTCGATTGAGCGCAACTGCGGACACGATGAGCGGGAGATCGAGGACGTGGACAAGGCCCGAATCCACGCGGATGGCGTGGCGGCTCAGGGGCGTCTGCTCCGGGGCCGGCTCGAGCGCGTGGATGGCGTCGGGCGGCAGGCGGCGCGAGCCTTGGAACTCGTCGAAAGCCAGCCCGATAAGTTCCTGGCTGCGATGCAGCGCGAGCCACCGGGGCGCCCCGCCGCGCGCGCCGGCGCCCAGGAGCGCGGCAAGCTCGAACACCGGGATCAGTTGCCCCTGCACGGCGCTGAGCCCCAGCAGGCCGCGGGGCCCCCCGGGCAGGGGCACGATCTTGCGATTGACTTCCAGCCCCGCCAGTTCGCTCATGCGGATTGCATACCGCTCTCCTCCGGCCACGACCAGCACGAACTCGATCTGGGCTTGGGGGCGTTGCGGCGGCGGCAGCGCAAAGGTCTCATCGAAAGCCCTCCGCAGTTCCGCCAGATGCCGTTCAAAGCCGCTGGTGTTCTCACTGGTCATTGGCCGCCTCCATAACGCTCCAACTGCGCCTGACAGAACCGGGTCAACGCTTCCCGGCTGAAGCCGCCTCCGAAGAGCAGGATGCGGGAGGCGTCCTCTCGGGCCAGCAGGACCAGGGCCTGGCCCAGCTCTCTGCGCGCCGTTGTCAGGTCGCTCAACCCCTTGGCCAGCAATCCCAGGTGCAGGTGGGGCATCGCAAAGGCCCCATCCAGGTAAATCGCGGCCTGATCATGTTCGGCGGCCGCCGAAGGGTCGCCGCGTCTCTCCTGGCAGATGGCCATGAGGTAATGGGCGCCGGGTCTCAGTTCGTCCACCGCCAGCAATTGCGCGCAGACCTGCTCGGCGCGGCGCAATTCGCCTCTGTTGGCCAGCAGGACTGCCTGGATCATCAGGGCATCCGGGTTGGCGGCGGTTTGCCCGGGGAGCTCGTCCATCGCCCGCAGGGCATCCTCGAACCGCTCCTCCCGGAGCAAATCGCGGACCTCCGCCAGGTCTTGAGTGGCAGGCAACACTGCCGGGGCCGGTGGCTCCTGTTCCGGGGTCTTGGCGAGGCCCCCCTCCGGCGGCCTGCACTGCGATTGCTCCGCCAATGCCGCGATGCGATGGCTCGAGGCGGCAATGGCCGAGACCCAGCCGGGCTGGGCAAACACTCGAACCGGCGGCGAGGCCGCAGCGGGCGCTGCGGCCGCCGATGCCGGAGTGGGCGGCAGCGATTGCCCGAGGGCCGCGCGGCGCTGGTAGTAAAACGCCCCGTGCGTGTGCCGCAGGTGAAACTCCTGGCTGATGCCCCGCAAGGTCTCCGAAGGTCCCAGAAACAGGAATCCCCCCGGCGCCAGCGAGGAAGCAAGCCGGCCAGCCAGCGCCCGGACCGCCATGGGGGAAAAGTAGATCATCACGTTGCGGCAAAAGATGATGTCAAAGAAAGCCTCCTGCCAGAAGGAGGCGCCGCCCCCCGCGAGGTTGCCTTCCTCGAAGCTCACCACCGACTTGAGTCTCTCCTCGAGAACATACTCGCCGCCCTTGCGGCGAAAGCAGAGACGGCGTTCCGCCTCGCCGACCGCCCGCAACGACCACTCCGAGTAACGGGCCTGGCGCGCTTTGTCCAACAACTGCGCGTTGAGGTCAATGCCTCGTATCCGGAGGTCCCAATTCTGAATGCCGGGGGCCTTCAGAATGACGGCCGCCAACGAGTAGGCCTCTTCGCCCGAGGCGCAGCCAGCCGAGAGCACGTTCAGGCGGCGGGTGGATTTACGGGCCTCGAGGCGCGCCGGCAAGGCGGCCTCCGCCAGGGCCTGAAACTGCTCGGGATGACGGAAGAAATAAGTCTCCGGGACGGTAAGGGCCACGGCAAGCTGGCTCAACTCCGCCTGGGCGAAAACGGGATCATCGAACCTTCCGACATAGAGAGCTGCTGTTTTGCAGCCCGTCCGCTCGAGGCGCCCTCGCAGGGCCTGGGCCAGGTGAGGGGCGTTGTGCTGATCTAGGCAGAAGCCGAGCCGCGAAAGGACGGCTGAGGCAAACAGCTCGAGGTCCGGATTGCCAATGCCGTTCATCCTGCCTCCAGTCGGTCCAGCGAGCGCCAAACCTCCTCTGAAAGGATGCGCGCGGTCTCGAGCACTACCAGCAGTTCCTTGTCCAGGGCGCCGAGGGCACTGACCGTATCGGCCTGCGCCTTCGATAATAGCAGGGGCACGCCCGCCAGGGTCTCGGGAGCAACTGCGCAAATCCCCACCACCGCTTCCACCGCCAGCGCCACCTTTCGCCCGCCTGAACGAACCACGACAAAGCGGGCCGGTTTCCCGGCAGCGGCGCCCAGCAGCAAAGCCAAATCCACCACCGGCAGCGGTTCCCCGCGAATCACCGAAACCCCGCTGACGAATTCCGGAGCCTTG
>Ga0187868_1002377_pt1 | contig 12359 bp, 9 predicted proteins | sample June2016WEW_13_4_FD_133014 | JGI IMG/M metagenome (GOLD analysis project Ga0187868, IMG submission 133014) | Peatland microbial communities from SPRUCE experiment site at the Marcell Experimental Forest, Minnesota, USA - June2016WEW_13_40 | ecosystem: Environmental > Terrestrial > Soil > Wetlands... | reverse complement strand
TCAGCAGTTTGGTCACCTCGTATTGGAACCGGTAATACCCGCCCTGATGCACCGGCCCGACGGACTGGCCGTTGAGTCTGGCGCTGGTGTCCGTCATCACGCCTTCAAACACCAGGAACACACGGCGTTTGGACCAGCCGGCGGGCACCTTGAAATCGTGCTCGTAAAGCCCCTGCTCCGGTGGCGGATTGGTCGCATCGCGGTGATAGTTGATGGTGCCGAAGCCGTGCAGTTCCCAGTTTGACGGCACGATGAGATTGGTCCAATAGCCGGATTGCCCGCCCGTGGTGCAGAAAAATTTCCATGGCACGGCATCGTCCTTGTCCCGGCCGGAAAGATACTGGCGCTGGGTTTCCTGGGCGTTTGCTGAAAGAATGAACAGCACCAGAGTCAAGGTGGCCGGAAAATGACTAAAACCTAATGACGAATGACCAATGAATGACCAAGCTCGAATAATGAAACTGACGCGCGCCGGATGCTGGATTTGGCCTTTTGTCATTCGACATTCTTTCGTCATTCGGATTTAGTCATTCGTCATTTTCCCGTCAACCTTTCAAATGCTGGCGGAATTCGGTCGGCGTCATGCCGGTGTGATGCCGGAAAAAGTGGCTGAAATAAAATTCGCTCGAAAAGCTCAGTTGCGCCGCGACGTCCTTGACCGAGAGCCGTTTGTCGGCCAACAACAGCCGCGACTGGTCCAGCCGGGCCCGCTGGATGTGTTCGTGGACCGTTCCCTGGCCGGATTTTTGGAACAGGGCGCGCAACCCGGAGTAGCTGACCTTGCCCACCGCCGCCAGTTCCCTCGCCTTCCAATCGCGCAGCGGATTGGCGGAGATGGCATTGAGGACGCGGACGACCGGTACGGGCAGTTCGGCGTGCGGTGAATCCAAAAAATGCCGCGACATGAGCAGTTTCCCGAGCATGTTGGTGATCACCACGTGGATTTGCCATTCCCAGCCGGTCGGACGGCGGCGCACCAGTCGCAGCAATTCACCGTACGCCTGTTTGACAAAACCAAAGTCGTCGAGGACGAATTCCGCGTTGCCGTCGCTCCGGATTTCCTCGTGCCAGAATTCCAGGCCCGGCCCGCCAAACCGGAAACCGATGATGGTCAAATGCCGGTTGGGCGCCGGGATATAAGTCCGCGGTTTGCCCATGTCCACCAGCCAGACCTTTTTCGCGCGCCGCAGGGCGAAACGTCCCATCTCATGCTCCAATTCCCCTTCGCCGGACTGGACCCAAAACAAATGCGCGCCCGGCTTTTCAAAGCGCTGATGATGGTCCGGCTTGTCCAGACGGCGGGAGCCAATCGAAAAAAGATGCCACAACAGCCGCCGGGCAATCGGCGACGGATCGACGAAGGTCAAATTGTCTGTGGATCCAAACAGCTTAGCCATATGACTTTTTTATCAGGTTGCCGCTCATCCGGCCCACTCCTCCGGCCAGGCATACGTCCCGGGTTTGACCGTGAGCAACTGGGATTCGTTGCCTTCAATCGCCAGGGTTGCCACCCCCGGGGCCGGTTCGCACAACGCGCTCAATCGCGCCCAACCCATGCACCGTACCAGTTCCGCCGCCGTGGCGCCGCCTTCCGCATATACGTGCCCGACCGCCACCTCCCGGAGCACCAACCCGGCGATTTGCACCAGATGGTCCGACAGCAGCCGCGCCACCGAAGTTTTGCGCACCGGCGGCAATCCCACGTTCAGGATCACACGCGCATGCGATGCGAACGCCGCAATCACCCGCTGCTTGATGACGTCCGCGGCGCCCGGAGTGAACTCGGCGCTCCAGACCAGTTCCGACGGCAGCGAAAAGACCGGGGTTCCCCGCTCCCGCTCCGTCTTGACAAATTTGCGGGATGACTGGGTGGAGGTGCCGCAGACGAACAATTCCCGCCGGACCGTCCCGTTGGAGAAATCCCCGGCCACCGGCGTCGCCGTTTTCCTCTTTCCCGCCGTCAGCAACGCGCCGAAATATTCCGAGCCCCCCGCCGGCAATGTGCCGGAATTCCGGAGCGATGCCCAGCGTCGGACGTCCTGTGACGTCGCTGCCTCGCCAATGACGATGCCGGCCTTCGGCAAGACATCACGCAAATTGCTCACGCAAACCGGCATGCTGAGCGAGTGGTTCAACAACTCCAATACCCGGGCGGAGGTGCGGGGATGTTCCGGGTCATGCGCAAATTCCGTCTTGTGGATCGGCCGGCCCCGGACAAAGTACCGCCCGTCCTGGATCTTCCGGCCCAGCGAAGGATTGGCCGGCAGCAGCAACGCCCGTTTGAGCTGAAGCTGTTTCATGATCGATTCCACCTCGGCGGTCACCTGTCCGCGCAAAACCGAATCCACCTTTTTGTAAATCCATTGCGCCTTGGCCGCGCGCAATAATTTCGCCGCGGCCGCCGCGCGCCGGCCCGCCTCCTCGGATCCGCACGAACGGGAATCCGTGTCCACGCAAACCAGGTCTGCCTCACCGCTGGGTTCGCCGCGCACCACGATTTCCGCGCGCAACCCGTAGCGCAACCCCACCGCCCCAAGTTCGGCGGCCCCGGTCAAATCATCAGCAATCACTCCAATCATAATCCCCCGCCTTTGCTCTTTCTTCCCGCGGCAAGTTCGGCGGCAACCCCGACAGCGGCGAAAAGGCTTTGCGGGTCGGCCAGCCCCTGCCACGCAATGTCAAACGCCGTGCCATGGTCCACCGAAGTGCGGACAATCGGCAAACCCAGCGTGAGGTTCACCCCGGTGTCGAATGCCAGCATCTTGAACGGAATGTGTCCCTGGTCGTGATACAGCGTGACAATCGCATCAAATTTTTTCCGCTGTCCCGGTGTAAAGGCCGCGTCCGGCACCAACGGCCCCACGATCGCTATGCCGGACTTCCTGGCCTGCACCACCGCCGGCTCCACAAACCATTCCTCTTCGTTCTGCCCAAACAATCCATGTTCGCCCGCGTGCGGGTTCAAACCACAAATCGCCAGCCGCGGCGGGCGGCGCAGCATCCAGCCCATCGCCTCGGCAGTAAGCTCGATCACATCCTGCACGCGCCGGACCGAAAGCTTTTTAGGCACCTCGCTGTAACCGATATGCGTCGTGACCATGCTGACGGTCAGCACCCCGGAACGCAGCATCATGCAACTCCGCCGGGCGCCGGTCAGCGCGGTGAAAATCTCCGTCTGCCCCGGATGATTGACCCCCGACAACCGCAACGCCTCCTTGTGAATCGGTGCCGTAACGACGCCATCAATTTTTTTTGCCAGTGCCGACCGGATTGCCTGTTCGATGAAAACGAATCCCGCCCTGCCGCAGGCCGCCGAAATTTTCCCGGGCTTGATTTTTTTTGCGTCCAAAGCGGCGCAATCCACAATGAGCGGCCCGGTGACTGCACCCAGCTTTTCCCACTCGGCCAGCGAGAGGGTGCGGCACCCGCCGTTCCCATCTTTCGTCCCCGTCCTCGATTTGCCGTTGATTTTCGCGATGCGCTTGACCACTCCGGCGTCGCCGAACAACACCGGCACACACCGGCGCAGCACGGCAGGCTCGCGCAAGGCCCGCAGGCAAAGCTCCGGACCGATGCCGGCGGGGTCGCCCATCGTCAGGCCGAGAATGGGTCGCGAATTCATGATTTTCCGTTAAGTAATTTCAACTTGGACATCTGGCCACGCAGCGAGATGAGTTCGGTGTCGGAAACGGGGCGCAACGGCGGCAGCACATGCGGCGCGCACAGCCCGCGGCAGCTCACCGCGGCCTTGAGCACGCTGAGCGATTCGTTCAACGTGCGCCCCTTCTGGTAAAGCGCCGCCACGGTGTTCATCCGCGAAAAATGACCGCTCGCCGCCGCCCAATCACTGCGCCGGACCGATGCATACAGGTTCTGGCAGACGTCCGGAATCAAATTTCCGACGCTGGGCACGATGCCGGCCGCCCCCTGCCTCAAACCTTTTTCCATGAGCGCGCCAACACCAATGAAGATGGAAAAACCTGGCCGGCCGCCAAAACGCCGGAGCAATGCCTCATACCGCGCCGGATTGTTTTCCGAATCCTTGATGCCCGCCAGCTTCGGATGACCCAGCAACTGTTCCACGGCATCCAGCGGAATGGAAACCCCCGTCGTCATCGGCATGTTGTAGAGAACCAGCGAACCCTCGAGTTGGTCGAGCAACGCCCGATACCAGCCGGCCAGTTCCGCGGCGGGCACCGGCGCGGAAATCGGCGGATGAGCCACGACGGCATGGGCACCATCCTGGAAAAATTCGTTGGCCGATGCGAATTCCGACGGTTGCAGGTTTCCCAGCCCGGCGTAAACCAGGCAGCGGTTTCCCGCCCGCCCGGCCACGCGCCCGACCAGCTGCCGCCGGTATGGCTTGGGCACATTCGCGCCTTCCCCGGTCGTACCCAGGACAAAAATGCCACTGACCCCGCCAGCCACCAGTGAGTCCACCAGCCGATCCACCGCCGGCTCGTCCAGTGCGCCATTCGCCGTCACCGGTGTCACCATCGGCACTACGGCCCCCTGATATTTCATTCCATTTTTCATTTCAATAAGTCGCCTCGTAAATGTTCACCGCGTCCGGTTCCGTGACCTGACGCAAATTGTTTTTCAGCAACCGCGTAATTTGCATGGCTGCCCGGGCCAGGTCCGGAATCGCGTCCCGCGGGATTTTAAAATCGGACAACCGTTGCGGCACGCCACACGCCCGGGACAGTTCCGCGAGCCACTCGACACCGTGTTCCGCCGTACCCAGCACGGAACGGTTGCGTTCCACACCCAACGCCACCGCCACTTCCGCGTAGCGTTCGGGCGCGGCGGAAAAATTGAACCGCAGGACGTTCGGCAACAGCACGGCATTGGAAACCCCGTGTGCGATTTTGAACCGGCTCCCGAGCGGATAGGCCAGCGCATGCACCGCCGCCGTGTTGACCGGCCCCAGGCACAAACCGCCGTAAAGGCTGCCGAGCGCGAGGTTCGCCCGCGCTTCCAAATCCGCCCCATTGCGCACGGCCCGCAACAGGTTCGCCGCAATCAGCCGGATGCCCTGCAGCGCGTACTGATCGGTGATCGGATGCGCGAATTTGTTGGCGTAGGCCTCAATGCAATGCGTCAACGCGTCGAGTCCCGTCGCCGCCGTCACCGGCCCGGGCACGGACAGCGTCAGCCGCGGATCCACGAACGCCGCGTCGGGAACGAGGTGCGGACTGACGACGCCTTTTTTCAGCTGGTCGGCTTCGTCCAGCAGGATGGAATTGGGCGAAACTTCGCTGCCGGTGCCCGCCGTCGTCGGCAGGCAGACCAGGAACAGTTCGCGCCCCTGCAGAAGATTGATGCCAAAGACCTCGGAAACACTTTGCCGTCCGCGCACCAGGGCGGCAACGAGTTTGGCCACGTCCAGCGGGCTGCCCCCGCCGACACCCAGCACGGCTTCAATGTCCGCTTTTTTCGCGTCCGACAAAATTTGTTCGAACAACCCGCTCGTCGGCTCGCAATCCACCGGCTGGCTTTGGACGACTTCACACCCGGCCTTCCGCAAGGCCGCGATCAGAAAATCGATTTGCGGCAGCACGGGCGAACTGCTGACTAGCAGCACGCGCCGGACATGGCGCTGCACAAACAGCTCAACGCATTGCGGCGCGCAGTCATTGCCGAAAACGATGCGCGGCGGCTGGAGCAGTGTGATGGGGTTCATGGCTTCGCCTCCATCACCCCGGGAACCAACGCTCCGCCCATCCCCAGCGTTTTCCGTTTTTCCAGCCAGCCCCAAAAGGTCCATTCCTTCATCAGATTGGTTTCCACCGGGAAAATCCAGCTGGCCAGCCAGCCGACCACCAGAACAATGACATGCGCGATGACGCCAATCATCACGTCCGGCCAGGTGTAATCCCATCCGCCCAGCGACATCATTTTATATTTGCCGCCGGTCAGCGTTGCCCACCCGGTGAACAGCAGCGCCGTAATGATCCCCACCCACAGTCCCTGCCGGTTCGCGCGCCGGCTGAAAAACGCCAGCAAAAACATCCCCGCCAGCCCCGCGGACACAATCGCCGTCGCCGCGTAATACAGCGCCAGCGCGCCCTCGCCTTTCCGCGCGATGAAGATGCCGACGCCCACGGCAATCACACCGCAGACGGCAACGATGATTTTGCCCATGGTCAGGCGTTCGCGATCGGTCGAGTTCGGACGCAGTTTGCGGTAGTAATCCTCCACCCCGACGGCGGAGAGACAGTTCAGGTCGGACGACATGGTGGACATGGCCGCCGAAAACAGCGCGGCCATGAAAACCCCCGCCAGCCCGGCCGGGATTTTCGTCGTGAGAAAATACGGGAACACCTGGTCGGCGATGACCTTACCGCTCTTGTCGAGCAGATGGCTCGGGAACACTTCGCCGGAAAGCTGGTAGTAGGCCCACAGCAGCGTGCCCACCAGCATGAACGCCGTCCAGGCCGGCACGCACAACGCCGCGCCCAGCGCCACGCCCTTGAGCGCATCCCGGTCGGATTTGGCCACCAGGTAACGCTGCACCAGCGTCTGGTCGGCGGCGTATTTCTGCAGATACCAGAACGTGCCGTAGAGCAGCATCACCCAGAAATTGCCGTTCGACGCCAGGTCAAAATTGAAACTGCCGAGGCTGAACTTGTTTTTTTCGTCCGCCAGCCGGAACGCCGCGCCCGCCCCGCCGGGCATGATGGAAATCAACACGCCAATGACGACCACCACGCCGGTGAGCTTCACGATGCCCTGCAACACCTCCGTCCAGATCACCGCTTCCAGCCCGCCGATGAGCGTGTACAGGATGGTCACAAACCCGGTGCCGACGATGACGTGGTATTTGTCCCAGCCGGTCATGCCGCAGATTGCGGTCGTGATGGTGAACAGCACAAAACCCATCTTGGAAAAGTGTCCCGCCGCGAACGCCAGCGCACTGTAGGCCCGCGCGCCGTAACCAAAACGCTTTTCGAAATATTCGTAGGCGCTCATGCCCACCGCGTGGCGGAAAAACGCAATGAGTGTCGTGCCCAGGACGAGCAAAACGCCGACGGCCATGAATCCAGGCACGAGCAGGTTCCAGTCGCCCTTGAACGCCGCGCCGGGATACGCGATGAACGTGATGCTGCTGATGATCGTGGCAAAAATCGAAAGCCCCATCGCCCAGTGCGGAATCGAACGGCGCGCGACAAAATAAGCCTCCGTCGAGTTTTGCCGCCGCGCGAACCAGAAACCGATGAACGCCACCACCGCGAAGTAAATCACGATGACCGCCAGGTCCAGTGTGCGCAGAGCGTGCATTTTACCTTGGCGCGTTTTTCGCCGGCGGCAATTCGCCCGCAAAAATTCCGTTCGTGAAGCAGCAGGCGCGCACCGGTTTGCCGTCCTCGTTCCACCGGTAAACCGGGCCGTCCGCCACCCGCCCGAAAAAGCTCCGCTTCAGGTCGCGCGCCTCCGGCTGCGTGTTCCAGGTGGACTCGACCCGTTTGCGGCCGTTCGGCCAATATTGCGTCCAGACGCTACGGTGGTTTTTCACGTCATGCTGCCAGCTCCAGAGTTTTTTTTCGTCCGGGGACCAGAAAGTTTCCTCGCCCGTTTTGCGACCGTTCGCATAGGTCACTTCATGTTCCTTGCGGCCATTTTCGTAGTAGTCCGTTTCCAAACCGTCGAGCAGGTAGCGGCCGTTTGGGCAAATTCGCGCACTCCACGCCGCCCGCACACCGCCGCCCGGGTATTTGTCGGTGTATTTTTCAATCCTGCCGCCGCTGGCTTCCGGCGCGATGTCGCCCGCGTCGGAGAACACCCACGCCTCGTTGAACTCATAATGCAGGCAGGGCTGGGTCACCGTCGTGAGCACGTGAATGATGCCATTTGGCGCCTGCCGGGCGGTCACGTAGCCGACCGTACCGAACTTGCCGATGTCATGTTTGGGCAGCTCCACCGGCAATGGCTTGATTTGCCAGGACGCCCCCTGGTTGGTTGAAATCGCGACAAAGCAATCGTTGCCGAATTTCCAACCAGCCGGCGGCGCCTTGTCTGCCTTGTGCAAATAGGCATCGCTCACGAAAAACAAATTCCCGTCGGCCAGCCGGATCAGCGACGGCCGTTGCGCGCTGCCCAGCGGAGGAAAGGGCGACGGTACGTCGCTTGACCAGCTGGCGCCCCAGTTCGTCGAATAATTTTCCGGCGACCAGCTGTTGACGCTGCTGTTCTTGCCGCCGATGGACAACAAATGGCCTTTGTTGTCGAGCGGCACGATCGTCGAATGCCGCCCGCCGGTCCGCCCGCCCATGTCGTGCCAGTGAATGCCGTCGTCCGTGCTCCGCCACAAAAAGCTGGTGGCCTTCTCGCCATCCATCGCGAAATACATCGCGCTATCGGGCGCGCGAAACGCGCTCGTGATCGGCTGCGCGGTGAAGTTGTCCGCCGGCGCGTCCAACTGTGGCAAGGTCAGCGTCCAGGTCGCGCCATTGTTCGTCGAAGTGGCCATTTTGAATGGAATCAACGGCGAAAGGTCGCGGCCGCCGCCGAAAAACCGGATTTTATTCCCTTCCTTCCACAGCAGGCCCGATTGATCGTTGCAATCGGCAAATTTGAAAAACAGTTCCGGCATATCCCAATCTTCCGCGCCGTAGCGCAGCCGCGCCTGTACGAACGATGTCGTCCGTGCGCTTTCGCTCTGTCGCGGCGGGGTGCTGAAATAAACCGCCAGCGCGTCACCGTTCGGCAGAATTTCAAATCCCGGCGAGTGATTGTGCGTGAACACCGCGGGGTCCAATCCAGTCAGTGCGGCGTCCAGGTTGGTGGCGTTCTCCGGCGGGATCGGCATCGCAAACCGCACGGTGAAGTAGGGAACCTTCGGGTCCGGTCCCAGCAGCGCCGGCGCGGTGCCCTCCTTCAGCGCCGATTGGTTGAAGGGCGACACGAGGGCGGAATTTTCCGGGGCGGCGAAAATCTCGATCCGGTTGGTGCCTTCGCCCGCAACTGCGGGGGTTCCGATGGTGAAACCCGCAGCTTTGACCGGCACCCGTTGCGGGCCGGACGAGCTGTCCGGATTCGGTTGCGCCGGGATCGTTGGACAAAACACCGCCAACACTGCAAAACCCATTGCGAAGCGCGTCGTCCAAAATAAGGTTTTTGACCGGCTCATAACATTCCATTCTGGCAGGGACATTTATTCTATAACCTCTGGATGGAAAAGTGTCATCTTAAAAACGCCAAATAACTTGCTAAAAATGACAAGTCGGGGAACCGCTTCAAAAAAAACACTTGCTTCTGCTCCGGCGAAACCGGTTCCTCTGCGGTTGGTTTTCCCGTTTTAGCCGGTTTCCGGCGGATCGGCACCGGTGGTGACGGGAACCGGTACATTTTCCGGAACTGGAGAAACATATGAAAAGCATCAAAGACAAAACACCCTGTTTGGGCGTCATTTACGGCAACCGTGACTTTTTCCCCGATAAACTCGTGTCCGAAGCGCGCGCGGATCTGGCCAGGGTTTTTGAAAAGGCCGGCATCCGCGCCATCCAGCTTGGCGAAAAGGCGTCCAAACTGGGCGGCGTCGAGACCCATGCCGACGCCCGCAAATGCGCCGAACTGTTCCGCAAACACGCCGATGAAATCGACGGCGTGCTCGTGGTGTTGCCCAACTTCGGCGACGAAAAAGGCGTCGCCGACACGCTCAAACTATCGAAGCTCAACGTGCCGGTTTTGATCCAGGGCTATCCGGATGACCTGAAGCAGCTCGGCCCGGCACGTCGGCGGGACGCTTATTGCGGCAAAATTTCCGTCAGCAACAACCTCGTCCAGGCCGGCATCAAGTTCACCCTGACGACGAAGCATGTTTGTCACCCAAACTCGAAGGAATTCGCCGCTGACTTGCAAAACTTCCTCGGCGTCTGCCGCGTCGTGAACGGCATGCGCGGCGTCCGCCTCGGCGCGGTCGGCGCGCGCCCCGGCGCGTTCAACACCGTTCGCTACAGTGAAAAACTGCTCGAACGCCACGGCATCAGCGTCACCACCATTGACCTTTCCGAAATCATCGGCAAGGCCGGCAAGCTCGACGCCGGCGCCGCCGCCGTGAAAGCCCGGCTGGCTGAAATCAAGGGGTACGCGCCCGCCCCCGGCGTCCCGCCGGAAAAGCTGGTCCAGATGGCGAAGATGGGCGTGGTGCTCACCGAGTGGATGGACGCCAACGTGCTCGACGCCACCGCCATCCAATGCTGGACTTCCGTGCAGGAAAACTACGGCTGCAACGTCTGCACGCTCATGAGCATGATGAGCGAGAAATTCCTCCCCAGCGCCTGCGAGGTGGACGTCACCGGCGTCCTCACCATGTACGCCATGCAGCTCGCCGGCAACACCCCCGCCGCGCTCGTGGACTGGAACAACAATTACGCGGACGACGACAACAAGTGCGTGTTGTTCCACTGCGGCAACTGGGCGAAATCATTTTTGCCCGACATCAAAATTTCCAACGCGCCCATCCTCGGCAGTGTCATCGGCGTCGAAAACACCTACGGCGCGCTCGATGGCCGCACCCCCGCCGGGCCGCTGACCTTTGGCCGCATCACCACCGCCGATCCCGACGGCTGCATCCGCACCTATGTGGGCGAAGGCGAATTGACCAATGACAAGCTCGACACCTTCGGCAACCGTGCCGTCGCGCGCATCCCCAAACTGCAACAACTCATGCGCCATGTCTGCCGGCAGGGCTTCGAACATCACGTCGTCATGACCGTTTCGCACAGCGCGGACATCCTCGCCGAGGCCTATGGCAATTATTTCGGCTGGGAAGTGCACCAGCACGAAGGTTAAATCCGAAACCCGAATGTCGAAATCCGAAAGAATTCCGAAGCCCGAAGCCCGAATGGTGGCCGTTTTGCCCGGGCATGTGACCGTCTGCCATTCGCAACGAAGTGCTCGAATGTCCGCCGCCCGTTTTCGGATTTCGGCCCTCGGATTTCGGCATTCGGAATTCCTCCTTCACCCATGACCGACCGCGAGCTCGAATTAAAATCCATTCGTCTGCGAAAACGGACGCTGGAAATCATCTTCCATGCGGGCGCCGGCCATACCGGCGGCGGTCTGTCGTGCCTCGACATCCTCAACGTGCTTTACAATCGAATCCTTCGCGTGTCGCCGCAGAATTTCAGCGACCCGAACCGCGACCGTTATGTCCAGAGCAAGGGCCACTCCGTCGAGGCGCTTTACACGGTGCTGGCCGACCGTGGATTTTTTCCCGATGCAGAATTGGAAACACTTTGCCGTTACAATTCCCCGTTCGTCGGCCATCCCACGCGCAAGATTCCCGGCATCGAAATGAACACCGGCGCGCTCGGCCACGGCCTGCCAATTTGCGTCGGCATGGCCATCGCCGGCAAAATGGATGCCGCACCCTGGCGTGTGTTCACCCTGCTCGGCGACGGCGAACTCGCCGAAGGTTCCAACTGGGAGGCCGCCATGGCCGCCGCGCATTACGACCTCGACAATCTCACCGCCATTATTGACCACAACACGCTTCAAATCACTGGCCGCACGCGCGACGTTTGCAACACCGAACCGCTCGACGAAAAATTCCGGGCGTTTGGCTGGGCCGTGAAAATCGTGGACGGCCACAACTTCGCCCAATTGACCGACGCACTGGGCAAACCGGCCGAAACCGGCAAACCCACCTGTGTCATCGCCAATACGATCAAAGGCCGGGGCGTGAGCTTCATGGAAAACACCGCCAAATGGCATCACGGCGTGCCCAGCGAAGCAGAATTGAAACAGGCTTTGGGCGAACTCGATGCCGCCGAGGCAAAGTTGAAAGAGGTGGCCAGATGAGCGCGCCCGCCCCATCCATGTTCACGCCCGCCGCCAAGGCGATGGTGGAAAAACTCGGCCTCAAAATGGGCCGCGCCAACCTCGACGAATTCGCCGCCACACTGATGGAACTCGCCGGGGTCAACCGCAACATCGTCGCCGTCACCAGCGACTCGCGCGGTTCCGGCAAGCTCGGCCCATTCGGCCAGGCATTGCACAAACAACTCGTCGAAGTCGGCATCGCCGAGCAAAACCTGGTCGGCATCACCGCCGGCCTCGCGGCTGCCGGCAAAAAATCGTTCGGCGTTTCGCCGGCGTGTTTCCTCACGGCGCGCTCGCTGGAGCAGATCAAGAACGACGTTTGTTATTCCGATGTTCCCGCCACGCTCATCGGCATCAGCGCCGGCGTGAGCTACGGCGCGCTCGGCAGCACGCACCACTCGTTGCACGACCTCGCTGCGTTGCGCGCCATTCACAATCTCACCATCATCGTTCCGGCGGATAATTTTGAGAGCCGCGAAGCCGTCCGCGCCGCGGCGAAGTCCAACCACCCGTTCTTCATCCGCTTCGGCAAG
>Ga0187868_1002368_pt1 | contig 12398 bp, 9 predicted proteins | sample June2016WEW_13_4_FD_133014 | JGI IMG/M metagenome (GOLD analysis project Ga0187868, IMG submission 133014) | Peatland microbial communities from SPRUCE experiment site at the Marcell Experimental Forest, Minnesota, USA - June2016WEW_13_40 | ecosystem: Environmental > Terrestrial > Soil > Wetlands... | reverse complement strand
TCCGCATCGAAGCCGCGCTTACCTGCGGCACGGATTTGAAGGTTTTCAAACGCGGTTATCACGCCAAAATGATAGTGCCCCCCGCCGTCTTCGGCCATGAACTCGCCGGCGTGGTTTCGGAAATCGCGGATGGTGGGGCGGGCAGTCCTCTGCCCGCCGCCCGTCCAGACGCCAAAGACGGCGCGCACGGAGTGACGCGCCCTACCGAATGGAAAATCGGCGACCGGGTGGCCGTGGCCAATTCCGCGCCGTGCGGCGGCTGTTTTCATTGCCGCGCCGGTCAGGAAAATCTTTGCGAAGACTTGTTATTTCTCAACGGCGCTTACGCTGAATCCATCGCCGTTCCCGCGCGGCTCGTCCAAAAAAATCTCCTGCGCCTCAAGCCGGAAACCGATTTCCGCGACGCCGCGCTCGTCGAACCGCTTGCCTGCGTCGTGCAAGGCGTCGAGGACACGCAACTGCGCGCCGGACAAAACGTGCTGGTCATCGGTGCCGGGCCGATTGGTTTGATGTTCGTCGTGCTGGCCAAAAAGCTCGGCTGCCACGTCACCGTCGCCGGCCGGCGCGCACCACGGCTGGAAGCCGCGCAACGGCTCGGCGCAAATCAGGCCGTGGACATCGGCGACGGCAGCGGATTGGTCACCAGGGTTCGCGAAGCAACGAAGACGCATTTTGACGTCGTGATCGAGGCCGTTGGCCAGCCGGTGGTTTGGGAAGCCGCCGCGCACCTGGTGCGCAAGGGCGGCACGGTGAATTTTTTTGGCGGCTGCCCGTCCGGCACCACCATCACGCTCGACACGACGCTCATCCATTATTCCAACCTCACCCTGCTTGCGAGTTTCCACCACACGCCGCGCACGATCCGGCGGGCGTTGGAATTCATCGAAACGGGCGCGGTTCGCGCGGCGGATTTTGTGGATGGCGAATGTCCGCTGACGCAGTTGCCGGAGTTGTTCAAATCCATGGCCGCGGGCAATCACGCCATCAAAACGCTCATTCGCGTCCACGAATGAATTGGGAGGGACGGCGTATCGCCGTCCCAAAATCAGGGTCGCCGACACGGCGACCCTCCCGGATTATTTCAAAAAATCCTCCAGGTCCCTCTGCAATTTCTGCAGGTCGGGCAGGTTGACATACATCATGTGGCCGGCGTCGAATTCGGCGTAAGTGATGTTTGTGCGGTAGGCGGCGTCGAGTTGCATGTGCCCGAGCGCGTAACGCATCGTGTCAATCGGGCAGACGAGATCGCACCGGCCACCAAGCACAAGCACGCGCATGTAAGGATTCTGGTTCATTGTGGAGGCCAGTCTTTCCCCGGCGTTGGCGTAGTTGTTGCGGACACCGTAATTCCATGGCTGCACGCCGGCCAGAATTTCATAAGGCAAATCGTCCTCGAATTTTAATTCCCCGCGCACATAACTGTTCATCGCCGCGGAAAACGGCCCGAGGGTCGCCGCGCTGGACGGGTCAAAGTCGGGTTGCGGCGACGCAGGGTCGTCGTCGCGTCCGGTGATGCGCGCGTCGTAGGCGCCGAGAATCAAGCCCTGGTCGTGCAGCAATTGCTTGCGGAACACCCCGCTGTCAACCCGCAGATGGTTGTCTTCGATGACTTGCGGCGAAAGGCCGGTGAGCCGCGCGAGTTCGGCAACGACTTTTTTGCGTTCATCGGCGGGCAGCGATTTGCCTTGTTGCAGGGCGGAAGCGTATTCGCCTCTGGCAAATTCGCGCGCTTCGGCGAGCGCCTTGGGCAAATCGGATTGCAACTCGGGCGGCAGTTTTTTGTGGAACTGCGCCGCCGCCGTGTAGGCGGGCAAAAAGAGCGGGAACGGCAAATCGTTGCCCGGCTGGTCAATGATGGTGCCAAAATCCAGAACGCCGGAGACCAAAACCAGGCCGCTTAAATACATCCCGTAACGTGAGCGCAAGTGGTCGGCCAGCCCCGCCGCGCGAAAGACGCCGTAGCTTTCGCCGCAGAGATATTTCGGCGAGAGCCAGCGTTCGTGCCGCGTCGTCCATAGCCGGATGAATTCGCCGACGGAATCGAGATCGGCGGAATCACCGAAAAATTGATCGGGCTTTTCGTCTTTCACCGGGCGGCTGAACCCGGTGGCGATCGGATCAATGAACACCAGATCACTGCCGTCCAAAATGGAATACTCGTTGTCCACCAGGCCGAATGGTAGCGGCGGCAATGTGCCGTTCTCGTTCATTTTCACGCGGCGCGGGCCGAGCGCGCCGAGATGCAGCCACACGGACGACGAGCCGGGCCCGCCATTGAAACAAAACGTGACGGGCCGCGCGGCCAGGTTGGTCTGGCCGGTGCGCGTGTAAGCGACGTAAAAAACCGACGCGCGGGAAGTGCCGTCGGTTTTGAGAATGGGCAACATTCCGGTTTCCGCCACGTAAGTCACGCGCCGGCCGGCGATGGCCACGGTGTTCGTCGTGCAGACCGGCTTGTGGGTGGCGTCGGGAATCGTCGCGGCTTCAACTTTCGCGGCCGGCGGCTCGTTGGTGCCCGCCGTCGCTTCGCTTTGGCGCGGCGAGCCGGCGGATGAATTGGTCGAATTGATTTTGGGCGCATCGGCGGCACGCAGGCCGGCGGCGAAGGCCATGAGCAAAATCCAGTTGTATTTTTTCATTGGCAGTTTTTCGTTTTGCGTCAGGGAAAATGCGCTTTCGTCCCCTTAAACGCAAGTTGTGTGTCGAACAGGTTACCGTTTTGTGAATTGTGTGAAAATGTGAACAACTTTTCCGGGAAGTTCTTGCCAGCGACAGCAATTCGTGAGAAAACGCTTTTGTCGTCAACCCTGACCGGTTCGCGCACAAGACGTGAGATCGTCCTGATCTTGCCGGTAGCATGAGCAAGTTTATGTTTGAAAGCAACAAAACGGTTCGCAAAAGCATCTTCGCGGATTTTTTATTTCCGGCAAGGGCGGCAAAACATGGCTCAATTGTTTCCCAAATGTCACGCCGGCCCGGCGCGATTGGTGTAAGATTCAACCGCAAATGTAATTATGCCTGAAACTCAAATAAAATCAGCCAGTCAGAGAAAACATTCAAACAAGAACGACCTATGAAAAAAATAGCAACTTTAATAACAACCTTTGTCATCCTTTCATTTTTTGCAGCCCTGTCCGCGCGGGCAAGTGTGCTTTTCCAGGATGCATTGAATTATCCAAACGGATGCATTGAGACCGACGGTTTATGGTATGCCTACTCGCCGGCAGCGCCGAAACTGGATGCCTCCATTAACAATAAACTTTTGATTCTCAATCAAAACAACTCCGACAGCGTCGCGGCACCATCCAACAACTTCACCAACACTCCGGGAAACAAGATGGTGTATGCGAGTTTTACCATCAATGTCAGCACGCTGCCGACGGTCAAAGGCGGTTTCTTCGCCAATTTCAAGGACACCACCAATGACTACGTTGGTAAAATTTTTATTGCCACCACCAACACGGTGGTGCCGGGAACCTATCAGTTGGGCATTGATAATGGCGCCACCGCTTCATCCGCCGCTTCATTTTTCCCGTTGGATTTGGCCACTGGCATCACCTATCAGGTTGTTGTCAACTACGACGATGAACCTAATGGCCTTGGCGGAACCCTTTGGGTCAATCCAGCTTCGGAAGCGGATGCCTATGTTTATGGGACTGATAGTTTAACCAATCCCCTTCAAAACAACATAGTGATTTCGCAGATTGCTTTTAGCCAATACGCCAATCAAGGAGTGGCGGCGATCGGCAGCGTCATTGTGGGCACAACCTTCAGCGATGTGCTCACGCAGGCTCCTCAAATTCCTGTGATTGGCATCGGACCACAAAGCACCAATATTTATTCCGGCAACGATCTGACGTTTTATGTGGCGGCATCCGGCCTTGGCCAGTTGAGCTATCAATGGCTTTCCAATAACGTTCCGCTTTCCGACGGCGGGAATGTTTCGGGTTCAACGGGCACCGTGCTCGCTTTGACCGATCTGCAAAACACCGCCAATTACAGCGTTGTCGTGGCCAACTCGGCGGGGAGTGTCACGAGTGCCGTGGCCGTGGTTACGGTTAACACCACGCCCACGCCGCCGTTTTTCGTCACCCAACCGTATAGTTCCACCAACACCTTCGGTTCCACCATCAGGTTGAGTGCGCTGGCCAATGGCACCGGGCCGTTGACTTATCAATGGTATTTTTCGACCAATGACACCAGTTTTAGTCCGGTGTCGGGGCAGACCAGTTCGACCCTATACCTGCCCAACGCCAATTTTGCAGAAGCGGGATACTATTACGTTACCGCCACCGGCGATGGCAGCCAAAACAGCGCAACGGTCACTGTGGTTATCGTGCCGCCACCCACGGTAACGATTGGCTTCCTGCACTCTCTTATGATTTCAAATCCTTCCACATATTATGATATCGAGGGCACAACAGTATTTAATGTCCAGGGTGTGGTTACGTCTTTTGGTTGCGTAGTAACCACAACTTACTCCGACTACTTTATTCAAGACGGGACGGGTGGTGCGCTGGTATATATCAATGGATTCGGCAACACCAACATAATGCCCGTTGGCACCTTGGTGAGTGTGACGGGTGAAGCAGAGCAGTATTATGGAGAATTGGAAGTGGCACCCGACTTGACGGCGGCCACCGGCAACCCCACCAACGTAACTGTAATCAGTTACAACAACCCGTTGCCGGCGCCCACGGTGCTCAACCTTCCGTTGATGGCAACCAATCCGATGGGCGCTTATGGGCTTGGTGTCCAATGTTCCCTGGTCACAATTACCAATGTGTATCTTTACTCCTCGGCATCGGGCGCTGCAGTCAGCGGCAATTTCCCAACTAACAGCTCCAAGACGCTCTATGCGTTCGCCCAACCATATTCGGCCGGCCAGCCGTATATGACGATTTATGTTTACACTCATACCAATGCTGTGAACCAGTTGAACACCAATTACTTTGGCAAACCGATACCCAGCTATGCTTATCAAGTGACCGGGGCGATGGGGCTATACAGCACCACCACCCCCGAGCTTTATCCATCGCGTTATGCGGATTTTGTCACCACTGCGCCCGCGCCCTTTGCGGCTGGCTTGACGGTAAGCAATGGTGTTTCCAAACTGACCTGGCCGGCGGTGAGCGGCCAGACTTACAGCGTCTATAGCGCCACGAACCTTCTCGGCCCGTGGACGCAGACCTTTGGGTTGGGTTATTATACGAGCACCGGCATTTATACGGTAACCAATGCCGCCGCCACCCGGTTCTATAGAGTCAGCACGCCATGATTGCCGGGCCGGGATTGCGTTATGCGTAAAAAAATCAACGCCTCGGGCGTGAATGCCGCCGTCAAACGGCGCGCATTCACGCTCATTGAGTTGCTCGTCGTCATTGCCGTCATCGCCATTCTGGCGGCGATATTGCTGCCGGTGCTGGCCAGGGCCAAAGACAAGGCCAAACAGATCGGTTGCGTTTCCAATCTGCGGCAGTGGGGACTGTCCATCCAAATGTATTCCCCGGACAATAACGACGGCATCCCGCGTGATGGTTATGGTCCCGACAATTCCTGGTTTTCCGCTACACAATACCAACCGGCGGGCACTCCGGCTGATTCTAATGCCTGGTTCAATCTGCTGCCGCAGTTGTTGGCGGAAAGAAACCTGTCTGCTTATTACTATGACTACACTCATGCACCAGGCACTGATCCAACCAAGGCAGCCACCTATATGCCCTTTCCCGGCGGCAAGGGGCCTATTTGGGAGTGTCCCGCTGCCAACATGTCTCCGGCTACGATTATTAGTGGTTTGAGTCCACCCGATAACGCGCCGAGACCCGATGCCGGTCAGGGTGGTTTTTTTAGCTATGCCATGAACATTGACTTGAAATGGCAGACTGTTAACACCAGATATTTATATCCAAACATGCCCAAGACGACTTCTTTTAGAAATCCGTCCGTTGTGGTATTCATGTTTGACATGGTCTTTGATCCGGTCACTGAAGTTGTCAATGCTTCACAGAATTTCAATTCGGTCAACCCGGCTGGCCGGCAAAACAGTTTCGCCTCACGTCATAACAAAGGCGGGGTGATTAATTTCTTTGACGGCCATGTCGCCTATTTCAAAACCGCTTATATCCAAAGTAATCCTTCCAACGGTGGCACAAGTAGCACAAGTGAACCCTTTCTGGGGGATGTTATTTGGAACGTGCCGTATCGTATGGCAAATCCTTGATTAAACTGCCGCCGCAATCGCGTCGCCCATCTGGCGGGCAGGTGAATTTCAAGCGCATGAACTGCATACTCAAGCCGGGGAGAAAAATACGTTGCAATGCATGCAGTCGTAAAAAATGCGCCTCCGTAATCGGAATCCGGTTGACCAACCCTTCGCCCGAAATCGTAACGATACCGTAACGCAAGCAAGTAAAAAAACCTTGACTTCGTCCGGAGCTTTTTTCATAATATCCGCGCAGAAGAAAAAAACCAGTTGCAACCGTCAACCCTTATGAAAACACATTATTTGTTAACATGTCTCGTCACGTCCACGATTGTTCTGTTCACCTCAAACGCTTTGGCCAGCGACGCATTACAAATCTTTAGCGGTTCCAGCGGTGCAGTGACGTATGATAGTGTTTCAGGCGCATATCCCGTCATCACTGCCATCTTGTCTCAGCCGGGAAGTGGTGATGGATACACTTATACCACATGGTCATTCCTTGCCGCAGATTCGACCGGTTCGCTTGACATATACGGCGCCCTGCCCAGTGGCACCTCTTTCACGCCGGCGGTGGGTGACGCAATCAGTGTTTCAGGAACCTATTCTCCTTATCATCAAATCCCGGAGATTGGAACACTTGCTGCACTCAGTTTAATTTCTTCTGGAAACGCGGTTTCTTCACCCGGGGTCTATACCATTCCGACACTGATAGCTTCAGGCACAGGAGCCATTCCTCAAGGTATAGCCGGCCAGCTTGTGACATTGGACAACGTCTCGCTTTACACAGATTCAGCCGCAACCATTCCTGTGTCGGGCAACTTCGCCACCCACGCCAACGTGACTTTGTATGCCAAAGATGGCAGCGGCAATATCATGGAAATATATGACTGGGCATCATCTTACTCCACTTGTGGAGCGCTGGGGGGCACCCCGGAGCCGACCGGCCTTGTTGATATTACGGGTTTTGTGTCGCAATCTGGAACTTACCCGCCCGAATTGACTCCATTTTCAATCATCTCCGTTCCTGAGCCAACGGCATTGAGCCTGTGCGGCGGGGGCGCCCTGCTGGCGTTGATCTTCCGTTTGCGCAGAAAAGCCTGAGGTTTTTTCTAAAAATTTCAATCGGCGCATCTTCGGGTGCGCCTTTTTAATTGCGGCGACCCAGCCGGTTGAAGAATTACTCCCCGATGATTTTCACCAGCACCCGCTTGCGGCGGCGGCCATCAAACTCGCCGTAGAAAATCTGCTCCCACGGACCGAGATCCAGCCTGCCCTTCGTGATGGCCACGACCACTTCGCGGCCCATGACCTGGCGTTTCATGTGCGCGTCCGCGTTGTCCTCGCCGGTGCGGTTGTGCTGGTATTGCGATGTTGGCTCATGCGGCGCGAGCTTTTCCAGCCACACATCGTAATCGTGGATCAAACCATCCTCGGCGTCGTTGATATAGACGCTGGCGGTGATGTGCATGGCGTTGACGAGGCAAAGCCCTTCCTGCACGCCGCTCTTGCGGACGAGCTGTTCGACCGTGCCGGTGATGTTGATGTAGTCACGCCGATGCGGCGTTTCAAACCAGAGATGTTCGGTCAGACTTTTCATCCACCGTCCTCATCGTCAAACCGCCGCCGCCACCAAATCGCCGGCTTCACGCGTGCCGTGGCCCATTTTGCCGGCGGCGAGCGACTTGATTTTGGTGTTGATGATCTTCACGACGGCTTCTTCGATGGCCGCGCCCGCTTTTGCCTCGCCCAGAAAGTCGAGCATCATCCCGGCGGCGTTGATGGCCGCGAGCGGGTTGATGACGTTCTGGCCGGTGTATTTCGGCGCGCTGCCGCCCATCGGCTCGAACATGCTCGTGCCTTCGGGGTTGATGTTGCCGCCGGCGGCGATGCCCAGACCGCCCTGAATCATCGCGGCGAGGTCGGTGATGATGTCGCCGAACAAGTTGTCGGTGACGATCACGTCGAACCATTCGGGGTTTTTCACGAACCACATGACCGTGGCGTCCACGTGGGCGTAATCGCGCTTCACCGCCGGATACTTCGCGCCGAGTTCGTGGAACGCGCGTTCCCACAAATCGAATGCGAACGTGAGCACGTTCGTCTTGCCGCAGAGGGTGAGTTGCGCGGTCTTGCCCGCCTGGACGTCTTCCGGTTTGAGGCCCTTCCACGGCTTGCCACCATGCCGTTTCTTCGCCAGCTCAAAGGCGAATTTAAGGCAGCGTTCCACGCCGCGGCGCGTGTTCACCGACTCCTGGATTGCCACTTCATGCGGTGTGCCCTTGAACACAAAACCGCCCGAGCCGACGTAAAGACCCTCGTTGTTTTCGCGCACGACGACAAAATCAACGTGTTCCGGTCCCTTGTCCTTGAGCGGACAATCGGCGGCGCGGTAAAGTTTCACCGGACGCAAATTGATGTATTGCTCCAGCTCGAAACGGAGACGCAGCAGGATGCCCTTTTCGAGAATGCCCGGCTTGACCTGTGGATGGCCGACGGCGCCCAGGAAAATCGCCTTGAACTTGCGCAACTCGTCCACCGCGCTGTCGGGCAGCACCTCGCCCGTCTTCAGATAACGGTCACCGCCGAAATCGTAATGGTGCCAGTTGATTTTGAAACCGAACTTCCGGGCGGCGGCCTCGGACACTTTGAGGGCTTCGCGGGCAACTTCCGGTCCCGTGCCGTCGCCGCCAATTACAGCGATGTCATAAGTTTTCATGAGTTTTTGTCTTCGCCTCGAAAGCTTTCGGGGCGGAAAGTATAATCCTAATGTTTTTAAGCCGGGTCGCAATGGAAATGTGACTCTTGTTTCTGCCTCGACATTCGGCACTCGAAATTTGAAATTCCGTCTGATGGTATTGCCCTACAAAGTCGCCACGCTGCTCTACTGTTTCAGCGAGCGCGACGAAGTGCTGCTGCTCGAACGCGCGCAGGAGCCGAACCGCGGCTTGTGGAGTTCCTGTGGCGGCAAGTTGAAAATGGACGTCGGCGAATCGCCCTACGCCTGCGCCTGCCGCGAAGCGCACGAGGAAACCGGCCTTTCATTGCGTTCGGAAGACTTGCATCTCACCGGCCTCGTCAGCGAACACGGCTACCAGGGCCGGACGCATTGGCTGATGTTTTTGTTCGAGGTCAAGCCGCGTCTGAAAACATTGCCGCCCCATCACGCCGAAGGACGCTTTCAATTCTTCACCCGCGCCGCGCTCGAGGGTTTGAATCTGCCACAAACCGACCGGGAACAGATCTGGCCCTGGTTCTGGCGGCATCGCGGCGGATTTTTCGCGGCGCACTGCCATTGCCATCCCGACGGGCGCAACGACTGGACACTGGAAGAATCCATCGCAACCCCAAATCCGAAATCCGAAATCCGAAATCCGAAATCGCATGGACGAACCGATCATTGATTTGCACAGCGATGATTATTTTATGCGCGAGGCATTGCGGCAGGCAATCCGTGCTTATGAAGCCGGCGAGGTGCCGGTCGGCGCGGTCGTCGTGCGCGCGGGCCGAATCATCGCGCGGGCCTTCAACCAGGTGGAACAGCTCAAAGACGCCACGGCGCACGCCGAAATGCTCGCGCTCACCCAGGCCGAGGAAACCGCCGGCGACTGGCGGCTGACGGATTGCACGCTTTACGCGACCAAGGAGCCCTGCCCGATGTGCGCGGGCGCGATGGTGCATACCCGGCTGGCGCGCGTGGTGTTCGGCGCCAGCGACCCGAAGGGCGGCGCGGCCGGCGGTGCGATGAACCTGCTGCAATTCCCCACGCTGAACCACCGTTGCGAAATCACGGGCGGCGTCCGGGAGGCGGATTGCCGGGGGTTGTTGCAGGATTTTTTCGCCCGGCAGCGGCTTTCGGAAAAGTCAGAAAAGAAAAGCGGCAACGATGATTCCGACAGCTCCGGCCGCAACCTTTGATTTGATTCGTTCAGGAGAAACTCACCGGTTAAAACAAAACAAGGCACCCTTGCGGATGCCTTGCTGTTGTGTGAAACAGTAAAATTAAGATTGCGTTTAGTGACCTGATCCCTGCGGGAAATTATACCACGGGAAGACGGCAGCTGCGCCGTTGGTGGCGGTGCCCAAGGCCGTCTGCAACCCGGCAACAGTTGTCTGCTGGGCGCTGCCATCAGCCATTCCGAGATTACCAACTCTCAAATGCATACTAACGGCGTCCCACGCCCACCAGGCTGCAGAACTCCCCGTCCATTTCACGCCGAGATTGTTGGTCATGGTTGCGGGGATATTTGCCGCACCAACTGTTCCAATATTCCGGTCGCCATCCATAATCATCTGCGGATAGGTTTCGGCCGCATCGCCACAGACAAAGTAGCTCGTGTTTTGATCACAGAACTGCAAAGAAATAAAGTTGGTCGTGGCTTGCCGCAGGCTGTCAGACGGACAAAACAAAATCTTGGGCGTGCTCAATTCATTCGACATGACGATCCAAACGTTGGTCAGGCCATACGCGGCAGCACTCACTGGGGTGTTGGCACTATTGAACGAGCTATCAATATCCTCCTTGGCGCCGTTGTAAACCGTGCTGACGGCCATGGGATACCGGTCGTTGTTGTCACCTTCCCAGAGACGGAAGGCAATGCCTATTTGTTTGATGTTGCTGACGCAATTAATGCGTTGCGCCTTGCGCTTGGCCGCGGCGAGCGCCGGCAGCAACAGGGCCGCGAGGATGGCGATGATGGCGATCACGACGAGCAGCTCGATCAACGTAAAGGCCTTGTTCTGTTTCAGAATTCTTTTCATACGTTCAATAAGGTTTTTTGGTTTTTGTTCGTTGGGTGACGGTTCGTCAAAACTACTCAACTCGCACGCACTGTCAACACCATTTGAAAAACTTTTTAGCAATGCCGATGCCAACCGGTTTTCCCGGCTAAATGCCAATGAAAATCGCCCGCGGGCTTTTTCGCGATGGCCCAATGCGTGAAATTTTCACGCATCGCGCGTGAAATTCACGCGCCGAACCACCATGGAGCCAATCAAAATCTCATTTACAGCGCCATGCGCATCGCAAACACTGCTCGACCCGATGGCCGAGCCAAAAGAAAACGCGTTGATGGAAAAAATCGTGTCGCTGTGCAAACGGCGCGGGTTCATTTTTCAATCCTCCGAAATTTACGGCGGCATCAACGGCTTTTGGGACTACGGCCCGCTCGGCGCCGAACTCAAGCGCAACGTCAAGGAGCTCTGGTGGAACACCATGACCCGCCAGCGTGACGACGTCGCCGGCCTCGAAGCCACCATCATCATGCACCCGCAGATTTGGAAGGCGTCGGGACATGTGGACACGTTCAGCGACCCGATGATTGATTGCAAAACGTGCAAAGGCCGTTTCCGCGCCGATCAGACCAATGAAATCCCCTGTCCGCAAAAGCCGGGCAAGATGGTTTCTGAATGCCACGGTGAAAAGACCGCGCCGCGGGCGTTCAACCTGATGTTTCAAACCTACGTTGGCCCGGTGCGGGATGAATCGGCGATTGCCTACCTCCGCCCCGAAACCGCGCAGGCCATCTTCGCGCAGTTCAAGAATGTGCTCGAAACGTCACGCCAAAGAGTCCCGTTTGGCATCGCGCAGGTCGGCAAGGCGTTCCGCAATGAGGTCACGCCGCGCAATTACACCTTCCGCTCGCGTGAGTTCGAGCAGATGGAACTGGAATTTTTCATCAAGCCGGACGAGGTGGTGGAAGCCATCAAAGGCCGCGTGACGCCCGGCGCTGAACTCGACACCCGACACCCGACACCCGACACTTCTTCCTGGGGCTGGGAAGCGTGGCACAAATACTGGGTCGAGGAGCGGATCAAGTTTTACGAAGGCATCGGACTGCCGCGCACAACGCTCGAAGAATACTGGCAGAAGCCGGAGGAGCTCGCGCATTACGCCCGCGCCTGCGTGGACATTCTGTTCAAGTTCCCTTTCGGCGCGCAGGAACTCGAAGGCATCGCCGCGCGCAGCGATTTCGATTTAAGCCAGCACGAGCGTTTCTCCGGCAAACCGATGGGCGTTTTCGACGAAGAACTGCGCACCGCGTGGGGCAAGTTGCCGAAGGAAAAATCGGACGAACTCTGGCGGCGCTATTACGAGAACCGGAAAAAATATCTCGCCAAAATGGGCGTGGCGGAAGAACCGGCTTCCAAGGACGCCACCGAAGACGCGAACGGCCTCGCGAAAGGCCAATACATCCCG
>Ga0187868_1002360_pt1 | contig 12443 bp, 8 predicted proteins | sample June2016WEW_13_4_FD_133014 | JGI IMG/M metagenome (GOLD analysis project Ga0187868, IMG submission 133014) | Peatland microbial communities from SPRUCE experiment site at the Marcell Experimental Forest, Minnesota, USA - June2016WEW_13_40 | ecosystem: Environmental > Terrestrial > Soil > Wetlands... | reverse complement strand
GGGTGTTGATCGAGTTGGAGAGTCGTGGTCTAGTTGAAGCTCGACTCTTTCCAGGCGAAAGGGGCCGCGGAGGCAAAATCTTAAAACTTAGAGTTGCCTACGAAAAAGAAATAATAAAACGCATAATTGATAATCGGATAATGAACAAGAAAAATCAATAAGACTATTTTGCGCTCTATTCAGCAAATATAGTTATTATTTAACGCAATAGACTGTTTAATGGCACAAATGTGTTCATTCAGCGTTGATTCTCATAATATTCTAATGTTTTTGGTTTTTAACCATTATTATTCGTGCTTTTCCACTAGAAAAATGACTAAGTATTTTTCATGGCTTAACGCATGACAATGATAATCAGTGGAGGTGAAAAAAATGAAGATGAAAAGAATTATGATTTTAGTTTTCTCATTGGCTTTGGTTATGGTGTTTGCTGCGTCTACGCCTGCTTTAGCATGCGGACCACATCATGAGACTTTCACATGGACAGGAATTGGCATTGGAACCAGTCCCGGAACCATCTCTGTGACAAATGGTGTTCAGCATGTAATTGGATCAACTGGAGAATGGACGTACTCCGCAGCACCATGGGGTACGGGAGCGCCTACAGCCACAAACACACAGTATCTCACTCTCAATTTGAACACACTCACCGGAACCGATATTGCGCCGGGAGTATGGACCTACCCGGGGGCAGGAGTCACTAGTGGTGTCGCATTCCTTAAATTCAATGGGCTTGGACTGTTCACCTGCAATGGACCAAGTGTAAGCGCCTATGGATACACAGCAACTAAAGGACAAACATACTTCGGATTACTAAATTCGGCTATCGCAACGCAGTTCGGCACGAGCGGGACAATGAAAGGACTATACGCGATAACTGAATCATCTACTGGAGTAACCGTAAGTAATCCGACAACCCACGCACCTATGTATTCAATCGCTGTCGAAACTTGGACCTACTGGTTCATTTAGCAAGATAACTGGATGAACAAGGCGGAAAGAGAAATCAGTAATTAACCCAATTTTCTTTTTTTCATTTTCGTCCTGTTTTAGGCTTTTTTAAGCTATGCAGATTTAAGACTTATCTTCATAAAGACTTTGCTAAAATATTGTCCTTTAGTTGGATTGAAATTTTTTTATAATATATAGTTTTAGTAAACTACTATCTACTACAGCCCTTTTTTCCCATAATTATGCCTCAGCTCACTGTAGCTTTCTTATAGCACACACACTGGGCGAGCTCTCCCTTCATGGTTGAAGTGGGAAGCCAAAACTTACGCTCGCTGCCTTGTTCCTAACTTGAGTTAACGTTTATTTTTGAGTTGGAACCATAATATCGTAGTAGGTCTCTTATATGCGAAAAAAAAGTCAACCGACCAAACAACCCGCAAGTTCTGCAGTTGAGGAAAGCGTGAATGGTTGACCTTTCTTCTGTTATAACTGTGTTGAGTGCAATTAGTTCGATTTCTGTTATCGCGGGGGCAGTGTTTATCGTGTTTCAGCTCAGGCAGAATTCCAAGTTGATAAGTGATCGGTTCAAGAGAACAAAGCAACTATTCTTATTGCGCTTCTTGACAAGATTACAAATGAAAGCTTTGCAAGGAGACGCAAATCAATGCACGACATCGTAAAGAAATATTCTACAGTAAATTGGGAAGGGTTCGACGATTCTCTGGAAGACTTTGAAGCCCGCAACTTTGCTTACACATACGAGCTGATCGGTCAGCTTGTGAGAGAAGGCGTGGTGGATCTTTCAACTGTTTCAAACGCTCTGCAGTTCTTAGTTGTTTTCGATTGGGAAGTTTTTTCGTCGGTTATGGATCACATGAAGGAAAGGTACGGTCTTAAGGTCAATGCGTTTGGAAATTTTCAATGGCTTGCCGATGAAACAAGAAAAAGGATGAACGAGCGAGCGGCCTCCAAGGAAATAAAAACTACGAGCAATTCGGCAAGAATTAGCAACTAAGTTTGGACGTTATTCAAAAAGCACCAGAACTCCGACAACGCTTTTTTAGAACTAAGCCAGCATTTATCTTGAATGCATGTCCGGTGGGATTCGAACCGACATTCGGCAAGCTAATTTCTAATACACACAAAATTATGTTTCTCTTACAATTCGCCTTACCAGTATTTTTAGCTTATTTACCTAAAATAAGCTCAGAATAAGCCTAAAAGTGCTGCGGGCAGGATTCGAACCTGCGAACCCCTGCGGGAAAGGATTTCCCATCTGGAGGCCCATTACAGGCCAAATGTTTGATCTTGAGTCCATAGCGGAACGCACAATTTGTGCGCTCTTTCACCTTTGACCTGGCTTGGTTACCGCAGCACAGTGCAGCTAAAATTGTCTGGGTTCTGTCTTATTAATCATTTCCATCCTAAGCTAAGCGTTAGATGACTTTTTCTAAGTCAACGATAAAGCGTTCAAAAACTTTCAAGCCGTCGTTCCAGAAGTCTGGTGCTGCAACGTTTAAGCCAACGATTTTGCCGATTTCCAGTGGCGACACGCTACTGCCAGCCGACAACGCCTTCTCCAGCTTAGGCACAAACGCTTTGCCCTCCTTCAGGTATCGCTCGTAGAGGGCGTAGACGAACATTTGGGCGTAGACGTATGGGTAGTTGTAGAAGCGGTAGTTCGCCATGTAATAGTGCGGTTTCATGGTCCATTCGGCTTCCATTTCGGGGAACCATGTGACTGCGTCGCCGTAGATGCGGTCGCGTGCCGCCGTCCAGTGCCTGCAAATAATCGGGTAATCCAGATATTCGCCCTTTTGAATGGAGGCGTAGAGAGCCTGCTCGAACCAGACGCGTGCGGTAACTTGAAACGTTGTCATGCCTGACTCGTCGAGGACTTGGCATAGTATTTCTTTTTGTTCTTTGTTTGATTTTGTTTCGCTTAGAAGGAGGTCTGTTAGGAGTAATTCGCCGAAGATAGATGCGGTCTCCGCAACAGCAGAAGGCACGGCTGTATTCATGAGAGTTTGGCTCCGAGACATGTAGTAGTCGTGGGTGGCGTGCCCAAATTCGTGTGCTAACGTGTAGATGTCGTTGAGGGTGCCGTTGAAGCTACCGAGAACAAAAGCGGATTTGCCCCTATACCAACTTGCGCAGAAGGCGCCGTTGCGTTTGCCAAATCGGGGTGTTGCGTCGATGCGGCGTTTTGTGAACATTTCTTTGACGGCGGTGGCGTATTCTTCATCGAAGCGGCTGTATGCCCGTGTTATGAGGCTTTGTGCTTCTTCAAAGGTAAACTTGAGTTCAGGCGCATCGGGCAGGGGCGCGACGATGTCGTGGTTTCCGAGCACGGGCAGATTCATGAGCTTAGCTTTGAGTTTGAGGTAGCGGCGGTACGTTTTAGCGTTTTCCTCTATTGCCCTAAGCAAATTCTCAATTATTGCCTGTTCGGTATCATTATTCATGAGGCTGGATTCCATGGGCGAGGCGTATTTTCTGCGTTGGGAAACGGTGACCCAGTCGTTGCAGATACTGCGCAGGGCTGAAGCGAAGATTTCGCCGTCTCTGCCAAGCAAACCGTAAATCGAGCGGTTCGCCGACTCCCGTGTTCCTCTATCTGGGTGAGATAATAAACCGTTGGCTTCGCAGTAACTAAGAGTCTTCTTCTCGCCTAGGACAGCGATGTCGAAGGTGCGAGTGTTGAGCCATTTGCTCTGCAACTCCTCCCAAGCTTGAACCCCGAACTGATCTTTCTCAATGATAAGCTGCTCCTCCACCTCCGTTAACTGATGAGCCACACGACGCTGCACACGTTCCAACATATGCCTGTACCCAGCCAAAACCGGCTCCGCAACACTTTCGGGCTTGGCTTTCACAAGTGCTCCAAGTTCAAGAGAAAAGAAAGCCAGCTGCTTACCCAGCAGGGCCTCAAACTTGCTCATCTTATCGTAGAGCGACTGCACGTCTGGCAACGTCATGTTAGCCGAAAAAGACAAACCTGCAAAAAGCGAAACATCACCAAGTTTAACATCGAAAGCCTCTAGCTCTCGAATGCACTGAAGCAAACTCACCGAGTCAAGGAGGGCTATTTTTCCTCGGTATCTCTTCTCGAAGTTGTCCGCAAAAAACTTTGCTTCATCAATCGCTTCTTCAATGGACGGGTCGTTGATGCTGGGAAAAAGCTCCGTTAAGTCCCAAGTAACTTCCTGATTACTGCTGGTCATTTAAATTCACTTTAATAATAAGATTAAATTCGGCGGGCTATTTTGGGTTTGCTTTTTGATGTTAGCCATATTTTTTGAGGGAGCTAACTGCGGTGGCTATCGGCAGGTTGTTATTTTGCGAAAGAAGAAACAGATTTTGCAAACGTGTTGGCGTTCGGATTGGTGAAAAGCTTTGAGTGCTGTTGTTGTTCGAGTGGTAACCTGTCTATTTTTTCTTAGTCTGTCTCCGTATCTCTTCCAACCGGGCTTGCTCTAGGCGAGCGATCATGGAAAAGTTTCAGTTTGTCGCATTTGTATTCAATGCAATATGCGCAGTTTTGAACCTTCTTTTGCACTCCGCAGGTCCTTATTTCGCATGCAGCACAGTAGCCAACATGCGGTCCATCGACGACTGCGCATCCAACGCAAGTCATGTCTTCACAGGTTTCAATTGGACACCCAATTGCTTTGACCATTCTTCAGCTACTGCCTTCTTCATCTCGGCGTCATTCTTCTGTGTGGCAATAAAAGCCTTGCATTCACCGCAATCTACCCCACAAAAACCAATTAAACTTGTAGGTGAATTGTTCTCAATTCTTTCGCTCTTTTTTATCCCAAATCTCTTTTGTGCTGACTAAGTATTTGAGTTCTTTATAAACCGCACAGGTGAGCTAGTCGTCTGGTACCGCAAAAGTAAAAACACTGCAAGGGCGATACATATGAGAGCACGCATGCGTACAGAGCACAAAATAATTCTGGGCAACAGCCAACAAATGCCTGAGATAGCTGATGGCGCCGTCCAGTTAATGGTTACTTCGCCGCCTTACCCCATGATACAAATGTGGGATGCCCTCTTCGCTAAAGCAGACCCAAAAATTGCAGAGCTATGGCAAAAGCTGGAAACGTACAGCCGAGAAGAAACCGTCGGGCAAATCTACGATGCCATGCATGATTATCTCGCTAAGGTTTGGAGGGAAACTTGGCGGGTTCTCGTTGACGAAGGCATAGCATGCATAAACATAGGCGACGCAATACGCACTATAAACGGCAAATTCAAGCTCTACCCTAACCACGCCCGGATAACAGAGATTTGCGAAAAAATCGGCTTCACCACGCTACCCTACATTCTATGGAAGAAACCCACAACCAAACCAAAATATAAAGGCAAAGGCGCCTTTTTAGGCTCAGGTTTTCTGCCGCCAAACGCCTACGTCACACTCGACTGCGAATTCATCCTTCTCTTCAGAAAAGGCAATCTCCGAAAATTCCCACCCCACGACCAAACGCGATACGACAGCGCCTTCACCAAGAAGGAGCGTGACGAATGGTTCAGCCAAATCTGGACCTTGAAGGGAACACGCCAAACCGCAAGCCAGCTTGAGAGAAGAACAGCGACGTATCCCGACGAAATCGCAGACCGCTTAATCAAAATGTTCAGCATAAAAGGCGACACAGTACTAGATCCATTCCTAGGCTCAGGGACAACGGTAAAGATAGCTATGCAAAACGAACGCAACTGCATCGGGTATGAATCTGACCAAAACCTACTACCGATTATAAGCAAAAAAATAGGCAATAGCAAAGCCAATACGGCAACTGGAGTACAGATAATCAAACGCTAAAAGGAAAGTAGGTGCCCAAATATTTTAGATATCTGTTCGGTTTCTTTGAAATTCAGCACCGCTTGGTCAAGCAGGCGCGCTACTGATCCGCCAAATATGCGTTGCTTCAAGAAAAAGAAAAGATTGTGACAGCTGAACTTCCTGTTAGAAAAAAAAGAAAAATTATTTGCCCTTTGGAGGATTCTTATCGCGCCCGCCGCCCGAGGGTTTGCCCGGGTGTGTGCTTGGCTTGCCGCCTTTACCCATTTTGTTTCATCTCTGTTAAGACTTGCCTTTAAAACATAATGCTCTTTTGTCTATTATATATTACGAATTCAGCAAGCAACAAGAATGAGAACATTGGAAAAAAATAGAAAGTTTTGATTGGTCATGAGAACCAATGGCCCACACTCACGGCACAGGTGGCGCTTGATCTCTTTTGTGCGCGTGTATCTCATGCCGTCCTTGTAGTTTCTTTGACTGCCGCATTCAGGGCAGCTGACGATTTTTGTTCCAATTTGGTTGCCTCCTTGTTTTCTAGCCAACCATGAGGCGCCAAAAGAAAAAGAAGGAGATGTGCGGGAGATTTCGCCACCCCGAGGAAGATAAAAACATAAGTTAAAAATCAACTAACTCTATGACCAATCAAAACACCAAACTGCAAGACTTTTTGCTCAATGATGTTTAAATAGACACTCAAGCTTTCAATGCATTTCAATGACGTTTTAAATTAACTCTTCGACTTAACGGTAACCTAAACCCCTATCCTTCACAGACAATTCCACTCAAATCACGACAAATCAACACAAATCCAGACAAATATCGACAAATCCAGACGTTACCTGCAAACATTTCAAGCCCTAAACCAAAAAAGCAATCCAAAACAAATACAACAAAAATTAATGGAGAAAACTCGAAAATTTGCTCTCTGAGACGCCTCCTGAATTGCTACCTTAAAGGTGAAGCTTTGAATTACTGCAATCTAACCTGAACTTCCTAAGAATCGTTTCGGGACATAAAAATACTTCCTTGTCCTTCTATGTCCTTCTGTGTACGCAACCTGCAAACAAATCAAGCCCTAAACCAAAAAAGCAACTCAAACCAAGCTGAACAAAAAACAGAGCGAGAAATCATTTTGCTCCTTTTTCCTACACACTAGTGCGTGCCAAAGCCCTGCTATAACTGTCCTGTTTAGTGAAAAAACCTTTTCTATGGTTTTTTATGCTTAGATAACTCAAGCTGTATGCGTTTTTCATGTTGCAGCTGATTTTTTGTCTTGTTTTAGGTTTTGCTTCATGCAGCGGCAACCTTGCAGAGTTTTTATGAAGCTTTGCCTCTAGGAAAGTTTATAAGTCCTTCATTTTAGCCTGAATATGCATAATAAGGTTTATTAGTGAGCTATGTTGCATGTGTTTGTGCTCTTAGAAAAGTCAGCAGAATCCTTTTTCAAATTGGATGATCCCTTATCGAAGGAGTTGAAAGTTTGAAAGAGACACGTTTAGCTAAATCACAAAAACTTAAAATTTATGGAGAATTGGTAAATTGACCAGCCTCATACAAAAAGAAGATATCCATGAGTTATTAAAAACTTTTTTCAACCAGAAAGGCTTAGTGCGCCAACACCTTGACAGTTACAACGAATTCATCGACCACGGTTTACAAGAAGTTGTTGATGAAGTCGGCGAAATCCCCATTGAAGTTCCAGAAAATCCATATAAAGTGAAACTTGGGCAAATCTGGGTAATTGACCCTCAATCAAGAATAACCAGCCCGTACGTAACCGAAGTAGACGGTACAAAACACGAAATTTACCCGATGGAAGCCCGGCTGCGCAATTTAGCGTACTCGGCGCCTATAGCTTTAGAAATGACCCCTGTCATCGACGGAAGAGAGCAGGACACCGAACTAGTTTACATCGGTAACATTCCTGTCATGCTTAAATCGAAACTTTGCTTCTTATCTCAGCTTTCAGAAGAAGAACTTATTGCAGCAGGAGAAGACCCCGACGACCAAGGCGGATACTTTGTTGTTAACGGTTCCGAACGCGTCATCGTTGCCATGGAAGACTTGGCACCTAACCGCGTCATTGTAGACATTGACGAGAAAGGAACCTCACCAGTTTATCAAGCAAAAATTTTCTCAACCACAGTCGGCTTTAGGGCAAGAATTGAACTTAAACTCAAATCAGACGACGCCATCTACGTCACCATGCCCGGAGTACCAACAGAAATCCCGTTCGTTGTCATAATGCGCGCCTTAAGCCTAGAAAAAGACAAAGACATTGCAGAAGCAGTTTCACTTGACAGCGAAATGCAAAGCCAATTAGCTGCTTCATTTGAAAAAGCCATAGGCGTAGACACACCAGCAGACGCAATCCTCTTCATTGGCAACCGTGTAGCCCATGGACAAGTTGAAGAATACCGCTTACAGAAAGCTGAAACCGCTCTTGACAAAAACTTCCTGCCGCACTTAGGCAGAAACGAAAAGAACCGAAAGGAAAAAGCAATTTTCCTAGGCGAAATGGCCTACAGAGTTTTACAGTTGAAAACGGGCAGAAGACAACCCGACGATAAAGACCATTTCAAGAACAAACGGTTGCGCCTCGGGGGCCCACTTCTAGCAGACCTCTTCCGCGTATCATTCAGAAACTTAACCAGAGACATAAAATACCAGCTTGAACGCATAGGCGTTAAAGGACCAATCATAACCGTTTCAGCCGCAGTCCGCCCCGGCATAATAACTGAACGATTCCAGCATGCGTTGGCAACAGGCAACTGGGGAAGAGGCAGAGTCGGCATCACCCAACTCCTGGACCGAACAAACTACATCTCAACGCTGAGCCACCTGCGCAGACTTCAATCACCATTAAGCAGAAGCCAACCAAACTTCGAAGCCAGAGACTTACACCCAACCCACTGGGGACGCTTATGTCCAAACGAAACCCCTGAAGGCTCTAACTGCGGCTTAGTCAAAAACTTAGCACTATCCGCCTCCATAGCCGTTGGCGTAAACCCCGACAGAGTAAAGCAATTACTTTTTGAAATGGGCGCTGTTCCAGCAGCAGAAGCCAGCCGCGATTTACGTATTTCAGGCGCAAAAGTTTTCGTTGACGGAAACATCATAGGGTACTGCAATAACCCACAGGAAATGGTAAAGTCTTTCCGAGAAAAAAGAAGGGCTGGAGAAATCTCAACCGAAGTAAACGTAACATACTTCTCAAGACAGCAAACTGAAACCGAAGAAGTTCATGCTAACTGCGACGAAGGCAGAGTCAGGCGTCCACTCATAATTGTTGAGAATGGAGCTCCAAAACTTCAGCCTAAACATTTTGAAAAGATCGGTTTAGGCGAGTGGACTTGGGAAGACGTAATCAAGAATGGTTTAATTGAGTATTTAGACGCTGAAGAAGAAGAAAACGCATACATCGCCTTAACATTTGACGCAATTAATCCTCAAAACACTCATGTGGAAATAGCCACTTACACGATTCTTGGAATCTGCGCTTCAACAATCCCGTATCCTGAACACAACCAGTCGCCTCGTAACTCATACCAAGCAGCTATGGCTAAACAAGCTCTGGGCGTTTACGGCACCAACTTCCACCACCGCGTCGACTCACGCTCACACATACTACACTATCCGCAAGTTCCGATGGTGGAAACAGAACTAATGGAAGTCATGGGTTACAAGCAACGCCCCACAGGACAAAACTGCGTTGTCGCCGTGCTCAGCTTCGAAGGCTACAATATGGAAGATGCACTAATATTCAACAAAGCATCCATAGAACGAGGCTTAGCCAGGTCCACATTCTACCGAATTTACGAAGCAGAATGCCGCCAATATTTAGGCGGATTAAAAGACAAGTTCACCGTTCCAGAACCAGGCACCCGCGGTTACCGCGGCGAACAATACTACAGGCTTTTAGAACCTGACGGAATAATCAGTTTAGAATCACAGGTAGTCGGCGGAGACGTATTAATAGGAAGAATCAGCCCACCCAGATTCCTTGAAGAATACAAAGAATTCGAAGTTAAAGGTCCATCAATGCGTGACACATCAGTCGATATGCGTCCCTCCGAAACCGGTATCGTAGACGGCATATTCATAACGATGTCAGGCGAAGGCAGCCAACTTGTAAAAGTAAGAGTCCGCGACCAACGAGTCCCCGAACTTGGCGACAAATTCGCTTCACGCCACGGACAAAAAGGAGTCATAGGTTTAATTGTGCCGCAAGAGGATCTGCCTTTCACTGATGACGGCATGGTACCCGATCTAATAATCAACCCACATGCTATACCTTCAAGAATGACCATCGGCCAATTCATCGAATCCCTCGCAGGAAAAGCTGCCTCGGCAAGAGGAAGACCAGCAAACGGTACACCATTCTCAAACGAAGGTCCAACTGAGGTACGTAAGAACTTGGTAAAGCTTGGTTACAGTCACACTGGAAGCGAAGTTTTCTACAACGGCACCACAGGCGAAAAATTCGTTGCAGATGTCTTCGTCGGCGTAGTCTATTATCAAAAACTTCACCATATGGTCGCTGACAAAATACACGCCAGAGCCCGCGGTCAAGTTCAGATGTTAACAAGACAACCCACTGAAGGCAGAGCCAGAGGTGGGGGTCTCAGATTCGGAGAAATGGAACGAGACTGCCTCATAGGTCATGGCGCTGCCATGTTGCTCAGAGACAGATTGCTGGAAGAGTCAGACAAGTACACGCTCTACATCTGCGAGAACTGCGGGGAAATAGCCTATTATGATATGAAACAGAGGCGGTACGTGTGCAAAATCTGCGACGAAAAAGCCAAAGTCTCCCCAGTAATCGTCTCTTACGCTTTTAAGCTTCTGTTGCAGGAGATCAAGAGTCTGTGTATAACTCCCAAATTAAGACTCAAGGAGAAGGCATAAAATTTGACCCCATGATGCTTGCACAGACGCCAAGATAGCGCATTGTTACAGAAGAGATAATCCACAAAGTTGTTGACGAAATCTCATTCGGTCTGATTTCACCTAAGGACCTGCGTAAACAATCAGTCGTTGAAATCCAAACACCCGATAGAGCTATATTGCGCTTCGCAAAAGGCGTTTGGGCCTGTTGTGGTTCTTAAAACCTAAAGTATCAGGAAAAACAAAAAATGGCAAAACTTGTTTTTTAGGGCATCGCTTCTGTTGCGCGCACAAAAACGGGAGATCCGCTGTTTTCTCCAAATGGAAAACAACATTATCCTTGTTCACATTCGATTATGGACAGCCAACGCGCTCACGGCTATTTCTCCTTCCTATTTTTTGGTAAGTGCTCTGTGATAGTTTTCGTATATTTCTGCTTGGGTAAGCCCGTAAAACTCTCCGTATGCCTGCCCGCGTGCTTTCTTGTTTTCAAGGCATTCAGGATTAATACAGATGTACTCGCCGCATACATCCTCTTTTCGTTTAAGCATTTGACTGCAAGCAGGACATTTCATAGTCACACCAAGGTTTACTCCTATTCAAAAGTCATGTTGCCGCGTCCCTATATGGCAATTCACCAAAGTCATCGTTTTCATACATGAATTCTTTCAGTTGGACTTTCCCATTTTTAACCACTGTCACATAATCAGTTTCACAAACAGGGCAATTGACCGCCTCTCCATCCTTAACTGTAAGGATTTTGAACGTATTTCCACATTCTAAACATCTAAGAAACATGACTGCTGGTCTTGTCCCGTCTATATTTCCCTGATCTAACTCATATATTATTAGACTCATATATTATTAGATTAAACATGTCCGCAAATCGTTAAGCCCCCACAACGGGCGAATCTGTTGAAGTACTTTTTGATACGGGGTCTTTGACATTGTTGAGCAGCCCTTTTGTTCCAATGCTTAATTGCCTTTTTCCTCTAAACAGAGAAGCTCGCGCGTTCTCGATTCGAACAGTATCCACAACGGAGACACAGCCTATTTGCTCATTCCACAGACAAAGGCTGATTGTTCCCGTTTCATCCTCGATCATTGCTTTGGCAACGCTTGCATAGGTACCATACCTAGTAATAACACGCCTTGGTTCTGCAACCTCCAAGATTTTAGCCTTCAAACTAACGTGGATCATCCCAGACCGCAAATCTTTGATTGCGCGACTATGGATTGCACGGCCTTTCCTAGAAAGATATCTAAGAATCTTGTCGGTTTCCAAGAATTTTCCGAGCGGATTATCTCTCTCCAATAGAAATTCTTCAGGGACCTTAAATTGTGCAAGAACCCCGGCGTCGTTGGTTATCAAAAAGATTTTTTTTGCTTTTATCTCACCGCGGCACTCGATTGAAATCGGGTCGCAATTGGATTTCTTGTTTTCTACAGCTTTGACCAGTGCGCTAAAAAACTTTTCAGGGTCAACTTCAAACTTCACTGAAAGAAAAGCAAGATATGGCCCGATTGACCGTTTATGTCTCAAGGTTCTTCATCCTTTTCACTTTTCATAATGCAAGATAATTATGCTCTCTCAACCAGTCTGACTGGTTTCGTCTATACGGCCAAGCGATTTCGTCTTGCTCGTCTGTCGGAGAGCATTCAGGTTTTGGCTCCAGCCAAGCAAGAGGCTAGGATGGCAAAGAACGCTCGAACCGTATTTGAGGCAAATGAAGTGACGCGTCTAATCAGAGAAAGCGACGTTGTCTTGGTTCTGCAACGGGATTTTCAATCGGACGGC
>Ga0187868_1002357_pt1 | contig 12456 bp, 16 predicted proteins | sample June2016WEW_13_4_FD_133014 | JGI IMG/M metagenome (GOLD analysis project Ga0187868, IMG submission 133014) | Peatland microbial communities from SPRUCE experiment site at the Marcell Experimental Forest, Minnesota, USA - June2016WEW_13_40 | ecosystem: Environmental > Terrestrial > Soil >... | reverse complement strand
TGCTCTGAGGGGCAGCGACTTAAAGGTAAGAAAGCCTTCGAGGAGCTCAGACAACTTCTCACCGAAGAGGATCTAAAAGCGATGCGTGAATCTAGCAAGGAATTTAGGGAGAATTTCAAGTTACGATCAATCTCTTAGATACGGACGTAGTTATCGATAATTTGAAAAGGAACAATTATGCTCCAGCTCTAATTTCTTCGATAACTCTTATGGAAGTATTAAGAGGTATAGAGGATAAAAAGAGACTTCAAATAAGGCAGTTGCTGGAAGAAAGTTTTTCGGTTCTAAACTTAGACAACAGCATAATTGAAGCTTATTGCCGAATTTATCGCAAATTAAAAGAAGAAGGTAACTTGCTACCTGACGCCGACCTTTTAATCGCCGCGACAGCAATAGCACACGACTTAATTCTAGAAACCAAAGATGCCCATTTCCTTAGGCTAAAAACTCTTGGTTTAAAGCTCAAAGTAAACTAATCTACAACATCTTGTTATAGAAACATGTTGGGGCTCCCGTGTGGCATACAACGCCTTTCTGTTCAACCACGTAGAGGAGTGCGTCGTAGTCGCAGTCGGCTGTTACGGACACGATTTTTTGGGTGTTTCCTGAGGTTTCGCCTTTTATCCATAATTCGTTTCTGGAGCGGCTCCAGTAAGTGGCTTTTCCCGTGTTCAGCGTGTTTTCTACCGCTTGCCTGTTAGCGTAAGCAAGCATCAGGGTCTCTTTTGTTTTCGCGTCTTGAACAACCACTGGGATAAGTCCGTTGCCTTTTTTGAAATCAAGTTTTTCAAGCAGTTTCACTGTGTTCATTGTCTAATAGTCACCCCCGCTTTACGCAAGAAGTCTTTGATGACTGGGACAGGGTACTTGTTGTAGTGGAACACTGAAGCCGCCAACGCTGCATCCGCTTTTCCATCCTTGAAAACGTCAAGAAAGTGCTGTGGAACTCCGGCGCCGCCGCTGGCAATAAGTGGAACATTAACCCTCTCAGAAATAGTCCGTGTCAACTCGATGTCGTATGCGTCTTTTGTCCCATCCTAATACATCGAAGTAACCAGAAACTCGCCTGCTCCAAGTTTCTCCGCTTGCAACGCCCATTGTATGGCGTCGATTCCTGTGGGTTTTCTTCCCCCGTAAGTGTAAACTTCAAACCACAATCTGCCTTCATCTGTGTCAACCATAATCTTGCCTTCGTTTGGCATCCTGTTTCTTTTAGCGTCAATGGCGGTCACAACACATTGCTGACCGAAAACGTCAGCTAACTCGGTAATCACTTTGGGATATTCGACTGCCGCGGTGTTAACCGAAACCTTATCGGCGCCACTGCACAAAACCAGCCTTGCGTCTGCAACGTTGCGGACGCCGCCGCCGACAGTAAATGGGATACTGATTGCCCTCGCTACGCCTTCAACAACTCCACGCAAAATGTCCCGCTTTTCTGAGGATGCTGTTATGTCGAGAAAAACCAGTTCATCTGCGCCTTCGTCTGAATAGCGTTTAGCCATTTCAACTGGGTCACCTGCCCGCTTTGGATTGAGGAAGTTTATGCATTTGACTACTTTTCCATGGTCTACATCGAGGCATGGAATAATACGTTTCGCTAGCGGCATCTTTAGGCTCCTATCTTTTTTATGGCTTCTTTTAGAGTGAATCTGCCTTCATAAAGGGCTTTTCCAATCACTGCCCCATTCACTCCAATATGTTTTAGAGAAATTAGGTCATCTATGCTGCCAATTCCGCCAGCCGCAATGATTTTGGCATTTTGGAACTGGACAGCTTCGCCAAGTATTTTTAGGTCTGGACCGCTGAGCATTCCATCTTGAGCGATTGAAGTTATAAGGAACGTTTTAACACCAAGGGCGGTGAATTTTTCCAATGCCTCTTTTACGCTTAACGCTGTTGCGGTTTTCCAACCTTCAACCATAATCCGCCCGTCCTTATTGTCTAAAGCAACGATCACTGATTCAGCGCTGAACCTTTTCTGAATCTTACCAATTGCTGACTGGTCGCTGAATGCCAAGGCGCCAAGAATAACCTGAGTAATCCCAGTTTTAAACAGGCTTGCCGCTATCTCAAAACTGCGAACTCCCCCGCCCACTTGAATCGACAAAGCAATATTTGTTGCAATGTTTGCGATAACAACGTGATTGTTTCCCGTGCCGAAAGCCGCATCCAAATCAATAATATGCAATTTGCCAGCGCCTTCATCGCGCCACCGCTTAGCAGTTTCCACCGGACCTCCAAACTGGTCATAAACCTTAGCTGTCGTAGGGTCGCCGCGGGATAACCTGACGATTTTGCCATTCATGAGGTCGATTGCTGGAATCAACTGCAATGCAAAAGTCACCTTACAACCATTTTAGCGAAGTTTTTGAGGATTTTTAAGCCTATGTCGCCGGATTTTTCTGGGTGAAACTGTGTGCCGTAGATGTTTTGGCTGGCTATTGCTGAAGTGAAGGTTGTACCGTATTCGGTTTGTGTGCAAACTGTCGTTTTGTCGACTGGGACAGGATAGAGTGAGTGGACAAAGTAAACGTAAGAGTCCTCCTTAACGCCGTTGAAAAGTTCGTTTTGTTTAATGATGTTTAGTGTGTTCCAGCCCATGTGCGGTACCTTAACAGTGCTGGGTAGGCGGACTGTTTTGCCCTTGAAGAGTGCTAAGCCGTTTCCTGCTCCTTCCTCGCTTTCCTCAAAGAAAAGCTGCAAGCCTAAGCATATACCAAGGAGCAGCGTTCCGTCTTTGACCTTGTTTGTGAGCGCCTCTTTGACTGCGTTGAGTTTTGTGGCAGCCGCGCTAAAGGCTCCAACACCAGGCAAAGCAATAGCATTCGCCTCAGCTAATTCTTTTGCTGAAATGCCAATTGATGTTTCTAAGCCTGCTTTTTCAAGGGCGCATTTTAGGCTGAGCAAGTTGCCGACGCCGTAATCGAATATTACTGCTTTTGGCATTAGATGGCTCCTTTTGAGCTGGGAACGCCTTTGCGTCTTGGGTCTAAGGCTACCGCATGCCTGAGCGATAGGGCAAGGGCTTTAACTGCCGCTTCCGCCTTGTGATGGTCATTGCTGCCATACTCGACGAACACGTGGACGTTTGACTGCAGCGAAGTGGCGAAGGATTCAAAGAAGTGATTGATGTCTTCAGTTGGCATATTCTCTACTTTTTTGCCTCTAAGTTTAAGGTCAATTTTAAAGTAGGGCCGCTTCACCAAATCCACGGCCGCAAACGCTAACGAGCAATCCATAGGCGCCGCCGCGTTGCCGAAGCGTGTGATGCCTTCTCGTGTGCCTAAAGCTTTGTTTAATGCTTCCCCCAAGCCTATGGCTAAATCTTCGACTGAGTGGTGTACCAAATCGCCCTTCACAGAAGCAGTTATATCGATTAGGCTGTGGGTGGCAAGTGAAGTTATCATGTGGTCAAGAAAAGGCACGCCCGATTCTACGCTGACTTTTCCTTCCCCGTCAAGGTTCACTTTTACTCGAACTTCTGTTTCTTTGGTTCTACGATAAACTTCTTCTGTCCTCATTTTTAATCACTTTGAATTTGCTTTAACGCTTCAACTAGTTTAGTGTTCATTTCTGGCAAGCCAACTGTAACTCGGAAGCAATTATTGTACTGCAGGATCTTGCCCCATTTCTTAAGCATAATCCCCTGTTTCAGCAGCTTCTCGTTTACTTCATCGACGGGTTTTTGCACGTTGACCAATAGGAAGTCGGCTTGCGAATTGAAAGCTTTCACACCATCTATTTCGTTAAGTGCCTTTATCAGTTTTCCCCGTTCTCTTATCAGCTCTCTCACTGATTTCTTCATTAAGTTAACATTGTCCAGCATTTTGCCGCCCATCCGCAACGTGAAACCACTAACTGGATAAGGCAACGGCGATTTTTCTGTGAGAGCCTTCGCTAACTCAGGATTTGCAACGGCGTAACCAAGCCGGAGCGCTGCTAACCCAAAGGCTTTGGAGAACGTTCGCAGAATAATCATGTTTTGGAACTCTTTTATTCTTGGCACAAAGGAGTAATCGGCAAATTCGCCGTAAGCCTCATCCAAGATGACTATACCTGAGAAGGCTTTGGCTAAGGCTTCAATGTCTTCTATCCTGAACTGAGTTGACGTTGGGTTGTTCGGTGAACAGAGGTAAAGCAGCCTTGTTTTATTGGAGAACCTGGATAACAAGCCTTTCACGTCAAGTTGCAAGTTGCTTAAAAGCGGCACTGTAATGTATTCTCCTTTTTGCCTTTTTATACAAAGTTTCGGAATGCTAAACGTTGGTGCAAACGAAAGCGTGACTTCTCCTTTTTCTACAAAGAGCCTTACTATACGGTCTATTAATTCGTCGCTTCCGTTGCCAACAACAAGGAAGTTCTCTGGGGCTCCAATATAGCCTGAAAGCTTAGCAAGAAACTTAGGCGCTTCATCCTCAGGGTACAGGCGTAAATCAAATTCATCAGCCAATTCCTTAACCAGCTCCGCCTGTTTAGCTCTGTCAACGAACAGGCTCTCGTTAAAATTCAGCTTTACAATATCGGCTTTTGAGACGCCTATTTGCTTCGCTACGGTTTCAAGTGAAGCTCCTGCAGAGTAGCAGTCTATTGCTTGAAGTTTCACCAGTTTATCTTTTAGCCATTTTCTATAGGATGCACTCATTTTTCAAACCTCGCCTCTATCGCTTTGTAGTGATTGGGAAGATTTTCTGCTTCCGCCATAACTTTAATGCTGTCTTTTACTCTTTCTAGACCCGTTCTTGAGCTTTCGACTATGCTTACTCGCCGCATAAAGTCCAAAGCGGATAAACCTGAAAATGACTGCGCGAATCCGCCTGTTGGCAGTACGTGGTTAGTTCCACTGCCGTAATCGCTTAGGGCAACTGGGCTGTATGGACCTATGAGTATGAGACCAGCGGTCAGTTTCTCTGCAATCTCCTTGGGCTTAGCGGTCATGACTTCTAAGTGTTCAGGAGCAAACTGATTAACTAAACTGACCGCCTCTTCCATGCTTTTGCAGATTATTATGAAGCCGTATTTGACTAGTGCCTCTGAGACTTTTTCGCCCCTTCCTGCTAAAGCGGCAACCGTTGCCAGATTCTTTTGAACTTGTAAAGCAACCTTTTCAGAAGTTGTTATGAGTCCAGCCACGCTGTCTCCACCGTGCTCGGCCTGCGAAACCATATCCAAAGCAATGAACCGCGCATTAGCTGACTCATCAGCTAAAACGAGCACCTCGCTTGGGCCAGCCGGCATGTCAATCGCCACATCCGTTGAAACCAGAACCTTTGCAGCTGTCACGTATTTGTTGCCTGGACCGACGATTTTTCGCACAGGCTTTATGGTTTTTGTTCCGTAAGCTAAAGCGGCTATGGCTTGGGCTCCGCCAACCTTGTAAACCTCATCGACTCCGCAGATATCGGCGGCGACAAGAACGAGGGGATTAACTTTGCCTTTTGTGTCTGGTGGTGAACAAACGACAATCCTTGGGACGCCTGCTACTTTGGCTGGAACCGCGGTCATGATAAGCGTGCTTGGGTAAGCGGCTTGTCCTCCTGGAACGTAGCAACCGACACTTTCAATTGGACACAGAACAGTCTGAACCCATATGCCATCGCTCGAGGTCTTGATTTCAGTTTGGCTGAGCAGTTGCTTTTGGAAGGCATTGACTTTTTCTTTCATGAATTTTAGAGCGGAGACTTGTTCGAGGTTAGCTTTCTTGTAAGCTTCCTTGATTTCTTCTGTCTTAACTTTAAGGGTTCGCAGGGTTAGTTCGGCTTTGTCAAATTTTAGGGCAAACTCAACCAGCGCACCATTGCCTTTATCTTTAACTTGCTTTATAATAGCTTTAACGCTGTTTTCAACTTCTTGAACTGCCTTTTCGTCCGCTTTCTGCCGTTTAAACCAGTCTGCCGGCAGCGCTTCTGATTTCCAGACTCTCACTTGGACTTGCCTTTGCACGGGTTCACCTCTCTCTTACCAATGTCATCTAACGCCAACACCTGCCGCGGCTCATACACCACCAAGCCTTGAGCGAGTTTACGGATTTTTGGCAAGAGCTCGATTAAGCAGTCTTTTTCGATGACTGTGTTTACGCTTACCCAGCTCTCATCAGCTAGCGGCGCTATCGTTGGATTTTTCAGAGCAGGCAATTCAGTAAGCAGTTTTTCTAAGTTCACTTTTTTAACGTTCACGAATATGTGGATTCTCTTTGAACCGTCCACGACGCCTTTAAGCAGAGCGACTATGTCGTAGATTTTCTCCCGCTTCTCTGCGTCTTCTAAAGCTTTCTTGTTAGCAATGAGCACGGCGGCGGATTTCATGACGGTTTCTATGATTCTCAGGTTGTTAGCATTTATGGTGGTGCCCGTTTCAGTTACGTCCATTATGCAGTCAGAGTCTTCAGGCGGCTTAGCCTCAGTTGCACCGAAGGACAGGAAAATCTTTGCTCTCGGATTGTCGCCTTTTCTCCACCACGGGGTTACAATCATCGGGTCGGCATTGCCAAAACGCTTCTTGTATTCGGATGTGCTCTTGAGGTATTCGGAGGCTATGTTTAGGTATTCGGTGCTGATACGAAAGTTTTTGCCTTGGCTCCAAACGGATTCCATAAAGTCGCCCATCGTGCTTTTTTCGCTAACGCTTTTTGGCACGGCTATAACGAGTTTAATTTTTCCGTATTCCAGGTTTTGCAGGATTTCTACGTCTGCTCGGTTTTCTTTAACCCAATCTTCCCCCGTGATGCCCAGATCTTGTAAGCCTTCGTTAACGAAGACGGGGATTTCTTGGGGTCGGAGGACCTTCATTTCGATTTGTGGGTCGTTTATGGCGGGGCGGTATGTGCGGTCAGTTCCTGAGAGTTTATATCCTGAACGCGCAAAGAATTCGGCTGTTGCTTTTGATAGGGACCCTGCTGGTATAGCAAATTTTATTTTATCCATAATTTTTCACCTAAATTTTTAGAGAAACCACTAAGGGTTTTTTGTTTCGCTAAAACGGTTTTTCGAAGGAATGCGCCTAACATCAAATATCTTTTCGATTTTAAGCTTGAGCATTTTGGATTGCTTTTAATGAAAGCAATCGCCTTGTATGAACACAATCCCTCATCATTAACCACTGAAAGACACCTGAATGTTGTCTTCCTAATAAACTGTTTCCTAATATTTAACTGTCGAAATACTAAAAAAGCACTAAATTGAAGGCGGCTTCCTTTTTTTAATTTCGAAAACCAGCGGCGGAGCGGAATTTCTGGTTTCTAACTCTACACTTAACAATCCTTCCATAATGCCCTTCCAAATTTCACAATCGTTAATAAACGGGGTTTTCAAAAGCAAAAATTTGTCCTTCAAATAGAAATCTCCGAATCCCTGCACTTTCAACTTTTCAAATATCTTTCCCCAATTTTTCTCTTCACTTGCTTCAATTTCTAGCGTTGATTGGATAGAAACTTTTAGGGCATCACCCATTTTTTCACCAATTTCATGCCACCTTTCCTTAGGAATCTGCTGAGTTAGTATGTTGAATAACTCAACGTTCACAAGCGCTATGCGGCTTATTCCACAGTAGTATTCGCCGGGAAAACGCCAATCATAAATCATCATGCTTCTGTAAATGTCAAGCATTTTGGAGATGAGCGGTTTGATTCCGGGCTCTTTTCCATCTTTAATTAATGATTCAATGAATTCTCTTTCGCTCTTTTCAAGGATAATTGTTGTTCTTTTTGCTTCTTCACTTTTCTCTTTTGGCGCATCATGGCTTCTTGGGTTGCTTTCCTGCATACAAACTATTTCTACATTAATATTTAATATGACTTATGTATTCAGGAAGTATATTTATAGTAAGGTTTTCTTTCAGAAAGTTCAACGAATAGTTAAATAAAACAGGTTATGTCTCTAGAAGTTGCCGATGAAGAATCCAAAATGCTGATTGATGATGCACCCTGGGGTATCTGAGGCAAACTTACATTGTTATTATCTTCTTTCTGATTAGGAACAGCATGAATACCATGCCTACTATGAATAGGATAAAGCCAGTGCCTATTGAGGTAAAATAGCCTATTCTATGGACCTTTGACATGGCGTATGGAACGTAAGTTGGCCCAGCGAAGATTAGAAGCATAGCTATAACTACTAGTGTGATTCTCCAGAATTTCGAGTATATGCCTTTTACATTCACGTTTTCTTCATTTTCAGTCATGCGACACCCAACTTACTGTTCTTCTGGTGCATTGTTTTCTACTAAACCTTCTTTTATCTCTTTTCCTAAAGCCTTCATCAAAAACTTGAAAACAAGAAATCCAGCTTCACGGTCTGCTTTGAAACCCGTCGTTGTTCCAAGTAAACTAACCCCTTCCAGCTTTCTTTCCTTCGCTATAGCCAAGGTAAGCCCTGTTCCACCGACGATTCTGCCTTTGCTGTAAATAACCGCTCCTTTTTCCATAAATTCAGTTGCCAACCTCGGTGAAGTAGCGGCAATGTAAACCTGAGCTTTATCCTCAGCTATCGGTATCCCGCCCATGGTTACGATGAAATGGCAACCTAACGTTTCAACAAAATCAATCACTTCTTCACAAACCTCATAGTGGGCAACCACATCATCAAAGGATGGCTGAATTTCACCCGTCATTATGACCAAATTGTTTTTCACCATAGGAGCATAGTAAAACTCATACCGCGGCAAGTGACATATGCCCTTACTATTTATTGAAACATAATCTGGAAAAGAAGGCGAATACAACTCCGCAAAAGGCTTAGCATCACAGAATTTTATAAGAAGATGCGCAGCGATTCTGCCGACATTCCCAAATCCAGGCAATCCTTGAATAAAAAATGGGGTCTCAAGAGTCGGATTAGAAAGCTTACGCAAATACGCCTTATTCATCAGCAAACATCCTTCGCCAAAGAAGTACAAGTCGCCTCTAAAATGCTTTTGCCGACAATGAAAAATACCTTAAATTCAATCATCACAATTCATATAAAGATCGCCAAAGGAGAGGGATAAATTTAAAAAAATGATTTCACGCGGTTGTGACGGATGCGAGTAGCAGAAATGTTTCAAACAGCGGCATCAATAATCATCGAGAGATACACATAGACAGACAGAGACGGAGGGGGGTGGTCTGCGTTCAACGCTTCCTGAAAGTTTCCGAAGGCGAAAAGTCTGGTGCCCAGACGGATAAGCACGCCTAGTAGATAACGCAAGCACAGCATGACCATTCAGCAAAAAGAATAGCCTAAGTATTCTTCGCCAATACCTTTTTGGCGATGATTCCTGTTTTGTATATTTAGCTTTTAGGTTGATCCTCTGCATTTTGTTTATGAGCTTGGTCTAATAGAAAATTTCATTAAGTAACTAGAAATGGACATATGACTATTCCCAAAAAGCTAAGAGAAAAATTTGGCGTCAAAGAAGGCGACTTTACTAATCGTCGAAGGCGCAGAAAATGGTATACTATTCAAGAAGGCTCCAAAACTTGAGGATACGGTAGGTATCGATGCAGGGTACAGAGCACCTGAAGAAATAAATGAAAAAGAAACTATTAATATTTGACGAATAACCTAATAGGTTGCTAAAACAACTTTATGGAACAAGATTTAGCGGGGTGGGGTAGCCAGGATTAACCCGCTGGGCTCATAAGAGCAGTAGATTCTGCTCCGAGACACCCAGAGATCACTAGTTCAAATCTAGTCCCCGCTACCAACAAAATCACTCAATCTTATTATTGCTAACATCGAGTCCAAGTATCCAAAGAGAGCGCTGGAGCTATTTTGGGCATGTTTGGCGTTGCAGTGACGTATAACTATGGATACGTGTGACTAGTAACAATGTACTTGAGTGACAGGTAAGAAGAGCCCAAACTAAGCTCTGTTTATGAAAAGCAACTTTAAACCAGACGTTGAATAGCTTAATTATTGGCGGGCGGTGTACGCGCTAGGCTTAGTTAAGGGTTTGTTTGTCTGATGCTTAATTCGAATGCTCCGCCGATGATGCCGAGTATTTGCGCCTATGAAGAAACCTCCCATGCCTACAAAGCTAATGGCTGAGAACGCAATTGATTACTATTGCCCAGATCGTGTGATCTCGCGGCTGGACCTTTAACATGATAGCGCCCATCAGCACGATGACGCCGCAAATCACACCTACCAGTGAGATTCCAGCTAGAATTCCGTAGGAGCCTGCCGTAGCTGCCCATGAAATTGTGGTATCCGTCCATCATTCCACGAATGTAACTGCCGTATCCGCCAAAGTTTGGAGCGCCTGAACTATACCAGACCACGTTCAGTATGCTCGCTATTAGTATAATTAAGCCTCCAACCAGCGACACAATATACGCAAATGTTGTTCCTATATTTGTAGCCATAATTTTCACCTCACAAAAATCTCCTCGGATCAGTATCGATATCCACTATCGACGGCTTAGACGATGAAAGCGCTTTGTCAACGGCTGCTTCAAGCTCGTTTGGTTCAGTAACTTTAATGCCCATGCCGCCTGAATGCTCTGCGAAATCAGCAAAACTAAAATCGTACAAATCAGTTTGCCAACTCTCGAAACCTTCAACCTTCTGCTCCTGCATAATCATCCCCAACTGTTTATTATTCATGACAAAAACTTTAACCGGTAACTTGTACTTCAAAGCGGTTAAAAAGTCGCCCATAACCATCGTTAACCCGCCATCCCCAGTCAAACAAACAATTTGCCTGTCTGGATAAGCCAATGCTGCAGCCATAGCGCCTGGCAAACCGAACCCCATGGTTGCCAAAGTGCCGCTCATCACCATCTTTTGAGACTTGCGCATCATAAAGTTCCTGCCAAACCACCAGCAGTTTTCACCAACGTCCAAAGAAATCACTGCGTCATCCGCGATTTTCTCATTCAAAACTTTGATTATGTATTGGGGTCTAATCGGCTTCATGCTTGAATCGGCTTCTTTTTCGAGTTGGTTTAGCCATTCTTGCTTTAACCTTGCAATTTCAGTCAAGTAGTCAGCGTTCTGTTTCTCCTGAACTTTCTCTGTTAACTTGGGAATGATCACTGCGCTGTTGCCAAGCAACCCTGCCTCAACTGGATACCTGCGCGCGACCATAAGCGGATTAATATCAATCTGCACTGTTTTCTTCTGTGGAATCTGCGATAGGTCGGAGAATGAAGATCCGATAGCTATTAGCAAGTCTGCTTTTTGCATAAGTTGTGCTGCGGCAGTTGAACCAACACCGCCATGGCATCCAACATATAGAGATTCATGTTCATCGACCACGCCTTTAGCCCTAAAAGTTGCCATAATCGGCGCAGAAATCTTTGAAGCCAACTTTAGCAGTTTGTTGCCTTGACCTCGAGCGCCGAAACCTGCAAGAATAACTGGCCTAACCGCTTGGTTAACAATCTTTGCTGCTTTTTCAATCACCCATTCTTCCTGCCCGTAAGCTAGATTAGGCATTCTGCCTTCAAACGGCAAAGCCTCCGCTTCATAAGCCAGCTTTTGTACGTCATTAGGAATCCCAATATGCGAAACACCCTGATCCAAAAGTGCATGCTTAATCGCCAAAGTAGCCAGCGTATTAGTTTGGTCCTCAGACATCAAAATCTTGTTAAAAACGCAAATTGGTTCAAAAAATGCGGCTTGATCAATCTCTTGTGTTGAACCTGGGCCCATCAGTTGCCTAGCCACTAACCCGGTTAGTGCTAAAACTGGTGAATGATCTAGCTTCGCGTCATACAAGCCAGTAGCTAAATTGGTTGCGCCTGGACCGGAAATCCCAAGACAAGCAGCAACATGCCCAGTCAATTTCCCATAAGCTGAAGCCATAAACGCTGCGGTCTGTTCGTGCCGTACCTGAATGTACTTTACTTTGCCATTGGTTTTTCGTATGGCGTCCACAACGCCTAACGTTGAAGTGCCTGGAATACCGAAAACGTATTGAACTCCCCACTCGGCAATTTGGTTAATTAGAACTTGTGAAACCGTGTGTTCAGCCTTTTTCTCTTCAACTTGTTCAGCTAACAACACGAAAACTGATTTAGGTGCTCCACAAACAGGGCACACCCATTCTTTAGGCACATCGCTAAACTTCTTTCCTTCCTTAACTTCATCATAAACATAATTGCAAACCGTGCACCTGTACCTTGCCATAATTAACCCTCAGAAAATGTCTATTAGAATTAAATTAATTCGCCCTTATCAGTGTATTGGAGTTAACATTAAATTCGCAGGTGCTTTTAGCAAAAGATTTTGGGTTTTTTGGTTAAAAGTTAACTTTTGGGAGTGTATTTAGCTTGCGCCTTTGAGCATGAAATAGTGGGCGGGCAGGTTTTTTATGGCTGTGCTGAAGTTTGTCTGATAGAACAACAACAGTTGTGTTGCCATTTTTGATGGGTTTGTTTTGGGTTGCTTTTTTAATTCAGACCTTGAAGTGTTTGCAGGTTGCTTCATTATTAGACATTATCCGACATTTTTAGACATTATTAGACATTATTAG
>Ga0187868_1002352_pt1 | contig 12473 bp, 8 predicted proteins | sample June2016WEW_13_4_FD_133014 | JGI IMG/M metagenome (GOLD analysis project Ga0187868, IMG submission 133014) | Peatland microbial communities from SPRUCE experiment site at the Marcell Experimental Forest, Minnesota, USA - June2016WEW_13_40 | ecosystem: Environmental > Terrestrial > Soil > Wetlands... | reverse complement strand
GCTGGCGGTGAGCATCACGCAACCTGTGACGCAAGAAACCCGGAAACCAAACTAGGAGACCGGTAGTTCTACGAAACGGCGATTGCCAAACGGAAGAAGCCGACACGGATGCTTCCGATGTGGACTTTTCGGCTGAGGCGCAGCCGGATGGAACGCCGTCGGGAACGGACGGGGACCCGCTGCAAGAGTTGCCGGCAGCCGGTGCGAGCGCGGTCCCCGGAGGTGTCGTCCTGGAGAGTGGAAAAACGGCAGCTTAGGAGCGAGACGCTGTAGCGAGGTGGTCGTCTGGTGGACGACCCCGGTGGAGATTGCGAGCGCCTTGGCACGCCTTATCCGGGCGGTCCTAACCGGTCTCGACTGGCGAGGAGCCCAGACCTATGCGCAACTTCGCGCCGTAGCAGGCTGAGCAGATCGAATCGCTAGTCTCGGGGATGCTGAAGAGCGATGGGCGAACAACCTCGGGTATTTTCGCCCCTCCCGTGTTGGTCCCCAGGACCGCCAGCCGACTCTTTTACCAGTCGTCTCGGGTTAACGCCGCGCCACACGAAGCACACTTCTTGCCTTCGTAGCGGGCGACGAAATCGTTCAGGTCTTCGGCGAAGATCGACTTGAGACGGCCTTGGGGCGGACCTCGATCGCCAAAGAACTGAAGAACGAGGTCGCCCGTCCAGGGACTCTCGGCGACGCCGGAATGCTCGTGCTGCACGACAAGGCAACACGCTTCCACCTACACTCGTTTACCTAGCACCGCAGAGACACGGGAGCAAGCTGGCTGCTGGTATAGGTTCGAGAAGAGAGACGCCGTAACGCTCACTCGTTGTGACTTGCACCGTCGAGATGCTGCGCGCTAGCCGACTTCTTCACTCCAGCTTTCAAGAGTCTTCTTTAGGACGGCCATAAACTGGTCGGCGATAGCGCCGTCGACAATGCGATGGTCGTAGCCGAGCGTGAGGTGAACGACGGAACGGATGGCGATGGAATCTGCGCCGTCTTTGTCGGTGATCACCATGGGCTGTTTGGTGATACCGCCGACGCCCATGATGGCTGCGTTCGGCTGGTTGATGATGGGCAAGCCGAACACGGCGCCAAACTGGCCGGGGTTGGTGATGGTGAAGGTCGAACCTTCGACGTCAGCCGGCGTGAGCTTCTTGGTACGCGCGCGCTCGCCGAGGTCGGTGATGCCGCGCTGCAGTCCGAGGAAGTTAAGCTCGTCGGCGTTCTTGAGAACGGGGACGATCAGTCCCCAATCGAGCGCGACGGCGATGCCGGCGTTGACGTGCTTGTGGTAGCGGACGCTGTCCGCTTCGAGCGAGCTGTTGACGATCGGATATTGCTGCAGGGCGATGATGGCGGCGCGCACAAAGAACGGCATGAAGGTAAGCCGCGCGCCGTAGCGCTGCTCGAAACCCTTCTTGAGCTTGTTGCGCAAATTGACGATGCGAGTCATATCCACCTCGAACATGCAGTGGACGTGAGCGCTGGTGCGGCGCGATTCGATCATGCGCTGCGCGATGATCTTGCGCATCTGGGACATGGGTACAAGGTCGCCTGGAACGACAGCCGGCGCAGGGGCTGAGGTTTGACGGGGTGCGGGGGCCGCAACCGGAACAGCCGTGCGGTGCTCGACGAAATCGAGGACGTCCTGCTTGGTGACACGACCGCCGGTACCGGTGCCACTTACTTTTGCGAGATCCACATTGTGCTCGCGGGCGAGCTTGCGGACGAGCGGGGAAGAGCGGACGTCGGAATCCTCTTCGTCCTCGGGAGCGCGGGCGGCGGGCGCGGGCGGCGGAGCCGGAGATTCTTTCTTTGCGGATGCCGGAACGACAGGAGCAGGAGCAGGCGAAGCAACCTTGGCGGGTGCGGAAGCGGAAGCGCCACTGCCGTCGCCAATCACGCCGACGACGGTGTTGACCTGAACGGTGTTGCCTTCGGAAACCTTGATTTCCTGAAGAATTCCGCTGGCGGGGGCGGGGATTTCGGCGTCGACCTTGTCGGTGGAAATCTCGAACAGAGGTTCGTCCCTCTGGACCTTGTCACCGGGCTTTTTCAGCCACTTGGTGATGGTTCCTTCGAAAATTGATTCGCCCATCTGGGGCATGACAATGTCAGTCGGCATAGTTCCCTTTCCATCAAGCTCTGCGCAAACGGCGGGGGAAGAGCAAATAAACATTATAGCGAAGCCGGAAGTGACTTCGGGCGCAGAGCGCACGGGTCTGGGCGGGCCCTTGCGACGGGCAAAGACCTCGCCCCGGTTTAACGCGGGGTGCGATTTCTTGTGGAGCAAACGGCGATGAAGAAAGTTTTAGCGGTTATAGTTTTTTGCGTCTCTGCCTTCGGGCAAGCGGCGTACTCCGGTCTCGGGTTGCACTCGGGGTCTGGCACCTACGTTGCCTCCAGCAGCAGTTGTGCAGCGCCAACCTTTTGCGCCTACACGGTCATCGACGTTATCCCATGGGGGACGGTGCCGGACTGCCGCGTCTCTACCTAGACATCTATGCGCCCGATTTTTTTTCGATCTTGGCCCAGGTATCTTTCAGCGCCACGGTGCGGTTGAACACAAGACGTCCGGGCTTGGAATCCGGGTCCACACAAAAGTACCCGAGGCGTTCGAACTGACAGCGGCCTTCGATCGGTGCGTTCGCGAGCGATGGCTCCAACTTCGCCTGCACAATCACTTCCAGCGAATTCGGATCCAAGTTCGCAGTGAACTCCTGGCCTTCTTCAACCTGATTCGGGTCTTCCTTGGTGAAGAGCTTGTCGTAGATACGCACTTCGGCGTCGAGGGCATGCGCGGCTGAGACCCAGTGGATCGTCGACTTCACCTTGCGTCCATCGGGAGCATTGCCGCCGCGCGTGGCTGGGTCGTACGTGCAATGCACCTCAACTACTTCTCCCTTGTCGTTCTTCACCACCGTCTTCGCCGTAATGAAGTAGCCGTAACGCAGCCGTACCTCGCGGCCGGGCGACAGGCGGTAATACTTTTTGGGCGGATCTTCGCGGAAATCGTCCTGCTCGATGTAGAGCACCTTGGAAAATGGCACTTTGCGCTTCCCGGCGCTTTCGTCCTCGGGATTGTTGACCGCATCGACCTCGTCAACCTGACCTTCAGGGTAGTTATCGATCACGACCTTTAATGGCCGCAGCACGGCCATCACGCGCGGCGCGCGCTTGTTCAGGTCTTCGCGAACAAAATGTTCGAGCATCGCAAGTTCCAGCGTGCCATTCGTTTTCGAAACTCCGATCGCCGCACAGAAATTGCGGATCGCCTCCGGCGTGTAGCCGCGCCGCCGTATGCCGGAGAGCGTGGGCATGCGCGGATCGTCCCAACCGGTGACGCGTTTTTCCTGCACCAGCGTGAGCAGTTTGCGCTTGCTGAGCAGCGTGTAGGTAAGGCTGAGGCGGTCGAACTCCATTTGCTGGGACGGAAAAATGCCGAGTTGCTGGATGAACCAGTTATAGAGCGGGCGATGATCTTCAAATTCGAGTGTGCAGATAGAGTGGGTCACGTGTTCGATGGAGTCGGACTGGCCGTGCGCGTAGTCGTACATGGGATAGATGCACCACTTGTCGCCGGTGCGATGATGCTCGGCGCGCAGGATGCGGTACATGATCGGATCGCGCATATTCAGGTTCGGCGACGCCATGTCGATTTTGGCGCGGAGCACGAGCGATCCGTCAGGAAACTCGCCTTTGCGCATGCGCTCAAAAAGGTCAAGGTTCTCCTTCGTCCCGCGGTTGCGATGCGGACTTTCTTTGCCGGGCTCGGTCAGTGTGCCGCGATGCTTGCGAATTTCCTCCGCGCTTAAATCGTCAACGTAAGCTTTACCCTCGTTGATGAGCTTGATCGCCCACTCGTAGAGCTGGTCGAAGTAGTCGGAAGCATAGTAGAGACCGTCCCACTCGAAGCCCAGCCAGCGGACGTCGTTCAGGATGGAGTCCACATACTCCTGCTCTTCTTTCTCCGGGTTGGTATCGTCGAAGCGCAGGTTGGTCTTGCCGCCGAACTCGTCGGCTAATCCAAAGTTGAGGCAGATGGATTTCGCATGGCCGATGTGCAGATAGCCGTTGGGCTCGGGAGGGAAGCGGGTCTGAATGACGGCGTCGCCGTACTTCTTCGTTTTCAGATCTTCAATAACAATGTCACGGATGAAGTTCGAGGGGCGAGACTCGGAGGGCGAGTTCGCGGCAGCTTGGCTGGATTGAGATGAAGACAAATTCGTAGTGCTCATACTCACTGTATTCTATATGGGTAAAGTGGATTCGCGGTGACTGGGCGCTGCCCGGTGGACGTTGGCGGGCCCATTCAATCTTTCATGGCAAATTGCGTTCAATGCGGTCGTCAGCTTCCAGCCCTCAGCTTCGGCAAGAAGCTTTGCCAGTGGTGCGTGCAGAATGAGGCTGCGAAACGCGGCGAAGATATCCCCATTCAGCGAGTCGAACCGGCGCCATGGACGCGGCAGCAGTCTAGTTCGATGGCGGTCACTCAGGCCATTTTCGGCATCAATGTTGCGGTTTTTATTGCCATGGCATTGGCTGTGCGCAACGTGCCGGTGTTCGGCGATCCTGCGTGGCAGGAACTCTCGTTGCGCTTGGGGGCCAATTACGGGCCGTATACCGTCAACGGCCAGTGGTGGCGGCTGGTCGCCTCCGTGTTCATCCACGGCGGTCTATTGCATATTGCATTCAACATGTGGTGCCTGTGGAACTTGGGCCGACTGGCGGAATCGGTTTACGGACACTGGACATTTGCCGTGGTTTACCTGACCACTGGTTTGTCGGCAAGCCTCATGAGCGTAGCCTGGCATTTTCCCATTCCCGTCTCCAGCGTTGGCGCTTCCGGCGCGATCTTTGGGATTGCGGGAGCTTTGATCGCATCGTTTTATCTGGGCGAGTTTTCAATGCCGCGTGCTGCGATGAGCGGGATGCTGCGCAGCGTGGTTACATTTGTCGCATACAACCTCTTCTTTGGAGCGGTGATGGCTGGCACCGATAACGCGGCGCACGTCGGCGGCGTGCTCATGGGGTTGCTGCTAGGCGCGCTCATCGCAAAGGTCGCTCCGGGACATGACGACTTTTTGCGGCGGATCACAGTGCTGCTCGTCGGGATTCTACTCGTTGTGGGCGGCCGGATGTTTCTGCAGCGCTCCCGCGCCTATATGCTTCATGGACAAAACGGCGTCGGACTTCTCGAACAGGGAAAGACGGACGAAGGGATTGCGGAGCTGCAGAAATCCGTACGGCTGCGGCCCGACTTCGCCCCAGCCCACGCGGCCTTGGCGCATGCCTACATTACGAAGCATGACTTCGGGAATGCGGCGTCGGAAATGCGGCGCGTGATTGCGCTGAATCCGCGCAGCGAAGACGCGTATTACCGGCTTGGACTGATTTATCTGGAGCAGAAGCTGCCCGCAAAAGCCCAGGACACCTTTGCTCAACTGCTCAAGATCGACCCCAACAGCGCCGATGGACACTCCGGACTGGCGGATGCTTTTGCGGATCAGCATCGGAATCTCGAAGCGCTCGAAGAATACAAGCGCGTGGCGGCGCTCGACTCGGGCTATCCGGGCGTGAACTACAACCTGGGCGTCACCCAGGCCCGGCTCAAACTGTACGACGATGCCATCGTATCGCTGTTGAAGCAGCGGCAAGCTGGGGACGATCGCGACAACGAGAATCTGCTGGCTGAAGTCTACGAAGCCAAGGGAATGAAGAGTGAAGCCGCGGAGGCCCGGCGGAAAGCGGCGCAGTTCAAGGCTTCTCACTAGTGGCCCGACCGCGTGATGGTTACTGCCGGACGGGCGAGGCGCCCGTCGCTCCACCGTCTGACTTATCACGCGCTAGGACGGCGCGTCGCGACACTGCAGCTTTTCGACCGCCTGATCGATTCGTGGCAATGTAGTTTCTTGTCCGAGAACCTGGAGCGTCTCAAATAAGGGTGGGGCGTTCTTGCGCCCGCAGACGGCCACTCGAATCGGTTGGAACATTTGTCCCGCCTTTACGCCCATCGCCTGGGCGGCGGCGCGGAGAGCCTGGTCCAAGGGGTCGTGCTTGAATTCCGTTTGTGCCAGGACTTCTCGCGCGCGGGTCAGAACTTTGAGCGCCATGGCGGCGTCGCCCTTCTGCGGGATGAGTTCGTCTGGGTTGTAGGGCGGGAGTTGGTCCACAAAGAAAAAGTCGGCGGCGGTGAGGACGTCGCGCAGAAGTTTGATGCGCTCGCGGATGAGCGGGGTGATGGCGTGCATTTTCTCCGGCGCAATTGGGAATCCGGCGGCGTGGACGATGGGGAGCAGGCGCGCGCTGAGGTCGTCGATCGAAAGCCCGCGGATGTGTTCCGCATTCAGCCAGACGGCTTTGGGATCGAAGGTTTCGTCGGGTGTGGCGGCCGGGTCCTTGAAATTAATGACCGCGTTGGCGCGATTGATACCTTCAAGGGAGAACGCGTCGATCAGTTCCTGGCGCGTCATCTTTTCGCGATCGTCTTTTGGCGACCAACCTAGCAGGCATAGAAAATTGATGAAGGCCTCCGGAAGGAATCCGGCGTCGCGGTAGGTGGTGACGCTGACCACCGGCCCGTGCCGACGCTTCGAGAGCTTCGATCCGTCGGGGGCAACGAGCAGCGGAAGATGCGCGAACTGCGGCAGCTTGGCGCCCGCGCCTTCGAAAATGAGCAGGTGCTTGTAGGTGTTCGAGAGATGGTCCTGGCCGCGGATGATGTGGCTGATGCGGAGGTCGATGTCGTCGGCACAGGAGGCGAGGTGGTAGGTGGGCATGTCGTCGGAGCGGAGGAGCGCGAAGTCTTCGATGTCGTCCGCCGCCTTGATTTGCTCGCCGTAGACCGCGTCAGTGAAGCGAACTTGTCCGCCTGTGCCCCTGGGGACACGGAAGCGAATGGCGAAAGACTCTCCGGCGGCGGCTCGACGGTCGCTATCGGTGCGGGAAAGTTCGCGCATGCCGGGGTTGAAGAGCCAGGTTTGATTGGCACCGGATTTTTCGCTGTCGCCAGTGTGGGCGGGGGTGAAGTCGCGGTAAGCTAGGCCCTTCTGAAAGATGGCATCGGCGATCTGGCGGTGCAGGGCGAGGCGTTCGGATTGCTTGTATTGCTCGTCCCAATCGAGGTCGAGCCAGCGCAGACCGTCGAAGATGGAGTTGACGGAGGCGCCGGTGTTGCGCTCGACATCGGTATCATCGAGTCGCAGAACCATGGTTCCTCCGTTGCGGCGGGCATAGAGCCAGTTGAAGATGAAGGTGCGGGTACTGCCGACATGCAGAAAACCTGTGGGAGACGGCGCAAATCGAACGCGAAGCATAACTTTTTAGTATAGCGGGATTGAGGTTTTGGCTCTAGGCTTGCAGGAGTGCCTGTGCGCCTAAACAGGCTTTATCACGCCGAAGTTAGTGTAACGGGAGCCGCGGCAAGCCAGGGAAAGAGGGGCAAGTCCTTCGCTGGATACCCCCAAGATCTACCGCTGCCTGAACAAGTTAGCGCCGCCACGGTCGCCCGCGCCACGGAGTGTGGCTGTTTTGCCACATGCGGAAGTCTGCCCATCACGGTAAGCTGATACACAGCAAAAGACTTACACCACCTCCCCCTTGACACACGAGCAAACAATTCGTGCCGCGGTGACCTGCACAGGAGTGGGTCTCCACAGCGGCGCGCCGGTCAGCTTGCGGATTCTGCCCGCGCCTGCCGGAACGGGAATCGTCTTCCACCGCACAGACCTCGACAGCTTCGCGATCGAAGCCAGCGGACGCAACGTGGCCCGCGTCAGTTACGCCACCAGCCTGATGAAGAAGGGCGTGCTCATCTCAACCACCGAGCATCTGCTCTCGGCGTTTACCGGGGTCGGCATCGACAATGCCATCGTTGAGCTGGACAATCTGGAGTTGCCCATTCTGGATGGCAGCGCCCGTCCGTTTGTCGAAATGATTCAAAAGGCCGGGATTCGGCGACAGCGCAAGGCGCGCACTTATCTCCGGATCGTGCGGGAGATCGAGTTGCGCGAGGGCGATAAATTCATTGCCGTGTATCCGGCAGACTCCTATTCGGTTTCGTATTCGATCAACTTTCCTCACCCACTCATTGGCAAGCAGAGCTTCTGTGTACGGCTGACGAATGGCAGTTATCTGAAAGAGATTGCGCCAGCGCGCACTTTCGGATTTCTGCATGAAGCCGATGCCATGCGGCAGCAGGGACTGATCCGGGGAGCGTCGACCGAGAATGCCATCGTGCTGAACCGCAGTGAAGTGCTGAACCCACCGTTGCGTTTCCCCGACGAGTTCGTGCGCCACAAAGTTCTGGACCTGATCGGTGACCTGGCGCTGATCGGGAAACAGATACTGGGTTCGGTGGTGGCCGACCGCGCGGGCCACGCCATGCACACCGCGCTGGTGTCGCGCATTTTACGCGACCGGTCGTATTGGGAAGAAACAGCGATGGAAGATGAAACTGCGTTGCCGGTGCTCGCGTCCGCGGTTAGTCTTAGCGTCTAGCGGCGTGTCCCGTAAGTCCGTGCATCAAGAGCTTCCCCAGTGTTCCTGTGGTTAAGAATTCCTGCGGCTGCGAGCTTCGCGCTACGAGCGAACAGAAGCTGGGGCTTGCTCGCAGCTCGTGGCTCGTAGCTCAAAGCTTCTGGATTCAGTCGCCGGCTGGGGGCACGTTCCATTCGTAGGGCAATGCTTACTTTCTGCTAGCAGGCGCTGCAGTTCGGCTTCTGCTTCGGCGCGGACGCGGTCCGCGAAAGCATTCGCGCTCTGCCGATGCTCGGCGCCGAGCGCGGACAAGCGCACATGCAAGTAGGGCTGGTCCTCTTCCAGGCGGCGCAGCAACCGCTGAGTTCTGGCGATTCTTTCTTCCAATGTGATCATGTTTAAGCTCGCTGGGAACTGGAGCCGCGGCAAGCCGCGTCTCTACAGTGCCACAGCAGTGGCCGAGTGCAAGTTACAAGCTGGATGCGGGTGCGTGGGTGGTCTTCCGAACTGGCGAAGCCGAGCGAGCGGCTAGGAAAGCGCCGCGTAGCCTTGGAGTCGCGCGGGCACTGCGTCTTGCAAGCGGTCGGTCAGCCATTTTTCAAGCTGATACTGTGAGCTCTGCGGAACCTCGATGAAGCGGATACCGGCATGGCCGGTTCCATCGGCCCAGGCGACTTGGCCTTTCAGCTCGAGCGAAATGTTAGTAGTGGGAAGCGTGAAGCGAAACTGCGCCTCCGCATCCTTGGGCAGCTTGCCGAGAATGCGGATGGCCATGCCTCCCTCGCTCACGTTGGTCGAAGTGGCGGTCATTTCCTGGTTGTGCGGAAGGACGATTCGCAACGGCATCTCCACCGGATGGCGGAAGTACCGGCGCCGTTCCCGCACCATGAAATTGAGAGCCGCATTAAAACAGCGCGAGGCGTGCAGCGGGGTGAGCGGCTTCTGCAGAACGAAGTTGGCTCCGGACTGGAAGGCCTCCTGCGTGGTCGTTTTCCCATTCACCACCGCAAAGGCTACGGACTTGGCATTGCTTTGTGTCTGGCGGAGGGCCCGCAGGAGATCAAAGCCGTTCTGCAGATCGTCGCAGTCGATGATGACCGCATCGAACTTGCGCTTCGCCAGCAGATCGTTGCCGGACTGGGACTCTGCGCAAACCTGGATATTGACCGATATCTTCTCTAGTGCCGGACTCAGCACGCCGAGCAAAGCAGCGTCCTGGCTGATGAGAAGAGAGTCCAGATTCATGGCTTCTTCGATACTAGCGGTACCTGAGAGCCTAAGAAAGTGACCTAGGTACCGGGCGGAGGTACTGGGCGAAGGTACTGGGCGAAGAGGGTCCCTCCGTCACAGCGGAAACTCCGCGGCGTTGGTTGCCTCGTTGGTTGCAATCCAGGCGAATCGCTTTCCGAAAGCCAGAAAATCAAAAATAATCCCTTTCTCGTCAGTTTTTTGTGGATTCTCGCGCCTTTCACCACGAAACTAGCTAGGTGGGCGAAACCGCTTATCTGTCGCTGGGATCGAACCTGGGAGATCGTGCGGCCAACCTGCGCGCGGCGCTTGCACAATTGGAGGTAGCGGGCCGGTTGCTGGCGGTCTCCGCATTGTATGAGACCCAGCCGGTAGAGGTCCCGGATCAGCCGTGGTTTCTGAACTGCGTGGCGGCGATTGAAACTGATAAGACGCCGAGAGAACTGCTCAAGCTGGCGTTGCAGGTCGAAGCGACGATGGGACGTCTCCGCATGCGCGAGAAAGGTGCGCGCAAGATTGATATCGACGTGGTGTTGTTTGGGGATCGCATCGTGGACGAGCCGGGCTTGAAGATTCCGCATCCGGCAATGCATCAGCGGCGGTTTGTTCTGGAGCCGCTGGTCGAGATCGCTCCGGAGGTGCGCCATCCCGAACTCGGGAAAACGGCGCGAGAACTTCTGGCGGCGCTGGCTGTCGGGCAGACGGTCCGCCGACTCTGAAACTCTTGCTTCCGGCGGCGGAGTTTGGCTCCGCCGGTCGTCCCTACGTGACCGGTGGCAAGGCCTTACGGAATCAGATCCTATGGAATCACGATCCGGCTGCCTGCCTCTTCTGGCCCGGCGATGGCCGAGTGCTTTTCGGGGAACTGCGCAAAGAGGAAATCGACGAACGCCCGCGACTTCGGCCTGCCCGACGTGCGTCCTAAGGCCATGCGCAAGAGGAATACCAGCGCCTTCAGTACGTCGGAATCCCGCAACCGCGCGTAGCCGATGTGTTGCTGCTCGGCCTCGCGAAATTCCCTGACCATGGTTTCGACTTCGCGAGCGATGGTCTGGTGGGCGACGTTGGTAGTCGGCGGCTCGTAGATCAGGCTGGAGTTCACCAGCGTCTGGTAGCTCTTCGCGAGCGAACCGACCGCCGCGATCAGATCACGGTCCGTGAGCGAGCGATCGGCGCGGGCGCTCTTCGCCAGTGCGAAGCTGAGTCCCAGGATCAGTTCCTCGCGTTCGTAGAGAAACTGCTCGGGGATCTCAACATTGGGGATCTCAATTTCCGGAAACAAAGCCTCGCGATCCCGTTCGCCCGGCCGCTCATTTTGCGCTTTCGCGTGCTCACGCGCCTGCTGGAGATAAGGACACTCGCTGGGGCAGTCGAGCGTCACCTCGCGCTGCTCGCCGCAGCACTGCGGACAGATTTTTCCGTGCACGGCCGGGCAAAACCGCTTTTCTTTTCGTTCTTCACAGATCGCGCAACTCAATTGCAGTTCCTCGGATTTGATTATTTCACGGCGCTGTTCTACCACCGAGACGCCTCGAAATAAATCGAGCTGCCCGCTGCACCGTTCCTGACGCAAATGGCAAAAGTAAGTCGAGCTGCGAGCATCGAACTCCGAGCGATCAGGCTCTGGGTTGCTCGAAGCTCGAAGCTCGAAGCTCGAAGCTGCCCTCTGCACCGTTCCTGATGCAAATTGGAAAAGCTAATCGTTGCTATAACCGATTTCTATTTGTATGGATGCGCCTGACGCGATAGCCTATCTAGTCACCTCCGGTCATTCAATCTGATTCCCGGGCAGTGCCCGAACAAGGAGAGGCATGTCAACTGAACTGCGAAATTTTCTAGCGATCCCCTACGACGAACTGGAAGAGATAAATCTGAAGGCGAAGAAGCAGCGCCTTGACCGCGTCGCACCTCACAAAATTCAGGAAGAGCGGCTGAAGTACCTGACTGACGAGTCCCGCATCAAGGCCGTGACCGTGCTGTTCAGCGACCTGGAAGGCCGTCTGCACATGCTGGACTATGACAAGAAATTCCTGCTGAAGAGCCACGACAACCTGACGTTTGACGGTTCGTCGATTCGCGGCTTCACGGCGCAGCGGGAAAGCGATCTGCGTTTAGGCATTGACTGGGCTGCCTTCTACTGGGGACCGGCGGATGTGTTCGGGCCGGGCAAGGTGCTCGTCTTTGGCGAGGTCATTGATAAAGATGGCGAGCCCTACACCGCGGACATCCGCAGCATGCTGAAGCTGTTTGCCAACGGATTGCACAAGAAACACGGCTACACGCTCAACGCCGCCAATGAGATCGAGGGCTTCCTGTTCCAGGGGGCGGACGCCGAGCGCACCTACCACGAGACCGGCAAGTTCGAATACGTGAACACGGGCGGCTATTACCACTCGTTGCCGGGCGATCCGCTGCGCACGTTTATCGATACGACCGCCGAAGTGCAGCGCGCCATGGGCTTCCAGAACGAGAAGGACCATCCGGAGGTCGCGCCCTCGCAGTTCGAAATCAACTACGGCTACGCCGAAGTGGTGGCCGCCGCCGACCATATCCAGCTCTACAAGCTGATCTGCCGCCAAGTGGCCCGGAATATGGGCTTGACCGCCTGCTTCCTGCCGAAGCCGGTGGTGGGCGTCAACGGCAGCGGCATGCACACCAATGTCTCCGTCAGCCAGAACGGCAAGAACCTGTTCTGGGATCCCAAGGGCGAGGAGAAGCTCAGCAAGCTCGGATATGAGTTTCTGGACCGCGTT
>Ga0187868_1002348_pt1 | contig 12488 bp, 18 predicted proteins | sample June2016WEW_13_4_FD_133014 | JGI IMG/M metagenome (GOLD analysis project Ga0187868, IMG submission 133014) | Peatland microbial communities from SPRUCE experiment site at the Marcell Experimental Forest, Minnesota, USA - June2016WEW_13_40 | ecosystem: Environmental > Terrestrial > Soil >... | reverse complement strand
TCCTGATCGTGACCCACGACCTGGACCTGGCCGCCCAGGCCGACCGGATCATCCACCTGCGCGACGGCCGCCTGGCCGGCGACCAGCGGGTGGAGTGCGCCGGGGTCCCGCTCGAGGCTGCCGAGGCCGTGGCATAGGTCGCTGAGCCGGACCCGGGGGAAGGAGCCTCGACAGCCGACCCCGGGCCGACGGATCAGCCCGAGGTCAGCGGCCAGGAGGAGACTTCAGCGCGCGCTCTCGCTCAGACCACGACCACGCGGACGTTGGGGTGATCGGCAGCGAGCGAAACCAGGTCGTCGGGATCGTGGGTGAGGATCGTGCCCCCGCCAAGCCTGGTAGTCGTGACGACGACGAGGGCGTCGATGGCCGCGTCGCTGCCTCGACCAGTGCGTGACAGGAGGTGCCTGGCGATCCGCGCGATGCGAAGCCTCGAGGTGACGACGCGCGCATAAGCGCGGCGGAGCTCCTGGTCAACCGGTTCGTCGGCACCGGAGCCACGGTAGAGCTCGACCAGGACAGGGGACGGCACTCGCACTGCGTAGCCGCGGCGGGTGGCCGAGCGGAGAGCGGCCCGGACCTGAGATGGCGCGGTGGCGACTGCCGAGGTCGAGCGAGGGCGGAGAGGGCTTCGGAGTCGAGGATCAGGACGGCCACAGCGCGTCGTACTGCTCGATCAGATCGGCAGGTACCGGGCCGAACTGCCGGTCGAGCTCGTGGAGGTAGTCGCCCAGGGCCTCGCGCTCGAGCTCATGCGCGACGGCTCTGGCCACGAAGCCGCTCAGGCCACGCTCACCGACGTGCTCGCTTACCCGTGCGGCACGGACGGGAACAGGCTCCGGCGTGCTTCAACGCGGCGGAGTACTCAAGCAGCTACTGGGCAAACAACCAGGGATAATCGGGATTCATAGAGGACTGAGCATGCACCGATCCCGCCTTCGGTCGATTCTCTCCGCGACCGCGATGATGGTGGTGGTCGCGGCGGCGCTCACATCGGCCGTCCTCCTCACCAGAGCCGGCCCCCAGCCACAGAGATCCAGCCAGGGGACCTCGGCCTCGGCTGCGGTATCCAGTTCCGCCTCGCCCGCCGCAAGTCCGATAACCCCGACCTTCTCTCGGAGTGCGGCTGAAGCTGCCGCGAGGTTGGGTAGTAGCGGCATCGTGCGTGAGGAGAGCAAGCTGACGACGTTGGAGTTCGCCGACGCTTACGCTAACGCTGAAGCAATGGGCGGCCCGACTCCCCTCGCATTGGTGCCATCGATCGAGGCCCAGCAGTCGGTGGCCCCCTTACGCACGCCCTTGCCCCTGCCTGGGAAACCCTCAGAACCATCAACCCCAGTCCCTACCCAACTCGTGTGGTTGGTGGCCGTGTCCGGAAGCAGCATCTGCTGTGGGGAGTTCCCCCCCGAAGGTCCCAGCCGGTGGGCCGTATTGACCTACAACGCGACGACGGGCGCCATCATGAGTGCGCTGTATGGACCGCCATTGGGATCGGGATCACCATCTTCCAGTCAAACATGGCCTGCCGGCTTCGACAGCATCCAGGATCTGGCGTCGTAGTGGACCATCTGGTGCACTCAACCCACGGCTCCACCGACGAAACCCACGAGATGGTAGTCCGCCGGTTGCTGAGCAGGCCTGTTGCTGTTTGAGTTCGCCGAGATCAGCTGAACTCGCCTCGAGGAGGCTGGAGCGGGAGGCGGGGCTCGAACCCGTGACCCCTACCTTGGCAATAAAGGAGGGCGTTTCCGATCGGGTCCGAATTTGGGAGGGCTCCCGAGGCCTCCAACCAACCCTCATTTCACAAATCGTGACCCGCATGAGACGTCGGCTTATGGTGGTCCCGTCGAAGCTCGGGTTCGCAGCCGGTGCGGCCGCTGAGGTCAGTGAGGGTCTCTCACGCTCCCCAGTCCTCCCACGTGAGGCCGGCGATCCGCCGGAACTCAGAGGTCTTCGCTGTTACGAGGGTGGCGCCGCTCCGGAGCGCCTGGCCGCCGATGAGGACGTCGTAGGCACCGATGGGGGTGCCGGCCGCCTCCAGAGCAGCGCGGATCCGTCCGGCCACCTGTGCGTCGTCGTCACCGAAGTCGAGGATGCTGATGGCCCCGCCAGGAACGCCGCCAGCCGATCGGCATGGTTTCAGGTCGTGCGCTCGTAGCCACGCCGTACCAGAGTTCGAACGTGACCACGGACGACGTGGAGAGCTGGGCGCTGGCCTGGCTCGCCTCCTCGAACCGTCGCCTGACCGACGGAGGCCTCCCGTTGATCAGAGCAATGCAGGCGTTCGTGTCGAGCAGGTAGCTCACAGGAGGTCGCGGGCCCTCCTCAGAGGCCTACCGAGTGGTACCATATCCCGTACCAGTCAGAAGGAGCGTGGATTTGGTTGTAACTGCCAGTGACGCACGGAGGAACCTGTTTCCTCTGATCGAACAGGTCAACAACGATCGTCAGCCCGTGGAGATCACCTCCAAGAGGGGCGATGCCGTGCTGATGGCCCGAGCTGACTACGATGCCCTCGAAGCGACGGCATACCTCCTTCGGGTGCCGGCGAACGCTAGGAGGCTACTGGAGAGCCTGGAACAGGCCCGAGCGGGAGATCGACAAGCGCACGAGCTGGCGTGATGCGGCTGGTCTTCACCCCGCATGGCTGGGAAGACTACCTCTACTGGCAGTCGACGGATCGGACGACGGTGAAAAGGATCAACCGGTTACTCCAGGACATCATCCGGGATCCGTCCACGGGCGTCGGCAAGCCAGAGCAACTGCGCCACGTCCTTCAGGGATGTTGGTCCCGCCGTATCGATGACGAGCACCGCCTCGTATACCTGGTGGATGGCGACGACATAGTCGTTCTCCAAGCTCGGTTCCACTATGGCGATCAGCACTAGGAGGCGGCTTGAGCGGGAGGCGCGGCTCGAGCCTGTGACCCCTACCTTGGCAATAAGGGAGGGACGAGATCGGCCGCTTCCGAATATGAAATCACGCTGATTTCCCTCCCGGCCACTCTGATTTCAGAAACCGCGACCTGCACGCGACGTCGCTCGCGGATGGCCACGGATAAGCGCAGGGGGCCCCTTGCGGCCGTTTCCCGCTGGTGCCTGGCGGCCCACCATGCTCTGCACCCCGAACTCCCTGTCACAGGAGGTGGGTCTTGCGCTGGGGGCGCAGGCCGGCGAGGCACGGATCCGCGAAGTGGTGAGGGAGGGCGGCTTCACCCGCTTCCGCCGCGTGGCCGACTCGCTGATGAACGCGGTCTACGAGGTCAGGCCGTAAAGGCGGGAGGGGGTCCTGCCGGAGTGCGAGGGATGGGGGCACACAGCCTCCATCCCTCGCAATTGCCAGCTTCCGGATCGCTTGTCGGCGACGTTGCTCGGCGGGCGCTTGTCCCATTCCTTGGTCGAAGTCGAGGGTGATCGAGGCTGACCGAACCATCTTCGACACCACCCGCTCCCAAATCGAATGCGCTCGAAGCAGGAGGCTGGAGCGGGAGACGAGGCTCGAACTCGCGACCCCCAACCTTGGCAAGGCAGAGGCCGTAGTTTGACGCGTTCCCAGTTGGGATCGCGTCACTCATCGTCGCAGGACCGCTACCTTGCGCCTACTCCTACCGTGACCGCATGGTGCTCGACGCCGATATGGTGAAGATCGAAGAGGGTCGAATCTGCTTGGGGAAGGAGCTACCGCTGGCTCTAAGACGCGGCCTGCTGAGACGGCCAGGTCGGTGACCACCTCAGCCCACGCGCTCGAAGGGGGATGATCCGCTCCCAAGGGAGCAGCGAACTCGAGCCGAAACCACAGTCAACGGAGCGGCAGGAGATGGAAGCCATCAGACTCAACAACGGCGTCGAGATGCCCGCTCTCGGTCTGGGGGTCTTCCAGACCCCCCCGGACGAGACCCGGGACGCCGTCCGCAGCGCACTCGGCGCCGGGTACCGGCACGTCGACACCGCGGCGGCTTACGGCAACGAGCGCCAGGTCGGCGAGGCGGTCCACAGCTCCGACGTGGACCGGTCGGAGGTCTTCCTGGAGACGAAGGTCTGGATCAGCGACTACGGATACGACGAGACGCTGCACGCCTTCGAGAAGAGCGCCCGCAAGCTCGGCGTCGACCAGATCGACCTGCTGATTCTGCACCAGGCCCTGCCTTCGGCATTCGGCCGCACGCTCGAGGCCTATCGTGCTCTGGAGACGCTGCTCGATGGCGGCAGGGTCCGTGCGATCGGGGTCAGCAACTTCATGGTCGAACACCTCACGACGCTCCTCGAACGCGCGACGGTGGTACCAGCGGTCAACCAGATCGAGGTCCACCCCTACTTCGCGCAGCGACAGGTGCAGGACTTCGGCGTCGAGCACGGCATCCTCACCCAGGCTTGGTCACCGATTGGCGGCATCACTTTCTACCGTGACGGTAGCCACGGCAGCACTCTCGAGGACCCGGTCATCGGTGGGATCGCCAGGGACCACGGCAAGACCCCAGCCCAAGTCATGCTGCGCTAGGGCCTACAGCACGGGCGCTCGGTCATCCCGAAGTCCACCAAGCCCAGCCGCATCGCAGAGAACATCGACGTTTTCGACTTTGAGTTGTCGGCTGACAAGATGGTCGCGATCGACGGTCTGGACACCGGCCGTCGCGGCGGCCCCGAGCCCGACGCGATCACCTTGGAGGCGTTCGGCCGCGAGATCCCGGAGGCCTGAGAGCCCCCCACTTTCCCAACCTCAACGTCGGTCGACGCAGACCGTACCAGCTTCGACGCGGCGCGAAACCGATCGTGGAGCGGGAGGCGGGGCTCGAACCCGTGACCCCTACCTTGGCAATAAGGGTGGAGGTTTTCGATCCGATCCGAATTCGGGAGGACTCCTGAGGCCTCCAGCAGACCTTCATTTCACAAGTCGTAACCCGCATGAGGCCTCGGTTCACGGTGGTCCCGACAAAGGTTGGGGTCGTGAGCTGCGCCGTCGCCGAGGCCGGCGATGGTGCGTCACGTGCCCCAGTCCTCCCAGGTGAGGCCACTGATACGGCGGAATTCCCCGGCATTGGCCGTCACCAGGGTAGTGCCCCGCCGGAGCGCCTGGCTGCCGATCAAGACGTCGTAGGCGCCGATCGGGTTTTCCACTGCCTCTAAAGAGGCGCGGACCTGTCCGGCCACCTGCGCGTCGCCGTCATCAAAGTCGATGATGTCGATGGGCCCAGCCAGGAACGCGGCCAGCCGATCGGCGTTGACTTCGGGTCGCGTGCTCTTGGCCACGCCGTACCAGAGTTCGAACATGACCACGGATGATGTCGAGATCTGGGCACCGACCTGGCTCGCCTCTTCGAACCGTGGCCGAACCCCAGCGGGCTTCCCGTTGATGAGGGCGATGCAGGCGTTCGTATCGAGCAGGTAATTCACAGGAGGTCGCCGCCCGGTGGCGTGGGCGGCTGATCGCGACCCTCGACCATGAACGGCTCCGGTCCGAAGCGGTCGAGCTCTGCGAACCAGCTCTCGGGGCTCAGGATCGGTTCGAGGATGACGCCGCTTCCCACGCGGCGGACCCGGACCTGGTCACCGCTGAAGCGGAACTGCTGTGGCAGGCGAACCGCCTGGCTCCGCCCATTGCGAAAGAGCTTGGCGATGCCGGTGTCGGACGTGGGGATCTCCTGGAATAGCGATCTAGATCACTAGTATATACCACCGGCGGAGGCGTAGCACCCCGCGCTGACGCGTAGCGTCACCCGTTCCCCTGGCCTCATGGACGCGCTGCTGTCACCCGCCGACCGCGGGCCATTCGCGCCGCTGGGCCGCTGGACCCGGCGCGAGCGTAGGCGGCGTCGGCCTCGTGGGCCAGAACGCCGAGGGCACCGGCGGCTCGTGGAAACCAGCGCCCATTCACCGGCTACGATGCGTTCCGATGCTTGCCCTGCGCATCGCAGACCCACCATGCGCTCGCCGCAGCCATGCCAGCTGAGAAGGTCCGGCTCAGGATCGGTGACCTGGCCAAGGCCGTCCTGGTCACCGGGCAGGCATACCAGGATCCGAAGGACGCCCTGAATGAGTTCGTCTCCAACGCCGCTGATGAGTATGCGGAGGCGGGTCTGACCGGCAGCCGGATCCGCGTCGTCTTGCGCCGTCGCGGCCGGCGCCCGGTGATCGCCGTGGCCGACGACGGGCGGGGCATGGACCTGGATCAGTTGCGCCAGATCGCGCGCAACCTCTTCGACTCATCGAAGGCCGGCGATCCACGCACCATCGGGGAGAAGGCCATCGGCATCCTCGCCTTCCAGCAGTTGGGCGGACGTTGTGACATCGTCACGAGACCTCTGGGTCAGGCGGCCACGCATGCCTTGCGGCTGGTGCGGGGCGAGGCCATCGCCACCCTGGAGGCTGACGATCGCCGTCACGCTCGAGACCTTCCCGGTACCACCGTCTACATCACCGATCTCGACCCGGATGTCCTCCGGGTCCTGACCGCGCGCAAGGTGACCGATTACCTCCGCCGCCGCCGGGCTGCGGCCCTTGCCCGGGGCGATTATGGGATCGAGGTCATCGAGGGCAAGACGGCCGAAGTGGTCACGCCAGAGCGACCTGACGGCGTGCGCCTCGAGCTGCCCCCCTTCAGCACCCTATGGGGACGTCTGGAGTTCGGCCTGTACGTCGCTCCTCGATCCGACCGCCTGAGGCGAGTGGCAGTGGTGGGCAGAGGCGGCACCACCATCATCGACGACATCTGCGAGCTGGAGGAGTTCGATCGACCGCCGTGGGACACGGACCAGGTGTCAGGGCAGATCGCGTTCGACGCGTTGGCCCAGGCGGCTGGACGTCGCGCAATCCTCCGTGACCGCGATGCGTTCCCGGTGTTCCTTGATGCCGTCAAACGGGTGGAACCCGCGGTGCAGCGCGCGGTTGAGCGTGTTGCGCGAGAGGTGGACGAGGTTATCGCCGCGCGCGTCTCGGACGTGATCCGGCGGATCTTCGGGAGGGTGCTCAAGGAGCTCGCCGACCTGGATAACCCAATGCGAGCGCCGATCGGCGACGAACCTGGCTCCGGCGGCCTCTTCGAGCCCTTGCCTGAGGAGCTGCCCACAATGGTGGGGGTTGAGGTGCCACTCGGCTCCGTGGACGGCGACGGAAATCCGCATCCACCGGAGCCGCCTGACCTCGACGAGCTCGATCGGAGGCCTGCAGGTGAGGACGCACCACTTCCGCAGGCGCGGCCCGACCGGCGGCGAAGCACCAGCTTGCCGACAATCGCGCCGGACCCCACGCCAGGGTCAGGGCGGAGCCGCTTCGATGCGGAGGCGGGCGTGGTCCTCTACAACGAAGCCCATCCCGATTACCTCTTCGTCAAGGACGAAGAGGGCGCCCTGGTGGATTACCTCGCGGTGCTGGTGGCGAAGGAGTACATCGTCTACAACAATCCGCGTGCCTCGGCTGACGAGGTGACCGAGGAGATGGTTCGGATCCTGGTGCGCCTACGACGCCACCTGTCCGGCCGACGCTAACAGCCGCGCGAACCGCCGACCGACGCCCCAGGCACATGTCGCTGGGCACGCTCGTTGAGCAGCGACGAGTGCGCAACCGCTGCAAGTTGGAGCGGGAGGCGGGGCTCGAACCCGTGACCCCCACCTTGGCAAGGTACCTCACTCAGTTCGACGTGATCCAGATTGGGATCGCGTCACTCTGGCGCTCGAGCCCGCTACCTTGGGTCTACTTCGAGGACTGGCGAGCCACATTCGACGGTGACCCGACAGGAATCGAGAAGAACGAGGCCAGGCGCAGGCAGGATTTCAAGTTAGGCGATTGCGGCGACTGGGACACTATGGCGGCGGCGAAACGACGGCTCTGCTCTAGTGCGAGTGCATCCCCGCCGGCAGACGTTTGCTTCCAAAAGCCGGTACGTCGGGGTGTATCCAGGTGGCCCCGAAGTGTGGGAGGCTCCAGGGGCGATGGGTGAGGTCGAGAGTGCCCAGCCGCTGATCGGGCGAGCCCGCCAGACGGGCGTGACCACGGGCTCGCGGGATGCCCTCTCCCTGGCGGCGTTGGCCTGGTCGGCCGAGGACTTGGGGTGTCGCTTCGGTAGGCTCAGCGTAGTCCTCCGCCAGGCAACCGGCGAGCTGTCCAGCCTTGCGGCTGAGTGCGCCGCGCTCGCTCGCGCCGCCCGCTCGCACGCGGAAACCGCGCGTCCTAACGCCGCCGGGGCTGATCTAACCCGCCAAGAGCTCCGCGTTGTCTGTCTCGTGATGGCCGGCCACACCAACGTGGAGATCGGGAGGGCCCTGAACCTGGGCAGGGAGACGGTGAAGAGCCACCTCGCCAGCACCTTCCGCAAGCTGGGGGTGCATGGTCGCACCGAGCTCCGTGTTCGCATCGGCCCTCCCCCAGAGTGGGGGAAACCCTCGCCATTCTCCCCCACTGGGGGATTGCAGAGCTAATTCACGTGGGTGATCCTTTCTTGTTGTGGGACGCTGATGGGTGGTGACTGAGGAGAGATGAGCGATCCCCCAGGGTGATGCGGTTGATGGGAGGTCCGGCGGGAGTGGCAGCGCAGTGTAAGACGACGGGAACCGGGAGACGGGTTGGGCGGCGGTACGCCCTGGCTGCAGTGTTGGCGGTCGCCGCACTCCTGGCGGCACCGGTGCTGGGCGATGCATCCGGAGGTTACAGTGGAACCTGTGGCCCAACTGGCGGAGCGCGGCTTGGCGACTTCTCCGTGGCCTGTCTGACCGGAGTCACTCAAATCGCCGATGAAGCCGAGTTCAACAACGCAGAACTCTACAGCGCATACTGGCCAAGTGACGGCCACATAAACGAATCGCTCTGGGCGTTCACAGGCTCGCCCTGCGCCGCTGGCGGTGGCGTCGAGGTGGGCTTGACGTACGGGGGGTATAACGACCAAGCCGAGTACGGTTTCTACTATGGTTGGACTGTGGGCGGGCACTATTATGGTCACTTCGTGTCGAGCCAGTCCGAGAACGGATCTGAGAACGTCTACGCGCTCATCTGGGATGGCGGCGGCCAATACTCAATATACATTGATGGAGTGATTCAGTACAGTCCGGTTGGGTTGAGCAACGGGACCTGCCAGGGAATGGTTGGTCTTGAGAGTACTTCTGCGCCGAGCTACTCGACCTCTGCGGCCACGTTCAATGACACTCCCCTGTATTGGGAGAATCCGAGTGGCGGGTGGAGCTCGAACTTCTTTTCCAGCTACTACGTCGCTTACCCGTGCGGATTGTATGGCAACACGGCTCCATACTGTTTCAATGGAGCGGAGTACTCGAGCAGCTACTGGGCAAACAACCAGGGAACGTAGAGGACTGAGCATGCACCGATCCCGCTTTCGGTCGATTCTTGGCGCGACCGCGACAATAGTGGTGGTCGCGGCGGCGCTCACATCGGCCATCCTGGTCACCAGGCCCGGCCCCTCCCCGCGGAGTGGCAGCCAGGAGGGCTCGGGCCCCGGCGCGGCATCCGGCTCCCCCTCGCCTGCCGCAAGCGCGATTACCCCACTCTTCTCTCGGACGGCCGCCGAAGCTGCTGCGAGGGGTCTCGTTAGTGACACCGCGCGCGAGGAGAGTAAGCTGACGACATGGGCGTTCGCCGAAGCCTACGCTAACGCTGTCGCGATTGGCGTATCGAACCCCGTTGCGGCGGTACCATCGATCGAGGCCCGGCAGGTGGGCCCATTTCCCACGCCCTTGCTCCTCCCCGGGGAAACCGCAGGACCAGGGCTTTCACCCACCGCCCCTACCCAAGATGTGTGGCTGGTGGCCGTGTCCGGAAGCTTCTGTTGCGAGGAGTTCGCCAGCAGTCCCAGCCCATGGATCATGGTCGTCTACAACGCCACGACAGGCGCCATGATGTCTCAGTTGGATGGAGCGCCAGGGTCTGCTGAGACATGGCCTGCTGGATTCGAAAGCATCCAGGATCTGGCGTCGTAGTGGATCATCCGGTGGACTCAACCCCCGGCTCCACCGACCAACCCAGGAGTAGATAGTGTGCTGGTTGCTGAGCAAGCTGTTGGTGATTGGCCTCGGCGGTCTCAGCTGAACTCGCCTCCGGGGCCCTGGAGCGGGAGGCGGGGCTCGAACCCGTGACCCCTACCTTGGCAAGGTAGTGCTCTACCACTGAGCTACTCCCGCGCGCCGCCGAGTATACCGCGACCCTCCGATCACCCTGGCGTCCGCGGAACCTGGGGGGGCTCGGTTCGTCAGCATGGTGGCCAGGCCCTCACGGCCCGAACCCCAGGCTCGGCGGCATCCTCGCCCAGGGCCCGACCGAGCGCGACCAGCACCTCCGAGGTCAGGAGGTTCATCGCCTCGGGCCGGTTGAGCGCCGGAAGAAGGACCTGCCCCTCGAGTGCAGTGAGCAGGGGAGGGGAGGAGGCCGGCCCCCCATCAAGCGGCCTAGGGCACTCCGCTCCGTTCCCCCAGTTCGCGCAGCCGCTCGAAGGTATAGATGCCCGTCGAGTGGCCGTCTGCCCAGATGGCGTTGAGCCCGTACGCGCCCACCAGGCCGATGTCGGCGAGCTCGTCCTCACCGGCCCCCAGCTCCGGGTCGGCGGCGAAGCGCCCGGGAAGCCCCAGCTCACCGGCGCAGACCGCGCAGGGACAGGCGCGTCGCAGCGCGGCGAAGGGGATGCGGTGGACGGTCCCGTCGGCCCACTCGACAAGGAGGGCGCGCCGGGGCTCGTCGTAATCGAAGCGGAGCGGCCGGGTCCGGTCGGGTGCGGGTATCGGCATCCGGGACGAGTCCTGGGGCTGCGCGCGTCGAGTGGCAGGCCTGAGGCGGCTAGCGGAGCAGGTTCTGGAGCTTCATGGCGAGGGCCATGTCGCCCCGCACCTTCAGCTTCCCGGTCATGAAGGCCATGGTCGGGTCGAGCTTGCCGGTGGCCAGGCCCACGAAGTCGCTGGCCGACATCGAGATCGTCGTGTTGGGGTTCTCGGCGAACCCGGGCCCGGCCTCGCCCGTCCCGTCCCTGAGCACAATGTGGTAGGGACCACCGTCCTCGCCGCCCAGGTCGAATTGGTAGGCGGCGTTGGTGCTGCCGACCTTGGCCGGGTCGGTGAGACGGCTGTTGATCTCGTCGAAGATCTCGGTGACGGTGGTCACGGGCAACACCCTCCTGGCGGCGGAGACGCCGCAGCGGCGAGTTTACGTCCGCCCGTCAGAGGAGCGTCTCGGCCTGCTCCGTCCGTGCCTGCCGCCGCCGGGTCCCGCCCTCCGAGGGGGCGGCGTCATCACCGGCGGGATGCTCGACCAGGGCGATGACCCGAGCGGCCATGAAGCGCCCGGTGCGGATCGGCTGCCCGGAGCGGGTGACCTCACTGACCTCGACCACGCCGCGGGCGGTGTTCACCTCGACCTTGCGGCCCTCCCGGGTGGCCACGATCTCGTAGGTCTCCGCCGAACCCCCGGTGTCGATCACGACCTCGACCCGGTCTCCCTTCATGCCCGGATCGTACTCTGATCGAGGTTCGAGCACGGGGCTAGGCGCGATCGGCGAGGTCCGATGGGGGGGGCGGGAGGATTACACTTCGCCGACAATGGAGTGGTGGATCTTCTGGCTGGTGGCCGCGATCCTGCTCGCCGCCGGGGAGATTCACACCCAGGCCTTCTACCTGCTCTTCGTGGCAGTGGGCGCCGCGGTCGCCGCCGTCCTCGCCGGCGTCGGTCTCCCCCTCTTCGTGCAGGTGCTCGCCGGGGCTGTGGCCTCCGTCGGAGGAGTCTTCGCGGTGCGACCCACGCTCAAGCGGGCGATGGAGGGGCGCCTTGCCGCCCCCTACCGTTTCCCGGGACTAGCGGGCGGGCTGGTCGGCGCTCATGCCGTCACCGTCGACACCGTCGGTGACGAGCACCACCCCGGGCATGCTCTGCTGGGCAACGAGCGGTGGCTTGCGATCACCGACGCGGCAGAGCCGCTCCCGTCCGAGACTCCGGTGGTCGTCGCCGCGGTGCGGGGCACGACCCTCTTGGTGCGCGCCAGCGGCGCGCCTCGTCTGCAATAGGCCGGTTCCGCTGGTGACTCCGGCCGACATCTGAGGAGCTGATCCGATGGGCGTGCTCATAGCTCTGGCCGTCGTCGTCGTCCTCCTGCTGGTCGGGCTCGGCACCGCCGTGAACCTCGTCCAGCAGGGCTTCAATGGAGTGGTCACGCGATTCGGCCGCTACCATCGAGAGGCGGGATCGGGCATCACCTTGATCTGGCCGTTCTTCGATCGGATCGTTCGGGTCGACATGCGCGAGACCCCCCGCACCGGGGACCGGCAGGACGTCATCACCCGCGACAACGTGGCCGTCGCCGTCAACGCCACCATCTTCAGCCAGGTGATCGACGCCAAGGCTGCGCTCTTCAACGTCTCCAACTACTTCATCGCCATCGACCAACAGGCCCGCACCACCCTGCGCAACGCCTTCGGCAACGTCTCCCTCGACGACGCCCTCTCCCAGCGCGAGCAGATCAACGCGGCGATGCAGCAGCAGATGGAGCAGGTCACCGACAAGTGGGGGATC
>Ga0187868_1002338_pt1 | contig 12518 bp, 13 predicted proteins | sample June2016WEW_13_4_FD_133014 | JGI IMG/M metagenome (GOLD analysis project Ga0187868, IMG submission 133014) | Peatland microbial communities from SPRUCE experiment site at the Marcell Experimental Forest, Minnesota, USA - June2016WEW_13_40 | ecosystem: Environmental > Terrestrial > Soil >... | reverse complement strand
CTTGCCACCAGAAACTGCGGGATGATTAACTATGAGAGTATAGACGAATACATCGCTAAAGGCGGTTACTTCAGCCTTCACAAGGCCCTTACTAGAATGAAACCGGATGAGATCATTGAAGAGATCATTGCTTCAGGGTTGAGAGGTCGTGGAGGCGGAGGGTTCCCCGCCGGTATCAAGTGGCAGACCTGCAGACGTGCCCATGGAGACATTAAGTACGTAATCTGCAACGGCGATGAGGGGGACCCCGGGGCGTACATGGATAGAAGCGTTATGGAAGGCGACCCGCACAGCGTCATCGAAGGAATGATCATTGGCGCATACGCCATTGGTTCCAGTCAGGGATTTATCTATGTACGAAACGAGTATCCCCTTGCTGTGGCCAATCTGCAAAGGGCAATCAACCAGGCTAGGGAATACGGTTTCCTCGGAAAGAATATTCTCAATACAGGGTTTGATTTTGATCTGAGAATCGGCAAGGGTGCGGGTGCATTTGTCTGCGGTGAATCAACGGCCTTGATGACGTCTCTGGAAGGCAAAGCCGGCGAGCCGAGGGCAAAATACATACATACAGTTGAGCACGGACTTTGGGACAGGCCCTCCAATCTGAATAACGTGGAAACATGGGCCAATGTTCCCGCCATTATCAGCAGGGGGGCGAAATGGTTCTCCAGTATCGGGTGCAAGAACAACTCGGGGACAAAGGTCTTTTCCCTCGTCGGGAAGATCAATAATATCGGGTTGGTTGAGGTGCCCATGGGGATACCGCTGAAAGATATTATATACGAAATCGGCGGCGGGATCCCTGGCGGCAAGAAGTACAAGGCAGTCCAGACCGGTGGTCCATCTGGTGGATGCCTGCCAGATAAGCTGATAGATATTCCTGTTGATTTTGATTCTCTGTGGGAAGCCGGCTCCATGATGGGTTCCGGTGGTATGATTGTCATGGATGAAAGCACCTGTATGGTCGATATCGCGAGGTATTTCATCGATTTCCTCGAATTTGAATCATGCGGTAAGTGTGTTCCCTGCCGAGAAGGGGTTCACAGGATGAACGAAATCCTACAGGACATCTGCGAAGGCAAAGGAAAACAGGGTGATGTGGAGCTTCTCGAGTCCATGTCCCAGGGGATCGTTGACGGCGCCTTGTGCGCCTTGGGTAGCACAGCTGCGAATCCGGTTTTGAGTACCCTCAAGTATTTCCGCGATGAGTATGTCGCGCATGTTCGGGACAAAAAATGTCCTGCCGGTGTCTGCAAGGCCTTGATCAGTTTCAAGATCGATGCAAAAAAATGCACGGGATGCGGCGTTTGCGCCAAGAAGTGTCCCACTGTTTGCATAACGGGTCAAAAGAAGAAGCCACATGTGATTGATCAAACAGTATGTATCAGGTGCGGTGTCTGTAGAGAAAGCTGTAAATTTGAAGCAATAAGCATAGAATGAAGGTAGGGGAAATGGTAAACTTTATCATAGATGGTAAGAAGGTTGAGGCTAAGGAAGGTGCAACCGTACTTCAAGTTGCCCGTAATAATGGCATAGTGATTCCAACCCTGTGCTGCCATGAGTCCGTTGCGCCGTCAGGAGCATGCCGTCTCTGTGTGGTTGAGGTCAAGAAAGGCAAAAGGACGAGGATCGTGACGTCATGCCTGTACCCCGTTGATGAAGGTATCGTTGTCGAAACGAAAACCGAAAGGGTTCTTAATGTTCGGCGTCTCGTTATGCAGCTTCTCATGGCAAGGTGTCCTGAGTCCGACGTGCTAAAGGACATGGCTAAACAGATGGGCATTGAACCGCAACCCGCCTTTCATCCTGAAACAGACAAAGGGAAGTGCGTGCTATGCAGACTTTGTGTTAAGGCCTGTGAAGATGTTGTGGGCGTGAGTGCCATTGGCTTATCTGGTAGAGGCAAAGACAAGAAAGTTGGTCCCCCATTTGTCGAGGATTCCAAGGCCTGTATCGGATGTGGCGCGTGCGCGTATATCTGCCCCACAGAGCATATCCTGATGGAGGCAAAGGACGGTAAGCGGAAGATATGGGGACGTACCTTTAAGATGCAGGCATGCGAGAAATGCGGCAGATATTTTGCCCCGATTGACCAGCTTAAGTATATAAGCCAAAAGACCGGCACTCCATTGACGGAGCTTGCGGTCTGCATGAGCTGTAAATAAGGAATACAGTTGGAAGTGTCTATACAGGCGTAAGCTATTTGGCCCGTTGGCACAGTCAGAAAGCAGTGAAGCCCTGGGGATATTTTTCACCGGGGCTTTTTTTGTTCGCGCGCCGCCCGACGGTATTTGTCAATGCCTGTGGAATCCTGCAGTGGAATGGCAGCGGAAGGGTATTGACAGAGATGATGTGCCATCATATATTTTGTCTATAGAGGTTGGAATCTTTTGCGCATATTGATCACAGGGCTGCGAAGAGGGAAGGACAGATGGGTGAGAAAATAGACAGGATAACTGTCGACATGAATGCGGGCCGCCTGCCCGGGGATTTGGAGAGGTACAAGGCGAAGGCCATGGAGTTGGGTGCCGCCCGGGCCACGATCGTAAGCGTAAAGGATATCCCCGTGGATGAGAGAGTTGTGCTGAAATGTCAGATACCGCGGTGTTTTGGATATGGAACCAGTGTGCATTGCCCGCCCCACACCTTGAAACCGGCAGAGCTACGGAACATACTCAAGGGCTTTCAGTGGGCCGTCTTTTTCACCCTCGATGTTCCGCCGGAGGTTATAGTCAGGGACAAGGCCACGATAAAAGAAAGAGAGACAGCATATCGGAAGATATTTGAGATAGTTAATGAGATTGAGTCCGCGGCCTTTTACGACGGTCACTACCTGGCCTTTGGCTTTGCGGCTGGCTCCTGCCGGCATACGTTCTGCAGCAATCAGGAAAGCTGTCAGGCCCTGGAGGGAAAGAGGTGCAGGATATCACTCCGCTCCCGGCCTTCCATGGAGGCCGTAGGTATTGATGTTTATAGGATGGCCACTGCGATTGGTTGGGACATCTATCCTATAGGCAGCAACGCCAGACCGGAAGAGATATCCAAAGGCACCCTTGCCGGGATCGTCATCATACAGTGAGCAGTATCCTAATGTCTTCGCATCATTTGATACGAAGCACGGCATCTTGTCCCGTTTCCCTACGCAGGCAAAAACTTTTGGATTAAGTAAGGAAGGCATGCCCGATGTTTAAGGAAAATAAACCTGCACCACGGTTGACTGTTATCAGAACCTCAAAGGGTGATCAGGGTCAAATATTTGATCTACAAAGGCGCATATTCAGAGTGAATGAATGTTTCTCGCGATCGCAACTGCGATATCTTAGATCTTCACCGAATGTCTCATTCTTTCTTATTCGTGACAATAATTCATTCGTCGGATTCGGCATTGCCTTAAGAAACAAGTTGAGAAATGGCAAATATAAGGGAAGAATCTATTCTATTGGTGCCCTCCCGGCATACAGAAGCATGGGTGCGGGCAAGCTCTTATTGGACGCGATGGAAAAATACCTGATTGAATCTAATGTTTCATTTATCGTTTTAGAGACGCTGAAGGGGAAAGGCGGAGCAGAATCTTTTTTCTCCAAGCACGCTTACAAGGAAGCGAAATTTCTCCCCAATTATTATCCTTACGGCGACGCTGTGCGAATGAGAAAAACTGTCACAACAGGATAATTGGTGTGCAGCGAAATCAAGGTGAGTGAAATTTCACCTGGTGAAGCTATCCTTATTGTTCCTGAGAAACGTATCTCCAGACGTCCACATCGTCACCGGATTTTTTCCGGAGCTTTTCCGCCGCTGTCCGCACGATGATCTTCGCTACATCAGACGGGTTGGCCCCCTGGTAATCCGTCATTCTCGTCGCCGTCATCCCGGGATTGACGCAATAGACCCTGACCTTGTCGGGAAGTTCCGTGGCGAGGGCTCGGGTGAAACCCCTCACACCCCACTTTGTTGCACAGTATACGGTGAGATTCGGCAACACCTCCTTTGCAAGGCCGCTTGCAATATTGATGATCACTGCTTCCTTCTGCCTGTGAAGGAGGGGCAGGAATGATCGCGTAACGTTGATCAGTCCCAGTAAGTTCACACCGACCTGATTTGCCGTGTCTTGGGCCGATTGCCGAACAAGAGGGTTTTCCGCAAGGACGCCGGCAACGTTGATAAGAATATCAAGGCGGGAAAATCTATCCGCAACCGATTTTACGAGACGCCTGATCGAGCTCTCATCGCGGACATCCAGTTGATAGAGGACGGCCTCGCCATGTTTAAGACATTCTCTGAGAACCTGTTTTCCGGCTGCCTCGCCTTTGAAATATGTCAATATGAGCCTGCACCTTTCCCGGGCAAGCTGGATGGCAGTCTCTCTCCCGATCCCCGAACTTGAACCGGTGACCAGAATGGTCTTACCTTGGAGATCCATAGATTTTCCTCCCGGATAGAATGCTTTTAACTCCCCACAGCCGTTTCATTCTCTTTTCTTTTTGTCGCACAATATATGCCCCCTTCTTCGATGCCGCCTGCAAAGCAGCTGTTGCACGAGATACATCTTGCCGGTCTCCGGTCGCCTTGCAGCCACCGGTTCGCCAAACCGGGCTCCCAGATGAGGGGTCTCGCTAGGGCGATGTAATCCATAGCATAATCGCGTATGGCCCTCTCGACGACTTCGTATGATCTGAATCCACCCACTACGATTACCGGGCAGTTGACTGCCCCCTTGATCCGGCGGGCCATTTCAAGATTATAAGCCTCTCTCTCGGGTTTGGTGATTTTCATGCGCACCGGGCTTTTTACTCCGGACGCAGGGGTGCCGGCAGAGACTTCTATGGCATCGATACCCGCTTCCGAAAGTCTCCTGGCTGAGTAGATTGCGTCTTCAATTTCGAGGCCTCCGTCGATAAAATCTGCGGCATTAAGCTTGATCAGCACGGGATAATCGTTGCCAAGTGTCTCCCTAACTTTTCTAAAAACCTCGAGGAGAAACCGCGCCCGATTTTCAATGCTGCAGCCATATTCGTCGCTACGCCTGTTGGTGAGAGGAGAAAGGAACTGGTTGATCAGAAAGCCGTGAGCTCCGTGCAGTTGCAGCGCATCGAATCCCCACGCCTTTACACGCCGCGCCGCATTCCCGAATGATGCAATAATCTCTTTGATTTGATCCTTTGTGAGTTCCTCCGGTATCTCAGTGTACTGCTCAACCTTGACCGCTGAGGGTGCAAAGGGCTTCCGGCCCGCAGTCTTTGTATTCGTCTGGCCGCCACTATGAACTACCTGCACGGCTATTCTTGCCCCGGCATCGTGTACGGCTTTTGCCATCCGCTTGAATGAATCGGCGAAGGCGTCGGTGTATATGCCCATTTGGCCGGGCAAACTCTTGCCGTCTGTCTGTACATATGCATAGCTTGTGATAATTAGACCTATACCTCCCCGTGCGAGGGTGCGATATAAGGCGATGAGCTTCTCCGTTGGCCTGCCATCCTGATCGCACATCCCCTCCCATGTAGCGGATCTTATCAGCCTGTTGCGCATTGTCATGCCATTAATTTTCGTTTCTTCAAATATCTCGGCCATTTTTCCTGATAATTCCATCATATCCATCCTGCCGCTCATGACCACTGCATATTAAAACTCTTACAACGCGATGGTTCTTTGTAAGCTGTTATAACAATCTATTTAATACCCGGAAAAATTGCAGGTGTCCGCTGGAAGTCTGTCTAAGATTTGCCGGATATTCTTTCTGCAGCGGTCTGGGCTTCCTCATAAACCGTCCTCAGGGGGATGCCCATTCTTGCGGCGATCTCCCGGCAGTCTTCGTATTCCGGGGACATAATACTTTTTTCCGTGTCTATATGACTAACCTTTACCCTCACGGGTCCAAATGACGTCTCCACAGTGATCAGCTCCCTCGGGAGTTTTCTTCTTTCCAGACGCTGAAATCTGATTCCCAAGGAAGACGTTTCTGAGAAGATTACGGAAATGGTCTCATCCAGTTTACCCGGTGTAATCAAGACACTGAGCAGCGTCCCCGGCCTGTTCTTCTTCATAAATATGGGCGTCATGAAGACGTCGAGGGCGCCTCTTTCCAGGATTCTTTCCATGGCGTAGCCGATAATCTCGGGATTCATGTTGTCAATATTAGTTTCGATGAGGATGATCGCGTCTTCCTCGTATTCCTGCTTTACATCACTCTCACCTATCCAGACCCTGAGCAGGTTCGGAATTTTCAAATCCCTGCTCCCGGCGCCGTAGCCGATGTGTTCAATTCTCATATCCGGGATGGTGCCGAAGCGTTTCACCACATGTTTGAGAATCGCAATGCCCGTCGGCGTGACAAGCTCTTTCTCGATACTGCTGGCATATACGGGTATGCCCTTAATCAACTCGAGGGTGGCGGGTGCGGGAAGGGGCAGGACGCCATGGTCGCATTCAACGAATCCCGTCCCCACGGGAATCCTGGAGGCGTAAATGGTTTCGATGCCCAGCATCTTCATGGCTATAAGGGATCCGACAACGTCAACAATGGAATCCAACGCGCCGATCTCATGGAAATGAACGTCCGCGGGACTGGTGTTGTGGATCTTCGCTTCGACGGCAGCGAGTTCGCGAAAGATTGATTTGGCCCTCGGCTTGATGTCATCCAGCAGGTCGCTATTATCCACGATCTTTTCAATATCCGTTAGATGCCTCTTGGCATGGTTTTGATCTTGATCGACAAAGAACTTGGTTCCTGAGAGTCCTCTCCTGGTTGTCTTTTCGGCCTTCAGGGTAAATCCGGAAATCTTTAGTTTTCCCAGTTCTAATTCAAGCCTTTGTAGATCAGCTCCGGCATCAATCAACGCCCCCAGTATCATATCTCCGCTGACACCCGAGAAACAATCGAAATAGGCTATCCTCATTTTTCCTCACCCATATGATTTATAAGGCTTGCAAAGTACCCAGCCCCAAATCCGTTATCAATATTCACGGTGACCGCGCCTGGTGAACAACAGTTCAACATGGACAGCAACGCGGCAAGGCCGTCGAAACTGGCGCCGTATCCGACACTGGTCGGGACGGAAATCACAGGACTGTCGACGAGTCCACTAATTATGCTTGCCAGGGCCCCTTCCATACCCGCCACTACTATTATGATGTTCGCATTGAACAGCCTCTCTTTGCTGTCGAAAACTCTGTGCACCCCGGCAACACCGATGTCATAAACCCTATCGACGGCATTCCCCATGATTTCTGCCGTAACTGCCGCCTCCTCAGCAATCGGCACGTCGGAGGTACCGGCGGTGACCACGAGGATTGTTTTGGCGGATTTCTTTTTCCTTTTTTTTCCAACTAAGACGATTTTGGCCGTATCGTAATAGACTGCATCTCTCCTAACTTTCCGGATCGTTTTGAACGCCGCCTTATCGGCTTTTGTTGCCATGATGAACTTCGTTTCCGGAGAGAGGCTCTCCACAATTCTCCTGATTTGTTCGATGGTTTTTCCCTGGCATAATATCACTTCTGGAAACCCTCTCCGCAAGTCCCTGTGCGTATCGATTTTGGCGTCACCCAAATCCTGGTAGGGAAAGGACCTTAAAGACCTCAATGCGTCATCGATCCCTATTTTTCCGGTTCTAACCTTTTCTAAGAGTCTCTTGATTGTTTCTCTGTCCATCCTCAGCCTCTTTCCTCAAGGGTTCATTCATGCTGCCCATCCTGTATCCCTGAATGTCCAGGGCTACATATGCATATCCCAGGGCCTTGAATTTTTCTATAATCAGGTTTGATATCTTCTCGTCGAGAAATATGGACATGTCTGCACGCAGCACTTCTATTCTGGCCATGTTGCCGTGGTCTCTGACCCTCAATTGACGTATTCCAAAACCTGCCAGGAACTCTTCCGCGCGGCCGACGCGCAAGACCTTCTCTTTAGTGATCTTAGTACCGTACGGGAATCTAGTTGATAGACAGGGGAGCGGCGGCTTGTCCCATGTAGGGAGATTCATCTCCTTCGACAGCTTTTTGATGTCTTCTTTTGTGAAACCTGCCTCCTTAAGGGGGCTCCTGACGCCAAACTCCGCGATTGCTCTCATTCCGGGGCGGAAATCCCTCTCATCATCACACGTTGAACCATCTATAATGAAGTTCAAACCGTGGCGCTTTAATAGTCCTGTAAGCTTCATGAAAAGCTCCTTCTTGCAGTAGTAGCATCTTTCTGGGGGATTGGAGGAGAAGTTGGGATCATTTAACTCATTTGTAAGCACGATAATATGCTGTGCGCCAATTACTGTCGCGTTCTTTTTGGCCTCTTGGAGTTCTTGCAGTGTGTATGTTTCCGAACTTGCGGTGACGGCTATGGCCTTGTCTTCCAAAACGGTCGTGGCAATCTTTAGGAGGAAGGTGCTGTCCATGCCCCCGGAATAGGCGATAAGGACGCTCTTCATATCACCTAATATCTTTTCCAGTGATTCCAGTTTTGATGAAAGCTCTGTCATAAGCCGCAGCCGTAATAATGATTGACTTGGTATAGAGTATTTTATCTAACATCTTAAGCGACAGTTTGTCAACGCGTTGACATTCCAACGAGCAATTTTTTTTGATAGGTATGCGCGGGTGAAGTAGTTTTATGAAAATGAATCGGGACTGGCCATTGAGGGAATCTGAGGAAATATTATGAAAAAAAGCATAGTGTGCCGGCTTGCAGTATCATGCTCCTTTTTGCCGTCGCAACTTCTCCGCCGGCAGTGGGCGGATCGCTGCCAGAAATAAATCTTTCCATACCAAAAGATTCAGCAGAAAATAAATATCTTGATCTCGGCTTCTTCGGATTCGGTACTTTCAAGATCCCGGAGATCAAGGCCAAATTGGTTATTATCGACATCTGGAGCTGCTGTCTTTCCCGCATCTACAGTTGGCGTCCGACACGGCAAACAGGAAGCCTTTTTAGAACCCTCACCTCACATATTAAGCTCCTCTTGACAAAATCGTCAAATTGTGCTACAAAAAACAGAAAAATAGCACGGTTGCAGTCGATGTCAGATTTAGTAAGATTTGGGGTATCGTTAGAGAAAGCTTTACTCAATAAATTCGATACACTGATCAATGAAAAAAAATATACTAATCGTTCGGAAGCTTTGCGCGATTTGATAAGGCAGGAGCTTGTTCAAAAACAGTGGCAGGGGGGGCGCGAAGTAGCCGGCGCCATAACGCTTATCTATGATCACCACAAGAAGGATGTCTTGAGCAAAGTTACAGATATCCAGCATGATTTTCAAAACGTGATTATCTCCACGCAGCATATCCACCTGGACCATCATAACTGTCTGGAGATCGTAGCAGTGAGGGGAAAGGCCCGCGATATTGAAAGATTGTCCGATACGGTGAAAGCAATAAAAGGCGTTCGCCATGGGACCCTGAGCATGTCCAGTTGCGGAAGTGATGTATAAGGGTGCGTATTATTTTTTTGCGGCTGGTAGCACGAATTATCATATCATAGCACCATTCTTCGGAGTATCCTATGCATATTCCTGACGGCTATCTGAGCCCGCAGACATATATTCCCATGTACGGTGTGGCCTTTGCCCTGTGGGGGGTAGCACTCAAAAAGGTCAGGAGCGAAATGTCTGCGAAGCAAGTCCCCTATCTGGCCATGGCCGCCGCATTCTCTTTCCTCGTCCAGATGTTCAATATTCCCATTCCCGGAGGAACGTCGGGGCATGCGGTCGGTGCGGGCATTATCGCATTGCTCCTGGGCCCTTGGACAGCGGTCATTGCAGTTTCAGTGGTCTTGATTATACAGGCGTTTGTCTTCGGTGACGGTGGTATCACAGCCATAGGAGCCAACTGTTTTAATATGGCCATAGTAATGCCTTTCGTTGCCTACTGGACATTCATTTTGTTTAAAGGTTTCTGGCAGAATAGAGCGATGGTCACTTTGGCGGCTTTCCTATCAGGTTATGTCGGCCTTACTGCCGCCGCCATCTGTGCCGCCTTCATGTTCGGCATTCAGCCTATCATTGCTACCGGTCCCGACGGCATGCCGCTGTATGCACCTTACCCCTTGTCCATTACGATTCCAGCTATGGCTATTGAACACCTGTTCGTTTTCAGTATTGTTGAGGGCGTCATGACTGCTGCGCTTTTAAAGTATTTCATGAAGAATGAATCGGCACTCATTTATGCCATGAAAGAGGCTTCCCGTGAAAAAATTTGAGAAAGAACTCTGGCTGGGACTTTTTGTGTTGGCCGTCTTTACTCCTTTGGGAATTATTCTGCCGGAAAAATTTGGCGTGGAAGGAGCCTGGGGCGAGTGGGGGACAGACGCCCTCGAAAAGCTTCTGGGCTATGTCCCCGGGGGGTTAAAGAAGTCGGCAGATATCTGGGCGGCCCCCATACGGAACTATATCTTCGGTAGACAAGGGGCGGTACTTTCGACAAGAATTGTTTCCTATATTGTGTCCGCTTTCATCGGGATCGTTCTTGCCTGCATCATAACATTATTTATATCGAGGCTGCTATTCAAACGTGAAAAATAAAATTCCAGGCTTTCTCCTCTGTGCACCTGTTCAGGCACATGATGCACAAGGAAGGGCGTCAAGGTCTTCATATATCGAAAAAGGGATAAGACTCCTGTCAGAGATGATCACGAGAGGGTATTTAAACGTGAATCAGGAATCAGGGAAAGGGTTTTTCCAGAAGCTCGATCCACGGGTGAAGGTTATCTTCCTCATCTTCTTCGTTGTCACTGTCAGCTTGAAAAGGCATATATTTCCTGAGGCGGTAATTGCCGTGTTTGTCTTTCTGATGGTTGCCTCTTCACGGATTAACCTCGTGCAATTCTATAAAAAGATAGTTGGCTTGACCTTTGTTTTTGGATTTCTTGTCGTCTTTCCCTCGGCCTTTAACATCGTGACACCGGGCGAATTAATTCTGCCTATAATCCATTTGTCACAGCCTCATGAATTTATGATTTACAATATTCCTGGAGAGATCGGTCTCACAAGACAGGGTATTGATGGAGTGATGATGCTCTGTCTGAGGATGATGAACTCTCTTGCCATTTCTCTCTTAGTCATCTATACGACACCGTTTCATAGGATTATCAAAGCTCTGCAAGTTTTCCGTGTCCCTCAGGCTCTTGTTCTGATCATCACCCTATCGTACAAGTATATTTTCATTTTTGCGAAGACAATAGAGGGCATGTACTTTGCCAGAAAAAGCAGGTTCGTGGGAATGGCAAGAGGTGACGAAGCCAGAACCTGGGTTGCCGGGAGAATTGCTCATATCTTCAGAAAAGCGATGTCCCGGTACGAGGAAGTATTCAGGGCCATGGCGGCAAGAGGTTTTGCTGAAGAGGTGAGACTGTCCGATATAGGCGCGTTGACTGCGGTGGATATGCTTTCGGGCGGTTTCTTTTTGCTTGCCGGTATTTTTCTTCTGTGGATGTGAGGTTAAGATGGCAGATATTATCCAAATCGATGATGTGAGCTATGCCTATCATGATAATATTCCCGCTCTATCACGGGTGAGTATTAGTATTTCTGAAGGCGAAATATTTGCAGTTATCGGTTCTAACGGGTGCGGTAAATCGACGCTCTTGCACATCATGAATGGCCTGATTTATCCCGCCTCAGGCAGGGTATATTTTCAGGGAAAAATGGTTTCAGAAGGTTCGCTCCGCGACAGGACATTCCTGAAATTTTTCAGAAGCAGCATGGGCTATGTATTTCAGGATTCCGACGTTCACCTTTTTTGTCCGACCGTCTTCGATGAACTGATGTTTGGTCCGCTCCAGTTGGGTCTTCCCGAGGAGGAGTCCTCCGGGCGCGTCGGGGAGATCATGGCAATGTTAGAGATCTCTCATCTTAAGGACCGGCCTTCCTACATGTTATCGGGGGGTGAAAAAAAAAGGGTGGCCATAGGTTCTATTCTTACAATGAACCCCAGCCTTCTCCTCCTCGATGAGCCTATGAACGGCCTCGATCCGAGGACAAAAAGCTTCCTGATAGAATTGATGATTCTCCTCAATGACGCAGGGAAAACCCTCGTCATTGCCACCCACGACCTGTCTCTAATCAGTGAACTTAGATGCCGCGTCGCCGTCCTTTCCGAGGATCACCGCGTTGAAAAAATCGGGACTGCCGAGGAGATTTTACAGGATGAGGATTTGCTATTAAGCGTCAATCTCATCCATGAGCATGTTCATTACCACGGGAATCAAGCCCACATCCATATCCACTCTCATTACCTGTTCCACCGTCACGACAAGAAGTCCGATTGCGTAGATAGTTGATTATGAAATTTCCATTCCTGACAGCACTCTTTTTTTGACTTTATTGCGGCTACGAGCGGGGCCTTATCCTGCCTGCCATCCTAGCCCACTGGTAGAGAGCGCCAAGCACCATGGCGGCTTTTTCCGAAGAATATGTAAAGGCAGGGACACCGTGTGTTTCCAGAAGGGTGGCAGCGCGCTCCACCTCGACATCGCCTGATAGGGAGGCTACAATTGGTTTAGGCGCTTTCACTGACTCCGCCGCCTTCTT